>JAABUP010002329.1_pt1 | contig 37119 bp, 50 predicted proteins | sample 5559201 | NCBI WGS metagenome assembly JAABUP01 (sample SAMN10711887, study PRJNA513373) | rock metagenome | isolation source: Antarctica rocks | place: Antarctica
TACTCCCTCAAATTCTAGCCAGTATACCCCCCCCCCCCCCTCTCGCAGCCGGGGTAGTCCCTCTGCTCAGCCAGGGTAGTCCCCCCTCTACCCTTGCCTGGGTAGCCCCCTCCCAGGTAGCCCCCTTCCTAGCCAGGGTAGCCCCCTTCTCTCCTAGCCAGGACATGAGACTGGAACATTCTTGTGGTATTCCAAACACAAGTTTGACTTCCTCTTTGCTCAATCTTTGCATATGCTGTAGGTGGAGAAGTTGAGCATCATACCCCGCAGTGGGGGTGCCCTGGGGTTCACCTACACCCCTCCCAAGACGGAGGACCGGGCCCTCATGTTTGACAACGAGATCAGGGGTCAGCTGGCTATGCTGATGGGCGGCCGAGCAGCAGAAGAGCTCACCTGCGGCCACCTCTCTACAGGTATGGGATGCTCCAGACAGAGCCAGGGCTGTCATTTGGGGTTCAGACACCAGAAAAATGTCGCTTTGCCTCCTGCAAGTCTGGTGGTGCTCACCAGCAGCCTGACATCTTCTTGTCACGACACCACCATTTCTGCTGCATCTCCAGAAGAGCAATAGTCACTCCTTCCACCCTTGACTTTGATGATGACTGGCTCCTGCATATGCGCGCAAATCGTGTCATTTTGCAATGCTGGCTTGCGGAAGCACATTCCTTTGCTGCTCACAAGTTTCTGCTCTTGCAGGGGCCAGCGATGACATAAGGAGGGCAACAGAGCTGGCCTACAGGGCGGTTTCAGAATTTGGCCTGAGCTCGGTGGTGGGGCCCTTGGCTGTCTCAAGCATGGGCGGTGGTGATGACGGCGCCCTCATGCTCAGAGACTCTGGTGAGTCACACACACAAAATCTCTCGCACTCAAAAGTCCTATACTCAAAAGGCACAGGCAAAGTCACTGGCGTCTGTCCAGCATCTGTGCTTTTTATGTATGACCCCCGACTTAGCACATCAACATCCCCTTGCATGTTGCTGCTTCATCAACCCAGCAAGCCTAGCAACTGCTGAGTTGGCTCCTATGTCTGTGGGACAAGAATGGTGTTGTTGGTAGCTGAGTCAGCAGAAACTGGAACTGGTCTGGCTTCTGGATTTATGATGGCATGGCATGTGCCTGCTTGTGATATTCACTGTTAAATCTCCATTGTTTACTTCTTCATTTCTTCATTATTTATTGACACTTGGGGTGAATAGTCACCCACAGAAGAGACATTCAGCCTCTTTTCTCCCTTTCAGCTGTCTTTACCTTGTCACGTACCTGAGCCTTCACAAGGGGTTATCATGGGTAGCTTCATCTGTACATGTGTATATGCTTGCGACACACATGCAGACATCTGTCAAGTGTGCGTGCGTGCATGCTTTCGTGCGTGCATGCGTACATGTACATATATGCGCTATAAATTCTGCATCATAAGCTGTTGCCCTGCTGCAGGAGGCATGATTTCTCGGCAGGTGGAAGAAGATGTGCAAGACTTGGTGCAGCAAGCTCTGTCTGTAGCCAAGTCTGTCGTGAAGGCCAACATGACTCTGCATGGGGCTATGAGTCGAAAGCTTGAGTCCACAGAACGCCTAGATGGGCGCTCCTTGCAGGACTGGCTGGCAAGTGTGACTGTCCCAGAAGATTTGCGTGACTTTGTGCAAAAGGGGCAGAACAGAGTCAAGAAAGGGACAGGTGCCAGGAAATCGTAGTTTCCTTACTTGAGCACTGCTCACTCATGCTGCTGATCAGCACAACTCAATGCTCGTTCAGGCCACCCTTATATACCATGCTTCAATGACTGTACCACCGGAAAGTGACGGCCACTAATGGTCTCAGATTGTGTGGCTATGACAACTGTTTCATCAGATATGGCAGGGTTGGTTGTTCTGTTGCTTGGTTGATGGTGTTTTTTTCTTTTTTTCATGTTTGCTACTATGCAGGGTGAGTGTACGCTCATGCTAGGTGTATCTTGATGGTCACTCTTCTGTACAGTACCTTCGGTGTATTTGCTAACTTAGATGGTACACTGTAGCTAGATAATTTTGCTCTGATGTCTGCAAAGCTTGCAACTTTGACACTGTGTGCCAAACCGCTGAATGTCTTCATGTAATTGCTGTATGTGTATCTGTGGCTGCTGTGTATCTTTTACACAGCTTCGCTGATGGCATCGTTGCTGATGATGTCTGTAATGTCAATGCAATGATGCAATATTGCAGCCGATCCAATGCTGTTGGGGCCCCGAGGCAGGACGGTGCACTCAAGGGTCATGTTGTGCGGTGCACGTATTGCGCGCTCGTGCGGTAAAAGCACAGCCCGAAGCACGGACGGTCCGACAGGGAAGAGGTACACACCCCAAAAACTGCGAAAGGATGCTGGCCACTGGCGGGATCGAACCGCCGACCTTGGCGTTATTAGCACCACGCTCTAACCAGCTGAGCTAAGCGGCCAGGAGATGCGTGTGAGTAACCAGACATATGATGGCAGCAAAGCCAAATTGATGATACTGGTTTCTAAGCCGATGCAAAGTGACATCTGTGTAAAACATCTTAACATTTACATGCACGCATGCACGACCACACAACGGATGACTATGTTACTGCGACGTTACTCTGACACTTCTTCATCTTGCGCGTCCGCTATTTTGCTTCTTTTGGCTTGTTCAGAAGCCTGTTCCTGCACCACAAACACCTTTTGGAGACAACAGCACCCTGGCTATTGTACAGTGTCTACTTATCTGGTCTGCCAGAGATGCATCCATATGGAGCAAGGTGCACAACTGAAACTGAAGCACCTAAGGTGATTGGTCCACGGAGCAGTTAGCAGCAACATTTGGAGGCCTAATGACTGGTTCACACACAAGATATCCAGCTGGCTCGAACATTTTGATGTGTCTGCATATCACCCTTGGCTGTCTGGTAGCATACCTCTTTCCCAGCAGCACTTTGGTCCTGTGCATCTTCTTCCTGCGCTTCTTCCTCCACAGGTTCTGACTCTGGCACCTCCTTGAAGGTCATCCTGAAGTCTCTGTTAATGCTCTTCTTGGCATGGCGCATAAGGTTGATGCCACCTGATGCACACCATATGCACGCTTAAGATTGTAGTAATAGGAACAACCGTGCATATGGTGTGGATAGTCATAAATTTTAGGAATAGGAATGACTACAGTTGCGCCAGCAGCCATTCTGTGACTGCTCGTGAGCCAGTCCTGAACTGGTCATGACAGCTTTGCTGCTCTACACAGCAATTTTTTGGCAATGGTGTTGATACATTCTTCCCATGTCACCGGAGCGGTGTCATCTGCAAGGGGGATGAAGACTTGCAATGAGGCTCAGCCACAATGGATACACCAATCTTGAGTGACTGCCACAGCGATTGGCTGTGACTGTGGGAGCTGCCTTTCTGCTTGTCTTCTTCTTGTGTGTCTCTGAGCATGCATCATGTGCAGCCACTTGGATCTGGTTGCACACTTCTAAGGACGCATAAGGTGGCAGAGCCTGAGAACTGGCCTGGTCCTTGGTCCACTTACTCATCCAAAGGACTGAGTAGTTATCTAAAGTAAGTTCACCAGCTTGGCAACAGAAACCCATTAGGTATATCGCAAATGCTGAAAATGTGTGGAACAAATGAATCTGTGTGCAGACAAACAAACAGCTGAATGAAGGAATGAAGGATGGACGGATGGATGGAATGGATGGATGGATGGATGGATGGAGGGATGGATGGATGGATGGATGGATGGATGGATGGATGGATGGATGGATGGATGGATGGATGGATGGATGGATGGATGGATGGGTGAGTGATCGAGTGAGTGAATGAATGAATCAATGAATGCATGAACAGATGAAGCACCGGTTGAACGAGTGAACACAACAGAGAGCAGGTTCTTACAGCTGCGTGTCAGCTTGATCAAGTTGCACTCCCACTCCTCAATTGCCTTAACAAGCAGCCCAATCTGCTTGCCCTCCTTCTTGGCTTTTTTGGCCTTCTTCTCGGCGTTTGGGGCCTGATTCTGGTCCTCTTCATCTTCATGGGTGCTGGCATCAAAGATGAAGGTGTACACGGTGGGCGTCAGCTGCTGATGGACTGTAGTGACCAAGCTTTGGAAGGCTGCACTTGGCGGTAACTGCTGTGCTTCTGCACCACACCAATGGTGCAGATCATGATGAGAATCTGCATTCTGTAAAAGATGCCATGTGGATGATGATGCGGACATGCATTGTTTGTCTGAAAGACTCTGACAGTCAGGGCTGGGCCACAGGGCTTGTTCCATTCCAAGACTCCTGTTTCACCCCAAAAGCATCAAGGCTTAGCACATCCTCTGCATGCGACTTGTAAAGGTAGACCTGACACCCTTGATTGCGCCCTGCTTGACTTGGACTCACATATGTGCACATATTGCACTGTAGCATTGTACTGTATATACTGCACTGTATATACTGTACTGTAACAGTTTTCTCTTGGTCACATCAATAGTGAACAAGCACATTCACTCCTTTCTGCATACCAACCGCAGCAGCAACGCTGAGGTCATACCGCAAGACCAGCGTCACACCTGCCCATGCAGAAACTGCAAGTAGTCATAATTGTTGCAACGAAGACAGATAGGTTACATGTCAGTCTGCCACAACATGTGAAATGCAGACGCGTGCAAAACAGAAGTCTGCAAATCTGCATATGACGTACCAGGTGGACTCTCCAGTTTCATAAAATGTGAAATGCAGACGTCCAAAATGAAATGCATGTGTCATGTAAGAGTGTGAAATGCAGACGTGCAAAGTGGAATGCCCAGTGTCATAAGTGTGAAATGCAGACATGCCAAATGACATGCCCAGTGTCATATAAGAGTGCAAATTGCAGGAGGTGACCCACTTTGAGGTGCTTTGGTAAGAAGGGTGGCAGACTTCAGCAGGCGGTACATGGTCACCAACAGCTTGATGATCTGCTCAGAAGGAGGGCCTTTCAGAGAGCATGCCACGCCCACGCTCAGCACTTCTGCCAAGCTGTTCAACCTCTGACAAGAGGCCTCCTCTAGCTGACCGTGCAAGCTGTTTGTGCTGGTCCCTGCATTGCAGTTGAAGCTCAACAACAGCCTCGTGTTGTTGATGAAGAGAGAGCCTTGTGAGCAACACACAAGACGCACACTCAGCACCTTTGCCAAGCTGGTAAGCTCTACCGGCATAGTTCCCTCATGCTGGGCATGACTGTCTGTGTTGGGACTCCTTGCAGCAGCCGTTTTGTAGACAAGCAATCTATAATGATGTGCTTGGTGACATGAACCTCCTTAGACCACACCCGCTGCAGATCAACGGGCAGGTTGCAGAGCAAGCAAGAGGCAGATGAGAGCCCTAAGCGGCCGCCAATTGGGAAAGAAACGGTCAGCTGGTAGGCAAATTGGCTGGCAAGCTGCCAATGGGCACAGCCCAAGTCAGCTGATAGGCAGCTTGACAGGCAAGCCAATGGGCAGAACACAGGTTAGCTGACAGGTAAGTCAAGCAAGTTGACAGGCAAGTCACCTAACAGCATATGGCACACTTTTTGCGTGCACGTAAGCACATAGCTGAGCGAGACATTAAAGGGAAAAACAAGGGGCAAGGTATCAGGGTTACTACATGTATCATCTGGTGCTTCATGGAGCGAACATGTAACTGCTGGGTTTCTGTTACTGTACCTGAAGGACTGCTTGAAGGCATCTTGGCCAGTCCAGTGAGCAGCCAGTCAGCAGCATGCAGCAGGCCTTCCAGGTGATTGAAGAGGTTGCTGGCTGTTGCAGCTCCTGTCTTGCTGGTCACCTGCAGCGAACCTTTTGTAGGGTTCCGATGCAATTATGTAATGCAATTGGGTAATGCAATTGTGTAATGCAATTATGTGATGCAGTTGTGAAATGCAATTATGGAATGCAATTATGACCCTGAAAGGAGCCTGCACTCAACCCAAGTGTTGTGTGTGTTGTCACTCAAGTCGCGTTTGTGAGGAGGGCTTCTCATTGGAACCTGGCCTTTCAATCTGTGCTGATCATGGGGAAGTTCTTGGACTCATTGTCAGCTTTGGTCTACTGAAAGCCCTTTTGATGTTGAAGCACAAATCATAACAATAATCATAGTTTTCACAATTTCCGGCTCACGGTGAGCTAGGTATGCGCAGGAGCACAAAGACTGCTGCTTGTGAAGGTACATCAGCCTTGACTGCCATATAGAGGTACCAATAAACTGGTGTGATGCAGGCACAACATTGCAATATGTAGCAGACTGTAAGAGACTTGGGTCTTGTGTAGCACAGCCGAGGCAAAAGGCTTAATCCTAGCGCATCAGGATGCAGAATCTCCTTGCATTGCAGCCTCGTAGCAGAAGCAAGCAACAGAAAGCCAGATTGTGCAAGTCGCGAGCATGCTTCTGACCTGCAGATGCTGCGCCTGAGTCCTAGGATCCTCGTTGACACCAAGCACATGCTCAACAGCTTTGCTGACACGCATGCAAGCCTCCATATCCTGGTTGCCTGCAAGTATCAAACCTGACTGTCATCTGTGTACCCCCACACTGACTCACAGCACAGTCATTCTACACCTTTGCAGCCTCAGACACACACGCACAGACTACAGACAGACTTCAGACAGGCAGACAGCTAGACTGAGGTGCAGACAGACATACAGACAGACAGACAGACAGACGGACATACAGATAGATAAACAGACAGACAGACACACAGAGAGACAGAAAGACAGACAGACATACAGGTAGAATGACCAAGATGTGAGCTGAGTCTGCAAGGTGTGGCACGCAGGAGGTAGACCCTCATACCTGCTGTGGAGAGATGCAGGCTGATCAGCGCCTTACTGGCTCCAGCGTGCGTCACCTGCACACATGTGCACACTCTGTCTGTCTTTGTTGATGACAATGATGTGTTGAGGCAGGAGCTCTTCAGTTTGTGATGGCATGGAAGCAGGGATGCATGCCTGTGAGCAATGCACACGGTAAAGCATTCATGATGACAGGTGCCAATGATGTATTCAACACATGGGCAACACCACATCCTGCAAAACTTGTATGCAACAACAGGTCTTTTGTGCTGACCTGAGCGTCTGCATTCCGACATGCTTCCAGGGCCGCTCTGCTGATGCCCTGCTGTAGGGCTGGTGGGAGCAAGCCCCCAACGAAAGCCAGGATATGAGCCATCGCTTCGCCCTCTCGCCCTCTGCCGGCTTGCAGCAGTGTCTGCAGCATCTGATGGAGAAGAGGCAGGTGCTCACTGATCACCTGGCCAGCTGCAGTGGCTCCTGCAGAGGAGTCATCACGCGCCAGATCGATGGCGGCAAAGGAAGAAGAGGAACAGAAGAAGAACAAGAACAAGAACAAGAAGAGCAAAAATGAGGATAGAGTGTATATAGTGTAGGTAGACACAAAGAGGGATGTATACAGGTATGTATATGTATAGGTCCCCTCACCATTTGCCTTTGCCACAATCTGCAATGCAAAGCTTTCTGGTTTGCACCCTGTGCGACGCCTCACAGCAGTGTGTTGCTAGACAAGACAGCTTGTGCCCTGCGCCTTTTCTTTGCTGCAAGCCGCACAAAAAGCAGAGTGCTCCCATGTACAATCCTCCCAATATTTCTGAAGACAGGACGCACAATTAGCATGGATGCATGATTCTTGAGGCCAAGCACAGATGAGGGCACCCATGTACTGCACCTTTTATTACAGAGAATGTTGTCTTCACAGTTATGTGCACAACCCGGATCAAGGGCACTGCCAGACAGCCCCAGTCAGGTGGCGCAAGCAGCTGCTTTGCAACAGCCCTGCTGGCCAAATCCCCTGCCGTTCCTGCATGCATCGTGCACAACCTCAACCTGAGGGCCTCAACAGTGAGACAAGATGAAGCATGGAGCAGCACGCACAATGCCCTGCGACGATTGACTGTATTGCTTTGCTAATTGCTATTTAAAGCTGAACTGAAGCAACACTTGCAACAAGATCAGCGTAACAAAAAGTCTGCTTCTGCACTTTCGGCAGCCTGGAAACCCATATGCATTAAGAGCTTTCATGCAACCAAGATGTGCTGAACAATGTGGTAAGATCCAACCAGCTGGTTCTCAGCCTCAGGCCACGTGATAGGCAATCACTGTCAACGCGCTGTAGCAATGATCCACGCAGAAAAACAATGGACCGATGTCATCTCATGCCTCATAAGAATGCTTTGTGCATTGAGGCAAACAACTAGCAAACATAACCAGACTGTGCTTGGAGAAATATGTGATGATAATGGTGGATGTGACTGTGCAGCTGTGCAGACGTACCTATGACAACAGCACGTTGCGCAGCACATGGCTCACAAGAGTGCAAGAGACGCAGGCAGCTCTGCAGGATGAAGGTCTGGGTGGCAGGGCTGCGAGCTAGCTCAGGGTGAGTTGATGCCTGTGAGTCTGTGCCAGACGTCCCTGCCTCCTGAGTGCGTGTCATGCCAACTTTCAGGAGTTCTTTTGGAACAGATCGTCACTTGTCTGTGATACCTCACGCATTGATCAGCTCGTGTGACTCATGCTAGTACCCTGACTGTCAAACCAGAAACCGCTGACTGCCATACAGGGAGTTACTCAGGCCTTTACATACCTGACCCTAGGGGAAGACATGTATTGAAAGAATGAATGAATGAACGGAAGAAAGAAAGAAAATAGAAAGAAAGACAGTAAGAAAGAATGATAGAATGGATGGATGGATGGATGGATGGATGAATGAATGAATGAATGAATGAATGAATGATGGATGGGTGAACGAACAAACATACTATTGAATGAACAAACTCACTTTTGTTTGAGGGCGCATGACTCAGCATGTGGCACACCATGCGCTGACGTTTATGCATGAATGGACGCTGACAACTGCTGAATTGGCACAAGCACATGCAATTTTCCCAGTTGGCGTGGCTTACAAGTTGTGTGTAGGACCCCTTTGAAGTGATGCACACGGACACAACAGCTTATACGTACACTGTCAGCAAACCAATCCCTATGCCATTGCTTCAGGTGCTTGCTGATGCACCTAAACCATCACGCCCTGAAGTCGTGTCGCATTCTGCAGGTCCACTTCAACAGCAGCTGCTCACTTGCTCGATTTCAGCTCAGGTGAGTGAACGTGCCTGAGCTTCCGAGTCTGCAACAAGTCCATCGTCCAAGACTGCGTTCAGCAGGTGGCATAAGCAGCTGACTGACAACGCTGGTGCTCTCTTCTCAATGCTGGTCACTGATGCATGAGAGCTGGGTTCAGTGGAGCTGTTCTGTGTGGCTTTGTTGACTGCTGCCCGGCTTCGCTTCTGTGTGGCCCCCTGCAGCAGACAAAACATTGAGTACATTTTTGTAATGTAACCTTCATAGTAAAGCACCTCAAAATCTAATTGTAGTCCATGATTGTTACTATACATAGTTACCAGAATGTACAAAAGCTTGTGTTCAGTACGTTTTGAAAATTACTACTATTCACAGTTACCAGAATGTATCAAAAGCTGTATGTTCTGTATTTTCCCGCGCCCCAGCCAAATTCCCCAACCACTGTTCATGACAACTTCTTTATCTAGTGGAAACGACTGGTCACCTGGACCCACTCTCATGTCTGCTAGCAGAGTTTACCGCACCTGCCTGCAAGCCAGGACATTGCTCTGTAGCCATCACATTCCAAAAAAACACAGCCTTAGGGTGTAACTGCCAAAACACAGCCCAAATGACTGCCAATGTTTCTGTCTCAGCAAAGGCATCTCTAAGAATGAACACTGCCCATCTGAAGCCTCAGCTGTGCTGCACCCCAGCGGGCAGAGACTGCTTCCACGGCTCAGCAAACTCTTCCTCGATTTAGATCCGCTTTGCGTGAATTGATTTCACAATGATAGTTTATAGCGCCTTGTGACTTCAAACAGCACCAGAGTACAGGTAATGCAAGAAACAAGGCCGAGGTTGTTGCGCTACAGCACAGGACTGCCGAAGACGCAAGCAGCCGTGATTTGAAAACAGCCGCATAACACTAAAACCACCCTGCACCTTGGAGCCAGCGTCACTTGCTGGGCTTTGGCTTCATCCTACAACCATAGAGTTGTGACAGCGCGTCACCGGCTGTATTGCAAACCTCACTGTGGTTTCTGTCTAATTGTGAAAGAGATTCCAGGGAGGTTTAGGCAGTGGAAGGTACACCACAGAAGTCAAACAAAACCGTAAAACGGATAAGGCAACAAAATCTGAAGACATCACTCCCAGAAGGAGGTTTAGCATTGACGTAGACTCTAGCATCAATTATGATACCTGTGTGGGACCTTCAGCAGCTTTTTTTGGCTTGGCATGTTTGCCCTCGGTGGCCATGGTGCTGAGGCTGTCATGCAGCTCCAGCAGCTTCCCAAGCTGCCGCCCGGTGGTCTGAGCTGTTGCGGACCCACTGGAGCCTGCAGCAATGCCACCAAGCCAGCTTTAGGGTTCAGGGTTTAGGGTTGAAGTGCCTGCTGCTGGTGCTGTTGCTTGGTTGCCAGTACAGCCTTGCAGGGGCCAAAATCAGAATCTATGCCGGTTTTTACATAGATGCAGGGCCATTGTAGGGGCTGTTGCATGCAGGAAGACTGTATACAGGACCATGCATGTATACAGGCGCAACAAGCCGCTGCGGCGAGGCAACAATGGTCCTGTATACAGTCTTCCTGCATGCAACAGCCCCTGCAATGGCCCTGCATCTATGTAAAAACCGCAGCGGCTTGTTGCGCCAGCTGTCTCTGACTAGGGCTTGACCCAAGGCATGCATCATGATAATGGTTCTCATCACATGCCTTTTGATGAGGGCTGCAGGGCTGTCCTAGGTAAGTGCAGTTGAGACCAAGCAGTTCTGTTGTTGACACACGTCCCACCATGCGTAGCTGATGAGGTCTTACCATCACTCTAGCAGCGCTGCAGGAGTGACCTAGGTATGTATAAATGCGATCAATGGTCTCCAGGCGGGTCTGGTTTGGCAGATCTGGCATGCAGCAAAAACAAAAATTAGATAAGCTGCCCGTACCTGTCGCCTCTGCTACTACGTCTTCAATCATCACCTCCAGGCAGCCCAGCAGCAGTCCTGCTTGAGTATGACACAATGCTCCCTGCAAATACCAAAATTGGATTCATGATTGGCAAGGGTATGGTGACAATCTGCAAATATCTTTTTGATATTTTGTGTTGCAATGCTCCCTGCAAACGCAACTCCAAGCCAGGGTGAGACAAGGGCAAGCAGACAATGCTTTACTCACAGCTGATCATGATCATTGCAACTGCCATGCTCATGTGCGTCCGCCACTCTGAGGTACAAGGGCTTTGAGCTGAGTGTGCACAGTCATGCATGCTGTCAAGGACAGTCAGAACAAGCTCAACAAGACCATGAGCAGGTGGGGGGGGGGGAGGTGGATGTGGGGGTGGACATGGGGGGGGGGCCGGAAGAGATGACCATCGGTCATGTTTAGTCAATTTGGGAGAGTCAGCAGAGGTATATCGCCATGCTGTCATCAACTGAGAGCGTTATGGGTATCCTGCAGGACCCTGTCAAACATTGCTGTTGTAATGCAGCTCTGCTGACGCGCCCAATGGATATGCACAAGTTCACACAGAGCTGCTGAGACTCTGATGATGCTTGGACTGGTCCCATATGCTTAGCATCTACTACTTGATTGAATTGTGTACATTTGAGCCCTAGACCCACCCTGACATTCACAGTAATGCACCATACACGATCATGGTAACAAAGGGATGAGAAGCCACCTGTGGTGAAATCAGAGCCCAGTCAGCGTCTTTGTCCATGCCAAAGTCTGCCAGCTCGCAGCTCAGCAAGCGCTGTCTCAGGCTGCTGAAATGCCTTTGCAATGTCTGCAGCAACAAGTCGCCTATAGTGTCAAGTCTGGTGACCATCTGTGTTTGTCTGCAGCAACAAGCTGCTTGTAGTGTCAAGTCTAGTGACGACGAGCTTGTATGCAGCACCCAGCCGCTTCTGGTGTCAAGTCTGGTGACCAAGTGTCACTAAGCCTGCTTATGCATTGACTGGTGTGACTGCTTCTGTCTTGGTCTGAGAGTGGACTGCGTCTGAAGCCTGAGAGCCTTGCTACTCTTTTGACATGGGTTATTGTCACAAAGCAGAGTACAGCATGCTGGGTTGCAGCTTCGGAGTGTGACATCTGGCTTGATTCCTAGAGCCGCTTTGCAGGAACAGTCACCGTGATGATCCTGTGATCATTTGATACTGTACTCATGTGGATTGCCTGGTATACCATTTGCACTTTTCTTGAGCTAGGGATGAAATGGCAGACCAATGAGACTCAAATCAGATGGTGGGTTTGTGACACAAAAGCATCCTGCACAGTCCCATAGGTAGGGGGGGGCGGGGTGTAAAAAGATTGATGCTAAATGCTGTGGTACACATGACAAGGTGGTGCCAGCTGATGAGATCAGCTCTGACTATTGGCTTACTTGATTGATGGATGTTGATGGACCGACTGCCTGATTGATCAGTTGCATGATTGAGGGATTGTTTAATGAACTGACAATCTTGTGGAGCAAAGGATCGGTTGATCAACTGATAGATTGGTGTGTTGTAACATTGGAGGACTCACTCCAGGCTGATGACTCACCTGATCAGGGCTGGCTTCCTGAGAAGTTCCTGCAGCAGGTCTCAGGATGCTGGGCGTGGTGTCCCCATCAGCCATCCCCACAATGCTGTCTGGGACTTGCCTATCCCGGGGCTGCGCCAGCATCAGAACCTGGCGGACACAGGTGAGAAGAAGATCCACGGGCTCCTGGACTGTGACTGCATCGTCCTGCACGTCATGTGCTGGTGAGTCTGCTGCATAGACTGAGCCACAGACACACAGACAGACGTAAACAGACAGATGCGCAGACAATCAAACAACCTAACCATGTAGAAGGACAACCACGGACAGACAACCACGGACAGACAACAACTGGCAAGAAGGCTGGCAAAAGTGGCATTTTGCATGAAGCAGCTCATTTCGATGTCATTGCACACAGGCTGACATCGGGTTGAAGTGTATTGCACTGTCATTGCACACAGGCTGACACGACAGTATTTCATTTGCAGTGCCATTGCACACAAGCTGACAACATAGTAGTTCACTTTGTAGCGGAAGGATGATTTCTGAAGGTGTGTTTGTGTCTGACCTGCAAGCATGCACATGCATCCAACCTCAGTGGTGGCCCCTCTGCTTGCACAAACAGCTCAAAGTGCGGCAGCAGCAGCTCCAGCACTGACCCTTGCACTGATGGGTCTGCAGCCAGTATAGCATGTATTCCCTACAAGACAGCGGCAAAGATTTTCTGCTTACAGCTTTGACCCTTTTAGGGTTCCTGGTGTATGATCATCTGTTCACACTTGTTTGCTGAACACTTGTTTGTTGTCTAATTGCAGGATTCCCTTCGCAGGCAATCTGGATGCTGTGCGGCCAGATGAGTGCCTTGCGGGATGAGAAGCTTGTGCATGCAGCCTACAAAATGTGCCTTGGGTTTAGGGTTTAGATGCGCAGAGGGACTAGGCTGGTGCCAGCACAGAACCATGCATCATGTGCTTGCTTGACAGTTAGTAGGTTAGCAGGCTTAGTAAGTCAGCAGGTTAGTAGGTTAGCAGCCCTGATGGCATCTTCAGGGGTGAGTCATGGGGTCAGAGGTGACACCTTTTCAAGCAAATGATGAAGCGTGAACAATACAGGATTGAGGTTTCCCAGCCTGCATGGACGCCTGCATGTACCTGGTAGAGGGCTCCCCTGATGGGCGCCTGTTGAGTCAGGGATCGGCGCATGAGGCCCATGAGCTCATGCAACAGTGTGACCCCTCCACTGCCTGCTGACATGCTGGGCTGCTGAGAGACTGCAGTCACACACAAGGATTGTATGAGCAAGTAAAGGCGAGTAAATTTAAAGGGCAAGCAAAGGGTGCCATGGTTTTGACAATGTTGGGTGACTCTCCACTGCCTGCTGACATGCTGGGCTGCTGACTGGCCGGCAGAAACTACAGTCATGCACAGAGGGTTTACAATAGTGTGAAATAGCTTGAGGAAGGCTGACAGTTTGTGACAATATGATTTACTTCCCTTGTTACTTGATCCGCCGGACAAACTCCCAAGACATCATAGGAAAAGCAAGTACAGATCTAGATCTCTGTTGAGAGCTTGACTTCTGATGACAACACAAATGTAAAAGGAAAAAAATGTAAAAAAAAGAAGAAGAAAAAATCAATGTTCTCCCATTGATTGCGATTGTCTCCTTTTTCACTCAAAATATGTTGTGCAAAGTTCTTCAGATTTTGCACTTGACTGGTTATCTTCCCAATATAAGATGAAATGGTGAGCTGTTGTCTGGCAGGCAGAGACCACAGGCAGCCACTCAGGAGGTAGAGCTGGGTAAGGTTGTGTAGGGTTGACAGGACACATGCCGCAGTGCAAAGATGCAACAAACTTTTGCACTGCCTCCCCTTTCAATGCTATATGCATGCACAGTAGGGCACATGTGACGTGTGCGGTCTCAGTCAGCCTCCACTGCATTGTAGAGTTCCTCTGAGAGCCATGTTGATTTGCAGTACATGAAACCAGAACCAACCACAGCAGATTCACGTCGGTAAAATGCACCTGGCTGCAGCTAAGCTCAGGGTCAGCCTCCATTGCATCCTCAGCTTCTCCTTCGTCCATGGTTCTGAGCTGCTGGATGATCATGTACAGCAGACCTCGCACAGCCACCAGACGGGCAGCTACCCCCCTGCTGAACAGGGCTTTGCGCAACACCCCGCTGGGCCCGACCATGTATGCCTGCAGAGTCACCTCACTGGCTGCTCTCACAGCAGTAGCTATGACTACTTAGGGACAATGCAAAGCAAGGGTTTCATGCACAAAGCTCAATTGCAAGGCCTGCACCTTGCAAGGTTGAGGGATGTCCCCACTGCTACCGTCATGCTGAATGTAAGGTCAGCATGCACATACAGCTTGAGCTGCTGTGAACCTCTGCTAACATGCGCTACGCATTGCCACAGAGGCTGTGTCACAAGATCGCCTGGTTTTGACATGATACAAACTACTCCTTGCCTCTGACACCTGCTGTGTTGTTGACCATAAGGGAGTCATGAGAAGCAGAGCATCATGCGCACAGCCTAGGGCGTACGTGGAACCCCTCATCTGGCGCTGGCAAAGGTAAGGCATCCAACCAAAAACACTAGTGACACTGCATGGCAGCCAAACAGGGGCAACAGGGGGCAAGACATGGGTCAGACAGGGGTCAGACAGGGGTCAGACAGGGGCAAGACAGGGGCGGCGGGGGCAAGTCAGGGGCAAGACCTGGATGTGCTTCTTGAGCAAGGCCAAGGGCTGCAGGGCCACCAGCACCCCAAGAGCTGTGGTTGGGGTCATGAACGCAAATCTATCCAGGGCTGCCTGCAAGACAACCCAGGTGAATGCTGGTGCGCATCTTCATGAAACTTCAGCACACGTTTGCTCTGTGACGCTGGTGCATTTGTGCATCTTGGTGTGGCAACCTTGCCCTGTGGTAACTGTGTGCACAGGCGTTACATGTTGACCAATCTTGCCGGGGGTGTGCATCATGTTGCTGCTTGTGCCTGCAAGATCAGTTCCAGAAGGCTTTGTGGCTTACTACAGTACAGCTCAACGGTATCATTCTCACTCAACAGCGCAGACCAACCTTCAGCAGATTGGCATGTTGCAGGACTGCCTTGGGGTGGCGGTGCACCAGAATGCCCAATACCGCCACAAAGGGAAGGGCAACCTCCTCCTTCACTCCCACTAGCTTGCCTTGAACTTCCCTCAAAAGGCTCTCCCTCATGCTTGGGCTGGCTGCAAAGCTGGCAACCAGCAGCTTGATGCCCAACAGGACTGCTGCCACATGAGGTGCTGCTGCTGCAGCTGACTCTTCTTCTCCTGTAGATGACACAGTTTGAGCGCACACTTGAGCACAGGCTCAATGGTGACATGCTGAGCTTTCAGGCTTCTGTGTCGGGTGATAGGGAATGGACTTCTCATCCTTGCCAACGCGTCTATGGCACTCACCCTGTCAGCACACACCCCCTAGGTGTAACTGAGTGTCTGATGGCAGTAGATGCTGGGGCACAAAACTAGGTGTAGACCACTTCAACTGTATGCTATTTGTTTTACACGCCATCTCCCTAAATTTGAGGCCCATCTGTTACGTATGCTGTTGCTCAGTAAGAAAGCTGCTGGCACAGTCAGCAGTCAGCGTCTGTGACGAAGTCAAAGTCAAGGGGGCAGGGGGAAACACCTAGCAAAAACAGCTAGCACACGAGTAATCATTATTGTTATCGAGCACAGGGAGACACAAAGCAGCTTATGAGCAAGCGTTGGCTTGGGCTGGCTGCCAAGCAGGCAAGCAGCAGCTTGATGCCCAACAGGACTAGTGCTACATGAGGCACAGCTCTCCCTGCCTCTTCTTCACCTGCCACCGCTGCATCGAATCACAGCCTGAACCTGTTGATGTGCTTTGCAAAACACCAGACAGGTAAGCAGGCTTTCTCTGGATTGCTGGAGTGACAGCACAGGTTGCAACCAGCAGGTCAGTACTCAACAGGACTTGTGCTACTTAAGGCACAGCAAGTGCTCTCTGCCTCTTCTTCACCTGCGAAAACTGCAGACCTGGGCTGGCCATGTGGACGCTCGTCAGCTCAGCAGTCATGGAAGCAGTCAGTGGGTTGCTGCTGCTGCTTGGGCTGATGCAACACAGATCATGTGGACATGGTGAGAGACAGAGAACAAGAAAAGAAATTGTCTCCTGGTGGCCACAGAAGAACCCAAATTTACCGCCTGCCAAAGTCTCGCTGAGGTGCTGCAGAGCACAGTCTGCCTGTGATTCATACCTACTTGGCAACAGCAGCAGTTTGTGACTGAACAGGGTTGCTGACTTTGTACAGGCTGTCCTTCAGCATGTGTATGAGTGGGTTTGAGATGCCCAAAGAACAAAATCAACTGTGCTCACAGAACAGATGTTCATGGCGCAGGCTATACGGGCTGCCTGGTTTGTCTGCATAGACAGGCCATGTAGGCAGCTCTAATGCATTTGCGTCATTTGGCCTACGACCATTAGTCATGATGACTAAGTGAAATCCCTGACTGACAGACTGGCTTCGTATACCTGATAGCGCATCTGCCAGCTCGCCAGCTTTCACACTGCCCTTCTCCAATTGGGCGACAGCAAAGCTGATGATAGGGCGGGACAGCAAGCCCCAGCCCTGTTCCGCCGTAGGGCAGGTGGTGTTGTTGCTGACGCATGTGAGCAGGGCTGTTTCCAGATCTGCCCCTCTGAGGCCTGGGATGGTGGGCAGACTGGCAAGCCAAGCGCTCTGTTGCATCTGCTGATCAGCCTGGAAGCTGCTGGTCACCAGAGCCTGTAGCATCATGCATCAGAGTGGACGTGTTCTCAAGTTTCAGCACAGATTGTGTAAAGGCAAAAAGTGGACATGCCTCAGAACCCACTACTGATGCAGTTGAAGTCACTGTTGTTGACTTGTCTGGAGCTACCCTGATTGATACTGTATGTCACAAAGTATGGCCATGCAGCATGTACTGGAAGACAGGGGGGGGGGGGAAACCGGTCGTGCTAAGTCACGTGCACGACATAGGTGCAGCACGCTCCCAAACATACAACAACACGATGCATTCACACATGTCTGCAGTCTACCCAGTGTAAGCACGGTTTTGAGAAGCATGTCACATGTATTGCATATGCAGGCACACCTGTAGCAGGTCCATGACAGGCTGCTGCAGCCTGTTGAGGGCCTCAGACATGATCAGTAGCACTGCCAGCATGAAGGCCGAATAGCTTGTGGCCCTGCCCTTCAACTGCTTCAGCCAGGCCTGCAGCATGTGATCACGTGAGCGCGACTTCAAGCACACATACGATGATGTTAACCATTGCTGAGATGGTCAGGCAGCGTACAGCATGTCCATGTATCAGAGGCCTGTGTGATGCATTTGTACCGTTCAGTCAGCAAAAAACACAGCCGGGTCTGTCCATGGGTGAAGCAGCTGAAGTACAAAGCTGCAATCTTGCATTGCTTGGTCCAGCGGCATAAGCTGTGTGCAATGCAAAGCAACACAGAAAGGCACGTTTGGACAGCCGCATGAAGCCCACAAAAGGACACCTGGCCTAGGTCTGCATTAGTGGGCAGCTTGTTCCTTAGCCACTGCAGGATCTGCCCTTCGTGAAGGCACAACTGATGCCTTTCATCCTTGCTCTTTCCAGCAGCTGCAGCTTCTAGGGCATCAATCAGATCTACGACAGCCTGCAGAACGATGAGCCCTGAACATTTGCATGGACATGGAACACACCCTGATCCAGTGCAGTCTCTGCAAGGAACTGCGAGTTGCTGCAGAATTGCCACTCAGTGCATTGTCACCATCCTTTGTGGATGTCCCAAATTTGCTTCTCCTATCAGCTCAACGCAAAGTGAGTGAGCAAGCAGTGTGAGCTTGATGTTGTCCGCATGCCTCACATATTGTACCTGCAAGGCTTCTGCCTTGGGACTGGTACTGCTGATACAGATGATGTGCTCCACCACTTTGGGTAAATCAATGGCCTCTGCTTGTATGCATGCTGATGTGGCTTTCTTCAGGATGGTTGACAGCTGATCTGGCCTGCAATATCACCAACTGCTGCAGTACACTTGCAGTTTGTATACAGAAGCATGACTTGCCTTAGCTTGCAAGGATACAGACCAGCAAGGCTATCGACACTTGTGTGCCATGCTGTGTACATAGTCTGGTGTGCTGTATTCACAGTAAGGTGTGCAATGCTGTGTACACAATAAGGTGTGCTGTATACACAGTAAGGTGTGCTGTATACTGTACACAGTAAGATGTGCAATGCTGTGTACACAGTAAGGTGTGCTGTGTGCTGTATACTCAGTAAGGTCTGCTGTGTGCTGTGTCCTGTGTACTGTTTGTCATGGGGCTTGCCTGCACATCGACCAATGCAGAGACACATGTCACGATGACTTGTGCTGGTGCACATGTGCGCTGTCAGTCTGCAAGCAGCCTCTTGCACTTGCTGGCAATGCAGCGGACTTACAGCCTAAGACCTCCTAGAAAGGCCAGAAAGTCTGGAATGTGTTGAGCATGCCAAGCACACCGGCAGACTTTGCGGACTACCAGTACTTGGTATTCCTGTGCTGTCATGTTCACATCCTCTTCCATCTCATCTGCATAGCAGCATTCCTGAGCACAGATCAAGGTGTGTAGGTGCCCCGCCTGGTGGCATCTTGCCATTTTGTATTCTACGCTGCTGAGCAGCGCCTTGTATGTGTCAGGCACATATGATTGTGAAGCCATCATGGAATGCAGTGTAACTGTCACAGGAGATTCAATGCTAATGTGCAGGAGCCAGGTGCTGATATTAGCTAAACCTTCAAAACTGCAGCCAAAATTGCATCCGAAATTGCAGTCTAAACTGCATTGAAAACTGCAGCCAAAATTGCAGAATGCATAAGACCAATAAAGGCGTGAGCAACAGTGTAGTGCAGCAGAGCCTGCAGTCTGGGGGAAAGAGCACATTGGGAAACTGGTCTTACCAGGACGCTGGATGGGAGTGCCGTTCAGCATCAATGAGGCCAGAGCAGGCTTGAGGACAGGTAATGCATGTACTGCTGCTGCTGGGTTGGTTTTTAGGCACTGCAGGGCTGCTTCAACCACCTGTGACATGGCACAGTGTGTATCATTGCTGAGCGCTACAATGCAAACATGGCAAGGTGAATTGCATAGTGAACGTAAATCTACTGTGCAACACATGAACACAGTCTTTCACATTGCAATGTTACAAGCACCTTTCCATTTCAAAGTAACACTGCTCAATAGCAGTGGGTCTTGAATGGCGCAAGCTACCTGTACAGCCCCTGTGGGTGTCAGATCTGCCTGTGATATGGCGTTCATAAGCGGCCCAAAGGTCTGTCTTTGTTGACTGGGTGACATATTCCGAAGCCACGCAACGAGCACAGCATTTGCTATGCCAGAAGCTTGTGCCCTATCTGTACAGTGGCCTTGAATAGCTGCCTTCAAGGCAGTAAGAACCTGCAGTACAGCTTGCAGCAATGCATCCATGGTGCACCAATAGCGCCGTATCATGGTGCTGTGTGGTACCGTGTGGTTGTACTGGAACGTACATTGGCAGTATGGGACTGGCTGCCCTCTGCTGGAGCTCCTTCACGAAACGTTGCATCCACATTTTGACCTAATGACTCTCGCAATTCGTGCCAACTGTCATGTTGCGGACTAGCAGCACTTTCCATCTCTACTTGATCAAACTTGCCAATCAGAGCCATTTTGCAATGACGCAACCGGTAGAGTCTGCACGCTGGTACTTAGAGGATCTGCGTGATCTTTGAGGTCACCGAGAGGTAAGAAGGCAATGACCTACACAGACGCCAAGGCAGAAGACTCGCCAGTGAATTCAGCAACAAAAAAACACCGGACTGGCAGCGCATGTCCGGTTGGCCAGGTCTGGCGCAGATGAAAAGGAGAGTTTGCATCATGCTTTGCGTGCTGTCAGTGTCCAGCTGCCGCCCAGCGAAGATGACTTCGCATGCCGTAAGCCGAACGAGACGGGTCCCAAAAGTGCCTGAGCTGTTGACCGTGCAGCACGCTGCGCTGACGTTCGATGGGGACTCGTCAATGACTTGACAGGATCGTCAATAGAACGATCGTCAATAGCCGCACGCAGCACGCGTTCTTGCAGCAGGCCCTACAGATAGCCGTGGACATGAAGTGCTATATGAAAAGCTCGGCATCCAGCAGGCATTATGACGCGAATGCCGATGACACTGTCGAAGCGTTCTCCGAAGGTGTATTGGAGTTTCAAGAGCAGTATCAAGCGCTGTTTGCCAGGTAAAGGACGCAACAGTTGTTTGCTTTTCGTCTTGCTGACTAAGGCTTTCGCTGCCTGACACAACGATGTTGCTTCTGCTCGGTACATGCCAAGTCTACGTCTTTGTCATGTTATATACTGCACTAGCACGAGCACACTGAGCTTTGTGCCGTGTCGACACGTATCACCGTCCAACGAAAGTTGCAAGCACTTCGAAATCGCAGGTTGTCGGAACTAGGCCAAGAGACGCCCCTGATTTTGCCCCATGTAATCAAATCAGAGCTGGAGAAGGTTGCCGAAGAGACAACAGCTCCGGAACTACTGCGAGGCAAGGCGTACGAGCTGCTACTGACAGCTCAAGAGATGATTGTCAGGGAAAACACGGTCGCTATCGCGCTTCGGCCCGATATTGGCTTCTGGAAGTACGTCACCGTGGATTCGTCATCCATGAACATCATGGGCGTGGAAACAGCAGCATACTTGGCGTTCAAGGAGAAACTCAGTGGACAACGTATGTTCTGTATAGTTCTGTTGGGAGCATGATGGTCTCATCATCTCAGTACTTTCATGTTGCATTGCATGTTCCTTGCACACTCCAGTATTGACACGTTGAACACAACAGAACTGGCTCCTGTCACTCCCAGTCTGAGCACATTCAGCGTTTGTCTCATACAATCAAGTTTAGTCATCCATGGTTTTGCAGCCCCAAGTGATGATGATAGATGGGTTCTGGAGGTTGACCTAGGGGCATTCAGAAGGGGCCGGCCCCACATGAGACGCACCAAGACAATTGGTCAGGGAGTCGACTTCCTGAACAGGCACCTGTCTTCTTCCCTCAGCAGAGACCCAGCCAATGGCGGTATCAATGGTTCTCTATTCCAATACCTGAAGACCTTGACTTACGCAGGTGCATGTTGTACGCCTGACACCTCCCTGCATGCTTACCTTTCATCAACTCTTTTGTCTGAACCATGGCTACATCAATGTTCACAAGCTATAGCACATTCCATCATTGACATGTCCTGGCCAGCTAACTCCCTTGCTGTTGATTGGTAGCATGTGTATCATGACGTTTGCAAGATGCACAGGTAAATGTAGCTTGACACAGTCTAGGTCTCAAGCAATTGCTGTCTGACTGCCTCGCATGCAATGTGTGCAGCCGCAAGCGCAGATATATGTTGCTTGAGAAGCTACTTTTTTGTTTAGGAAGTCCTCTGATGCTGAATGGCAAGCTCAAGTCTCATTTTGAGCTTTGGGATGCACTGTTGCAAGTGGAGAAGATGTTCGACACAATGGACGATGAGGTAATCATCATGCCAAAGTATTTTTGTTTGTCATACGTCTTTCAGCATGCAATTCCACAGCCACATATGCAACACCTATATGCTATAGAAATCAAAGTCTGTAGGGTGTATGGGCATTGTGCAACACTCACGTTATTTGCTACCAGTCTTTTTGTTTGCACACCGTATTTCAAATTTCCAAATGAGTGATCAGTGATGATCGCTGGAGTCAGGACCAGGGAAACACATCAGAACATGCCAAAAAACCGAAATCAGCAGCTTTCACGCACAAAAGCATTCCTCTTCTGTGCCTGCAGACACCGTACCCAGAGGTTTCAGACGACTTGCAGCTTCTTGGTTTTGAGCCCGGTTGGGGCGACACTGTCGCTCGTGCAAAGGACACAATGAACCTGGCCTTGAATCTACTGGAAGCTCCAGACTCTGTGCGGCTCTTCGACTTCCTGTCCAGGATGCCAAACATGTTCAATGTGGTCATTCTGTCACCGCATGGCTTCTTTGGACAGAAGGATGTTCTGGGGAAGCCTGACACTGGCGGCCAGGTTGGTCTTCCTCCTTATGCAATGTCATTAATGTGTGTGGACTGTTATCGACTACTTGTCGTGTTGTGTTGCTCTTCATGCAAGCTGGCAGGTTGCTCTTTCGCCTGTTCATGCGACACGTTTCGTCGTCACATACCGTTCTTCCTGTTACATTTCTTGCCTGCCTTTTCACAAGCTGTTCCTTGTCTTCATAGGCCATTCTTCCTCTGCATGTACTGTGCATCGCTATGAAATCTGTTGCTGTGATGCATTGTTTGGCAAGACAACAGAGGCTATTCTGGCTCATATCTGCAGATGCACCATCTGGCTTTTGGTGCAATCCTCTTGTGTCGGCGGCAAGCCTAGGTTTAACAGAATGTCAAAAGGCGTGTATCACATGTTTGCCGTGTAACCACATTGGTCACCCTTCTTGACAGAGTCCCTCTTTCCTGAAAGCATTGCAGGTTCAAACTATACTATCCAGATATTTCAACGGCTAGTTAGACCAAATTGCAGAATAAGTCTCAACGCTGGTTAATAGTGTTCTGGGAAGGCTGCAGTCTTACTAGCAGTAGTAGTCGCAAGCCTGCTCAGCAAGGCTGCAGGGGTACAATAACTGCGGTGGTTTTCAATGTTAGACAATGCTATGCAGGGTGAACTTTGCATATACCGCAAAATAATATAGCGCTCTGGATTGCGACGTGCAACCAGCAGGGCCTAAGACTGTTGGGCCATTTCAGTACTGACAATTGCTCAATGTACATGACGCTGTTGCACTTTCATTCAATTGTTCTTGCAGATTGTGTATATTCTGGATCAAGTGAGAGCGCTGGAAAAGGAGATGCGCAAAAGAATCGACCAACAAGGCTTGGAGATCGTGCCACAGATTTTGGTGGTGACTCGGCTCATCCCAGATGCCAAAGGCACCACATGCAACCAGAGGCTGGAGATGATCAATGGAACCACCAATGCCCAGATCTTGAGGGTGCCTTTCAAGCAGAAGAATGGGGAGGTGCTGCAGCAGTGGGTCAGCAGGTGCGCTTTGACATCTCTTTGTGCGCAAATACTGGACAAACTGTTTTGATGCACTGTGTTCAAGCAACCTTTGTGTGCTACAACATCCAGTTGACAGCTGGCCCTTGATATCTGTTTTCAAAATCCAGATTCTCCTACCCTAGATAACACACCCTAAAAATACATACCCTAGACATCCATACCCTAGACATCAATACCCTAGACATCCATACCCTAGACAGAACATCACAGACACCATGTGCTCAAGTTGAGAGGGTGAAGCTCTAACCTGTCCAGCCCAAGCTGCCAATTAAGAAGAAGAAGAAGAAGAAGAAGAAGAATTCACAGCAAAACATTGTAAGCACAGTGTGCCTGAATGCAGATTTGAGGTATGGCCATACCTAGAGAGGTTTGCTGAGGACGCAACCAAAGCTGTCAAGGCAGAGCTGCACAAGGCCGGTCACGGTGAAATCCCAGATTTCATCATCGGCAACTACAGCGACGGCAATCTGGTCGCCAGTCTGATGAGTCATGCTCTGGGCGTGACGCAGTGTAACATTGCGCATGCTCTGGAGAAGACCAAGTACAATGATGCTGACATAAACTGGTGCGTCACATAACAATGGACCCTACATATTACCATATTATGCTACATTATCATGGTTAATATACATTACCATGGTTACATTACATTACCATGGTTGTATTACATTACCATAGTTACTACACAGACCATGCATTGTTTCACTACGTTGCATGTGAGATCATGTAAATTCAGCATGGTGCCCACAACACATGCAGAGGCATGTGCAAGTAGTCATAATGCTTACAGCATCAGCGGTGTTTGGTGCACATCTGCATGAAGCTGGTCGCAATCTTTGGCATGGTTCATGTGCTGTCAGGCATGCCTAGATTGTCATACAGCCGGCCAAGGATGCACCATACTATTTACTGAAGTGTGCGTGTGTGAGTCACAGATACCACTACTGTGACTGTTACTGTACCGGTCACTTGCTGTGCCATTACAAGCGTGTTTCACATGAGGGTGCTAGAGTTTGCTGGGCTCTCACTCTAAGCGCAAGCTTTTCTGAAGTTTACTGAAGGGAATTGCCAGCATGTGTCTGTTTTTGCAGGAAATCAATGGATGACAAATATCATTTTGGATGCCAGTTTACTGCTGACCTCATTGCCATGAACACAGCTGGTGAGTCTGTCCACGCTGTGCATGACGTTTGTACATGCAGATATGCACAAGTACATGTGCCGTCTCAAGGATCCGCCATTACTGAAAAGCCTGTCCGTATAACATGTACAGCTTGCTGCGCACAGCTTTTGAGGCTCTTGACTCTCTGTGTGATGATTGCATTTAACCAACATGGCTGGCAAATTGTGATGCTTGGTGCTTTGCACATTGCAGCACAACACCGTCGAAGACTGCTTTGCTTCTGAGCAGTGTGCACACCTCATATATGCTGTGCGTGTCATTATCTATATTGAGTTTTGCCCCCACCCCCCCCCCCCCCCAAGTATTTATGCCATTATACTTTCCACGTTCATATTGTCCATTCACTATTTATTCATGTTGTCATCAATGATTTACATTTATTCAAGTGCATGTCTTGCCATAGGGTCAAATATAGACTGTTGGTAGTATAGTCCTAAATGGCTCCCTGTACGAGGTCCTGTTCTGGCCAGAAGCTATTGGTACATGCAGAAGCAGTCTAGAGCAACTGAGTGCGCTAGGTTGCCTGATAGACCCAACATATGCAGACCCTTTCTGACCAAACATCAGATCACCACTTGAAACTGATGTGGTAGTCAGAGTCCAGCCTCACATATGCCTCCTCACCAGTCACCTTGAGCATTGGCAGCAGGCTCTTTCTGTCATTCATGGGGAGTCACCATACCAGCATGTGTGATCTGTGCAGACTTCATCATCACGTCCACATATCAGGAGATAGCAGGCCAGCCGGGCCATGTGGGGCAGTACGAGAGTCACAACGCCTTCACCATGCCTGGACTGTACAGGGTCACCTCGGTTAGTCCTCTTCTTCACCATGTCTTCTGTCCCATGCTTATTCATCCTCTGCAAAGGACTTCTTCTTCTTCTTCATGCTGTTGTTTGTGATGGTGGTAGTTCTCATGTTGTTTATCTTGGCAGTGCAAACATCCTAGTGCACCTACAATGCCTGCATTGACAGAGTTACCCTGGTCAGTCTTCTTCTTCAAACCATGGTTTGAAACATCATCACTGTCCACTTCCAAAATGTCCTTGCAGGTTGACACACATCTCTGTTAGTTTTGGTATGCTCTGGGGAGGCAGTGTGAGCCTCACCATTCCATCATTGCCTGCATTGTGTTATGACATGCATGTACACAAGAATGTAAAGACCCTAAGTCCTAAACCCTAGTCCTTTCTGAAGAAACATCTGTCGGGCAGTGTAAATCTAACCTCAACAATGCCTGGGGACAGTCTAAACGCAGTGGAAAGATATATTGGGACCACCAGCAAAATTGTTCAACTTCCAGAGCCTTTGCTGAAGTGCGATTCCGCTTACACACACACACAAGCGTTTCTAAGGTCTCTGCTCTGCTGCTGACAGGGAATCGATGTGTTCGACCCCAAATTCAACATTGTCTCTCCTGGAGCAGACGCTGAGGTGTACTTCCCCTATACCCAAGAGGACAAGCGCCTCAAGAAATTCCACCCAGAGCTGAAGGAGCTGTTGTACGGCTCACCCGAGAAGGGCAAATCTGTCGGCCAGCTCAAAGCCAAGGACAAGCCCATCATCTTCAGGTTGGTGTTGGGATCAACTTTTTGGCCAATACCATGCACAACAAGTGATGCATCGTGATGCATGGCAGCCAATCACGCTGCGGTCAGCTTGAAGATGAAGAAGACAAGTCCATAAGCAACTTGGCCTGATGCGCTAAAGTGGATGCTGTGGGTTTGTCTTCTTCAGGTTTCAGCTGATCAAGGCTTGATTTGCTGCTGGTCATGGCCTGCATGGCCATAGGAGTGTGTGCAGTTTGCAATGCGCAGGCCAATTAAGCTGGAATTAGATCATTTTCAACCAGTGCTGTGGCGGTCCTCAGGACATGCAATTCCTCAGGCTTGTCCACAATCATAGCTCAAGGCTTTGGCGCTGATGCACTCAGTCAAGAAAGCATTCGTTGTGCATGCTGCTGCTTTCGTAAGGAGCAAGGCTGATGGTGCACAAATGATAGACACCCTCCTGCTATCTTTATTTTAGTCGTGATCGGCCTACTGTACAAGGCATGGTTGCCGGCGTAAATATACAATCCTGCCAAGGCCAAGGCCCAACCTCGTGAAGGGGCATCGGCTCTTGTACCCTCATGCTTTCTGCACAAGTGCGCCACAGGCACAATGGTTTGTTCTCTGCAGATAGAAGTATGCCTGTTGGTAGCACACGTGTATCATGAAGGCTTGGCCAGTTCATCGTGCCATGGGATAGAATTTGCACTGTGGCATAGCCGGACATGCAGTTGATGCATGAGATGAAACTGTTGGTTTGCCCTCTGCAGTATGGCGCGCTTGGACAGGGTGAAGAACCTAAGTGGCTTGGCAGAGTGGTTTGCTGCCAACAAGCGCCTCCGCAAATTGGTCAACCTTGTCATTGTTGGTAAGCCCATACCCTGACAGCTGGCTCCCCTCCCCCCCCCCCCCCGCCCCCGCTTCTGTTTCAGCGCTCTGGGATGACTCACTGAACACCAAAATTGTGAAAGTCATGCAGTAACATGTGTTGTTTGAGTGATGGTTATCGGGTAGTGTCACATAGTGTGATTTTAAAAATCATATTTACAATATACAGTGTGCAACAATTGTGAACATATTCATTGATACTTTGAAACAGTTAAGGCTCCTGTGTTGCAATGGCAGCAGCAAGTTCTCATGGGCTGTCCTTGTCATAGTGCAACTAATCTGAGTAATGCCTATAACTGTGACCTTCATGCGTTATTTTGCTGTGGCATCAGGCCCTTACTGCAGCAGGCCACATGTTCAATTCTCTATTGTGACATGCTGCTACATTCAAGTTTCTGCATTTAGGGTTTTCAAGCCAATTTTTACTGTTAAGCCCTGTCAACCCATTTCCCTTGGGCGCAACTGAGTGGGTAACGTCAATGTCAATTGACAACACATGTTGATGTGCAAAACACACTCCAGGTACATCTAGCTGGTGAGGAAGACTTGTCTGGAACACCTGTGAAGTGAGTGAATTGTTCGAGCAAAGGCGTTAGACACACATTGAGATATGCATTCACAGATAGGGACAACAGCAAAAGCACTTTGTTTGCCTTTGGGCTTGCGGTGCATCAGTGTCTCATTGCCCACTGTAACAAATGTCACACCGTCATGTCTGTTACGCCACATTGTTACAATTTGTGACCCTGTAAATGCAGGTGGCGTCGTAAGCCCTGAAGACACAACAGACCATGAGGAGAAGGAGCAGTGTATCAAGATGCATGAAATCATCAATCAATACAACCTGGATGGGGAGTTCCGGTATGACTCATTCACACACATGCTCTGTCAAGCCATCTGTTTTGATGCATGACTCTCATAGCATTACAGCCAAGTTGGCTTATAAAAACTTGAGCTAAAAAGAGTGAGCGAAATTGCTCAGCACTCTGGACATGCACATGTGTCTTAGTACTATAGCTTGCAGAAGCCATGGGTCAAATTGAATGTGCTTCCAAGCCAGGATTGTTGATGAGTCTGCGAAAAGCAAGGCGTTGCATGACAGTGGCTGTGGTTCACTAGGTGCAAGTCAGTCGAATGAGCAGATAGACATGAGTCAGTAGACACACATCAGTGGATCTGGGATACTAGACATTAGGCAGGAGAAATGAGTCAGTGGAAACAAGATAGCAGACATGGGGCAGTAGACATGCGTCAGTAGACATGAGTCAGTAGACATGCGTTAGCAGACATGAATCAGTAGACAAGAGTTGGTAGACATGAGTCAATGGACATGTCAGTTGCTGGCATATGCACAGGTGGCTGGTAGCACAGAAAGATCCTGTCAGGAATGGGGAGATGTATCGCATCATTGCTGATACTGGAGGAGCCTTTGTCCAACCTGCGCTATATGAAGCCTTTGGCCTGACGGTGGTTGAGGTAGGCCATCACACCCAGCTGTCATGCATTCTGTGGCCAAACTGGACATGCTGATGCATGCTTGTTGAAGGAAAAGAGGAAGGAAAATGAGATTTTCACTCAAAAAGGTGGCGTGGCGTGCTTATCAAACGGACAGATTATGTACCTGCGAGATTTTACAATTTGCATGCCTGTGTTGACACAGGTCATGAAGTTGTGACATAAGCTACAGGGAAAGGCGGCCCAGTTGCAAATCTTTATTATATACAGCACTGCTTGTTCTGCAAGGGGTTGAACCGGGAACACATCAGGCACTTGACCAGAAATCTGTGTGTGTGTGCAGGCCGCAACATGTGGGGTGATCACATGTACTTACAAGAAACCTGGACAAGCGAAGAATTGAAGAACCTTTGGCACAGCTTGCCACTCTCCTCAACATATCTCTATGCATGCTTGTGCGTGTGTGCAGGCCATGACATGTGGCTTAGTCACCTTTGCAACAGATCAAGGCGGTCCAGTTGAGATCATCGAGCAGAACAAGAGTGGCTTCAACATTGATCCATACCATGGCGAGGCAGCTGCAGAGCTCATGGCAGACTTCTTTGAGAAGTGCACCAAGGAGAAAGAGCACTGGAGTGAGATCAGTAAGGGAGCTATTGAGCGTATCAGCAGCCACTACACCTGGAAGATCTATGCTGAGCGTCTCATGACGCTGTCTAGAGTTTACAGGTAAATAGTACATGTTGCTGTGCTGTGCTGTGCTGTGCTGTGCTGTGCTGTGCTGTGCTGTGCTGTGCTGTGCCAAGAGACAACATGCATGTATGTAGTTTCCACGACCGCGTGTGCTGTCATCAATCCGCAACTATGCTGGTCTTCCCATCTGTGCAACTGGCTGACATCATGTGTTGCGCATGAGCACAACCTTCCAATGTGTTGCACCTTGCCTGTAGCACTGATCAACAGTACATGCTGTTGCAGCTTTTGGAAGTACGTGACAACACTGGACCGACAAGAGAGCAGAAGGTACCTGGAGATGTTGTATCACACCAAGTTGCGCCCTTTGATTGCTGATGTTCCAGAAGCAGCCAATCAGCCATCAGTCAGTCAGTCAGGCTGAGAATGGAAGTAGCCACACCTTCCTCTGAGCTGCCTTTTCATCAGGTGCTTTTGCAAAGAGCGTAAAGGAGGAGTAATACAGACACTCTGGTGTAGATTGACAGGTATTCATGGTTACGTTTGGTTCATTGTGGTTGACTACGTACATGTACTTATGTTGCGCAGTCTTGACCACGTTGACTCACAGTTGCCGTTAGTAGTGCCGTGGTGTTGTTGATCTGAAGCTACATTGAGTCTGGGGGTTGGGGGAGGGGGGGGAGCAGGGGAGGGGAAGTTGCAAGGGTTCTGTAGCGGCCAGTTTGCCTCTAGCAGTTGCAGTCTGAAGGATCGCCTTAGAGTGGTTTGCCATGATGCTGCAACATACAATCTGTGAGGTTCTGTCCCTTGGTGCGCGCCTTGTATTCTTAAGAGGTTGCGGAGACCATGACACTTTGGTTCCGTCAAGGCAACTGTTGGACTCCAGTGGAAAATCTCACTGTTTTGGGCTTCAGGATTGTTGCCAGCAATTCTGCAATGACCCATGGCATGCAGAACCCTTTCACATTGCCTGTTGTTCCGCTAGAATTATTTTGTGCTGTTTGTTCTTTGCTCAATTGTAGTGTCTTCGGTTCTTAGCAGCTATGAGTATTGTACAACGCGACCCCTTGTATCTGCCCTGTTCGTGTGTAAGCTGATGGTAGATCGCATCTGAGCCAAAAGCAGTTGCACGGCGGACAACAGCAATTACAACTGCCTCGGCCTCTGCTATTCTTGCATGCAATGGCATATCATGTCACGAATCGACATACTGGTAAATTAATCGAAAAGTAAGGGGGGAAGTACAAGGGGCAAACTACTTCCTTGCCTGCTATGTGTTTTCTACGTTGCAGTGACAACGAATTACAAACAAAGAACACCATGAACGGAATTACCGCATGGGAGAAACATCGAAGTTTTGCAGAAGGGACCAAGCAGGACCAGGGCAGCATGTGTTCTGATCATTTGAGCTTATTATGCACAGCCATCATACTCATGCAGGGTCACACATTGTCACAACAAGCGAGGGAGTTTGCTGAATGACATGACGGGAGCAGTCAATGATAGGCCGACAGCTGTCCTGAGACATCGCTCAGCCTCTTCAGGCCTATGCTGTACTTTGTGCAACAGACCCAGATTGTACCAGCCAACATGTCTGTGTGGTTCATAGCTGAGACCATCAGAAAGGAATCCCTGCAGACCAGTAATAGTTTGCCTGACATATCTTGCAATCAATTTGATGTAAAGCTCATTTGAAGGCACAGTGTGGCATGCCAGATGTGCAAAATAAACTGTGCATCTTGCTGTTCTTGCAAGTGAACACACTGACACATCATTGGCATCTGCATGAGCAGCCTAGCGGCTACAGCACACATTCAGGTAGCAAGCAAGAATTACTTTGACAAATGAGATGCACCATCAAAAGGAGCACATTTGCATTTGTTGCTCTAGACCACCATGTGCTGCTTGACAAAGAACGAATGTATTATTGACTGACTGCATGACATGCAGCAGTCTCATTTGCTGACCTGGCCTAGGGTCAGATCATGTGGCCCTCCACGTTGCCTATATAGGACTCCCAGCAAAAGAGATGACTTGGCGTAGTGGACATCAATGGAAAGGGCCATTTCATAGCATTCAATGGCTGCCTCCAGATTCCCTTCCTCCTGCATCACATGAAGTCTTGGAGTGATGTGTGTTGTATCAAGCTTGCTGACAAGCATAAACAGAGACAGTAAAGGAGGACGTAGGTGACTCAGCGGGCCTGTGTATGTGCTGTTGACAAACACCCTGTTCTGTTTTGCAATTGGATTTGCAGCAAAGAGGTCTAATGTGTCCCCTACAGCAGAGGCGACCTGCAGCTGCTCAAATGCCTTTCTATTGCAAGTGCAAATGCATTGCCACAGTAAATATTTTTTTCCAAAAGATACAGAGTGTCTTCATGCTGCAGTGGTAATCCAGTGCCAACTGGCCAAAACTCTGACTCAGCAATCTCAACCTAGTGCAATGACGTTGCTGACAGTCAATGGCAGCCTGGCCTGACACAACTTCTGCAGGTCTCTAGGCACATCATAAGATCACACTACTGAGTATACTGATGATGCTGATGCTGATGATTGTGATTGTGATGATGTTGATAATTACAATGATAATGAAAATGGAAATGATAATGCTAGCAATTGTTGTGACTCACCTGACAAACCCTGCCTTCCATGTGATGTGTTGCCGGTGATCCTGGAGCTCGGCTCTTGGCTTGCTGCACGCAATATCGAGCATCTCCTGTTTGTTGTAGCGCCAAGAAAGTACGTGCCAGCTCCAACCAGAGCTGCAGCATGAAACAGCTTCAACTGAGTTTTCTAACAAAAGCCTTGTACCCTTCCACAAGTCTGACAAAACCAGATTTTTGTTTGCATTTTTGTCTCAGTGTTTGTCAATTTTCTTTAAGTTTTCTTTCGGCAAATTCTGGAAAACCTCTGAAAAACCTGTGTTTTTGTTCTTCTTTTTTTGTTCTTCTCTTTTTGTTTTAGGTATTCAAACAGAAACTGGAAACCAAAACTATAAACAAAAAATTAAGACAAATAGAAACAATGACTTCCTTTTAGGAAATGATTATTGCTGTTGTTATACGCATTCAAACAAAATACGCGCAATATTTACTCTTTTCCGGCAAAAAAAAGTCCAGTAGTTGATGGAGAGTACGCTGACATGAATGTAGCAGGGAGTAGCAGGTAGATGTGCTCAAGTGCACATCTTGAGCATTTGCTTTTGGAGGACATGAGGCAGAGTCAGCATCAACAGCTACACGATCAGCCCAGATGCAGCACCACCATCATGTTAAAGCGCAACTGCCCCTGGGGAACTGCCGGCGCAGCTTGCAAGCATGGCCATTGACAACGACAGGTTTGGCTCAGCAGTGCACACTGATTGGTGCACATCAAGCTTTCATCTTGTCACGATGACTAGTACACAGGAGTAGAAGAAGACCCAGATCTGGTAAATAAGTTACAGGCACTTGATCATGTCCACAGAAAGTTGACAAGCTTCTGTAAACCTCATACATGCAAATTCCTAACAAAAGGTATGCAGACAATATTTTGGTACAGAAAAGGCGTGCAGCTGGGGGGGGGTAAATACAGCATGGGGAGGGGGTGTGTAGCACCGCATGGGGGGCGGGGGTGGGGTGGATAGTGCAGCGCGAGGGGGGGAGGGGGGCAGCAATGAAACCAGCAGTGCTTACATCAGACTCATGGGAGCGAAGGGTCTGAAGGCGGTCATCTCCTTGCCTGTGGGCATGGGCAGCGGCCCTCTGGACTCGGGCCATCAGATGCGCCAAGCTCTGCAGGCCTGCTGCTGCCTCCTCATCTGCCACATGCAACCTGGCCTGCACATACCCATCAACCTGAGGTTGCTGTAACACATGCAAGGTTTTGGGAATTAGGGGTTAGGGTCGAACACCTTAGTATATTGAGAAAATATCCAAAGTAAAGCCTTGAATGAGCAGAGCCCATCAAGTAACGATTGCTGTAGCACATGCAATGTAAGAAGCTGTCAAAAGTCAAGCCTTGCGATCGAATGAGCTAAGCCCAGCAGCTGTTTTGCCGTCTGCGTCATGCAAGCTGACTGCAAGCTGCTCTTAAAGACTCAGGATTTGAAGCTTCAAGGTGAGCTGTCAGAGGCTAGAGAAACGCCACCGTCAGTGCTGCCTGGCTGTGTCAGATCAATAGCTGCTTGAACTGATGAGAGAGCTGGTCAACCTGAAGAAACTTAGCAAGCAAGCAAAGGCAGCTTGCTTGAAAAGGCAAGTTGCTTGAAAAGGCAGGTTGCTTGAAAAGCTTGCAGCCTCTGGGCTACGTTGTGCTTCTCTGTTGTGGCTCATCATGAAAGTCAGATCAATCACACGTGCTGCACACCAGCAGGATGCCGAACTTCCATGCAGGGTTGCATTACACATTGTTCATTGCTGATTAGTCATGCTGGATTGCAGTAAATACTGCAGTCTTTCTTGCAGTCTACCTTGATTTTGAGCAGCAGGCCTTCGCATGCCGGCCCAGCCTCTTCCAGGGCTGCTGCCGCAACTGCCAGGGCAGCTGGTATGTGCTGGCGAGCTGACAACACCAGGGCCAAGAGGGCCCAGGAAGGGGGGTGGCAACCCCCTGAGGCCTTCAAAGCTGCCCGGCAGTTGGTCTCTGCAGCTGGCAGCTGGCGGCCTTCAGCCTGCATAACAATAGGGATTCAGAGATGGGACGGTGCCAAGGCGACCTTTGTTGTTGGGCAAATGGCCGCCAGGCCAAGGTCACTGCAGCCTGGGACGTTATTGAAGGCAGGACGTTATTGAAAGCGGGACGTTATTGAAAGCGGGGCGTTGTCAAACGATCTGCTTAGATGGACCAAAGGCCACCAGACCATGGCCAAGGAAGCCTGGCTCATTGTCAAAAGCATCTGCTTGGGTGGGCAGATGCCAACAAGACCAGGCCAAAAGAGCCCTAAGCTTCTGCCTACACTGCCAGTGCGGCATCACTTTTATGTGTTATGCGTCTCCAAAAAGAGCAGCTCATAAGCGTAGCAGGGGTTGTGCTAGCTGGGCAAGCGGTGGAGGTGAGTGAGAGCAAGAGTGACTAGATAAGCACAGCAAATGTTGGCTGTGCAAGAAGCAAGGCTGCTAGCAGCAATGACAAGGCAACACGCATAACCCAAAACATCATATGTATGACCGGGTTCATGAAAAGACTGCTCTGCAAAACCTGCAGGTGTATTGCAAAGTGTAATGACAGAGTGACTGCCCAAGTAAGCATCGACTCCGCCAACAAGCTCAGCAGATGTAAGCCCCTGATATCTCTGAGTTTGCACCCTTGCAAGCTTACAAAGACTGACCTGCACCAGAGCCAGGTTGTACAGGATGTCCACATCAGCAGGGTCACAAGCAACTGCCTGCTGTAGGGCAAGCAGAGCTTCATCGTGATAGTCTGCCCTGTCCTTCTGTGGCAGCCCTGGAACAGATGCCAACTGCCCCAGGACCACCCCTAGGGCCATGTTGGCACGGCCTTGGCCTATAGGGCTTTTGTCTCTGACTGCTGCCACCGCTTGCCTGTGCAAATTCATGGAAACCTGTTGGGCAGTGAATGAATATTGGGATGGTCACGTCTGGCAGGCTGTCGTAATTTGCATTGAGACAGCACCATGATGTCATGGCGCTTCCTCTTTGCTTGAGCCGTTGCTTTGTCATGCTGATTTTGCAAAACCAAAAATTCTGTAAGGTATACCTGACACAACAAAGAATTTATGCAGATAACAAACATGCGCGCAGCACAGCATTAGGATGAGGTTGTCAGCTGTGTTCAGAGACGCGCTTCAAGATGAATTGTGGCAGTCAGACTGTCAGATATGGAGGCTTTGCCGCTAACCTAGCGTGGCCGAGGGCTGCTTGTAGAGAAGCAATTGTGCCGGTGGTAAAGCCTGACTTGACCAGGAACAACAGCACTAGGATGTCAGGCTTTTGCTGGTCCAGGCTGCCTTCAAGTAACACCTTGAGGCACAGACTAGCTCTTGCAGCTTGCCCAGCAGCAAGCATAGCCTGCAAATGCCACACCCGACCATGAGAATGCACAGGATGGGATGATCAAAGCAGATGAGACCAAGCAGGGTGGGCCTTTGCACTGTATGCAATGCAAGATGCTGGTCAAGATACTGTTGCTGGTGACTTGAGGGCTTTGGTGGGCGTTAACAACACCTGAGCATATCGTCACCAAAGGAAGCAAATCTGCTGCATTGTCACATGTGTTTTGAAAAGGCAGCTGACAGAGTACTGCATGACATACTAGCCAACGGCACAGTGGAGGCACCTGTGCTTGCGTTGTGAATGCAGCAGCAGGCATGTATACGAGAAAGTTTGATTTCGCAGACAAAGCACAATACAATTGGTGCGTGAGTTTGTATAAGACAACAAATACTTGGGCTTGAGCTCTGTACTCAAGGGGCTGCTGTTTCTCATTGATGCCTGTTTCAGCAAGTGCTTTGGCCAAACGCTCATGCTGCTTGGCAAGCCCCAATGTCATGCACAAATGCCAGCACAGCTCGCGCTCAGTAGCAAACTCCTGAAGCACAACAGCAAAGTTGAGATGTTGTCAATCATGTGTAGGTGGAGAAGGAAGGAGCGGCTATTAGTGGGCCTATCAGGCAGCAAAAGGTCACAGGCATAGCACAGCTTGAAGCTTTTGCTGCATGTCACAGCTGAATGTGCAAGGGCGTGGAAGCAGCGCAACATACCTTTGAATGGTTTTGAGTGCAGAGAAGCAGGCAGAGCACAGCTTCTTCCAAAGGATTGCAAGGGACGTAGACATTATCCTGAAGCGTAGTGCCATGCACTCGTTGTCCAATAAGCGGTCTAGACTGCTGTTGTGATAAGCAGAGCAAGACTTGTAGAATCTGTACCGTAGAGGATTCGGGTGGTGGTGGTGCAGTATACTGGCGTGGTGGGCAATATGTCAGGAGGGCCCCCAAACGACCAAGGCGAGGTTGGTGTTCAGTGCTGGATGAGCCTTTCCGCAACTGTGCCTCCAACACCCTCAGCCATAGCTCGGGGCTAGAGCTCATTGTCAGCCGGCTGGATGAAAGACGATGCGCCGGTCACATCGTGAGGCGTAACAAGAGTATTGTGACGAGCAGTCACAGCGCAGGCCGTACGTATAAGGACAATCTGTTGATCTGCAAACGTCCTTCTCTCAAAGCAAGGCTCTGAACAATCGCAGCCTGTTGATCCGCACTTCTCCAGCCGTTTGTGACTCGCGCTGTCAGGTTAATGTGTTTGCCGTTGTCTGTATGACGCTTGAAGCTCACATGACTTGAAGCATGCATCAAAGCAGTGCATGTGATTTCTAGAGTTAGTCACTCATCCATATGGTTTACATACAGCTGCCGTCAAAAGTCTGCTTACAGTAATGGGACTGCTTCAGCAGAAACCTTAGAGTGAACGCTGTGCGCAATGCAAATGGCGGTGAGGCCAGCCAGCGTTAGCAGACGAGCCTGCGCACTTGCTGCTGTGACCGTTGCCGTTGAAAACGTTTGTGCCGCAAGCTGCAAGGCTTTGGCTAAAGCAGGTGAGTGAGGCAAGAAAGCTGGTGTCAGCCAACAGTCAGGTTCGAGGCTGCCCAGCAGGCAAGATTCATAGGAAGCAATACCCTGTGAAGGT
>JAABUP010002330.1_pt1 | contig 37073 bp, 35 predicted proteins | sample 5559201 | NCBI WGS metagenome assembly JAABUP01 (sample SAMN10711887, study PRJNA513373) | rock metagenome | isolation source: Antarctica rocks | place: Antarctica
CTGTCTCGCCAACCCCGACGCCCAGCATCTTCGGACCGAAATCGCGATGAAACAGGCGCAGTGCCGAACCATGTCCGGCGCTCAGATTTCAAAACGAACCTCAGAGCGCTGAATAAGATGGGCTAGGTGCCCAGGCGTTCCGGTCTGAGTTGGTGCTCAACCCGCAAGGGCCAAGACCGGACCCGTTCAATCCCCTGAGCATCAGACCCAAGCCCCAAGGGCGCTGTGTCACCTCCTCAATGCCTGGCTCCAGTGCGACTGTGCCCTCCACCACGGCAGATCAACGGGTGGCAGCCCGGTCCAAGATCGCCTGATTGGCCTGGTTCGGCCCGCCATGCGCTGGCGCAGGCCCCCTGCACGTTCAAGCAGGGCCGCACCGCCGGTGCGGCCAGGGAGCGCAGCAGTTCCAGGCGTCAGGGCTGGACTTGATGGTCGTCGCCATCGTGTTGGAACTCGGCAACGGCCTTCGCACCGATAGATAGGGTGTGCAACGCGACGGCCGCGCGCTGGATGCCGAGGCTAAGCCTGAACTGCCCTTGCTCGTCGGCGCTGATGCGGCAATAACGAGGAAGGCGCATGCGGCGTGCGTTACAGAACCAAAATTTTGAAGTGGACTGCAATCCCAACCCTACCCCGCCTGCCTCCGGTCCAAACGGGTGCCACGATCTCCTCGGACCAAACATTTGGTCTTAAAACCAACCAACCCGAGTTAATGAGGCGCGGCCACGAGCCGCCGCAGCTCGAAAAAGCTGATCTGCACAGAACCGGTTGCTTCGATGACGAGCCGGTCAGGCATCTTGGCGAAAAAATGCAGAAAGGTGCCGGCCGCCTCGCCTTGGAGGCCAATAACCTCCAGCGTGCAGCGGTCGAGGACGAGATGCAAATCAACATCGCGCGCACCTGGTCGGCGAGCGGTGGCGAAGGTGCTGGTGAACAATGGGTTCGCAAAGCCATGCGCACCGCCGCGGTCGACGAAGAGTCGGGCGGCGTCCTGGTCGTATCCGAGCACCAGCGCCTCGCCCACGCCGTTCACGAAGCGCAGGGCAGCGACCGCGCGGGCATCCAACCTCAGCCGTACTTGTAGCTCAATGGCGGCCCCCGGCGGCAAGGCCGCGGTGGCGAGGCGGCCGGACAGTCCTGCCCGCATGGTGGCCGGTATCATCGCGCCGCGGATCGGACCAAGGGGGACGAACCCCTGCACCAGGCGCCAGCCATCCCTGGACCGGCGTAGCGACAGCAATCGGGGCAGTGACATCACGCCCCGCCAGGAACCAGTTGGAACGTCATTGCAATAGAGCCAATTGCTGGCCCAGGCGATCGCGACGGGCTTGTCGCCAGGTGGGTCCGAGTAGGTCTGCATCGCATAGAAATCCGGGCCGAAGTCGGCAAAGCGGGCCGCGGCGTCGTCGGCGGTGAAATGCCGACCGTCGAACTCGCCGACGAAATACCGCACAGCGCCCCCGTCCTGCGACGCATCCGGGCCGACCGAGACGAACAGCACCCATCTCATGCCGCCGCCCTCAACCGGCAGCCGAACCAGGTTCGGGCATTCCCAGTCATTGCCGGACACGCTGGCATCGCCGAAGCGGCCCACCTCCTGCCAACGCTTGAGGTCCGCTGAGGCGTAGAACAGCACTTGGCGTTCGCGCGAGGCGGCGACCGCCATGAGCCACCGCCGGGCCGGCGCATGCCAGAACACCTTTGGGTCGCGAAAGGAGTTCGTGCCGCGGTCCAGGACCGGGTTGCCCGCGTAGCCGGTGAAGCTGCGCCCACGGTCGGCGCTCAGCGCGATCTCCTGGCGTTGGTGGCCGGGCGAGGCGCGCGTGTAGACGGCGACCAGCCCTGGCTGTCCAGGCGCGAACAACCCGCTGGTGTTGTGCGCGTCGAACACAGCGCTGCCGCTGAAGGGCGCTCCGGCTGGAGTCTCATCAAGCACGAGCGGCAAACCCTGCCAGTGCAGGAGGTCGCGGCTTACCGCATGGCCCCAATAGACCCGCCCGGACTTGGGCTCGAACGGGTTGTACTGGTAGAAAAGGTGCCACTCGCCATCGTGGTGGATGAGCCCGTTCGGGTCGTTCATGAAGCCTCCAGGCGGGGCGAAGTGGATGACGGGTCGATATCGTTCGGCCTCGACTTCCAGCGGCGCAGGTTCGCTCCGCGCCGCCGACGCAAGTGCTGTTGCCGCAGCGGCAAGAGCCAACGTCCGACGGTTCAAACCCATGTGTCAGTTTCCGGTAAAGCGTCAGACGCCGTTGGCGAGGCCGCTGGATTGCCGGGCCTCATGAACCGTCAGGACGGGGCGCTCTGGAGAAGAACAAGCCACCCGTACCCGGCCTGATCCGGCGCGGCGGCCAGGTGGGGCTGCGCAGGCTTGCCAACGTGCAGCAGGCCACGATCAAGCCGGTCATTCAAGTTGGTAGTGCCCTGGGATACCCGACTTGCCAACAGGTAAAGCACCACGAAAGCCAGGATAAGGGAGACGGTCTTCCAGAAAAGCAGTGGGTCCCGCTCCGCCAGCGGCACCATCCTGGTGCCGGAAAACGCCGGGTTGGGGTTCCGGAGATCGTAGATGAACTCCGACACAACCTCGTAGCGCTTCAGGGGGAGAGGGTGAACGGCTCTCTTTAGCGCCCCGTCGACCCATTCGGGAATGCGTGGCCTTGTGTCCCTGGCGGAGCGGTAGCGCAACTTCTGCTGGTGCGACCTGGTTCGCAGCCTAGCAGCATCGGCCCCATAGGGCAGGCGCCCAGTGAGCATCTGGTACGCGACGACGCCCAGGGAGAAGATGTCTGAACGCTCTGTCGCCGCCTCGCCGAAGAAACACTCTGGCGCGGTGTACTGAGCCGTTCCCAGCGGCTCCGCGCCGTCGATGCCCGGCTCCAGCTCGGTGACGCCCGCAACCTTCGTGGAGCCGAAATCGATGATTTTGACCGTGCCGGCCGTGTCGACCATGATGTTCTGCGGCCGTAAATCCTGGTGCACCATCTCCTTCCGATGGAACGCTGAGAGGCCCTTGGCGATCTGCTCGACAAGTCGGCGAACGGTTTCCAGATCCGGGCTCGGGTGGTCGAGCGTCCACTGCGCCAACGTCTGCCCGTCCACGTACTCCAGGACGAGGTAGAGATGGCTGCGCCTACGGGTCTGCGGATGGACCCTGAGGACATGCGGGCTGTTGAGGCGCCGGGCGATCCATTCCTCCATCATGAACCGCTTGAGATAGGCCGGGTCGTCGCGCAGGTCGATCGAGGGCGCTTTCAGGACGACAACGGTCCTCCGTGACCTGTTCGAGCGACCGCCCGGCGACGCGGCAGACGCGCGAGTCGCCGGTATGGAAGATGTGGGCGACTCCGGACTTCAGGTCGCCGCCTTGCGGCCACGGCTGGAATGCTGGCCGGTCGAGGCCGTGAGCTTCTGTGCCATCATGCGGCCCCGCAACAAGCCCCACCTGGACCGGGCGGGGCTCGACGGCGCCGGGCCAGGTCAGACGACCAGCCGCTTCGGCGCCGTCCTTATGTGGGTGGAGTAGAGCGTCAGCCCGGTGAAGGCCAGGCCGCCCACCAGGTTGCCCAGCACCGTCGGGATCTCGTTCCAGATGAAGTAGTCCCGGATCGAGAAGTTCCCGCCCATGATCAGCCCCGATGGGAACAGGAACATGTTCACGACGGAATGCTCGAAGGTCATGGCGAAGAACAGCATGATCGGCATCCACATGGCGATGACCTTGCCGCTGACGGTGGTCGAGATCATGGCGCCGACCACGCCGGTCGAGACCATCCAGTTGCAGAGCACGCCCCGGATGAACAGCGTCAGCATGCCGGCTGCCCCGTATTTCGCGTAGCCGAGCGTGCGGGCCTCGCCGATGCCGGCGATGACCGTGCCCACCTTGTCGGGCGGGGTCGAAAAGCCGAAGGTGAAGACGACCGACATCATGATGGCAACGGTCAGGACTCCCAGGAAATTCCCGATGAAGACGAGGCCCCAGTTCCGGAGGACGCCGCCAACGGTGACGCCCGGGCGCTTGTCGATCAGCGCGAGAGGGGCAAGGACGAAAACGCCTGTCAGGAGGTCAAAACCCAGCAGGTAGAGCATGCAGAAGCCAACCGGGAACAGGATGGCCCCGATGATCGGATAGCCGGTCTGCACGGTGACGGTGACGGCGAACACGGCCGCCAGCGCCAGGAGTGCGCCGGCCATATAGGCCCTGATCACCGTATCGCGGGTCGACATGAAGATCTTGGACTCTCCTGCGTCCACCATCTTCGTGACGAACTCCGAGAGTATGAGGTAGGCCATTCAACATCCTTTGTTTTGAAACGGCGTAAGCCGGCGGTCCCCGCTGACGAGCGGCCACGGCACAAGCCGCCGCGGCTGATCGGGCAATCACGGGCCTCGATCATCCAGCCGGCGCCGTCGAGGGCCACGACCATGCCGCACCACAGCGCGGCAGGGGTAGCTTCTATGGGCCGGATCAGGCCGTAGCAACAAAGCAATCCTCGATAAGTCGCACCGCCAACCGGAAAACGACATCTAAACAGGCATTCTGTGCAGCAGTGCCCCAGAGTGTGCAGGCAGCGTCGCGAAGGGCATGGACGCCACTCGGCCGCCTGCCCGGTGCTGAACAGAACGGCCCGCCTCGGCGTACTGGTGTCGCAGCGCATCTGCCGAAAACGCCCCGGGAGGGCGCACTACGCTCATAGTCCGAGTTGCGCGCCAATGCCCCGCGTCGTCATACCGTCATGTGCCTCTCGATCCGCGCCGCCGCGCCGGCGTCCCCGGTTCCGCCGCGCTCCACCACCTCGCCCGAGGTGAGCACGGCGAAGCGGTCGGCGACCGTGAGCGCGAACATGACGTTCTGCTCGACCAGCAGCATCGCCGTACCGTGCATCCGGCGCTCGGCCGCGAGCACGCCCGCCAGGCGGTCCACGACCGAAGGCTGCAAGCCCTCCGAAATCTCGTCCACCAGCATGAGCCGCGGCCGGGCCATGATGGCGCGGGAGATCAGCAGCATCTTCTGCTCGCCGCCCGAGAGGGTGCCGGCCTTCTGGCCCAGCCGCCGCAGCAGCACCGGGAAGTGCGGCTCCACCAAAGGCAGGCGCCCGCGGAACACCCGGTCGTTCGGCACGCCGAGCCGCAGGTTCTCGCCCACTGTCAGGTCGGCGAACAGGGCCTGCTCCTGCGCCACGTAGCACACCTCGCGCCGGGCGACGCGGTAGGGCGCCATGCCGGCCAACGACGTGCCGTCGAGCAGCACGCCGCCGCTCCGGGGCTGGACGAAACCCGCGGCGATCCGCAGCAGCGTCGTCTTGCCGACGCCGTTGCGGCCGAGCAGCGCCACGACCTCGCCCGGCCCGACGCTGAGCGAGACGTCGCGCAGCACCATCGTCGCGCCGTAGCCGGCGGTGACGCCGTTGAGGCTCAGCAGCTCAGGACTGGGGGCATCAGGCATGGGGGCATCAAGCATGGGCGGCGCCGGCGTAGATGGTCCGCACGGTTTCGGACTGCACCGCCTCCTCCACCGCCCCGTCCAGCACGATGCTGCCCTGGTGCAGCACGATGACGCGCGACGAAATGCTGCGCACGAAGTCGAGGTCGTGCTCGACCAGCACGATGCAGAGCCGGTGCCGCTGGGCGAGGTCGGCCAGCAGGGCACCGATGCGCCGGCGTTCCGGCTTGGTCAGCCCGGCCGTCGGCTCGTCCAGCAGCAGCAGCGTGGGCTCGAGCGCCAGCACCATCGCCAGTTCGAGCGACTGCTTCTCGCCATGGGAGAGGTGCCGGGTCTCGACGCCGAGACGGTCCGCAAGCCCGGTCGCCCGCACCACCTCCAGCGCCGAGGCCGGCAGCGCGATCGTCGGGGTGCGGCGGAGCCATGACGGACGCTCGATGCGGCTGCGGGCGACGCGCAGGCACTCCGCGACCGTCATGGTCTCGAACACCGCGGCGGTCTGGAACTTGCGCCCGACGCCGAGCGCGGCGCAGCGATGCGGCGGCATGTGGCGGATGCTGCGTCCGCCGACCTCGACCGTGCCGGCGCTGCGTTCCCGCCCGTCGGCGATGCAGCGCATGAGCGTCGTCTTGCCGGCGCCGTTCGGGCCGATCAGGCTGACCAGGTCGCCGGCATGGGCGGCGAATGCGACGCCGCGCAGCACCTGCAGGCTGCCAAACCGCTTGTCCAGCGCCTCGACCCGCAGCACCAGGCCGTCCATGTGCCGCATGGCGGCGGGCGCCTCGATCAGGCGCGGGACGGGGCGGGGCCGCCGCGCCCGGCCCAAATGGAGCAGCGACAACAGGCCGCCGGGCAATGCCACGATCACCACCACGAACACCAGGCCGACGATCAGTGCCCACAGGAACGGCAGCGCGCCGTTCAGGTAGTTGCTGGTCGCGTCGATCGCCACCGCGCCCAGGATCGGCCCGGTGATCGTCGCCCGGCCGCCAAGGGCAACGTAGATGACCAGCTCGGTGCCGGAGACGAAATTGCCCAGCTCCGGCGCGACGACGGCGGTGGCGCCGGCATAGACCCAGCCGGCCACGGCGCAGACCAGCGCGCAGGCGACGAACAGCAGCACCTTCAGCCGGGCCGTCGGAATGCCGAGGTACTGGCAGCGCACGTCGTTCTCGCGCATGGCGACCAGCAGGCGGCCGAAGTCGCTGCGAACCAGGGTGGCCGCCAGGGCGGCCACTGCGACCAGCAGCAGCCCGGCGATGCGGAACCAGCTCTCGGTGTCCAGGTCCGGCGCGTCGAAGCCCGACAGCCCGCTGCTCGACCCCGTGGTGTTCCCGCCGGCGAAGATGAGCTGCACGAACACGATCGGGAACACGAGGGTGATCGTGGACACATACAGCGGCGACGCGCCATAGGAGAACGCCAGCCAGCCCACCAGCAGCGCTGCCAGGCCGGCCGCGCCCAGGCCGAGCAACAGGGCGAGCAACCCGGTGGCGGCGTTGAAGCCCAAGTTGGTGGACACGAGCGCCAGCGCATAGGCGCCAATGGCGAGGAATGCCGCCTGCGCAAAGCTCAGTATGCCGGTGTAGCCCCATAGCAAGTCCACCGCGACCGCCGCGACGGCGAGCAGCAGCGACCGGGTGAGCACGTTGACGCTGTAGGTGTCGAGCACCCAGGGCGCGGCCAGCACCGCGGCGGCGGCGGCCAGCACCAGCGCCGCCGGCAGCCAGCGCCATGCCGGCCTCGGCAGCGCCCCATCCGCGTCACGCCCATTTGCATCACGCACGGGCGAAGCCTGTCGGCCGCACGCGCAAGATGATAGCCGCCAGGACCGCGATGGTCATGCCGCCCAGCACGGCGTTGAGGTAGGTCGAGACCAGCACCTGCGCCGCCCCGAGCACCAGCGCCGCCACGGCCATGCTGACCAGCGACGAGCCGGACAGCAGCACGAGCATGAAGGCGCCCACCAGCCACAGCACGCCCATGTTCGGGTCGACGCTCGACAGCGGCACCACCAGTGCGCCGGCCAGCGAGGCGAGCGCGGAACCGAGGCTGAAGCTCGCGAACCGCACCCGCGCGCTGTTCACGCCGAGCGACTGGGCCAGGTTCTCGTTGGCGATGACGGCGCGGGTGACGAGGCCGAGCCGGGTGCCGTGCAGCACCAGCGCGATCGCGCCCGCAAGCAGCATGGCGACGGCCACCAGCAGCAGCCGGTACTGCGAGTAGGTCGCGCCCAGTACTACGGCAGCGCCCGACAGCGGGCTTTGCGCGAACTGCACCTGCCGGCCGAACACCAGCGTGATCACCTGGCCGATGACGATGCCCAGGCCCCATGTCGCCAGGATCGCGTCAAGCGGCCGGCGGTACAGCGGGCGCAGCACCGTCCGCTCCATCGCCGCCCCGGCCAGCAGCCCGGCGAGCGCCGCCGCCGGCAGGCTGAGCCAGGGGTTCCAGCCCGCCTGCGTGACCAGCAGCGCCGCATAGCCGCCGACGGTCAGCATGGCGCCATGGGCGAAGGAGATGATGCCCATGACGCCGAACACGATCAGCAGCCCTAACGCCACCACGTACAAGATCGCCGCCGTGGTGACGACGTCGAGCAGCAGGCTCACCGGGAGCCTATTTCAAGTTCGGGCACTGGCCGCCGGGGTCGACGTCCTTCGCCGTTTGCAGGATCTTGACGCTGCCGTCCGCCTGCACCTGGCCCAGGTACATCGTCAGCGGGGCATGGCGCTGCTTGTCCATCCGGATGGGGCCGCGCGGCCCGTCGAACGACACCTCGGCCAGCGCCTTGGTCACGCCGTCCGCCGCCGTGCCGCCCGCGCGCTCCACAGCCGCTTTGTAGAGGTAGACCGCCTCGTACTGCGGCACCGACAGGTCGTTCGGCGTCAGCAGCGCGCTGCCGAACTTCGCGCGCATCGCGTCGAGGAAGGCCTTGTTGGCCGGGGTGCCCACGCTCGTGTAGTACGAACCCGAGATGTAGATGCCGGCCGCGTCCTCGCCCATCGTCTTGGCCGTGCCCTCGTCCACGCCGAGGTTGCCGACCAGCGCCGTGATGCCGGCCGCGCGGTACTGCTTGGTGAGCGTCACGTTCGGCACGCCGCCCGCGGTCGAGAGGATCAGCGCGTCGGGGTTGGCGGCGCGCACCTTGCTGATGATCGCCGTCCAGTCGCCGGCGTCCATCGGCTGGTACTCGTCGCCGACCACCTTGCCGCCATGCGCCTCGATGTACTGCTTGGCGTAGGACAGCATGCCGCGGCCGAAGGCGTAGTCGCTGCCGATCAGGAAAAACGTCTTGGCGCCCTTGTCCTTCAGGAAGAAGTCGATCACCGGCGCTTCCTGCTGCTCCGGCACCCAGGCGTCCACGAACAGGTAGCGGTTGCAGGAGTGCCCCTCGTAGTACGACGTGTAGATGAACGGCGTCTTGCCCCGGGTCACGATCGGCAGCCCGGCGTTGCGCGCCGCACTCGTCTCCATCGAGATCAGCACGTCGACTTTCTTCTGGAACACCAGGCTGTCGAACGCCCGCTGCGCCCCGGCCGCGCCGCTGCCGTCATCCGCCACGTCGAGCGCGAGCGGCCTGCCCATCACGCCGCCCTTGGCGTTGATCTCCGCCACCGCAAGCTCGGCCGCCTGCACGACGGAGGGTGCCACGACGCTGTTGGCGCCGCTCAGCCCAATGGGGACGCCGATATGGATCGGCGCCTGGGCGTAGGCGGGCGCCGCCAGCAGCGCCAGGGCAAGTGCGGCGGCGAATGTGTTGCGCATCGTCGGTCTCCGGTGGTCCATCGGTCAAAGGTGTGATTTGGCGAGCATCATGTGGACGCCCTTGTTGCCGTCCACGGTCTGCGTCACGCGGAGGTCGGCGATCAGCGAGCACAGCATGTAGGCCTGGTTGCGCGACAGGTTGGTGCGCAGGCAGACGTGCTTGACCATCTCCCGCACCGCCTGCTTGGCGGCGTCGTCCAGGTCCTCGTCGAGGCCGATCGACATCAGGTGCGTGGGCGTCTCCGCGAAGGGGAAGTCCAGCTTGAAATCCTTGCGCACCGTGAGGCGGAACGTCCCCGACAGCCCGGTTTCCAGCGCGGTGATGCACACCTCGCCGTCGCCCTGCACGCCGTGGCCGTCGCCCGCCATGAACAGCGCGCCCTCGTTGAACACCGGCAGGTAGAGCGTCGTGCCGGGCTTCAGCTCCTTGTTGTCCATGTTGCCGCCAAATGCGCGCGGCACCGCCGAGCCGCAGCGGCCCCACGCCTTGGGCGGCGCCACGCCGATGATGCCGAAAAATGGGTCGAGCGGCAGCTCGGTGCCCCAGGGCAGGGTGCAGACGTTGCGGGCGCGGTCGATGGGCGGGTGGATGGTCTCGTAGTCGGTGAACTCGTCCGGCAGCGTGCCCAGCAGCGGCAGGATGGACACGAACCCCCAATCCATCGTCGGCGCCGCGTCCAGGATGTCGACCTGCAGCGTGTCGCCGGGCTGCGCGCCCCGCACGTGGACCGGCCCGGTGATGAAATGCGGGCCAGGGCCGGCCGGCAAGGTTTTCAGCGCCGCAAGGTAGTCGGCCGGAACGCGCGACAGCTCGGGCAGGGTCGCCATACCGCCCGCCGGGAACGAGTACAGCTTGACGGTGTCGCCGGAGTCAACTTCGAGCACCGGCGGGCTGGTCGCGTCCAGGTATCCGAGGACCATGTTGTCCGGCGTTGCGGGAATTTCGTGGTGCTGCGCCATGGTTCTGTCCTTCGCCGCAATCGTGCCGAGTCGGGATTACGCCCAAGCTAAGGACAAGCAAGGAGTGGACCATATGCGTTGACGCTGGTTGCGGAGGCGCCTGCCTTGTCTCCCGTTGGTGTCCTATGCCGCGCCGCAGCCGCCAACCGAATCAGGCATTGGCGGACCCTGGCTTCGGCACCTCGCCGCGCCAGTTGTGCTCCTCCTTGAAACCCAGCACCTCTCGCGCCTTCCGGTTGCTCAACGGCGCTTCGTCGCCGACCAAGTCCCGCGCCACCGGGGTATTCGGGCACCATTGGGTCAGGAACGCCGCCGTGGGCTGGTCGGCCGTGATGGTGTCGTTGACGGCATTGAACACCTGGAACCCCAGCCCGTCCTTCTGCAGGCACAGGTGAACGATCTGCGCGAGGTCGCGGGCGTCGATGTAGCTCCATGCGTTGCGCTTGCGCGATGGCGGGTCCGCGACAAAGCCTGGGAACTGCCCGTATTCGTGCGGCTCGATGACGTTGCCGATGCGCAGGGCATAGATGTCGGCCTTGAAGCGGGCCGCGAAGGCGCGTGCCGTCTTCTCGTTCACCACCTTGGACAAGCCGTAGCTGTCCATGGGGTCCACGTCGTAGTCCTCCTCCAGCGGGAAACGGTGGAAGTCCTTGTCGCCCTCCGCAAAGCAGACCCCATAGGTCGTCTCGCTTGAGGCGATCACGACTTTGCGGACGCCAAGCTTCATCGCGGCCTCGATGACGTTGTAGGTGCCCATGACGTTGACCCGGAACGTCTCGTTGTCGGGGTTGATGAGGATGCGCGGAACGGCGGCGAAATGCACGACGGCATCGACCGGGCCGGGAGCTTTGCCCGCCGCCAAACCCGTGCGGTCAAAATGCGACGTCATCGCATTGAAGACTTGGCCGCTCTCGGTGATGTCGCCGATCAGGGTCGCGATCCCCGGATGCGCAAAGGGCTGCAAGTCGAAATTCAGGAGCTGGTAGCCCTGGCCAAGCAACCAGGGGAGCGCATGCCGTCCGGCTTTCCCGGTCCCCCCGGTGAACAGTACTCTCATTGGCATTGCTGGCCTCCCCACACGTGCCGCACTCATAGAGCAAGCGCCATGGATGTCACTCTTGCAAGCCACCGTTCGGGTCGGTGTTGGGCATCGCGCCGCTGGTTGGAGAATGGCTGGTGCGCCGGCAGCGACTGGCGCCCGCGGCTCGTTCCGCCGGGAGGCGGCCGGCATGGGTATTGCTTGCAACTAGGCTGCACGTCCATCGCGACGCCGTTGGGTGTCGGGCACGCTGGTTGGTTGGAGGTTTGGCAGGTTGGCACTGTTCCGTATCGCGGCAAAACGCCTGCTCGGTGCCGTACCTAGCCTGCTCGGCGTGGTGGTCGTCACCTTCCTGCTGTCGCATGCGCTGCCGGGGGACCCTGCCGTGTTGTTTGCCGGGCCGGCAGCCAACGCAGAGTCGGTGGCGCAGGTACGGGCACGCCTTGGGCTGGACCGCAGCCTGCCGGCGCAGTTCCTCAGCTACACGAACGACATGGCGCACGGGAACCTCGGCCAGTCGCTCACCACCGGGCAGCCGGTGGTGAGCGACCTGGTGCAGCGCCTGCCCGCCTCGCTCGAACTGACGGCCGCGGCCATCCTGTTCGCGGTCGTGGTGGCGGTGCCGCTCGGCGCGCTGGCGGCACTGCGCGAGGGCTCGTGGATCGACCATCTCTGCCGCAGCACAGTGACCCTGGCAGCGGCGTTCCCGACGTTCTTCGTTGCCTTGCTGCTGGTCTATGTCTTCTACTATTTGCTGCGCATCGCGCCGGAGCCGCTCGGCCGGCTGAACGACGTGTACTTCGAAGCGCCCGCCACCATCACCGGGTTCTACCTGATCGACTCGGCGATGGCTGGCCAGTGGACGACATTCGGCGGCGCGCTGGCCCAAATGACGCTGCCGGCGGTCTCGCTCGGCTTGTTCGCGCTCGCGCCGGTCGCCCGCATCACCCGCGCGTCCATGCTGGCGGCGCTGGGCAGCGACTTCATACGCACCGCACGCGCCTGCGGCCTGCCGCGCCGCAAGGTGCTGATCACCTATGCCATGCGCAACGCCATGCTGCCGATCGTCAACGTGCTCGGCATGGTGTTCTCCTTCGTGCTCGGCGCCAACGTGCTGATCGAGGACGTGTTCGGCTGGCCCGGCGTCGGCGCCTACGCGGTGAAGGCAGTGATCCAGTCCGACTACGCCGCCGTGCAGGGCTTCATCCTGATGATGGCGGCCGTCTACATCCTGCTCAACCTCCTCGTCGACCTGCTCAGCATCGCAGCAGATCCGCGCGTGCGGATGGAGGGCTGACCAGTGGCCGCCGTCGCCTTGCGCGCCACGCGCTACATCACGCAACTGCGCGCCACCCGCTCCGGCGCCCTGCTGCGCGCCGCCCGCTATGCGCTGGCGGAAAACCGGCTGACCCTCGTGGCCTGCGGCCTGTTCTGCCTGCTGCTGCTCTGCGCCGTGTTCGGCGCCGCCGCCGCGCCGTACGATCCGCTGGCCACGGACATGGCGGCCCGGCTGCAGTCGCCGACCGTGGCCCACCTGTTCGGCACCGACGCGCTCGGCCGCGACATCCTGAGCCGGGTGGTGGTCGCCGCGCGCCTCGACCTGGGCATGGCGGTGTCGGCGGTCGCCGTCTCGTTCCTGATTGGCACGGCGCTGGGCGCGATGGCGGGCTACTGGGGCGGCCTGGCCGACGCAATTTTCGGCCGGCTCATGGACACCATCATGGCGTTCCCGCTGTTCGTGCTGGCGATGGGCATCGTCGCCGCGCTCGGCAACAGCGTGCTCAACATCATTCTCGCCACGGCGGTGATCAACCTGCCGTTCTATGGCCGTTTCGCCCGCGCCGAGGTGAACGTGCGGCGCGACCTGGCCTACGTCGAGGCGGCGCGGATGGGCGGCAACGGCGCGGTCCGCATCCTGTCCGGGCATATCGTGCGCAACATCCTGCCGACCATGGCTGTGCAGGCGTCGCTGAACATGGGCTGGGCGATCCTGAACGCCGCCGGCCTGTCGTTCATCGGGCTGGGCGTGCGCCCGCCGACGCCGGAATGGGGGATCATGGTGTCCGAGGGCGCCAGCTACATCATCTCCGGTGAGTGGTGGACCTTCGTGTTCCCCGGCGCCGCGCTGATGCTTGCGGTGTTCTGCTTCAACCTGCTGGGCGACGGCCTGCGCGACGCGCTCGACCCCCGCAGGCGCACATGACCGCGCTAGCCGCCCGGCGCCCCCTTTTGGACGCCGCCCCGCCGGGCGCCGGAACGCCGCCGCTGCTCGCCGTCGAGGGCCTGACGCTCGATTTCCGCACCCGACAGGGCGCGGTGCATGCCCTCGACGGCGTGTCGCTCGACGTGTTCCGCGGCGAGATCGTGGGCGTGGTGGGCGAGAGCGGCTCGGGGAAATCGGTGCTCGCCTACGCCGTCATGGGGCTGACCGACCCGGCCGGCCGCGTCCGCTCCGGCCGCATCGCCTTCGCCGGCCGCGACATGCTGGGCGAGACCCCGGCGCAGTTGTCGGACACGCTCGGCCGCGAGCTCTCGATGATCTTCCAGAGCCCGCGCACCGCGCTGAACCCGATCCGCCGCGTCGGCCTGCAGATCGCGGACGTGCTGCTGCGCCACGGCAACATGACCCGCCGCGAGGCCCGCGCCCAGGCGGTCGAGGCGCTGGCGCGGGTGCGGGTGCCCGACCCGGAACGCCGCTTCGACGCCTACCCGTTCGAGCTGTCGGGCGGGTTGTGCCAGCGCGTCATGATCGCGATGGCCATTGCCTGCGCGCCGTTCCTGCTGGTTGCCGACGAGCCGACGACCGGGCTCGACGTCACCACCCAGGCCGTCGTCATGGACCTGCTCCGCGAGCAGGTGCGCGCGGCGAACACGTCGGTGCTGCTGATCACCCACGACCTGGCGCTGGCGGGGGAGTACTGCGACCGCATCGTCGTCATGCACGCCGGGCACGTGGTGGAGGTCGCCCCGGTCGAGCGCCTGCTGCGGCAGCCCGCCCATCCGTACTCCGCGCTGCTGATCGGCGCGACCCCCGGCGCAAGCACGCGCGTCGAGGACCTCACGGTGATCCCGGGCAGCCTGCCGGACCTGCGCCAGGCCCTGCCGCCCTGCCGCTTCCTGCACCGCTGCACCCGCAGCGACGCCCGCTGCGCCAGCGAGCCGCTCCCGGCCCGCCGCATGGGCGACGGCCACCTCGTGCGCTGCTGGAACCCGTTGTGAGCGCGCTGCTGGAGGCGGTGGGCCTGGCCAAGCGCTACCCCACGCGGCACGGCCTGCTGCATGCGGTGGACGGCGTCGACCTCAGCATCGGGCGCGGCGAAAGCGTCGGGCTGGTCGGCGAGTCCGGCTGCGGCAAGTCGACGCTGGTGCACCTGCTGGCCCGGCTGATCGCGCCGACCGCCGGCGCCATCGTGTTCGACGGCCAGGACATCGCGCCGGTCCCGCTCGGCCGCTTCGTGCACAGCCCGCAGCGCGCCCGCATCCAGAGCGTGTTCCAGGACCCGACCGAGAGCCTGAACCCGGCGCTCACGGTGTTCGGCGCGGTCGCCGACCCGATCCGCCGCCTCGGCTCCCCGGGCAGCCGTGCGGAGCTGGCGCGGCAGGTGCATGCGGCGCTGGCGCTGGTCGGCCTGCCGGAGGAGATGGCCGAGCGCTTTCCGCACCAGCTCTCGGGCGGGCAGCGGGCGCGCGTCGGCATCGCCCGCGCCATCGCGCTGCGGCCGGCGCTGCTGATCCTGGACGAGCCGACCTCGGCGCTCGACGTCTCCGTGCAGGCGGTCGTGCTGCGCCTGCTGGCGGACCTGCGGCAGCGGCTCGGCATGAGCTACCTGTTCGTGTCGCACGACCTGAACGTGGTCCGGCTGCTGTGCGACCGCATCGCGGTGATGTATCTGGGCCGCATCGTCGAGCAGGCGCCGGCGGCGGCGCTGTTCCGTAACCCGCGCCACCCCTACACCAGCGCGTTGCTCGCCTCCATCCCCGACCCTGCGCGCCGCGGCCAGCGCCCGTGGCGGCTGGAAGGTTCGGCGCGCAGCCCCATCGACCCGGCGCCCGACGCCTGCCCTTTCCAAGGCCGCTGCCCGCGTCAGCAACCGGTCTGCACCCAGCGGATGCCGCTGCTCCGCGGCGTCGGACCGGACCACCTGGCCGCCTGTCACTTCGCCGAGGCCGCGACGCCAGCCGTGTCCCCTGGTCCCGCATACACCGAGTCCGTGCAAGGAGAGACCATCCCATGAGCGCCAGCACCGCGAACCCAGAGATCAGCCGGCTCGACGCCGTGACGCTGGCACGGCGCATCCGCGCCCGCGAACTGTCCGCCGTGGAGGTGACAGAGGCTGCGCTCGCCCGGATGGAGGCGACCGAGCCGCATCTGCACGCTTTCTGCACCCCGGCGCCCGAGCTGGCGCGCGAGGCCGCGCGCACCGTCGAGCGTCGGATCATGGCGGGCGAGGACGTCGGCCCGCTGGCCGGCGTGCCGGTCGGCATCAAGGATCTGGTCGCCACCAAGGGCCTGCGCACCGCGATGGGATCGCCGTTGTACCGCGACTTCGTGCCAGACGAGGACGACATCGTGGTCGAGCGGCTGCGCGCGGCGGGGGCGGTGGTCGTCGGTAAGACCAACGTCCCGGAGTTCGGCTACAGCGGTGTCGGCCACAGCCCGGTCGCGCCCACCACGCGCAATCCATGGAACCTCGCGATGACATCCGGCGGCAGCAGCGCCGGGTCGGGCGCCTCGGTTGCGGCCGGCGTCACCCCGTTCGCCATCGGCAGCGACGGCGGCGGCTCGGTGCGCATCCCGTCCGCGCATTGCGGGCTGGTCGGCGTCAAGGCGTCCATGGGCCGCGTGCCGCTGTATCCCGGCTGCCGCGACGAGCGCTACCCCGGCGTGTCGAGCTGGGAAAGCCTGGAGCATATCGGGCCGATGAGCCGGACCGTGGCGGACGCTGCCCTTATGCTGAGCGTGATCGCCGGCCCTGATCCGCGCGACCGGCTCTCGATTCCCGCGGTCGATTTCGACTGGCTGGACGCCGCACGCGCCGGCAGCCTAGCGGGCAAGCGGGTCGCCTACAGCGCCGACTGGGGCTATGCCGCCGTCGATCCCGAGGTGCGCCGGGTGGTGGGCGAAGCGGCGCGCGTGTTCGAGACCGAGCTGGGCTGCACGGTCGAGGCGGCAGACCCCGGCTGGACCGATCCGTACGAGACGTTCTGGGCCCTGGTTGCGCTGGAGACCGACTTGCGCGGCCTGCGCGACATGGCGCGCGGGCACCGGCACGAGATGTCGCCGCACGTGGTCGCGTTCCTCGACCGCGGCTGGACCGCCGAGGACTTCACCGACGCCATCACCGCGCGCAAGGCGCTGTGCAACCGCATGTGGCGCTTCATGCGGCGCTACGACCTACTGCTGACGCCGACGCTCGCCGTGCCGCCGTTCCCTGTGCACACGCAGGGGCCGGAGATCATCGACGGGCGCATGGTCGCGCCCACGCAGTGGCTCTGCTTCACCTTCCCGCTGAACATGACCGGGCAGCCTGCCGCCACGGTGCCGGCGGGCTTCACGCAGGACGGCCTGCCGGTCGGCCTGCAGATCATCGGCCGGCACCTAGGCGACGAAAGCGTGTTGCAGGCCTGCGCCGCCTTCGAGGCCGCCCGGCCATGGCGCGACCGCTGGCCGGCCCTGCTCGGCGACCTCGGCCTGTGACGCCCTCAACCCCATCATCCCGGAGGCCCGTCCGCATGCTGCCCATCGGCCGTCGAACCCTTCTGGGCGGGTCAATCCTCGCCCCGCTCGCCCTGTCGCAGCCGCAAGTGGGCCATGCCGCGACGCCGGACGACGTCCTGGTGGTGGTGGGCGAGCAGGGGCCGAACTCGCTCGACACCCACGTGCCGACCGCGAACGACTACAGCCGCCTGGTGGCGTGGAACGCCTACGACCGGCTGGTGACGCACGGGGTCAAGCAGTTAGGGAACGGCGCGATGGGCTACGACGTCGCCGTCATGCAGCCCGAACTGGCGGAACGCTGGGACATCAGCCCCGACGGCAAGGCCATCGTGTTCCACTTGCGGCAGAACGCGACCTTCCACGACGGCAGCAAGGTGACGGCGGACGACGTGAAGTGGTCGTTCGACCGCGCGGTCTCGGTCGGCGGCTTCGCCACGGTGCAGATGGCCGCGGGTTCGCTCACCAAGCCGGAGCAGTTCTCCGTCGTCGACCCGCATACGTTCAAGATCACCTTCGACCAGCCGAACAAGCTGACGATGCCGGATTTGGTGGTGCCGATTCCGGTGGTGATCAACTCCAAGCTGGCGCAGGCGCACGCGACCGCGGCCGACCCCTGGGCGCTCGATTGGGTGCAGCACAACGACGCCGGCGGCGGCGCTTTCAGCGTGGCCAGTTGGAAGCCGGGCACCGAGATCGTGTTCAGCCGCTTCGACGACTGGGTTTCCGGGCCGAAGCCGAAGCTGCGGCGCGTGATCTACCGCCAAATCCCCTCGCCCGGCACGCGGCGGGCGCTGCTGGAGCGGGGCGACGTGGACATCTCCGTCGGCCTGCCGCCCAAGGACTACGCCGAGCTCGCCGCGGCCGGAAAGCTGCAAGTGGTCGGCACGCCGGTGCAGAACGACCTGCTGTTCATCGACATGAACGTGCAGGCCAAGCCGTTCGACGACCCGAAGGTGCGGCAGGCGGTCGCCTGGGCGGTGCCGTACCAAGCGGTCATGGACGCGGCGCTGTACAACCGCGACGTGCCGATGTTCGGCGGCGAGCCCGGCAAGCCGTATCCGCCCGCCTGGCCGGTGCAGTCGCACTACCACACGGACCTCGCCCACGCGAAGCAGTTGCTGGCGGAGGCCGGCCACCCGGACGGCTTCAAGACCACCGTGTCCTATGATTTGAGCCAGGCGACGACGCGGGAGCCGATCGCCCTGCTGTTGCAGGAGTCGCTCGGCAAGATCGGGATCGAGGTCTCGATCGAGAAGGTGCCGGGCGCCAACTGGTTCGCGCAGATGGCGGCGAAGACCATGCCGCTGGTCATCACCGAGTTCTACGGCTGGCTGGTGCCGCCCGAGTATTTCTATTTCTGGAACTTCGATGGCAAGAACAACGCGGTGTTCAACACCGCCAACTACGTCAACCCGAAACTGGACACGGCCATCGACGCGGCCCGCTTCGAGGGCGACGCGGCGAAGTACGAGGCCGACCTGGTGCAGATGAACGACATCGTCATGGGCGACTTGCCGCGCATCCCGCTCGCGCGGCTGCTGTTCGACGTCGCCATGCAGAGGAACGTCAAAGGCTACGTCTATTGGTTCCACACGCACCTCGACTACCGCACCATGTCCAAGGCATGACGGGCGCCGTCGCGGCGGACCCCTATCCCTGGCCTTTCGACGGCGACCTCCGCCCGGCGAACACGGCGCTGCTGGTCATCGACATGCAGGCGGATTTCTGCGGGCCGGGCGGCTACGTGGACCGCATGGGCTATGACCTGTCGCTCACCCGCGCGCCGATCTGGCCGATCCGCCAGGTCATGGCGGCGTTCCGCGCCTGGGGCGGGGCGGTGCTGCACACGCGCGAGGGCCACCGGCCGGACCTCTCCGACCTGCCCGAGAACAAACGCTGGCGCTCGCGCCGCATTGGCGCCGGCATCGGCGACGCGGGGCCGTGCGGTCGCATCCTGGTCCGCGGCGAGCCGGGCTGGGAGATCGTCCCGGAACTGGCGCCGCTGCCGGACGAGGCCGTCGTCGACAAGCCCGGCAAGGGCGCCTTCTGTGCGACGGACCTTGAGCTGATCCTACGGACGCGGGGCATCCGCAACCTGGTGCTCACGGGCATCACGACCGACGTGTGCGTCAGCACCACCATGCGCGAGGCGAACGACCGCGGCTTCGAGTGCCTGCTGCTCACGGACTGCTGCGGGGCGACCGACCGGGGCAACCACGAGGCGGCGATCCGCATGGTGACAATGCAGGGCGGCGTGTTCGGCGCCGTCGCCCCAAGCGTGGCCCTGCTTGCGGCCATTGCATGAAGCCGTTGGGCATGAAGCCGTTGGGCATGACGCCATTGGCGATGGCGGAGGCGGCGCTCGCCGCGGACCGGGCCTATGCGGACCCGGCGCTGTGGATCGCGCGGCTGCCTGACGCGGCGGTGCTGGAGCGCGCCCGTGCGCTGACGGCGGAGGGGCCGCAGGGCCGCGCGCTGTGGGGCGTGCCGTTCGCGGTCAAGGACAACCTGGACGTGGCCGGCCTGCCCACGACCGCTGGTTGCCCTGGCTACGCCTACAGTCCGACCACGACGGCGCCCGCCGTGCAGCGCTTGCTGGATGCCGGTGCCCTGCTGCTCGGCAAGACGAACCTCGACCAGTTCGCCACCGGCCTTGTGGGCGTGCGCAGCCCGTACGGGACGCCGCGCAATGCGTTCGACCCAGCGCGCGTGCCGGGCGGGTCGTCATCCGGCTCCGCCGTCGCGGTCGCGGCGGGCACTGCCCGGTTTGCGCTGGGCACGGACACGGCTGGGTCGGGGCGCGTGCCGGCGGCGTTCGGCAACGTGGTCGGCCTCAAGCCCACCATCGGCAGCGTGTCCGCCCGCGGCTTGGTGCCGGCCTGCCGGTCGCTCGACACGGTTTCGGTGTTCGCCGCCACGGTGGACGAGGCGCTCGCGGTCGCGCGGGTGATCGCTGTCTACGACGCGGCCGATCCGTATTCGCGGGCAGCCCCCTACGACCACCTGCGCCGCGGCGCGTTGCCTGACGCTGTTCGGATCGCGGTCGGGGACGACCTTTCGGCCTGCGACCCGGCGGTGGCCGCGCTGGTGGGCGAGGTCGCGCGCTCGCTGGGGGCCGAGGCGGTCGATGCCGCTCCGTTCCTGGAGGTCGCCCGCCTGCTGTATGACGGCCCCTGGGTCGCGGAGCGCACGGCCGCGCTGCGCGAAGTGGTCGAGCGCCGGCCGGACATCCTCCATCCCGTCACGCGCGCGATCCTGCAAGGTGGGCTTGGGCGGCGCACGGTGGACGCCTTCGACGGGTTCCACCGGCTGGCGGAGGTGCGCAGGCTGGCGGCGCGCTTGTTCGAGCGCTACGACGCGCTGCTGCTGCCTACGGCGCCGTTCTGTCCGACGCTGGCCGAGGTCGCGGCGGACCCGGTCGGCCCGAACAGCCGCCTCGGTGCCTACACCAACTTCGTCAACCTGTGCGACCTGGCCGCCATCGCCGTGCCGGCCGGCATGACGCCGGACAGCCTGCCTGCGGGCGTCACCTTGATCAGCCCGGCGTGGTCCGAGGGCCGGCTCGCCGCGATCGCCGACCGGGTGCATCGGGCGGCGGCCGGCATGGTGGGCGCCACCAGCCGGCCCCTGCCGCCGCCGGCCGCTCCAAGTCCAGCAGAGTCCGATGAGACCGCGCTTTTCTGCATCGGGGCGCACATGGCCGGGTTGCCGCTGAACCGGCAGCTCACCAGCCTTGGCGGCCGTTTCCTCCGCACGGCCGCCACCCTGCCGGCCTACCGCCTGCACGCCTTGGGGGATCGCCCAGGGTTGGTGCGCGGCGGCGATGGCCGGATCGCGGGCGAGGTCTGGGCGTTGCCAACGACCCAGATCGGCGCGCTGCTGGCCTGCGTGCCCGCGCCGCTCGGCTTCGGCACGGTCATGCTCGAAGATGGCGCGTGCCTCGGTTTCCTTGCCGAAGCCGCCGGCGTCGCGAACACGCCGGACATCACCGCTCTGGGTGGTTGGCGGGCCTACCTCGCCGTCAGGCCGCAACCGCGAGCGGCGCTGGGACCAGGGGACTGCTGACATCGAAACGGCGACCGGCCCGCAACGCGAACACAGGCGCAATCATCTCCGAGGCCGTCACTTTCACGCCGCTGTTGTCCGCCAGTTCGAACCGCCCGTTCAGCACTTCGAGCACGGAAACGTCCGCCTCGTGCCCGACTTGCAACGAGCCGATGCTGTCCTCCATCCGCAGCATCTGGGCGGGGTTGCTGGTCACGGTGGCCAGGATTTCCGGCAGGGTCATGCCGAGGGCCAAAAGCTTTGTCATGGCATTGGTGAGGTTGAAGGGCGCGACGCCGAAGAACGGGTTCGCCACGCGGTTCTCGGCCGCCGTCGCGTCCGGCACGCGCACATTATAGCCATGCATGTCGGCGCCCAGCGTGTGCGGACGGATGCCCGCGGCGAGCACTTTCCGCGCCATGTCGAAGGAAAAGTGCGAGCCGTGGCCCACGTCCACGGTCACGCCGCGCTCCAGCGCCGCCCACACCACCGGATGGACCTCGCCCGTCTCGGCGGAGATGAAGCCGCCGGGATGGCGGGTGAACGGGTGCGCCAGCACGTCGCCTGGGTCCATCAACGGCACGAGTTCGCGGACCACCTCGTCCGGGTCGATGGTGACGCCGTCCTGCATCGGCCAAAGCTGGCCCAGGTGGATGTATAGCGGCAGCCCGGCGCCACGGGCGATCTGCTTGCCGATCTTGATCACCTCCAGGCCCCAGCGCGACGCGCCGCCGATCTCCGCATGCGCCTTCACGCCGCGCACGATGTCGGCGTTGTCGCGCGCCGCCCGGACCGTGTGCTCCACGTTGAGCTGTCCGGGGCCGTACAGCTCGGGATACAAGTGCCCTTCCAGCCCGCCGACCAAATAGGCCGAGATGAAGCACAGCACCCGCGTCTGTGCCGGGGCCGCGATGAAGTTGCGGAAGCCGGGGATGGTCATGCAGCTTGGCCCACCCTGGTCCACCACCGTGGTGACGCCGGACTGCACCCCCACCATGTCGGCGTTCAGGCCGAACTTGCCTGTCACGTGCTGGTAGACGTGGCCGTGCGTGTCGATCATGCCGGCGGCCACGACCTTGCCGGACACGTCGATCACCTCGCGGGCGGCGTCGGCGGGCAGGGTTGGCTCGATGGCGGCGATGCGGCCGGCCGCGATGCCGACGTCGGCGATCCCGTCGCGCCCGGTCGCCGGATCGACCACCCGGCCGCCGCGCAGCACGATGTCCAGACCTGCAGCCATGCTTGCCTCCGTGAGTTGACGCTTCAGGCCGTCAGTATGCTAACGAGTTGCCCGTGGTGCAAGAATTGCGTGCGCTCGACAGGGCAGCAGGAGTTCACGAGATGGACGGACCCATGACGGATAGTGGCCCAGGAAACGGCCCAGGCAGCGGTGTCGGGCAGTCGGTGTTCCGCCGCGAGGACGACCGCTATCTGCGCGGCAAGGGCGAGTTCATCGCCGACATCCGGCTTGCGGGCATGCGCGACCTCGCCTTTGTCCGCAGCCCGCTCGCCCATGCGCGCATCCTGTCGGTGCGCAAGCCGCCGGGGCACGAGGCGCAGGTGTTCACCATCAACGACCTGGACGGCGTGCTGCCAATTGTCGCCAACTCCAGCCTGCCGGGCTTCAAGCCCTCCGCGCAGCCGGTGCTGGCACAGGGCAAGGTGCGGCACGTCGGCGAGGCGGTCGCCGTCTGCGTGGCCGCGACCAGGGCGGCGGCGGAGGACCTCGCGGCGCAGGTGGACGTCGAGTACGAGGAACTGCCGGCCGTCACCGACATGCTGGCCGCGCGCCGGCCCGGCAGCCCGCTGGTGCACGAGGCCTGGGGCGACAACGTGTTCCTAGAAACCCGCGTCGACACCGGCTTCGACGCAATCCGGGACGCCGCCCCCGTCGTGGTCCGGCGCAGCCTGCGCACGGCCCGGCAGTGCATGTCGCCCATGGAGGGCCGCGGCGTCGTCGCCGCCTGGGACCACCGCATGGAGCAGCTTGTGATGCACACCTCCACCCAAATGCCGCATATCATCCGCACCGGCCTGGCGGGCTGCCTCGGCCTGCCAGAGGAGCAGGTGCGCGTGGTGGCGCCGGATGTCGGAGGCGGGTTCGGCTACAAGGGCATCCTGCTGCCGGAGGAGGTCTGCGCCGCCTATCTCGCGCGCCGGCTCGGCGTGCCACTGCGCTGGATCGAGGACCGGCGCGAGCAACTGGCCGGCAACGCCAACTGCCGGGAGCACCATTACGAGATCACCGCCTATGCCGAGGCGGACGGCACGCTGATCGGCCTGGAGGCCGAGGCGACGGTCGACGCCGGGGCCTACTCGATCTACCCGTTCTCCGCCTGTCTGGAGGCGGCGCAGGTTGCCAGCATCCTGCCGGGGCCGTACCGCTTCGGCGCCTACCGCTGCACCACCTGGTCGGCTGCTACCAACAAGCCCGGCATCCTGCCTTACCGCGGCGTCGCCCGCGCCGGCGTGTGCTACGCGATGGAGTCCGTGCTGGACGGCGTCGCGCACGCCGTCGGGATTGAACCCTACGAGGTGCGGCTGCGCAACCTCGTGCTGCCCGAGGCGATGCCGTTCGACAACATCACCAACAAGCACTTCGACAGCGGCGACTACCCGGAATGCCTGCGCCGGGCGGTGGCGGCCATCGACGTGGCGGCGGTGCGGCGGCGGCAGGCCGGGGAGCACGGCGCGGTCCGCACCGGGGTTGGCGTCGCGATCTTCTGCGAGCAGGCGGCGCACGGCACCTCCGTTTACCACGGCTGGGGCATCCCCATGGTGCCGGGCTTCGAGCAGGCGGTGGCGCGGCTCACGCCGGATGGCGGGCTTGAGCTGCGCGTCGGCATCCAGTCGCATGGGCAGGGGCTGGAAACCACCCTGGCGCAGGTCGCGCACGAGGTCCTCGGCATCCCGATTGAGCGCATCCGCGTGGTTCACGGCGACACGGCGCTGACGCCCTACTCCACCGGCACCTGGGGGTCTCGATGCATGGTCATGGCCGGCGGTGCGGTCGTCACGGCCTGCCGGGAACTGGGGGAGCGCATCGTCCAGATCGGCGCGCACCTGCTCCAGCGCGACCCGGCCGACGCGCAGGTGTCCGGGGGCAGCGTTGTCGCCGGGCAGACCAGCGTCGGCATCGCCGAGGTCGCGCGCACCTGGTATCTGCGCCCGCAGGACCTGCCGCCGGGCGTGGCGGGCGGCGGCCTCGAAGTGACCAGCGGCTACCGCGCCACGCGCGACACCGGCACGTTCAGCTACGCCGCCCACGCCGTCGTCGTGTCGGTCGACACCGAGATGGGCGAGGTCACGCTGCTCGACTACGCGATTTGCGAGGATGGCGGCGTGCTGGTGAACCCGATGATCGTGGACGGGCAGGTGGTCGGCGGCGTGGCGCAGGGGATCGGCACGGCGCTGTACGAGGAGATGCCGTTCGACGACGCCGGCCAGCCTTTGGCGACGACGCTCGCCGACTACATGCTGCCGGGCGCGACCGAGGTCCCGGTGCTGCGGATCGACCACATGGAGACGCCTTCGCCCTACACCAGCTTCGGGCAGAAGGGCATCGGCGAGGGCGGCGCGATCGGTCCGCCCGCCGCCATCGCCAATGCGGTGAACGACGCGCTGCGCCCGTTCGGTGCCGCGGTCCACCAGTTGCCGATCACGCCGCGCCGCGTGCTGCAAGCCTTGCTGGACGCGCGGGCGCCGGCATGAAGGCGGCGGCTTTCGAGCACCACCGGGCCGCCTCGCTGGCGGACGCTGTTCGGATACTAGCCGGAACGGAGGAGGCGCGGGTGCTGGCGGGCGGCCAGTCGCTCGGGCCGATGCTGAACCTGCGCCTTGCGTCGCCGTCCCGGCTGGTGTCGGTCGGCCGGCTCATAGAGCTGGGCGCCGTGGAGGACGCGGCCGACGCGGTGACGCTCGGCGCCTGCGTCACCCACGCCGCCATCGCCGAGGGCCGCACGCCGGACGTTGCGGACCGGACCGGGCGGGGCATTCTGGCGCGTGTGGCGCAGGGCATCGCCTACCAGGCGGTCCGCAACCGCGGCACGGTGGGCGGCAGCCTGTGCCACGCCGACCCGGCGGCTGATTGGCTGTGTACGCTGACGGCGCTGGGCGGCGCGGTGCTGACCGAGGGGCCCCGGACTTCTCAAAACGAACTGGGACGCCGCATGGTCGCGCTGCGCCAGTTCGTGACCGGCGCGTTCCGCACTGCGCTGCTGCCGGGCGAGATGGTGCAGGCCGTGCGCGTCCCGCGGCCCGGCGCCGACGCGGGCTGGGGCTACGTGAAAGCCTGCCGCAAGCCCGGCGAGTTCGCGCACGCCATGGCGGCGGTGCTGAATGACCCGGCGCACGGGATGCGCCGGGCGGTGATCGGCGCGGTGGGCGGAGCGCCTTTGGTGTTGGAGGGCGAGGACGTGGCGGAGCAAGCGGCGGAGCAGGCACTGGCGGCCAGCGGCCTGGACGCGATCGGCCGTCACATGCAGGTGGTGATCCTGCGGCGGGCGATGGACATGGCACGCGGAGCGCAGGCATGACGGCGTTCCAACTGTGGGTGAACGGCGCAGAGCTGCAAGCAGAAGCCGAGCCGCGCACCCACCTGGCCGACTTCCTGCGCGAGAGCCTGTTGCTCACCGGCACGCACCTGGGCTGCGAGCACGGGGTTTGCGGCGCATGCACGGTCCTGCTGGACGGGGAGCCGGCCCGTGCCTGCATTACCTACGCCGCCGACTGCGCCGGGCGCGAGGTATGCAGCATCGAAGGGCTGGAGCACGACGAGGTGACGGCGGCGCTGCGCCTGGCGTTCTCGGCCGAGCACGCGCTGCAATGCGGCTACTGCACGCCGGGCATGCTGGTGACGGCGCGCGACATCGTGCTGCGGCTGCCCGGCATCGACGACGACCGGGTGCGGCTTGAGTTGGCGGGCAACCTGTGCCGCTGCACCGGCTACAACGGCATCGTGCGGGCAATCCGGCGGGTGCTGGACGCACGGCAGGGGACGGAGCCGCGTGCGCTTTTGCCGGTGGCGCCGGGGCGGTTCAGTGTGCCGGGCGCCACAACTCCGGTGCCCGCGGCGGCGTCGGCCCAGGCCCAATCGGACCCTAACCGGAACCGGCCAGACCCTAACCGAATCGTGCAGGCGCTGTCGTTTGGCCTGCCCGCGGATCAGGTCTGGGCCGCCGTGCAGGACCCGGCGCTCATCGCAAGCTGCGTGCCTGGCGCGACGATCACCGCGGCCGAGGGCGACCGGATCACGGGCAAGCTGCTCGTAGCGCTAGGGCCGATCAAGGGGGCGTTCGCCGGGCAGGCGCGAGTGGGCTACGACGCGCAGGCCCGCACCGGATCAATCGAGGGCCAGGGCCGCGACACGGCGAGCGGAACCCTGCTGAGTGCGACCGCCAACTTTGCCGTGCTGGCGGACGGCGAGCAGGCGAGCACGCTGCGGCTCGACATCGGCTACTCGCTGCGGGGGCCGCTGGCGCAGTTCAGCCGCGGCCCGGTGGTGCAGGTGTTCGCCGCCGAGATTGCGGCCGAGGTCGGTCGCGCGCTGGAGGCAAGGCTGCGCGGGGCGCCGCCGCCGACGCCCAAGCGGCTGCACGCCGGTGCATTGATGCTGCGGGTGTTTTGGCGAAGCGTGCGGCGCCTGGTATTCCGCCGGGATGCCCCCTGAGACCGCGACCGTCCCGACTGTCCCGCATGCCTTGGCCGACCGTCCGGGCTTCCTGATCCGCCGCCTGCACCAAATCCATGTGGCGCTGTTCGCCGAGGAGTGCGGCCTGCATAACGTGACGCCGGTGCAGTACAGCATCCTGACCGTCGCGGCGGCGCAGCCGGGGCTGGACCAGGCGGCGCTCGGCTACGAGGTGGGGGTGGACCGCGCCACCTTGGCGGACGTGCTCGGGCGGCTGGAGGCGCGCGGCCTGCTGCGGCGGGCGCAGGGCCGCGCGGACCGCCGGCTCAAGCATGTGACGCTCACGGCGGAGGGGCGCACGCTGCTCGCCAGCATGGGCGCGGCCGTGCAGCGAGCGCACGACCGCACGGTGGACGCCCTGCCGCCCGCGGAGCGCGCCGCGTTCCTGGGCGCCTTGCTCGTCCTGGTCGACGCCGGCAACGAGTTCGGCCGCGCCAGGCTCCGCCTGGGCTAGACCTGCACCCATACGCGCCCGTCCTGCACCCGCACCGCGTAGGTGCGCAGGTCCGGGCATTCCGGGCCGCGCAGCTTGCGCCCGGTCGGGATGTGGAACTGCCCCATGTGGCGGGGACAATCGACCACGTCGCCCTGCACGCCGCCCTGGCTGAGCCACGCCGCATGGTGGGGACAGACGGCGGCCGTCGCATGGACCGTGCCCGCGATGTCATAGAGCAGGACGGCGGCGCCAGCCACTTCGACTTCGAGCAGCAAAGCTTTGGCCAGCGCCTCGCGCGATGCGGCGTCAGTCCAGGGGGGCGCTTGCTCGTCCATGATCCGTTTTCCTGCACGGGCCTGATCAAGCACTGGGCATACTGCTTCCCAGGCCGGCAGTCATCAGCATACGAACGGTCTGCGGACGGGCGTTCGGCCTGGCACATTGCTTGCAGTGCTTCGTGCTCCGTCCACAGGGAGCCGGCTTCGCACCGGAAGCAGCATGAGCCAGAGCAAGACCGTGCCGACCCGACGCGCCCTGCTCCGCGCCGCAGCCTTTGCCGCCGCCGTGACGGGCACGGGCACGGGCACGGGCAGCCGGAAGGCAGTGGCCGCCACATTTGGGGAGATCAAGCAGCGCGGGCATCTGGTGGTCGCGACCGAAGATGATTTCCGCCCGTTCGAGTTCGTGAAGGACGGCAAGCCGACGGGCTACGACAGCGACCTGCTGGACCTGCTGCGCAAATCGTCCGCCATGGACATCCGGCAGGAGATGATCCCCTGGACCGGCCTGCTGCCCGGCGTGGCCAGCGGCAAATACGACGCTGCGGTGACCGCGGCGCTGATCAGCAAGGACCGGCAGCAGTTCCTGGACTTCAGCAGCCCGGTCGCCGAGGCCACCGACTACTACGTGAAGCGCAAGGGCGACGCGAGCATCACGGGCATCAAGGACCTGAGCGGCAAGAAGCTGGGCTGCCAGACCGGAAGCGCCATGCTGGCGCGGCTACCCGAGTTGGAGGACATGCTGAAGCAGACCGGGGGCAAGCTGGGCGAGGTGGTCCAGTACGTTTCCTATCCCGAGGCCTACCAGGACCTGGCGATCGGCCGCACCGCCTACGTCGTCAACACGATCATCAACCTGGACAGCTTGGTGAAGGAGCGGCCGAACGTGTTCGAGCTCGGCCAGCCGGTCTCCAGCCAGATCTACATTGGCTGGGCGGTGAAGAAGGGCAACGCGGAGCTGCTGCAGTTCCTCGACGACTTCCTGCTGGCGCAGCGCAAGAACGGCCAGATGTACGCGCTCCAGGCAAAGTGGTTCGGCAAGTCGTTCGAAAACATGCCGCAGCACTTCGAAAGCGAAATTTAGCGCGGCAGCCAATGGAGTACGGCGACTACATCGCGCTCCTGCAAGGCGCGGCGGTCACGGTCGGCCTTTCTTTGGCCGCCATCGTTGTCGGCACGCCGCTTGGCCTGCTGCTGGCGCTGGCGCGGTGGCGGCGGGTGCCGGTGCTCAGCCCCGTTGTCGCGGCCTATGTCAGCCTGATGCGCGCCGCCCCCGCGGTCACGCTTGGGCTGTTGCTGTATTTCTCGTTGCCGGAGGTCGGCCTTTCGCTCGATCCGGTGCCGGCCGGCATTATCACGCTGACGCTCAGCACGTCGGCGTTCAACTGCGAGATCTGGCGCGGCGCGCTGCTGGCGTTCCCCAAGGACCAGATCGAGGCCGCGATGTCGGTCGGCATGCGCAGCGGCCTGCGCTTCCGCCGCATCGTGCTGCCCCAGGTCATCCGGGCCGCCATGCCGGCGCTGGTCAGCGAAATGACCATGCTGGTGAAGGTCAGCCCGGCCATCGCGGTGCTGGGCGTGGTGGACATCACCCGCGCCGCCGTCCGTATCGGCGCGCAGACCTACGATCCGCTGCCGCCCTTCGCCGCCGCCCTCGTGCTATACAGCGCCCTGGTCGCCGTCTTCGTCGTGGCCCAGCGCGTGGTCGAGCGGCGGCTCCCCGCATGACCGCCGAGTTCGCGACGGTCTGGCGGCACGCCGACATGCTGCGGGACGGCTTCCTCAACACCGCGCTGCTCGCCGTGGCCGCGGCGCTCGGCTCGCTGCTGCTGGGCGGGCTGCTGGCGCCGGCGCTGATGTCCCGCGTGCGCGCGGCCCGGCGGCTGGCCACGGTCCTGGTCGACGTGATGCGCTGCGTGCCGTTCCTGCTGTTCGCCTACATCGTCTACTACGGCCTGCCCTCGCTCGGCGTGCAGATGGACAACTGGACCTCCGGCCTGCTGGCGTTGATCCTGTACAACGCCGCCTACATGGCCGAGCTGATCCGGGCCGCGTGGTCCGGCCTGCCGCAGGAGCAGATCGAGGCCGGGGCGGCGTTCGGCTTCCACGGCCTCGGCCTGTTCCGCCGGGTCGTCCTGCCTCCGGTGGCGCTGGCGGCGGCGCCGATGCTGGGCAACCAGGTCATCCAGATCATCAAGGACAGCGCCTTCCTCACCATCATCGCGGTGCGGGAGCTGACGCATGAGGCCGCCGCCATCCAGTCGCAATACTTCGTGCCATTTGGCAGCTTCTTGGTGGCCCTTGGGCTGTATTGGGTGCTGTGCCTCCTGGTCGAGGGCGGGGTCGGCCTCACCGGCCGCTACGCCGAGGCGCGGCGGTGAACCGGCCGCCGGTGCTGGAGGCGCGCGGGCTGCGCAAGAGCTTCGGCGCCAACGAGGTGCTGGCGGGCATCGACCTTTCCGTCGCCGCCGGCGAGACGGTGTGCGTCCTTGGCCCCTCCGGCTCCGGCAAGTCGACGCTGCTGCGCTGCCTGAACTGGCTCGAACCTCCGGATGGCGGCAGCGTGTTCCTCATGGGCCAGCGCGTCGGCGTCCGGCCCGGCGGCAACATCCGCATGTCGGACCGCGAGCTGTCGCGGGTGCGGACGCGCATCGCCATGGTGTTCCAGCATTTCGCGCTCTGGCCGCACCTGACGGCGCTGCAGAACGTGATGGAGGCGCCGCTGCACGTGCAGCGCCGTCCGCGCGCCGAGGTCCGGGACGAGGCGGAACGCCTGCTCGCCAAAGTCGGGCTGCTCGACAAGCGGGACGCATTTCCCGCCCGCCTGTCCGGCGGGCAAAAACAGCGCGTCGGCATCGCCCGCGCCCTCGCCATGCGGCCGGACCTGCTGCTGTTCGACGAGCCGACCAGCGCGCTGGACCCGGAATTGGTGGGCGAGGTGCTGACGGTGATGCAGGGCCTCGCACGCGACGGCATGACCATGGTGGTCGTCACGCACGAGATGGGGTTCGCGCGCGAGGTCGCGGATCGCGTGGTGCTGATCGACCGCGGCCATGTGGTCGAGACCGCGCCGCCGGAGGCGTTCTTCACCCGTCCGCAGGCGGAGCGCACCCGCCAGTTCCTGCTGCGCTACTCCGCCCAAGGCGGCAACCCGCTTCCCATGAAGGCCGACCCGCGATGACCGACGCCATTTTCCACATGATCCCCGACGCGCCGAAGCCGGTGGCGCCCTATAGCCACGTGGTGGAGAAGGACGGCTGGCTGTTCGTCACCGGGCAGCTCGCCACCGACCCCGGCGACGACAGCCTGCCTTTGCCGGAGGGCGTCGAGGCGCAGACCCATAAGGTCATAGACAACCTCAAGCGCGTCCTCGCCGGCGCCGGAGCGGGCCTGGCCGACGTGGTGAGCTGCCGCGTCTTCATCACCCATTTCGAGCGCGACTACGCGGCGATGAACGCGGCGTACGCCGGCTACTTCCCGCCCGGCCGGCTGCCGGCGCGCACCTGCGTGGGCGTGACCGGCCTGGCCCGGGGCGGGTTGGTGGAGATCGACCACATCGCCCGGCGCTGACCTGGCACACGGCTTGCTGACCCTTTTGCGACACGCTGCCCACTTTTTCGAGGAACAGCCTTCCATGATCGTGACCCGCCGCACCGTGCTGGCTGCCGGCCTCGCCGCACCGTTCATCGCCCGGAGCGCGCGGGCGGAAACAGTGGTTAAAATGGGCACCCTGAAGCTCATCCACGCCATCACCCCGTATTTCTACGAAAAGTTCGTGCCCGACGGCATGCGGGTCGAGGTCATCGCCTTCGAGAGCCCGACCGACGGCAAGAGCGCGGTCGTCACCAAGTCGGTCGACTTCGGCACGTTCGGCATCGCCGCCTCCATCCTCGGCGCCGCCGCGCACGAGCCGCTGACGGTGGTCGGCTCCGTCTGCAACAAGGGCATGGCCGTGGTGGCGCGTAGGGACGGCGATATCAACAGCCTCAAGGACCTGCGGGGCCGCCGGGTGGCGATCTGGCCCGGCTCGACCCAGGAGGTTTTCATTCTCGACCGGCTGCGCATGGAGGGCATGTCGGTGCACGACATCACCCCGGTGCGCGTCAGCTTCAGCGAGATGCACACGGCGCTCGCCCGCGGCGACGTGGACGCCTATGTCGGCGCCGAGCCGGCGCCGGGCGTGTCGGTCAGCACGGGCGTGGGCAAGGTCGTCGAGTATCCGTATTCGACACCGATGGGCAGCCTGAACCAGATATTGGCGACGCACCGCGACACCGTGGCCCAGCGTCCGGACCTCGTGCGCGCCATGGTGCTGCTGCAGAAGAAGGCCGCGGAGTTCGCCACGAGCCATCCGGACGAGATGATCGCGATGACAGTGGCAAAACTCGGGCAGAAGCGGGACGCGATCGCCGTGTCGCTGCCCAACGTCGAGCTGAACTGGCGCATGACGCCGGAGATGGTCATACAGTCTAAGGCTTACGCCGAGCACATGCTGGAGGCGAAGCAGATACGCGCCCTGCCCGACTTCGCCTTCCTCGACACCCGTTTCTCGGACGAGGTGGCCCAAACGGCGTGATGCCCAGCGTGTTCCCTGGCCGTGCCCAGCGGTATCAGCTTCCGCTCGCCCTGGCCCTGCCGCTGTTGGCCCTGTTCGGCTGGTGGGCCTCGACCCGCGGCAGCGGCTACCGGCTGATCCCGGCCCCGTGGGAGGTGGCGCTGGCGCTGTGGGACTTGGCGTTCGGCGGCATCAACGACGACGCCTTCAGCGGCATGCTGGCCACGCACCTGATCGCCTCCGCCTCGCGGGTCTACGGCGCGTTCCTGCTGGCGGCCATCGTGGCGCTGCCGCTCGGCATGGCAATCGGGCGCGTCTGGCTGGCCCGCGCGCTGCTGGACCCGGCGTTGCAGGTGCTGCGGCCGGTGCCGGTCACGGCCTGGCTGCCGCTGTCGATGATCGTGTTCGGGCTGGGGCCGCGCTCGGCGTTCTTCCTGGTGGCGCTCGGCGCGTTCTACCCGATCCTGGTCAACACCGTCTTCGGCGTGCGCAGCGTCGAGCCGCGCCTGTTCGAGGCCGCCGCCATGCTCGGCACCACCCCGGCGGCGATGTTCCTCCGCGTCGTGCTGCCGGCGTCGATGCCGGGCATCTTCACCGGGCTGCGGCTCGGCCTTGGCCTGTCCTGGGTCGTGATCGTGGTCGGCGAGATGACCGGCGTCGAGACCGGGCTTGGCGCGATGATCATGGACGCGCGGCAGCTCAGCCGCACCGAGATCGTCATCGCCGGCATGGTGACGATCGGGGCGGTGGGCTTCCTGTCCGACCAGGCGGTGCTGTGGCTCGGCCGCCGGGTGCTGCGCTGGAGTCCGCAGCATGCTTGACGCGATCCCCCATGCTTGACGCGATCATCGTGCAGTCCGTGACGAAGCGCTTCACCGGGCCGGCGGGCGAGATCGTCGCCCTGCAGGACGCTCAGCTCAACGTGGCGCCGGGCGAGTTCGTCTGCCTAATCGGCGCATCGGGCTGCGGCAAGTCGACGCTGCTGCGCATCATCGCCGGGTTCGAGGCGGCCAGCGCCGGCTCGGTGCAGGTGCGCGGCAAGCTTGTGGAGGGGCCAGGGCCGGAGCGCGGCATGGTGTTCCAGGATTATGGCCTATTCCCGTGGCTGTCGGTGCGGCAGAACATCGGCTTCGGCCCATCGAGCCGCGGCAAGAGCCGGGCGGAGGTCAATGAGATCACCGGGCGCTTCCTGGACATGATCGGGCTGGGCGCGTTCGCCGACGCCTACCCGCACCAGCTCTCGGGTGGCATGAAGCAGCGCGTCGCCATCGCCCGCGTGCTGGCGAACGACGCCCGCGTGGTGCTGATGGACGAGCCGTTCGGCGCGCTGGACGCGATGACGCGGGAGCGGCTGCAAGACGAGCTGCTGGAGCTATGGGCCAGCACCGGCCTTACGGTCGTGTTCGTCACCCACGCGATCGAGGAGGCGATCTTCCTGGGCGACCGCGTGGTGGTGATGTCGCCCGGCCCCGGCCGCATCGTGCAGGACGTGCGGGTGGCGCTGCCGCGTCCGCGCGACGTGTCGTCGCCGGAGTTCAACGCGCTGCGCCGGGAGCTGTCGGCGCTGCTGCACTCGAACCACGCCAGGGTGCTTGCTTGAGGATCGGGAGGCCGCGATGACGATGGACGGTTGGGGCCGCATGAGCCGTGCGGAGCGGGACGCCGCCTACAACAACACGGCCGCCTGCCCTGGCGGCCCGGCCTACATGGAGGCGTTGCGCGCGGAGTCGGCGGCGTTCCGCGCGGCGCGGCCGGACCACCTGGACCTGGCCTATGGCCCCAGCCAACGCGAGGCCTGGGACCTGTTCCCTGGCCCGTCCGGTTCGGACTGCCTCGTGTTCATCCACGGCGGCTACTGGCAGCGCAACGACCGCGAGGGGGCGGCGGCGCTGGTGGAGGGCGCGCTGGCGTCCGGCTGGTCCGCGGGCGGGCACCTCGCCGCCATGGCGCTCGCGCACCCGGCGGTCACGGCGGCCATGCCCGTTTCCGGCATTTTCGAATTGGGTCCGTTGCGCGACACTTACCTGAACGAGAAGCTGTCGCTCACCGACGACGAGGTCGCAACCTTGTCGCCGTTGCGGCTGCCTGCGCCGGACAAGCCGATGGGCCTGGCCTACGGCACGGCCGAGTTGCCGGCGCTCATTGCCGACAGCCGCGCGCTGCATGCGCGCCGCGCCGTCCTCCACCGGCCCGGCGCCTTGCTGCCGGTGCCTCATGCGGACCATTTCACCGTGCTGGACGCATTGCGCCGGCCCGGCGGCGCGCTGCTGAGCCTGGCCCGTGCCCTTTTGGAGGCTTAGGCTTTGGAAAACTCCCCAGCGGCCCAGGAGCAGATCGACGCCCACCGCCGCCGCTACGAGGCACTGAAGACCGCCGGCACCCAAGTCGCCGCCGCCTTGCCGCCGAGCCAGATGGATGCGGCGCCGGTCGACCCAGCCCGCGTCACCCTGCGCGAGACCGTGCCGGGGGGATGGTACACCACGGTCGCCATGCGGCGCGGCGACCGGCTGCGCCTGGTGAACGTCGGCAGCGCCGGCGCGGCGGCCCTGCTCGCCTGGAGCCTGCATGACGCATCCGAGCGGCTGAGCCACGCCGACACCCTAAAGATCCAATGGTCCGCGGAGCTGCGGCGGGGGCGGGTGCTGTTCTCCGACATGGGCCGGGTCATGCTGTCGATGGTCGAGGACAGCAGCGGCGCGCATGACGCGCTGATGGGCGGGTCCAACGCTGCGGGCACGCTGGCCCAGTACGGCTCAGGGCCGTTTCGGAACACGCGCGACAACTTCATCCTGGCGGCGCTGAAACTGGGGCTGTCGCGGCGGGACATCGGGCCATGCGTCACCTTCTTTGCGCCGGTCTCGGTCGCAGCGGACGGACGGTTCACGTGGCGCGGCGGCGTGCGCCGGAGCGGCGATTTCGTCGAACTCCGGGCGGAGATGGACCTGCGCGTCGCCCTCTCCATGGCGCCCCACCCGCTCGATCCAGCGTCGTCCTACGCGCCCGGCGCCATCGCGGTGGCACGCCTGCGCGGAGTGGCCCCGGCCAGCAACGACCCCTGCCGCACGGCGTCGCCCGAGGCGCGGCGCGGGTTCGAGAACACCGAAGCGGCTTTAGCGGAGCGCACCGCATGACGCAGTTCGACGGCTCCCCGCAGCGTGGGGCCGCCTTGCCGCGGGTCGACCACGCCATCCCGGCCCGCCATCCTTGGTCCGGCATCGTGCGCCGCGGCGAGACGCTGCGCCTGGTCGACACGCACGGGCAGCAGGCGATCGACACCCTGTTCTACAATGCGGACGACTACGGGGAGCGCTACAGCGCACAGGACACCCTGCGGCACCAAGGCTCCGCCTACGTCACCGTCGGAACCCGGCTGATCTCGAACGAGGGCCGGGTGATGCTGCGGGTTGTCGCCGATGACTGCGGGCGGCACGACACCTCGGCCGGGGCGTGCTCCTGCGAGAGCAACACGGTGCGGTTCGGGCATGAGACCAGGTTCCAGCATGCGTGCCGGGAGAACTTCTGCACGGAGCTGTCGCGCTACGGCATGACCAAGCGCGACATCGTGCCCAACCTGAACTTCTTTATGAACGTCCCGATCTCGCCCAATGGGGAGCTGGTCGTCGACGATGGCATTTCGGCGCCCGGCTCCGCCGTGGAGATGGTGGCGGAGATGGACGTGCTCTGCGTTGTCTCCAATTGCCCGCAGGTCAACAATCCCTGCAACGGGTTTCGGCCGACGCCGGTGCAGGTGCTGATTTTTGCTGCCGAAGCGCTTTAGCGAGCGCCTTTGTACCACTGCTCCATGGGCAACTGACTAATGTGCGCCGGAATGCCTGGCTAGAATACGTCGGGATTTGCACAAGGCGGCCGAGGAGCGGTTGACGGCCTTCCTCTACAAGACGGCCCTCTTTCAACATGCGCCCGCGCCGGTGAAACCTCCTGCGAAAAAGATGATCCATTCATGCCCTCCGGTGCTAGAGTGCCCCCATGGATGTCGCGCTCCGCAAGCCCATGACCCAGCGGGAGTTCTTCGACTGGGCTGAGACCCAGGAGCAACGCTATGAGTTCGACGGCTTCCAGCCCATCCCCATGACGGGCGGCAACCTTGGCCACAGCAGCCTGAGCGGAAACATCAACCGTCAGCTCGGGAACCGCCTGGAAGGCAAGAGTTGTAAACCTCTCGGCCCGGATGCCGGCGTGGCCACGATCGGCGACACTGTGCGCTACCCGGACGCCGTCGTCACGTGCGCGAAATTTAGCGCTCGGGACCGCTTGGTTCCAAGTCCCGTCATCGTCTTTGAGGTCGTGCGTCCGTCCTCGGTTCGCATCGACCGCGTCGTCAAACTGTGCGAGTACCAGGCCGTCCCGACCATCCGCCGCTACGTCATCGTCGAGCCGGACGCCATCGCCATCACCGTCTTCTCTCGAGACCACGCGGGCGAGACGTTCAGAGCCACCGGACTGACCGAGGACGACATCCTCCAGCTTACGGAGATTGGCATCGAAATTCCGGTCGCGGCGATCTACGAGGGCATCGCCTTTGACGTGACGCAGGACGAGGATCCAGGCGATTAGCCTGACATGACCGTTCAGGCCAGCCTTCCAGTCGCCCTTCCTGCGCGCGGCTAGACCTTCCTGGCTTTGCTTCCCGGACCACTTGCGAGCGTCAGTCCTTTAAGAAACGATCTCCTCGAAGTATGCCCGGCATGGATTTGACTCCACTGCCCTCGACCCGAAGCGGTCCTTTGTTGGCCGTTTTCGGACCGGCAGCTTTGGAGAAGGTCGTGCGGATGAGCGGACCTTCACCGCCTGACTCCACAAGGCAGCTTCCGACCCCTTCCAGACGCTGGTCGATGAGCCTAGCTTTGGGGTCATGAAGCGAATTGCCGCTGTCGTGTCATCCGGCATGTTGTTGGCGGCCACCGCAAGTTGTTCCCGGGCTCTGGCCCAGGGCGTTGTGCGCGGCCTCAACGAGCCTGATCTGGCATTCGCAGAGCGCGTGCTGCACCTGAACGCCGAGAGCGATCCTCACGTCGTGGCCTCATACCAATTGCCTTAAGTTGTGATTTTGTTGTGATGTCTGGTGTGGGCTGAAGTGTGGTTGCCTTCCGGTCTGTTCGGCGCAGGAGGGGGCAATGGGAG
>JAABUP010002331.1_pt1 | contig 37052 bp, 41 predicted proteins | sample 5559201 | NCBI WGS metagenome assembly JAABUP01 (sample SAMN10711887, study PRJNA513373) | rock metagenome | isolation source: Antarctica rocks | place: Antarctica
CCCTCCCCTCACCACCTTTATGAATGCAGTGAGATACAGCCATTCATGATCGAGGTATGCAAGTGCAAGTGCATGTGATAGGTGTGAAGGTGCATGTGACAGATGTGAAGAGGCATGTGACAGGTGGGAAGGGGCATGTGACAGGTGGGAGGGTGCACATGGCAGGTGTAAAGGGGCATGTGCCAGTGTGAAGGTGCATGTGACAGGTGTGAAGGTGCATGTGACAGGTGTGAAGGGGCATGTGACAGATGGGAAGGTGCATGTGACAGGTGGGAAGGGGCATACCTCCCAGGGGTTGCCATAGCTATGGCGCATGGCTCCCATGATGGGGTACATCATCTGACTGGAGAGGTACAGGTGCCTGAAGTGATACGCCTGGATGAAGCTATCAGCAAACGCCATCCTCTCTGCTCTGCCCCTGCATCACCACAATGCATGTTTTGCAACAAGTGATGCATCACCACAATGCATGCCTTGCAACAAGTGATGCATCAGCACATTGCATGTCTCGCAAAATCTGATGCATCATTACAATGCATGTCTCGCAACAAGTGATGCATAAACATAATGCATGTCTTGCAACAACTGAGACATCTGACAGCTGTGAGCGTTTGTTTTTGTCTTCTGCCCTGAGTATTCAAGCACCATCTGCAGATCATGATGCCATAGTGACAAAGTCCACTAGTGAGTAGAGTCAAATATGGTAGTCCTGCCTATGGAAAGGCAAGCAAGAGAAGGACAGACAGGGATGCATAGTAGAAGGATGAAAAGGAACAGTCAGAGACATGCAGCACGCAGAAGAAGAGGTGTGTCAAGAAAGGCACAGGAAAGACACAAGAGAGGCAGGGACAGACCACAGGCAAAAAGAAGGAGTACAGCAAAAGCCAGCAGGGGAATTAGTCACAGGCACAGGCGCGCACACACACACACACACACACACACACACACACACACACACACACACACACACACACACACACACACACACACACACATCAGGTGGAAGAAGAGGAGGGGAGACCTGACGCCCATGACGCCTGCTGCAGAAGGGATGTCCTTCAGCACCGGGTTCATCAGAATGACTGCCTTGCCCTCACTTTCAGCTTCATCCACCTGTCACAACACACTTGTGTCACATATACACCTTGAATCAGTAGTAGCAAAGTCTGGTCATCAAAACTACACCCTTCACTTGATCTGTACCTCACAGCTGCAAAGTAAAGGTAACAGTGGCAAGAATGACCTAGCTGTCACACATCCAATATCATTCAGTACTGATACATGCATACATGGCAGCCTGATACACCATGATATTACATGGTAATTACATAATTACAAGATCCAAATCCCTCAGTATGCTACTCAAACTTGCTGTCGCAAGTCTGCACTGACACGACATCCAGGCACAAAGTGAGCATATGTGATGTCATGGCATATACAAACAAGCTGGTGTACAACATGGTTGCTGCTGTCAGTCAACCAGGCCAGCATCTATGATTGTGTGCTGGGCTCGATATATCTTCAGGCATCTTGCCAAGATGATCTTTTCACACAGCAAGATGATCTTTTCACACAGCAAGACTGATTGCTGAGGTCGCTAGCATGAAACTATGTGCACAAACTGTTGCTGATTGCCTGCACTCACCATGTCACCTAGATTGGTCAATATTGTTGTGCCCACAACATTCTGCGGCGCCACCAGAATGTAGTAGGATGCTTTGTCTATTTGGTCCCGCCCAACCTCGCCAAAGGAGACTAATTCTCCTATATCTCCCCAGTCCATCATGTTCATTATTTTCCTGACCCCTGACAGGGATAGAGGCAGACCCTGCAGTGCATGAAGTGTGAGCAGTGCCAGCATATGCAGAGCTCAGCTCAAGCACGCAGAGCTCAACTCAAGCACGCAGAGCTCAACTCAAGCATGCAGAGCTCAGCTCAAGCATGCAGAGCTCAACTCAAGCATGCAGAGCTCAACTCAAGCATGGCACCTGACCTTGTAAATGATTGCAAAACATGCTTGACTGCTCACAAGCAGCTTGCAAAGATGCACAGCTGCTGGGCCAATGTGGCTTTTAGCATTTCTTGGCACATGCACACAGCAGCATTTGGGTCTGGATGTGACTAACACATTGCTGCATCGGTGCATGAAAGCATGCAAAGACACAAGTCAGCAGATCTAAGGCTGTGCTGCGCCGTGCTGTGCCGTGCTGTGCTGTGTTGTGCCATGCCTTGCCGTGCCGTGCTGCGCTGTCAGTACCTTTTCTGATTCTTCATCGTGAGGCGATGCATGATGCAAGCATGATGCAAGCGTGATGCAACAAAGACAGACACAGACCTGGAAGACTCCCTGCCCCATGGACTGCTGCACACACACTTTCACTAGCTTGCCGTCCTCTGCCAGGGCATACGCCATCTCACGCACCATTTCCAGCAAGGTGCCGATTCGGTACACATCCATTTCAGGGTTCAGCTCTGGTATTGTACATCTGAACGTGCAACAAACCCACTGTGTAAACATGACACAAAGCTATTTAGTTGCAGACGCAATGACCTTGCTGCACAAAGTTGTTACATGGCTGTCGCCAACAAGATGTGTGACAACGTGCTTTCAGGACATAGCACTTCCTCTTTAAGTCTGCTAGCTTGCCTTATTCTCATGCGTGTCTGACCATCTGCCAAGGCTGCTAGCATTGCCTGAGTGACCTCATTGTAAAACCAGCGTCGCTTGTCGCGGTGGTGCGGGATGTCATTCATTCTGGTGGGCAACTCTGCTTGTTGTTGATCTGCCTCCTGCAGATGCAAAAGAGTATCTTTATTTTTGCATTGTGACTTCTCTGGAAGAAACTGAGTTAACACAATTCCATTGCGTTGCAGATTATGATTGCCAGCTGTTCACCTGCACGACTGTGTCTTTGGAGGCTTGAATTAGTGGTGTTCTGCTGTTGTGAACAGACTGTGAGATGGCCGGCCTTTGGGGTCTGCTTGTGAAAGGCCTTTTCCGCTTGTGCTTCGGGATGGCGACTAGGTGGCATGGCGCGCACGGCGCCAGGTGACCTGTGCATCCATGCCAGCTGTTGCGGGAAACCTGCCCGCTGTGCGTAATCGCTTCGCAAACGACTTGTCTCATTGCAATCCAGTTTCGGACCAGGCTCGGATCAAGAAATTCGCAGGACGGTCTCTCGCGATAGTTTATCGCTGATAGGTCAACGCTATTGCCTCAAGCTTTGACTCAAATTGCACCCAGAGGTTGAGTCACCCATTGACAGCCTTGAGCATGTGCTTTGATACAGTGTGTTGACCGCAGTCTAACCAAGTAATGCAGTATGATGCTGTGTGATCATGCTGACAGCGTGTAAATAATAAATAGTTTCTTGAATGTTGACATTTGATTGTCATGATCAACGCCAGGTGCGCATGCGAGTTGGCAACAGCAGATGGCGACAAAAGGCACAGTCGCTATTGCTGCCGGTGCACACGGCATAAGTCTTCTTGCTGTGCATTAGGTGCAGGGCCTGCACTGCAGTCTGCAGGTAGTATTTTGCATTTTCATCTAAAATTAGTAATCTTTGCGTCAGCACGGGGTCAACGCGTTGACCAGAAATACCAAGTGCAGGTTGTTAAGCTCATTGCAGACGCATTGGCGCACTCAGGCGCTGGTCGCGCCACCATGACAGCTTTGCCTGTCGGTGACGATAGGGTCGAGGACCCACTGCAGGAGGTTCAATCGCTGCAGAAAGACCTGAAAGCGTTCTCTAGAGCAGTCAACAAACCACTCAGGGACAACATCACCTACCCCACCTTCACGCTTCCCTCATCCTAGTCTTCCCGGAAAGGTTTGCCAATTTCCCAGAACCCTGGTGATGTTGCTATCCTAGATCGGCTGAAATTCATCCGAGGCTTACCCGGCAAAGCTCAGACAACTGCCTTAGTCAGGCAGGCCTTGACACTTCAAGACAGCAATGTGCGAGCTCCGAGCACGTCTAGCACTCCGCCTGTTTCTCAGCGGCACCGCAAAGGATCAGCCCAGCAGACGCCTCGTCCAGACCAGGCAGGGATCCCCACAGATGGCTTTGCACCTGTCACTGCTGCTGACTTCCAGGACCAGCTGTATGACGCCTCTGGAGCAATCGATTTGACTCGCGTGAGGCTCAAAATCAAGCAGCATCAGCAAGATCTCATTGCTGCTGGTCTGCAAGCACCTCCGGAGGAGCCAGGGCCTGCTGTGCTGGATGTTGCATCTCAGGATGCACCGCAAGCCAAGCTACACTGGCAACTGGCAGCAGGTCAGAGGATGCCTGCTGCTGGTGCCAAGTACACTCTCAGGTACCACTCTGCATATTGAGTGTCTGCAATGTCACTGCATCAGTCAGCACACAATTGCCACAGGCTGCTTGTTGTCGATATCATCGCCAAACAATGATCTTGACGATGTCAGTTCTGCTTGCAGTCAGCATGAGGCGCAGAAGTCACACGCACAGAAGTCACACGCACAGGACTGGGTGCATCAGCGCAAGCTCTGGGAAGATGAACAGACAGCTAGCACCTCTCAAGTGGGTTTCACAGCATACCCTTGCAGCATGGACTGTTCATGCTGTCACATGTGCCGAAGCAATTGCCTTACCCTATGCGCATGTCTGCTTGCTAGATTGTTGATGCAGGCAGTTGAGTCTCGTATGTTTTCAGCAAGCTGCCTTGCTTCTTGCACAGAGACTGCAAACCTGTGCCATCAAATGGTCATCAGCAAGAATACTGCAGCAAATGAGCATTTGCAGTGCATGCAGGACTGACTTTGCAGCTTACAGTGAGTAAAGATGATCCTGCAAACACCATGTTTCCAATGTTGCAGTCATTGCGCCAGAAAGATCATGCATGACGCGTGCTGCACTGCTCATGTTGCATGCTACCACTTGTTTGTATCTGGCTACCCCAGCATAGACTGTAAGTCAGGTCTTGTTCAAACTGTAGGATGGTCTGCAGCCTCAGCAGAGCATGGGTGAGTTCTGGCAGCAACGCTCAGGGCAGCTGCCGCAGCAGCTTCCAGGGCATCCTGCCCACCACATATCAGGGCAGCTTCAGCACCAGTCTGAAGCCCTGGACCCAAGATGGAGTCAAACCCTAGGGTCCACAGCTCTGCCTCAGGAGACTCGGCATGACAACAGCACTGCAGCTTACCAAGCATTACTAAGCGAAGAAGCCCGGCGGATGCTGCGGCGTGCCTCACAGGACAGCACGCATTTCAACGCCAGATCCCTCCTGCGCACACCCCAGCATTTAGTGCCCCTGGTAGAGGCATGCAAAACCCTCAGGGGCTTGCAAACCCTAGACCTGTCACTAAATGCCTTGTCAGATTCAGCTTTGACTCAGCTGCAGGACCTTGCAGATTGTGGAGTTCAGTTGACCAGTTTAGACCTGTCACACAACCAGTTCAGTAGTCAAGCAGCAGCGCCCATCTGCCGCATCGTTAGTCATATCAGTCATGTTGGTTTGTCACAGCCTCACTCAAGTTCTGCATTGCTACCTCGGCTGGCCTCCACCTCAGGCTCAGGAGCTCAAGACTCACCAGCTTCAGGCTCAAGAAATCTGGAGGCAGCTGCCCAAGCAGCAGATAGTCAGGCGTCAGGAATATCAGAACCAGCTGCATCAGCAGCTGCAGGAGAAGCTGATGCAGCAGCTCCCAGCTCTGCCGCAGCTCAGCAGGGGTTGACAGCAGCCAGCCAACAACATTTTGGCAGGAGCCATAGCCGTTTGGCGGGAGCTGCATCCACCTCAGGCTCTGGCGTCATGGCCACAGGTTGGTTGTACTTCTTCCTCAACAAATCCATATGCTGCATATACCAGTGCACGTGCATTTTCAATGCATTTCAAGTACATACAGCTGACTACACTTTGCAGCCAAACATTGAGGCATCACATGTCAGCAGCACATGGCAGTTTAGCTTGATGTCCATAGCTGCTCTTTGTTTCACATCATGCGCCTGCCTATCATGCGTACACAATGCAGAGAGAAGGAAACCTAGATGGCACCACGATGCAGTTTATCTAATGCCGCATGTTGCTTGGAAATCCAACATTGACGGGCGACACAATGTTGAAGCCAGCTAACCCTGTAGCCTCTAACCCCTGTCTCCTCAAAGTCCCTGTAGTCTCCAAACCCCCCTGGTCTCAAAACCCCAGTAACCTCTCACCTCCTGTAAACTCCAATTCCCTGTAGCCTCTAACCCTCCGTAGCCTCTAACCCTCCCTGTAGCCTGTAACCCCCTGTGGTCTCTAACCCCATGTAGCCATTCATGACATGTAGCCTCTAACCCCCTAACTCTTCTAAGCCAATATATATGCTGCAGGTCCTTCTTTGCAGCGGCTTGTGCTGAGCCATAACCCCCTAGGAGATAGGGGGCTGGCAGGGCTGGCTGGGGGCTGCCCCAAGGGTCATGGCGTAGCCCTGACTGAGCTAGGGCTGGAGGACTGCAGGCTGGGGTGCCTGTGTGCGAAGCCCCTAGGGGCCATCATGCAAGACTGGGCGTCATTACGGCAGCTTACTCTGTCATGGAATGATCTGGGCATACGAGGTATACAGTAAGACACCACAATCATAATGCAGGTGCTTTGACATCGCAGGCAAATGCAGCACACTGTTTAGTAGCAAAACAAGTCCATCTGAGCAGCGTGCTAGTGAGTTGCAAAGAAAGGGCATGACTCCTTTTGTGGACAGCTCTGCAGACAGTCCAAAACAGAAGAGGGTGAATGATAGTCTGTGAACTGTCCATCGCTTGGCCTGAAAGGAAGAGGAACAGATCCTGTTCCCCACCAGACTGAGGTAACAAACATGATGGTAACGAGTCGAGAGCGACTCGTCAAACAGCAAAAGAATGTTGTCTGGGTCAAAACAACCTAATAAATATTATTTTGTACAAGAAGGCTTCTGTACTTTGCTTCCAATGATCCCTTTGGCTGTCTGATGTAGGGGGTAGCACTCAAGGACAGATATGCACAATCTCATCCATCAGCCAGAGCTCCAATGAGTAGCATCAAATGACCCTAGACTGTAAGTCACCAGACTAAAAACATAAGATGAATTTGATGTGCAGGGGCACAGGCAGTGGCGCAGGCATTGCGAGTCAACAGCACGCTTATAAGCCTGGACTTGTCCCATTGTGGCCTCACAGATATGGGAGGAGCCCAAGTTGCCCTAAGCTTAGCTGACAACAGGTGAGTGACCTTTTGCTGGAAACAGCATCAACATGAACATTAAGCAAAGTCTGATCATCAAAATCACGCTCTTTGCCATGTCTGGCGACTGAGTAGATGCTTGCGGATTGATGTTGTGTACAGCCTACAGCAGAATCACAAGACAATATGCAGCTCTGGTGCAAGCGGCTTTTTGGTTTTGTGTCTGCATCATTGTTTTTACATGTACTCAATACATGTGTAAGTTAAAAGCCCATGCACAGTACACAAAAGTCCTTGCACATTATGTGTGTACGGTAACAGTGCATGCGCAGTATATGTGTATAGTAAAAGCGCGTGCACATTATATATGTACTTGACAAGCCCATCCACAGTGCTCTGCGCTGCTGCCTGAGACAGCTCTTGTCACAGTTGTCAACAGGCAACTGTGACAAGAGGGGGGTTGGCTTTTCTTTTTGCATGCGATGCAAAGCCTACCAGCAGAAAGCAGTTGCAGCTGCAGGAGTGCAGCAGTGTTGCCTGACTGGCACATGCATCTCTGTCCACAAAACTCACAACACATGCATCTATGTCCATACAACTCAGAACACAGACCTGTCGTTGAAACCAGCATGTTCGCTACTGAAAGTTTGACTGCTTCACTTTGAGTACTGTGAGGTTCACGCGCACGATCGGGGGCGAAAATGTGCATGTGTGCACATGTTCACACACAATTGCACTTGCACATGCTGATGCAAGGAATCAATGCCTGATTGTTTAAGCAAGTGCTGCTGTTTGTGCAAGCAGCAGGCGTGAACCAGGCCATTAGTCTCCAGTCCATTAGTCAACATCAGCAAGATCACCTGCATCATGTGTGTTGCTTGCCATGTGTTGCCGTTGCTACAAGACAACGGGCTTGATGGCTGTTGTACGTTGCTACTGCTACAATGAAGCAGAGTTGCTGCTGAGTGTGTGTTGTGGCCGTTGCAACAGACCAGACTTGCTGCTTGTTGTGTGTTGCTGCTGCTGCAACAAAGCAGACTTGCTGCTTGTTATGTGTTGTTGCTGATAAAACAGAGCAGACTTGCTGCCTGTTGTACGTTGTTGCTGCTACAACGAAGGAGACTTCTGCTGCTTCAACACAGCAGACTTACTGCCTGTTGTATGTTGTTGCTGCTATAGTGAAGCAGAGTTGCTGCCTTTTATGTGTTGTCGCTAGTGCAGTAAGGCAGACTTGGTGTTTTCCTGAGTTGTTGCTGATGCAGTAAAGCAGAGTTGCTGCCTGTTATGTATTGTTGCTGGTGCAGTAAGGCAGACTTGGTGGTTTGCAGGGGTCTACAGCATCTGGATGTGAGCAGCAACCAGCTACAAGCGGCCACATGTGCAGCGCTGGGTCATGTCATCTCAACCAGCTGCCAGCTGCAACATCTGCGTCTGGACCTCAACCCCCTGGGCAAACAGGTGAGAAGACTGATCCTGTGTCTACTCAGTTGTGGTTTACTGTGTCTACTAAGTTGTAGCTTACTGTCACACCTGAGGAGTCTAGCCTTTAAACTCTCTGGACGAACAGGTGAGAAGACTAAGCTTGTGTCTACCAAAATGTAGCTCACTGTGACGCCTGAGTAGTCTAAACCTCAACCACCTGGGCAAACAGGTGAGGAGATTAATCCTATGTCTACTAAGTTGTAGCTTACTGTGACACCTGAGGAGTCTGGCCTTTCAACCCTCTGGGCAAACAGGTGAGAATGTGTGATACAGGGCAGCCCGGTATAATACTTGGCTTCTCATTTAGTTGACGCCAAAAGGCATAGTCTTTTCTTTTTCTTTGGCATGACTCAGGCTGCTGACTGATGTCTGAGTCAACAGTCGGCAGCAGCTGCAAGTAGCTGGGACAGCCATCAGCAGCCTTAATGCATACAGTGCTATGGCTGAGGACCTAAGAACAGACATACCGGTATATAGATGTATAGCGGTCTATACATGCGCATATACACGTGATTGCTGCTATACAACAGTCACATAGTGTCAAAAGGAATAGGGTCATGCGCACATTGATATCAGGGACTTGGCTTTCACCTTCCTTCTTCACTGCAGGGCGCGGTGGTGCTAGTCAAGGCAGCAGCCAGCAGCAGTTGCAAGCTGCAGCAGCTTCAGATGCACGGATGTGGCATCGCCGACATGGGCTTCATCCAGGGGGCCATCAAGCTGCGGGCTGAAGAGGCCCTGGCAAATGCCAAAGGCCCTAAGAAGAAGGCCAAGAAGAAGACGAAAGGGGCCAAAGCCAAAGAGGAACCTGCAGGTGAGCGCTGAGTTGTCAGCATGATAGATTTGCACAACTGATTCTTACCCAGGCAGTGTTGCACAGACATACCTCAGGTGGCAATGGACAAAATTTACAAGCATGCACCAAATCTGCAGCAGCATTTGGGGCACAAGCCAGCACATGGAGTGACCTTCGTGTCTATGGGCTCACAAGGGATGCAATGCAAAGCGCAATTGTATTGGAGGATACAAGTGAGCTGCATTATTCCCCAAACGGGTGTCATGCAACTCAGTGTTGCTTAACAGGTGTGGTAGCATGCTGCTTGACATGATGAAACTCCGGACAAAATCATTGGAGACTTCTGCAACTACTATTTACCAGCATTCTAATCACGCCTGGCGGTGTATGAGGGTGTGAAAAGTTGCTGATATGTACAGGTGCAAAGAAGAAGAAGGCGCCACCGCCGGCAGCACCGGCAGCAAAGCCAGGGCTGGAACACCATGCCCTAAACCTGGAACAGCCCTCTGACTGGGCTGCCCTGGTAGGGCTAGTACAAACCGCCAGATCTGGCGCTGTCACATGGAAGAATCTGACCCTGGCGGGAAAGAAACGGCCTGGACCACTCCCGCCAGAAAACTGGCCGGCTGAACTCCCAATGACTGGGAAGGTGGAGTTTGATGTCAAGGCTGTGGTCACTAAGCCAGGTGAAAATCGTTTCTAGTTGTTTGGGCCACATTCATGTATAGTTTTCAAAGTCAAATCATGCTGTGGCCATGCTGTGCTGCGCTGTGCCATGCTGTGATGTTCCATGCTATGCCAGGTATCGTGCATCTGCCTGATGTAACACAGAGGCCATGTCAGCACGCCAAGGCTGCCTGCTACTCAGACCTTCTGAAACATTTCTCAGGGCAACTCATCTCCCGCCTCACACACATGCACATGCACAAAACTGCATGCTTGTCAGCAGCAGATGACTCTGCAGCATCACGTAAGGCTGGCTTTGGATATCTGCATGTATTGCCAGCTGTGATGTATCAATTGAGATACTTGCAAGGCATACTGCTGCCAGACGCGTGAGTTTACACATCAAGTATTTGGAAACCAGTGTAGTACGCAAGCTCAATGCGTGCATGCTTTTGTTACACGATGGTCATTGATTCATCTATGCAGGAAAACCCTCGAGGAGATTGTCTGTAAAGCCTATACGGTGCAGTCATTGTTCTGTCAATGCAGCAATCAATTTTCTAGGAGATAAGCTGCAATGCCTTCAATGCGACAGCATTCGCAAAAACATTCTTTTCTGTTCTAGCAGGAGTACACCCATTCTGCAGATGTAGCATAACCTGTTTGTTGCTGACACAGGGGAAGCAGCTGCATCAGCAGCTGCGACAACAGCAGATGCAACTGCAACCCCGGAAGACAGCTTCTGTCAGCTGTTTGGCGCCAACTTACGGAGGGAGAGTCAATGCTTGGATGACTGGCGGCTGCAGCTTCTGGAGCTGCTTCCAGCTGCTCAACTACAACTCACACAGGCCCAGGCATGTTTCCGCCTTGTTCCAAAACGCAGCCCTGCCATGCTAAGCTTGCTGTCTATGCTGCAACTGCTCTTTAAGTCAAAGTTCAACAGACAACCATCACAAAGGTCCCTTTCTGCACCTTTGCCACTTCCACATTGCACACTTCAACCATTCTGTGGACCCCTGTTGTACGCAATTGGATGTGTGTACCGTGACATTTCCTGCACAGGCCGCTTCTGTTGTGCTTGCATTATGGCAGCTGCCTATTAGCCAAGCCCTCAGGTCAAACTGTGAACGCCTTGCAAGAGGTGCTGTACTCAAGACCAGGTCTCATCTGAAAATGTTTTGGGCAGGCTCTCAAAGTGGCCAAGTCCTTCCCAGGGCTTCTGGAAGGGCTGTTGAGGAGTGAAGACCAGCATAGAGCCCTGACAGCCCTAGGTCAGTGCTGCAAACAGCTGCCACCACAGATACAACCTGGCAGCGCAGCACAGCAGGCGGATCCGAGTTTGAAGCAGCTGTCTCTTACGTAACATAGCATGACTCAGGCATACCTAACAATGTTGCTAGCCAGCACTCAAGCAACCTCTCTGTTGCCTTGTCAATGAGCTGTGGGTACAGCGCCTGCGCTGAGGATGTTTTCATGGCCACTGAAAGAGTTCTTGGCTGTCGGCACCAACCCAGCTCATGCATTCTGTTTTTGGGCTTTGAAGTTCCAGAAAATGTGGGCTCATCGAGCGCAAGTGCCTGATGCCAAGGGTTGGCGTCTTGGACCACCTATGACGATTCTGAGTTTGCCATGCCACAGTTCTGAGATTGCCATGCTACAGTTGATACTGCAAGCAACTCATGCAAATTTCTTTAAAGTAGTGCCAGCGGTGGCTTTGTCTGTATCAACTGCTTTACATTTCTACCTTGACCAGGCTAAGCCTGTGCTTCCATGCTAAGGCTAAAGCCAAGCTTGTGCACTTCTACCTTGACCAGGCGTGATTGGGTTATTCTACATGTTTTCAGCTTTGACACCAGCTACAGGTGCTGATTTAGTACATTGACCATGTGTGCATCACCTGTATCAGAGTTTCCCACATGCTTGAAGCTGGGCCTGCTAGTGTATCAGTACCTGGTGGCAGCATCAGTTTGCACCAGAAACTTTGCCAGCACAAATGCCATGTTGGAATATAGTCAAGGTGTCGGATACGACCGTTCAGCGGCCTGCTGTGTAGTGCGCCTGGCAGTTCTTGCTGTTGACGTTTATCACGCTTGACAGAGTCAACATACAAGACATCAGACAATGCGAATGCATCTGGCAATCACTAGAGGATATGCTGACAAACAAACAGAGTGCATCTCTACAAGTGATGTTGCAAGCATTTGTGAATGCATTTCAGGGAAATTCAATGTGCCGAGTAGGAAGCGACAATACTGAGCATTACGCTTCGACTTTGCAATGAGAAGATGCGAATAGCTTTGCAGCCATTCCAATCTTTGCAACTGCAAAAGAAAAAAGGGTTGAGGTTCAAGCGAATTCGAACTTGACCAAAGAAACATGACTGTACTGTACAAGACAGAGCACACAAAAAAACAGAATACACAAGAATCTGGCTAACAAAGCATCACACAACAAAGCTTTTTTGACATTATACATGCTGGAGTGACGTGCCTATGTCTTCTTGCAGTAGTAGCTGCTCTGTGTCTGATTGGATGCAACTAGCCCCGCAGAGTCAGAGAGCAAAGACACTGTGGAACACGCCACCTTGACAGCCTGATTGGGAACAGTGATGTGAATCCACTTCAGGAGAGTGACCTCAGCATTGATGTAGAATGTAGTATTGCCTTTTGGCGTGCAGTCCGCCAAAATCAGTCCTTCAGACTCTGCGGTGCCTGAGTTGCTGGCCATTGTGACTGTGAAACTGGTGGTGCTGTTTCCACGAGCCTTGATATCAATGTCAGGAGCACTGACAGTGGACAAGGTCACATCCTCACTGCTGAAGGTGTCATAGTATACCAGGTTGACTGTGGTCTGGTCCAGAGAGAAGCCATAGTAGTTTGGATTGTCAACACTGACGTTGACAGGAATGGAGACAGACACCCCAGAGCTTGAGGCTGAGAAGGCGGTAGGATAGCCCACCACAAAGCAGAAGGTGGGATTGCGTGGGATGAAGAAGTAGCATACAAGGACTATGGCTACAATCAAGATTGCCACGCAAAGCAGCCATGAGACCATCCGCTTCTTGGTGCCACAGCAGCAGTAGCAGCATCCCCGGCTACGCCGTGGAGTAGTTCCCATGGGGTCATAGCCAGCCATGTTGAGCAAAGAATAGTGTAAGTTTGTGAAGTGATGAGCAGATGTTGAGCAAGTGATGAGCGAAAGATGGGCTGGTCTGCACACGAACAAATTGGCAGTGTCAGTAGCAGGAGAGCTGACTATTTGACTTCAGGCACGTCGGAGATGCTGATTTGTACGACACCGAGTCACCTACCTGCAGAGTTCTTAATGCTCCACACGGTTGTTGCGATGCTGTTACTAGTGTCGCTGTATTGTGGGAGTGTTGTTGCGTGTTGCAAGGCTGGACAACAGGCAGGTCTCGATTTGGCAAGCAGGAGGCCCTAGGGTTCAAATTCACATCTTCCAACTAGGTTGTATAAATTTGCCAGGGTTGTAGACATTCTAGTCAAGAGCATCAGTGCTGACTGCTGTATAAACAGTGTTTATCATGTCTGAAATAAAATTATAGACAATCTTATGGTCCTTCCAGACACGAATGGGCTATACATCTGGCCCCTGCTTGATGTTCACTACAACTGAAGTCACACAGATTCACATAAATGGTATCTTTGACATACTGGGCCACCACAAGCTCGAAGTGGGACTAAGCTGACTAGCATCACAAAAGCTCTGCATGCCACTAACGCTCAAAGATCTGGTCTGGTTGCTCTAGATGCTGCAGGCCGATTCCTATCCAAGCTGCCTTGCAGTTGAGCAATGACAGCAGCTGTGGCATCAGGATGTCGACCAGGGTGTCTTTTGTCATCAGCACGGTCCTCTAGCTCTTTCTGCTGGGCAGCAGTCACAGGAATGCTGGGAGGCATGTGGTACTTCCGCTGCTCTTCTTCAGGTAAGTATGATATCAGGGTCTCTTGTAACAGCCCGCCAATGACGCCAGCCTGCGCATGCAGACATAAATTCACGTAACATCTGACTTGCGTCTGATTTGCATCACAAACAGTTGAGCACACCTTTTTCCACCTTTGCGGTCATGCAATCATGCTAAGAGACATCGCAGATTTGATCAAAATGATTTCAGGCGCTCAGGACTGTCTTTTCGATCAAGTGTGCAACTGTGCAGAACTTCTGAGCCACCTTCAGTCCACCAACATTGCTTAGTCGCAGAGCAGACGGCAAGGAAGAAGATGTACGAACCCCTGCTCCCAGCGCGGTGCCCAACACAGAGCTGCGCACCCGTGAGCCCTTAGACCCCAACACTGCAGTCAGCATGCTGGCCTGAGCTCTCAAGAGCAATGTTCAGCAGATCATCTAACAGTAGAATTGCAATCACACATGTCCACACATGTACCCAGGTTGCATATGTATGTGTTTCGCTTGACGTGCTCCTGGGGCCAACTGCAAAAAACGGCAGCAGCAGCTGCTCACCTGTTGCACCAAATACAGCACCTGTTGCTGTGCCGGCCACTATGATATCCTGCAGGCCCTTTTCTGCTCGAGCTATGCTGCTGACTTGCTGCACGGCATAGAACAGCCCTGCCAATGCACCAAAGCGCAGACCTCCCCTGTGGACCAACAGCACATACTCTTGGACAAGTTCAGGGTGACATCTCAACGTGGGTCGGATGTTGGCTAGCAATGCCATGAGAGGAGTGCATGAGGCTGGCAATGCCTCAGAAAGAAAATGCCAGCGTGCATGAGTGCAGTCAGTATGCATGTGCTCAAGCAGTACCAGCAAAAGTGAGCCAATTGACAATTGCACTCAGTGTACAGCTGGTAAGACTTGGCTGTGCGTACTGTTTGTTGATGCAGAAATCAGCCGCCAGTGCTTTGGCTGCCGCTGTCCAAATGCTTGCTTGCAGACAGCAAAGCAAAGCACAGCACAGCAAAGCAAAGCACAACACAGCAAAGCACAGCACAGCACAGCACAGCAAAGTACCTAAGCGTCTCATTGGCAAGGCGCACTAATCTGCGGCTGCTCTCTTCGGCTTGCAAACGTGCCAGAGCAGCTTTGTTGAGACTAGAGGTTGCTGGAGGTTGCCAAGGGCCTGCACAGCAAGATTGAATCAAGGGCCCATGGAGGATCAAGCAGAGCCTGCACTGGTCTGCTGAGTACCTGCCTGCCGATCTCGGAGCCACTGGGTCCCACCACCAAACATCAAGCCAGCAAATACTCCAAGAGAAGTGTTTTGGCTCCATTCCTTCAATTCCGGTGGAGGGTCAGGCACCTGGAGGCGTGCACAGATGTCTGAACAAAAGACAGTGATTGGCGGATTATGAACAGTATGCTTTCCGCCGTCAGCAAGCAAGTTACCTCTTTGTCCATCTGGACTCGAGAAGTAGCATATTTGAAGGCAGTCGACAGCCTGGTCCAAGCGGTTTCTTCCGACGTGCTAGCAGATGTGGATATGTTCTGACCCGGTAAAGATGTCATGGCGCTGTCTGTGGTCTCGCAATGTGAGTCTCGCAATAGACCAGATGGTCACATTCTGTAACGCTCGACGAGGTATTGAGTCAGCATATGAGGAAACTCTGTAAGTACAGGATCGCTTACCGGTACCAGACATTCGACAGACGCTCTGGCACATTGCAGTTGGTTCGGTCTGCACAATCTGCACCACATCACAACCCGTCGTCCAGTGTCATCATGGCGACGCAAGACAAGCACCAGCAAGCTGTGAAGGAGAACCGCATGGTGTCCGTTCAAGAGGCTACAATTCGGAAAGCTGCTGGCTACACAATTTTCGGTCTGACGACGCTGAGGCTGTACACAAGGGTATACTCGCAGCCAGGTTTAGGTCACTACTCGCTTCGCAAACGCCAGAGACGCTTAGCCTGAGAGTGCATGCATACATACAGGGCATCGCAGGAATGTCTGGGACCGCACTATCCTTTCTGTATGCTGTGGCGACCACTTTCCTCATCACCGGTTTCTATAATCAGTGTGGATGTTCTTTAAGGTGAAAATCGCCCCCCTGCTTCCTGTTCTGATGCTGCATGCAGTATGGTGAACACTGTGCTGACAACACAGGCTACGCTGGGCAATAGACGAGAAAGGTCGACCTTTCAAGGATAGAACCTTCGTACCACCTGAACACATGAAGTTCATCAGGGGCAAGAGGCAAGGCATCATAATGAACTTTGCGTTCTCAAATGTCTTTGCTGTCAGCCTAGGAGTGGCACTGTACACCTTGAAGGGGATCATGTCACAGCAACGCTTCAGCGCTCTCTTGTTGGGAGCTGCACTTCACCTTGGCATAATGGTCTTCCTGTCTTACCGGTCATGAGCTTTGACAGTGTGGTCATGAGCTTTGACAGTGTGGTTCCAATCTCCTGGGGCTGGACCATGACACAGTTGATGTTCCTGAAACATTGTTGACTGTGCTGCCAGACAAGTTTGGTTTCAGCACACTGGTGAAGATACAAGACAGTATTTTGGTACAAGGCAGTGCTGCAACTTGCCTATGATGTGGAGTGAGACATTCACTTGGTGCACACTGCAGCTACATATGTGCAGTCTGACTGTCCTGTATTTACTATTACAATTTTGCAAGAGCGTGTATGGCAGAACAACATGGTATGTCACTTGCAGACCCTGCTTATAGTACCAAGACTGATGACTTACATAAGATGTCTATTCTTGTGCTTCACAACCATGCATCTGGGTTTGCAACCATGTTCCTCATGATTGCAGTTCACTGTTTGACAAGTGCATGCTGGTGACCAATGAAGACTTACTGTTTACGCATGCTAACAGGCTCTTGGAACAGTGTATTCTTGGAGACGTAAGTCTGAATGTGGTTACTATGCGTCTCAATCCATCTGCCAGGTGAATTTACTGCTGCTGCAGTTGCAGTTGCAAGTCTCACATGCGTTCTTCAATGCACAATCATTACTGCATGTCGATCTGCCATTGCTGCTGGGCCCGTTTCGATGGCAGGGTCTGCAATTTGCAGAAGGCTGTTGCATTTCACACTATAATACTACCAATAAATAGTGCGATTTGCAAAAGCTTTGAAGAGCACAGTCAGCCTTGACAACAACCGCAAAGGAACCGTGTGTCTGCTGTACACAAGCAGCATGGCTCTCCGGCAGGCTCTTGGACCTGCTAGGCGAGCGTTGACTCCGGCCAGCAAGCGATGTTTTCAAGATCTTTCAAGAACGGTACATCAATTCAGGCATCAAAAGGTCAAAAAGCTCTCAGCTGGCGCGCATCACATGCTACTGACTCTCTCATGCCGTCGCTTCAGGTTGCTACTTCTGCGGTTCTGCTGCAACCGGATGCAGGTCAACCTGCCACTTCTGAGGCTCCGATGTCAAAGCAAGGATGGGGCCAAACACGCATCTACGAGGTAAGACACGACTTTTACACTGAAGACAGCATCAGTAGAAAGTTATTGGATGCTTTGTCGTACGATATAGACTTCAGCTCGTCGTTGCGAAGAAAACTGCCAATGCATGGTACACACTGACATTGCTTCTGGTGATTACAGGTCCTGGAAGACAAGGTAACGGGTGTTGCCTTTCGCAATCTTTCCTGCTGAGTTGCTTGGTCTCTGGTGTTTGACTGCGACAGGTTTTATGCTTGAATTGCTTAGCACTGTGCAGAAAGAAAACAGTGGTGCTTGGCTCTGGTGTTCAAAAGATGACTTTATGATTGAAGCAATCAGAAAGGTACAACAAGCTTGTATCAGTATGTGCTAATGCAGCAAGTACTGCGACATAGCATGCTGAACACACTACTTTCTTCTGAGGTCTGGATAGACTGTGCATTGAGGCTTGAGGTTGCTCTGCGTTCATTCAGATGGCCAAAGGAAATGTGGGATCACTTTTGGTGTTTGATCCTGCCAAGATAAAATTTGCGAGCGATGAGCAAGTCAAAAGCGCTGCTGGAGATGCAGTTGTGGGCATTGTGACTGAGAGAGGTTTGACGCCTCACCCAGCGTTCAGATCTCTGTGATGCATTACATGCACTCTCTGTGCTTGATCATCATTCACTGCTTCTTGTTCAATGGCACCATGGTATTCTGGAAGTCTTATTGTGTACCATGTACACACTTGGCTGTCTGGCGTTTTCCATGTTGATGAGTTTCATGCCGCAGATTACCTTACCAAGGTGGTGGTCAAGGGCAAAAGCTCCACAAGTGTTCACGTGCGTGAGGTGATGACCCCAGCTGAGAGGCTGATGACTGTGACCCCCAACCACAGTGTGCTGGAAGTCATGGAAATGATGAACGACAACAACTTCCGTCATGTGCCAGTGGTATGTGTCCTGGCATGTCCATAGTCTTGCACTTATAATCATCACAGGAGGCTCCTTGCTTTTGTGACGCACATCTATTAACTATAACTTACAGGCGTTCCAGCTAATCGTTCTTGCCAGGTACCTACTAGGTGTGCCTAAACCCTAGTCCTGTGCGCCAACATGCACTAACATGAGACACTAGATTGCACCCAAGGGGTGTGCCCTGACAGGGCGAGTGCCATAGACGCATTTGCGAGGCAGAAACCTCTAAGCACATCTAATGAATAGCACAAATCTGCATCTTGGAGCTGTCCCCGAGCTGCCTGTCATGAGCATGCTTTTTGAATATCTACTGTGTTCATCCTTGTTGCTGGAATTTAGCAAAAAAATATTGATACTGTCTTGAATGCGTAAAGCTATGGCTGTGTTAAAGCTGAATAGGTCGCTGCTGCTGATCCCCATGCCATGCTGCACCTGCAGGTGAACGAAGGACAGTACCTAGGAATGGTCAGCATCAGGGATGTGGTGAGCTCCTGTACCTTTTTCTGTATCTCCTGCACCTTTCCTGTACTTTGCTTCTGTGTCTTGCCTGCTCATGACTCTGTGTTGATGCACTGGTTGTGTAGCCGTCCCTTGATGGCCAAGCTGCTGACTTATGTGGTCATCGCTGCAGATGTGCAGGAGCATGTATAGCCCAACTGGATGTTCTGATATGCTGCAATATGAATGTTGTCAAGCTGCACCTTCAGCGACTGTAGGTCAACTGCTGTGGTTCCATGATCGCAGAACACTTGTGTGAGCCATTGTGTTGTTGTGTGTGCAGGTCAGCATCATGGTTCAGGAGCATCGTGAAGAAGTTGGCAGACTGCATGAGTACATCCAAGGGTCTTACTAATTTCTCGCCGCTCCACCCTGACCTGCAAATGCAAGTCATATACCATCAGCTGTTGTGCTCACAGCCTGAGCATTGGGCATGTACATCATACATTTTGTGCAATGTGCCAGCTGTAGCCTTGGCACTGCAGGCAGTTTACCTGCAGCTCCTGCCTTGCAGATTCGAGCAACCCAGTGAGTGTGGCTCGCAGACAGGTTTTTGTAACTAGCTGTTATCCTATAGGGGTTGGCATGACATTCAGTTTAGGCCTTGATGCAGCTAGCTCGTGGTGTCAGAAGCACGCCGCTTTTGAGAAGAATGCGCTTCCTTTTGCTGCAGTTCCCATGATTGCTTTGTAAAGCTCCAGTCAGTCTGATGCTAAAAGCCTAGCTGGTGATTTGTACATGCACGTGGGTTCAGTATCCTCCCCACCCCCCGTAATTCGGAGTTACGGTCGGCGATGCCCACTTGTTCAGGTTTTTCTGCCCTTGGCTGCCTTTTAAACACTTCCGACTGGTGGGAAGCACAAGGCAAGCGTCGAACGAAGCCGTACAGCCGCACACCAACAGAAGGTCTGCCGGCTCCTTGATGGGCGAAACACTGGACGTGACAGCTACTTGGTACTGCGTTGTTAACACCATGACTGGCTCCTTGCGCAGGTTTTACCATGTCCGCCGCGCCGACTCTGGACGGAGCAGACCTTATGGCGTTTTGCGCCCAAGAGTTTCAGACTTTCTTCAGTCACATGGGAGATGCCATCAAGCTGTTCAAGGCAACTGGTCACCTTCCTGACACAGTGTTCAGAGGGGCTGCCCCTCAGGCAGCAGCCAACGGTGACAAGAGGGCTAAGGTCAAGCGCAAGCCGACTGCCTTTAACATGTTTGTCAAGGAAAAGATGGAGGCGTTCAAAGCTGCCGGTGTCAGGCTAGAAGATGACAAGAATGGCAACCTCTTGTTCACTCTGGCTGTAGCAGAATGGAAAAAGCTGGATGAGGACCAAAAGCAGGCTTACACCAGGAAGTTCAAGGTGATCCTGGAAAAGTGTTGCAAGGACATATCACTGTCAGCAACAGTGACTTGAACACCCTTGCCATCTGCAGTGTCACAGCCCTTTACTTACATATGTAAGCTATCTTCATTTGAGTTGCATCAACGCTGTGGCTGATTGGCCCTGTGGCTGCAAACATCAAGATTGCCCTCAACTGCAACTGCGAGCAACAATGACCCAATGCATTTCACATTGCCTATTCTTGTCTCAACTTTGCTCATGAGCCCTGCACTGGTTGTGTTGTGGCAGGCCGATGTTGAGGACCAAGCGGATGATCACGAGCCAGAGACAGTCCCCACAGATCTGGCCCTGGATTTCAGCCCAGGGCTGCCTGCCGACGCCCCTGCAGCATCTGCCCCTGCCAGCCCTACAGCAGAAGTGGATGACACCAACATGGTTCAGAAGAAGAGGAAGATCAGGGAGGCTGAGGCGCAACCAATCCTACCAGACATGGAAGGCACATCTGCACAACAGGTATGGCAATCTTGTCAGCACGTACCTCCCAGATTTCCTTGTTAGAGCAGGGAGGCACCTGACACTTTTTTGGGCATCTGCATGAGTATGGACAGCTCTAGCAAGAGTACACTACTGTTATGCTTCATGCTGGGTTTCTGGGCTGTGATGAGACACTCATCTAGATCATCCATGACAGCTTTTGTTTTAATTTCTGAGCCCGGGAACCGCTGCAGCTGTCCTGCAAGACAAAATACATCTTGCCTTGCTTTGTGTAGCCCTATACAACATCAACTTCCAGTTGTGTATTCAGTGCATGCATTTGGATTGTATCAACAAGAACAAGGTTTATCGTGTGTCCAATTCGTACGGTCTACTGTCTCAAGTGACCAGCAAGTTCTGCTTGGTCAGTACTCATTCAGCTCAGTCAGGATAGTATATTTGTTGGCAGCCCCATAGCAGCTTATGCATAATCACATGGAGTTGGGGCTCATGAGATTGCCAATGCACATACCGTGCAGCTGCAGTGATTGTGCGCAGGCTAAACACCTTCCTTGAGCTGCATGTGATACTGCACACATGTAGGTCAGACACAGCCAGGTGTCTCCTGGCCCAGTCACCCCTGACACAAGCTGTTGATGGGTCTTGCTTTTGTTCTTCTTTGCTCTGAGCTGTGCATACTTGTGCTCACATCACGCCCTTACAGTCTTGCAGCATCAACTGATCAGCCATATGTGTATGCTTTTATGCAGGGCGCCCCAGAAAACGCTGAAAAGAAGCAGAAAAAGAAGAAGAAAGACAAAAAGCAGGCAGAGTGAAGCTGTCCCACTTCTGCCAGATAGTTGTGTTGATGCACATAATTCAATACATGAGGAGTGTGTGTACATGTATATTACAGAGACACCTGATGCTGGCGTTGTTTGTTTTGTGTTCATTGTCTGGAAGTTGGATTTGATTGTAGCTTGTGCTGTCTGGAGAATTCGTTTGTTGCTGTACATGCATGTTGAAAAACTCAACAGTTCGTCGTTTGCAGCTTGAGTATGCACATTTCAAAGCGTAATGCAACGAAGGGTGGATGTAACAGGATAGATAATACGCACGCTAGCACGACCTTTTACCTGCGCCCCGTTGCACATAATCGCTGTGACTGCACAAGGTGTATACCTTCCAGCAATTTCTACTTAGAAACAACAGGGAGCTACAATCTTGCATGGCACATGGCGTCCTTCAGGTGTGGTGTCACATTCAGGCTTGCGCCAAACAGTCTTGTTATCACACTGATTTTCAAAATCTAAAAAAGGATCGTAACCGTGTACACTACTTGTCAGTTTGGTCCAAACACTTGCTCTTGCATGATTCTGAACAAGCCACGCAATCAACTAAGGGGGATATGAGCACAATTTGTTGTAGCAATAATCAGAGAGACAGATCTGAGGGCTGAGGCCACACTGTGTGGAAAGTCAGGCAGAGAAAAATACAGCAGTGAGTGAGCAATGTTCTGACTGAGTTGCAACTGTTTTAAAGCTGTGCAATGCTTGACATCAGACACACAGAGAGATGAACTCAATACTGGCAAATACACACCTGAGAGAGACTGGGAAAAAGGGAGCAGTTGATGTGCAAGCAGCGTGATGCTGCGCGTACACACAAATGGGCTGAGTTATGAACAGCACCAAGCTAGTCACACACCTACGACACAATTGCAAAAATTGGCTGCACGGTGCTTTCAGGGCAAACAACAGAAGGAACATCTGAAACTGCTGATTGGCAAGCGTGATGTGATGGGACACAGCAAATGAAGGGAAGAATGAAGGGAAGATATGTCTTGGCAAAAAGTTGCAGTTCAACAGTACTGTGAATAAAAACATGACAGATGCCCAGCATACAAATTTAGTGCCTCCCCACAGCTCTGCCTGAGCTGCGTGATGCTCATCATCACTGCCGACAGGAAGCTCATCTTGCAAAGTCAGGTCAGCATATGTAATTCAATCCGTTCCAGTGCAAGTTGACATAACACCATTGATCTGATTCAACTATTCACCAGGGTGACAATATATCTTCAGCACTGTAGAGGCATAAATGCCGTGGTCAATGATCACTGCTGTTAGGGTCATTTTTACCATCTGCTGGAGCCTCGTTTTGGGAGGTCTCTCTGCCAATTTTCAGTGGACGTGCGTGCACTGGGGCATCTGCAAGTGGACTGGCTGCCAATGGGCCAACTTCAGGAGGCCCATCAAGCAGGCCCAAAGGGCCAATCTGCCCATGAGCAGTGATCTGAGAAGGCTTTGCAATCTCTAAAGCAGTGTCTGCTGAAGCAGTGTGGTCATCTGTAGGGGACAAGGGCGGACTCTCAGCCGCAATGATGTCATCAAACTCCGGGGTCTTTACTAATACAATGTCAATTTTGGGCTTCTGCCTTGTCCTGTATGCAGGGCGGTCAAGGTGAGCATTGGAAACTTCATTGTCATATTGCTGGCACAATGAACCCCACGCACTGCTTGTGGAGTGTTACAGAACATTGCAAATTTCAATGTAGTCCAGCAGTGCCAACTCGATACTGAAGGGGTCGGGTGTGAGAAGATGATGCAACAGCAACATTCTTCTGAGCATGATCCACAGCTGCAGGAAGACCTTAGCCAACATGATGTATGCAAGCATTTTGTGCAGGCAGCATGCAGGAACGGCTCAGGACCAGAAGCAGACGTGCCTGGGCAGGTCACCAACAGACTCCAGCGATGTTTGAATGTGTTTCTCTGATGCCAAGTTCCTGTGCTTGAGTATCTCTGCTACAGTGACAGCTGGCGAGACAGCAATGCCAAGGGCTGAGATACAGACCTCACCATGTTCTTGTAAGAAGCGCTGCAGCAAACAAGAAGCAACGGTCAGTGGCCAGAAAGCAGCAGCTTGAAAAGGTCACTGGTTGCAGTGTAGCTGACCAGAACAGGAATGATAGCAGACTTGGTACCTTTGCCAGATTTACATAAGATACCGGGTTGCGTGTGTTTGATACAAGTATCCTGAAGAGCACATGCCACTTGTGCAGAATGCGACTTGTGCAATTTGAAGCGGAGTCAGATAGCAGAAGCAACTGCTGCGCAGAACAGAAACAAAAGCCCCAAGCAGGTGAGACCAGACCTTTCCAGACCCAGCTGAGACAGTGCTCAGCAAGCGTCAAGGCTATGCACACAGCCACTTGATGGGCAGCTTGCGAAAAGATTCAAGCAAGCTACCATCAGATTCGGTGATGAGCAAGCCGTTTTGGCGAACTGCTGCTCATCAACTCAGAACAGAGGTCAGACCCGGTTGGTGTGGCCCGTGAATACACGCTCGTGTGCCGGGAAACAGACGAGCCAGCAGCCCTCAGTACCAACTGAACAGGATTGACGTCACAGTCACGTTTGCTGCGGGGACTGACCTAGCGGGGTGCGGCCGCTGGGACCGCTCCTCTGGACCACCAGCCATGGAACGGCACGGGCAGCTACAGCATCGCAGTGGTGACGTACTGCACGTCGTACTCAACAAAGTCTCTGGTGGTCTGCACAGTTGCGAAGTCCATCCTGGATCTTGGGTGTTTGACCATTTTTGGCGTAATCGCCGCGTAATCGAATTGGAATAGGGTCTAGCAGGGCTCCAAATTAGATAGAGCCAAAATCGACAGCACTATTTCGAATCAAAGACCTGGGCTACTTCGGTTCAACTCTGCATCGCGGCTGATTCAGATACATCACGAGCTGCCATACGGCATCCGAGTTTGACTCCGATCTGCATTGCCAACTGTTCTTTGCTAAAGCCTGACTGCGACCCTTGGACCACACCCATCTGTGCAGACAGTCTTTGCTTTTCTTGTTACACACGCACTCGTGCTGTGTGCCTTGCCAAATGCAATTTAGGGCAGTTGGATGGTGGCGATGTGCTCATGCTGTCAAGTCAGGGGTGACCAACAGCCCTGTAGCAGAGGGGATCTGCAACCGACTGAGTGGAGCTGCCACTCATATGCCTACTGATGGCCTGGCTTGCGTGCGTGCAAACTCTTCTGCTGCGGGATCACAAGCTGGGCAGCAGTCAGTGCAGAACTCTCTGCTGGTCAACACACTAGATATGGTGGGCCGGGCACAGCAGAGCCTCACTCTGCATCAGTTTAGTTGGGCTGCCACCTGCAAAATTGCTGTTGCTTGCCTGGCATCAAGAACGTTGCATGTCATCAAGATGCACGCACGTGCAGATGCGTAATTTTGAAAAGCTTGGGATGACACGCGAGCAATCAGAGCGGCTCACCAGGGATTTGACAGAGATTCTGTGCATCAACAAAGACAAGATTGCAGCGCAGTTTGTTTCCAAGTCAACATTGGAAAAGGTATCCACATCACATCCTGGGGTGCAGCAGTGCATCTATGCAGGCTGCATGGATGAGCTGTATACATGTTGCGTCATCGGAGCAGGTTCCTGCTCATGTGTCAAATGGTTGTGAAGTCCGCAAAGCTTGTACTGCAGATGCAGCTCTGAAACCCACACAGCAAAGCATCATGGACAACAGTGACATGTTCAGTGATGCATGCATCCTTGTTGCCTCAGCAAGTAATGTAGAAGAGCAGGGTGTGTTGAGGGCACATGTGTTGCTGCAGGCAGTACTGGAACAGGAGGCGAGGATAGCTGGCTTCAAGAGTGAAGTTCAGAAAAGTCAGGAGCTGCACCACTCCAGCCTCACACGGGATACAGACCGGCTGCAGACAATGCTAGATAAGGTCAAGGCTGAGATTAGGTAAGTCACTGCCCCACCTGGGCAGCCCGGTATAATGCTTGGCTTCTCATCAAATTGACACTGAGAGGCGTAGTCTTTTCTTGTCTGTCATGAGTCACTGCTGGCCTCTGAGGCTCACCCCTCTGAGCCTCATGGGCGACCCCAAGTTGCTCTCAAAAGGTCATCTGAGAGGCTTGCGGTCTGTTCTAGACTGCCTTGACTGTTTGCACAGTAAGGCTGTTGTTTAAGCCCACATGCTCAGCCATGGTTGGGATTGCATACGTCTGAAAGTTTGTCTTGTCCCTTTGATTCCAGAACATCAGTTCATGAAGCCTCTTTTGCCATTCTGCTAGCAAACTGAACACTCAGGGTGAACTGTTGCCTAGTTTCATCAATGTGTCAGTCTCATGACAAGGATTTTACGCACGCCACAGCTTGTGGTCTTTGAGAGATTCAGCCACACAATAAACAACTTCATAAGCATGTCTGTCAAATGCGTGCTGTGCCAAGCAGACTGGTGCAACCAGTTGACGCGACTGCCATCTTGGTCTGGAGTGTAAGATTGCCATAGCACGTGGCAAGTCTTGGAGTGGCCGTGTGTATCATGAAGTGGCTGAGTATCACCAACATATCTCGGTGCTATTGCAGGTATGAGATTGACAAGCTGACAGCCAGTCAGAGACTAGATCTAAATCTGGAGAAGGGTCGCATGCGAGATGAGTTGCAAGCATTGCGAGACAAAGCAAATGAGCTTGAGATCAAGATGGACAAAGAAACCAACTCTCTGAAAGCTGCTGTAGAACAGACCAAGAATGAGACCATCAAGTACTGCTTAGGAATGATGCTAGCATTCACAACTGCAGGCCTAGGTGCTGCTAGGCTGGTCAGTCATTGATAGCCTGTCATCACACATGCTGATGCACTCATGTCAGCCATTCCATTGGCCCGGACTTTGCTTGGATGACTGTGTGTTTCAAACTAAATTAGTTTATGTCTTGTTCTGAGGAGTTGCAGGCAAGCGTGCAATTGTTTCTGAAGAGCAATACCTGCCCAGGAGCAGATACTTCAGATTGCTCTGTGTTCATGGGATATCACAGCTTGATCAGGTGCTGTGCCATGCACTCACGCTTCTGTCATTGCATGCCTTAGCACGCTCGTGTATATAGATAGACCAATTTGGCTCATAACCTTGCTGTTACAGTACAAGATGTTGACTGCCTAACAAGCATGGTGCCTGGCTAGCTTCTGGCATTGTACCTCAAAAGGTAAATCCTTAGAGGCTTCTGCATTTGTTGACAGTCCTACTACTGCATGGCTGGCTAGGGTCAATCGAGTACGAGAAAACGCAGACAAGTGGCTTGGTGCTGTCACACAACATCCACAGCTTTTCGGAGAATTGTTACACACTGACAGCCTGGTACCAGCATTACATCTGATGACACGTTCAGTGTGTCGTGCGTAATGTAACACACCACGCATGCCACACTGCTGCACCTGACAAGCTTTGATCGTATCAAGCATGTCTTGTAATGCACTGATCATTCATCATGTAAGCTGTGGGTGGCTCGAATCTAAGGCACAATGCTTCTGTCAGGGTCCTCATCACCAGCATCATCAATTGGAAAGCGGAGAATGCTGTTTTGCATAGTACCAACAATGATCTCGTTAACATCATGCCTGCACAACCAGGCAAGAACAACATAGATTAACATGGGACTGGCAGCAGCTGTCATGTCAGTGTGGAAGCAGCGGTTGCATTATCGCTGAGCAGAGTTTAGTTGTGGTGAGCATGAAGCAGCCGCATGCTCAACAGTTGTCTGCAGAGACTCAGCATGGACAACCCAGAAAAGCCATGCATGCTACAATGAGCAATCGTCAACATGGCCTGCTATGACCAGCTTAGGCACATCAGCAGACAGGCTCTCAGAATTATTGTTTTGCAGAACATCAATTCATCATGCCTTGGCATCCGCAACCAACAGGCCCTGTTGCCAACAGCCCCAAGGAGTCTCACATGCAAGTGGGGCAAGCGCGCCAAGGGCTGAACAGGGTCCCAGTTGCGCCCCAGGACATTAAACATATCAAATCAGATCAAATCGAAACATGCTGTTACCTGCACGCCAGACAGCTGAATTCCTCGGCATGATGAAATCTGCGCAAGACTGCTCCCTGGGAGTAGTCCCACAGCAGCAGGCGGCCATCAGAGGAGGCAGAGGCCACATGACCAGCCTCTGGCAGGACCACCAGCCCCCTGAGGGGCGTCTTGTGACCCCTGAGGGTTTTCAGGAGGGTGCTGCCCTGGAAGGGCGCAGCAGGGCACATGTTGCCATCCCTGCAGTGCAATTAGTCCACTCAAAGTGTTTGGCGTTTGCTTTGGCAGCAGCTTCAATGGGTGGGCTGCTGTGCAGGTGCTCAAGTGGGTAAACAAGTGGAATCATGAGTATGGAAGTCAGCACACATGCGAATAAGCTGGCAGGTGGTGAGTGAGTGAGTGAGTGAGTGAGTGAGTGAGTGAGTGAGTGAGTGAGTGAGTGAGTGAGTGAGTGGGTGGGTGGGTGAGTGTGTGAGTGAGTGAGTGAGTGAGTGAGTGAGTGAGTGAGTGAGGTGGAGTGAACTAACGCGCAAGCAAGTGCGTGAGCAGGTGAATGCAAGGAGCAGAAAGTGGTGCCATGCAAATGAGAGCCTCACGAATGAGCCAAATGCTCAACAGGCTGAAGAGAAGAAGAAGCAGATGACAAGCTTTAGCCAGCCAACAAGCCTGATGGCTCGTGGCAGAGCCTCAGCGACCCTGTCACATGGCATCCATCTATGTCAAAGTAAATGTTATTAACCTCCTGACAGGCAGGCAGGCTGCATCACATCTTGATAAACAATTTTTTGTTGTTGAGATTGTCAACACCTTGAAGCAGGGACCAAGTCCCACAAGCGCACGGTGCAATCTTCACTGCCAGAGATGAGGAAGTTGCCGTCCAGAGCCAGGCAGGTCACCGGTGCTATATGGCCCGTGTGCTTCCCAAGCTGTTCGTACAGCCTTGCATTCCACACCTGCACATTGCAAGAATGATAATGAACAAAATGTAAGCTGTTCATGCAGTTTTGGATTCAGCAGCTGCACAACGCAAGACTGATGATGATCAAAGCGATAGCACCAATGTGAGCTGCTCATACAGCCTTGCTTTCCACAGCTGCACATTGCAGGATTGCTAGTGAATGACGCATCAGCACAAACCTAAGCTGCTCATACAGCCTTGCATTCCACACCTGCACATTGCAAGATTGATTATGAATGACGTGTCTGCATCATTGTAAGGCACCGACTACCATGGTCACAAGCTTTTACCTTGATGACGCTGTCATTGTTCGGCTTTACAAAGACTGGGTGTCGACAGTTGTGACACCTAGTACCATGGTCAGAAGATATCACCTTAATGACAGTGTCATTGCCTGCAGTGATGATGACATTCTTCATGGGGTCATGCAGGATGGTCAGGATTTCTGAGCCTGGATGTGCGTCCCAGTGATGCATGAGGTGTGGGGTGGTAGAGGCACCAATCCTCACATCCCACACACACACGCACCCATCAAAGCCTGCAAAACAGCTCCATTGTTTGTTGTCAGTTTGTCTGTACACTCACTCATACGATTTTCTTTGTTCAGCTGTTCATCGGTCAATCCATGCATCCACTTATGTGTTTGTCTGTCCATTCATCCATCCATCCATCATTTCAGTTATCCCCTCATTGATGCATCTGTCCATCCACTCAAGCATCCATCCTTCTGTCCAGTCATTCATCCATCCATCCATTCAATGTTTTCCTCACCCTGTTTTCCATCCAACCATTCACCTATTCATTTGTCCATTCATCCTTCCATCCGCTCACCCATTCAAAAAGTCATTTCTTGCATTCATTCACTCTCTCAGCTATCATTGTCGCCATTTGTGCATATTCTTGTTACATAGATGACCTGTCTGAGGGATGAGTGCAAATACTCTCGAAGACTCCCTGTATGCAGCCCTGACTGGGCAAAGCACAATCTCCAGCATGCTAGAAGAAAAAAAGAGAGAGAAAAGACTACAACTTTCGGCGTCAATTCAATGACAAGCCAAGAAGTATACCGGGCTGCCCAGGTCCAGCATGCTATATCAAGCATCCTTGATTGACCAATGCAGGTGAATGCAGGGTTGACCACGATTCCAAGGTTGCTGTGGGACAGGATGCAAGTCATGCCTGCCAAAAGAGTCCTCACCGGACCCCCCCTGCCTTTACAAGGCACTAAATAGTAATAACAATCATAAATAATAATAATAAATAATATGATAATAATAATATTAACATTAATAATGATAGCGATGATGATAATGATAATGATAATGATAATGATAATGATAATGATAATGATAATGATAATGTACAGGCGTTCCAGCTAATCGTTCTTGCCAGGTACCTACTAGGTGTGCCTAATTCCTAATCCTGTGAGCCAATGTGCACTGACTTGAGGCACTAAAAGGCACCTGCTATGAGGTATCTGCTCATCAGGAGGTGTCACTGAGCATCCTTGATGATGGCCCTGACATTTATGGGAGCCGATTGTCTGTATGCAAAATAATGGGATTACATGATGACATAAACGAATTATGTATAACAGTGCCCTATTATCACCATCATTGTTATTGTTGTTATTATTCTTGTTTATGACAACTGTTGTTGTTTTATTATTACATGTTTGTTAATTTTGTGTCATTGCAACACTTGCCATGTGTGGGGTTGGTGCAGCAGGCTGTGAGCTACCTGACTCCATCTGCAGCTTGTCAACTGAATCATCACAAACAAGTGTCAAGAAGAGCGCCACACCAATGACAGCAGGTGGCTTGCCTGCGCTGAAGAGCAGCTGGTCCAGGTGTGAAACCTGAGCCATGACTAAGCAGGTCACGCTGTTGCTGTGGTTCACCAGATCCACAGCTGTCCCCGTCTCCAGATTCCACAACCGAATGCTGCCATCATCATGACCTGCAAGAAAAAAAAGGAAAAGACTATGCGTTTTGGCGTCAATTTAAAGAGAAGCCATGTATTATATTGGGCTGCCATCATCATGACCGGCAAGCGTGCCGCTGCATTTGATACTTGACAGTCTGGAAATGACCGAAAAAGTGCCCAAGATTGAAGTAGCAAAAATGATTCGTGGCATTTGAAGTCTGGGAGTGTGGGAGCAGTGGTGAAACAACATATACATGTACTGTGAAGGCCAAATGAACAAGGAGTAGCAGTGCCAGCACACATGACATGAAGCTAGAGTGCACATGAGAAAGCTCCGGGCTGCCGCCTTAGGAGGCTCTCGCTATGATCTCTGAAAAGCGTAAACTTTTCTTGTATTTTCTTTGTCTTTTCTTGCACATGAGAAGGTAGGCTACGTGCAAGCAGATCCCTGGGAAACTGTGACTGCTACGTTCCCCAATGTAAATAATGAGAAGTCCCGCCCCTGATCATGTCTCTGTTGCCGCAAGAACCATATGGCCCACACAATGTTAGCCTTTGACTTGATCACTGGGATACTTGTTGGTTTGATTGATTGATTGCTGGATCGATCGATCGATTGATTGATTGATGGACTGATTGATTGACAGATGATTGATTGATTAATTGATTGATTGGTTCATTTATTCATTGATTCATTGGCTGATTGGTATATCCTAAGAGACTGTTGTCCCACCTGTGATTGGCGTTTTGCCTGCTGCAAAGAAGGTGAGGGCTGTCAGCTCTGATCGTGTCTCCTTCAGCACTCGCAGGCAGGTCATGTCAAAGGGATCCCACATGCGCAGGCTGTCATCCTGCCCAATGCTCAGCACCCTGTAATCCTGGGCTTCAGACTCACCCTGCTCACAGACAGACAGGAGTCAGCTGCATGGCTGCAACAAGGAAAGAAAGGAAAATTTTGCACTTTGCAGCGAGCATAACAAGAGCCTCCTAAGGCGGCCGCCCAGAGCTAGGGCTGCAACAAGTTTTGCGTTATAGTAGGACCGGACTAGCAAATTAGTGAAAGGCATGCAACCGTTGTCCATGTTGGCTCACAGGACTAGGGTTCACGTGCACCTAGTAGGTGCCTGGCAAAAACGGTTAGCTGGAACGCCTGTAAATTATTATTATTATTATTATTGTTATTGTTGTTGTTGTTATTATTATTATTATTATTATTATTATCATCATTATTATTATTATTATTATTATTATTATTATTATTATTATTATTGTCCATGTCCCTGTGAGCTCCAACAAAGATCATTGCCAAAGCGCAGTGATGACTGACAACAGCTGCAGAGATGACTGACAAACACGGCAGGGATGACTAACATCATTGACAGGGATGACTGACAAATTAGCATGAAGGACCAATGAATTGGCATGGATGACAGACAAATTGTTATGGATGACTGATAGGTTGGCAGCTGACAAGAACAGGCGGGGTCTAATCTGTTTGCCTGCTTACCAGAGAACCATTGACGGCATGTAGAGCAATGACAGGCCCTGTGTGGCCTCCAAGAACTATCCTGTAATCCAAGTCTTGCTCCACCCTCCAGATGTCCACTGCACCAGCAAACACGATGCCGAACTCGCCCTTGCCACTGCTCTTGAAGATGGCAAGCAACGGATGCTGGCTGATACGCTTCCTTGCCACAAAATGGTCTCGCGCCAGATCCCACACGTGCAGATGGTTCTTGTCAATCACTAGCAGCTGCATGACAACAGTACTTGATCTACACCCGGCAAATGAATCGCTTGTGAAACCGACCCTGTCAGCATTTGCACCTAGGATGCAACATGAGTGTTTGGTGTATGTGTGCATTGGCGCTCAGGGGTACTTTTGACCACATCTAGTAGCTCTTCACGATAGATTTGCTCCTGTCAGAGCAACACCCGTGTCATGGTGCAGTGTTCTCAACTCCTGGGGACTAGTATCAGGCGTTTCTGAATTGTATAGATATCTTAGATACCTAGCAGCAGCTGGCAGATCTGCAAAAAATGTATGATTTGCACAGTCAATCTCTGCTGAGCTGCAATGTATATGTATCTAACAAATTCCTGGCATGATGCCTGCACTAGCTGCTGTGCATGAGAAGTGCCTTGACTGGGAAAAGCTGCCTGCATGGGAAAAGCGCTGCACGAGAACAGCCCTGCATGGGAAACGCCCACAAATCGTAGCTTGTAACAACATTTATGGGGCATGGGAAAAGCCCTGCATGGGAACAGCCCTGCATGGAAACAGCCCTGATGTTGCATGGGAAGGGCCCTGAACATACCTGAGACCTAACAGGGTCATGCTCCATTCCTGTGAAGGGCCCTCCAGTGTCATTCACCACGGTGCACCTCAGAGTTGCCTGAATGGCATTGAAGATGCGCAGGGTGTTGTCAAAGGCCAGAGTTGCTATGAGGCCTTCATCTGGGAGGTAGCGTATGTGGGAGACTGTTCTGTCATGGACTCGGCTGCAGGCAATGCATTGAAAGTCACTGTAATGCTGTACACTTGTAAAGTTTGTGAAAGAATGTTTTCATGAAATTTTGATGATTTCATGACTGTCAAATTCTGCCTGCAGTTTGAGCTATGACAAAAATGGAAAAGTGGTTGGTGTGCACCAGGCTACATGCATGCACAGCCATGCATCTCAGTGCTTTCAATTGAGAGTTTCAGAGCAATGACTGCAGCATCATGTAGAGGTACAGTATGTTTCTGACTTCATGGTGAGGCACCTCAGACACATGTGAAACTTTGCATGACCTGCAAAGTATCCAAAAGGCATATTGTCTGTCATCCAAGTGTTGCCTGCAGTCATTGCTGGTGATGCCTCAGGGCAGCTTTCAATTTTGGTATTGCCTTGCAGCAGACTGGTTAGGATACCTTGGGTAATGCTTCAGAGTAGTCCATGTAAAGCCTCAGACAGCCTTCCATGTTTGCCTCTGCTGAATGCAGGTGGCAGGCTGTGCAAATGACAGAAGGCATGCAAGCACTGCTTGCTGATGCTCCAGCCTCAAGAATAGCTCAATCATGCATTGGAGCATCGGCCCCATTACCACAGGTGCACTGCAGCTGTGTCTCACCTAAACGCTAGGAGCATGGATAGCTTTGGATCCTTGATTGCCCCTGTGAGTTTCCATTGAATCTGGCTCGTCTCCTTCCACACATTGGGCCCATCCACTATGCAGGGGTTGATCTTGACTATGGCAGCAGCAGCATCTGCTGCATATAGGGTCCCAAAGTCCCCCACCCTGGCTGAGGCAGCATAGTTCATGCAGGTCACCCATCCACTCATCTTGATCAGTACTGCCTGGCGTGGCAGCATGGTATGTTCAGGTGCAGCGTGTTTCAGAATGCAGAGCAGAGACGCAGGTCTTGCTGGAATGCTAAGATGACAGTGGTGGATGTTTGTGATGTTGACCGGCATGTGATGTTGCCATGTCTCAATGCGGGTGCAGATATCTACATGGACATGATGCAAGGTCTGTGGGATATGTACAGTCTGCATGGCTTAGGGAGCAGTCTGCTGCAGCAGGCATGACAGCAGAAAGGGCAGAGGAAAGCATCACACAAGCTGGCTTTCATGGCTGGCATGTCTTTGGTACACTCACTTGGAGTGCATTGCATTGGGTGACAATTGGAAGAGCCATGATGCCATCTGTCACAAACAACAACAGGCATGCCGCGCTGTCTTGCAAAATCCATGATGCTGTCGATGCAGTACCTGAGGCTCAAACCAGGGGTATGTCAGCATGCCGCGGCCCTCAATAGCCTTCCAGATCCTGACAGTGCAGTCTGTGCTGCTGCTGAGGATGCAGGCTCCGCGATGTACAAGGGATGTGACTGTGCCTGTGTGACCAACCAGCGTCTGAACACATACATGTGTCTCTTGGACACGCAGCTTGACATCCCAGACTTTGATGCTGGCATCTGCTGATCCTGATAGAACGAGGCCTGCTGCAGCGTTGACTTTGGAGCTGGAGCTGATGGCTGCAACACTAGTGATGCTGCCCTTGTGGGAGCCAATGAGTAGCCAAGCCTGCTTTCTGGCGCCGACACTGAAGTCCCATAAGCGTAGCTCGCCAGTGTCAATGCCAGCGTACAGGTGACGCTTGTCTGGAAGGTAGGATATGGCTGAAAGCTTGGGTGTGTGAACCTTTTTTACTCCCTGAGCAAAGCCAGGCTTCAGCTCCCCCAGCCTTGGTCTTGTGCTGTTCAGCTGTAGGCTGATGGTGTTGACATGGATGAATTCTGCTGTAGCTGCTTCAAACTCTGCAGCTTTCAGTGCTGGCATCATACAAAACTACATCCAGCCAAGATACGTTCCTGCTGTAACCAGAAGGTGTTGAATTGAAGGTTGCAGAAGCTGCAGGCTATCCAGTGGGTGCACGCCAAAAAGCCTGTGAGCTACAAGCTCCTCAAGCTTACTGACATGATCAGCATGGTTGGGGAACTGCTAGGTCACAATGTAGCCATTCTGCAGCTACAGCCCAGTGCTGCGTAAAATGAAGCGAATGCGCAAGAATCGCCTTGAGCTTGCTGAGAATCTGTAGCTGTGCAGAACGTTCCCATGTACCTCGCAGTGAAACCTCAGCTAAATTGCCACCTGAATTTGGCTGCATGCATTGGGATTTCGCACTTTGTCGCGCAAGCAAAGGTCGCGCAACCCTCACGAGCGTCGGTGCTTGAAGCACTACTTACACACGTGTTATTTGACATACCTTGCAGTATTCAGCTTGCAGTCTTGCAGCTTTTGTGTCGTGTGGTTGATCTGATCAGTCTGGTATATATATAGCCAGGCACCTGTCGATATCGCACAGTTGCACATCGTGAAAGCAGGCCACGCTCGAGACTCGAAGCTATACCGACGTCTTGCACTATGTCTTTGATTGCTCTGCCTTTAGTCATTGTAAACTTAGGAGCAGAGATGGTTTATATTCTGGATCAGCGTCTGAAGGCTCAATGCATAGCCGAGGACAAGTCACGCTTGGTGCTGAATGATGTCGTCAGGACCTGGTTTGATGACAAATTTATTGCGGAGCTGTTCAAGCCACAGCAGCTGTACAGTCTGCCAGCCACAAGGCAGATTTTTGAGCGCCTAGCGCACTCCTCAATCATGCGCTTGAATCAATCTAGGTGAGCCTGGCAGTCTGTGAAGACGGTCCATCTTCCATGTTTACAGGCATAACATGTGTATGATCATGCAGCATGGAAAAGCTGTTTGACCTGATGCTCATGGGGTTCAAGTACCAAGTTCTTTGCAGTCAGCGTGCGCAAGACATCCTTCAGGTACAACATTCATACCATTCTTGCAGTAGCCTACACAGCATCATGATGCATTGCAGCCTGATGCACAACCTAGCCATCTGTTAATCACCTGTGGTTGACTTCAACATGACAACTTGATAACCTATGCTGCTCTTCAGATCACCTTGGTGCACCTGCGCACAGTCAAGCACTTCCTTTCAGAGACCCGAGTGCAGCATGCGGTTGATGTTGTCGAAGCACGTGTACGGTCCCTATACGAGAAGCTGTCTCTGGGTCAGTGGCGTGTCATCAGACAAGCCCTGTGCAGTCTGTTTCAGGACAGGCGCATCAAGGTAGTGATGGCAATACCATGCCACTCTTGTGCTGTGGTTGCGCATGCTGATGTCCAATGGATCTCAATGCACCATTTTGGAAGTCAGCGCGTATCACAAAAGCTGTGATCCTCTTTCTTATCCTCACAGCCACCAATCTGTACATACACATAGACACAAGCAAGCATGTCTCACGAAAGCATTGTTTGCCCAAGACTGCTCAAAATGTCACCCAAAACATGACAGCCACAGACCACACACACAGTCATTTGCGTTCATGAGTGCTTGGTGACGACAACAGCACTTTTGTACGCCCAAAGAATGTTTCTAACCTGAAAACTGTTACAGTACAGCCCTTCTTTCTACGCATGGCCTTCAGTCTTATATCGCATCAAGCATTACCCCAGGATATGTCACCTGTTGGCTTTCCTTCAATAAACTGGCATACATCTGCTTTCCTTTCTTTTCTGTTTTCTTTTCTTTTCTGTTTCCTTTTCTTTTCTGTTTTCTTTTCTGTTTCTGTTCTGTTTTTTCTTTTCTGTTTTCTTTTCTGTTTTTCTTTTCTGTTTTCTTTTCTGTTTCAACAAAGCACAGCTTGATCAGGCTTGGCAACATTATGCATCCAACATTGCACATCTCAGTTCTGTAGGTGTCACTCTTCATGCAAGAAGGCATTCAAGTGGATGGGGCTCGTGTGGTACTGCCCCAGCCAGTGTCCACTGGGTCCATCCCACAGGTTGGCACAGCCACCAGCTATGCTGCTGATGGTCAGCCCTCACGTCCAATCCCCCCTCCTGCATGCCATGCTTGCTTTCTTGCAACAACAACAACAACAACAACAACAACAACAACAACAACAACAACAACAACAACAACAACAACAACAACAACAACAACAACAACAACAACAACAACAACAACAACAACAACAACAACAACAACA
>JAABUP010002332.1_pt1 | contig 37041 bp, 52 predicted proteins | sample 5559201 | NCBI WGS metagenome assembly JAABUP01 (sample SAMN10711887, study PRJNA513373) | rock metagenome | isolation source: Antarctica rocks | place: Antarctica
AGAGAGTGGCCCCTGGTCAGCTTGCTGCATGAGCAATTGATGGTGCAGTCAGCCCACAACTTCTTCAGCAAATGACACTTCGTCCCTGTCAACACATATGCAAGGCGATACAGTATTTGAGTACCACAGCAGCCAGGCTAGCAGTGTGCAGCCGCCACTAGCCCAGACAATCTTTGTCTGGTATCAGACAGTGGCAAACCTGGAAGCTGCAGCAGCAGCCATGAGGGCAAGCAGGGCGCCATCAGAGTGCCCTGCCAGCAGCACCTGCTTCACACCGCAAGCAGAACACAGGCGCAGCACCAGATCTGCCTGAGCTGCCAATGAGTAGCGGCTGGTGCTTCCACTGCGCTGACATATATGTATGTGTATGTATATGTGTACATACTTTGTATGTATATGTATGTATATATACTTTGTATCTTTATATGTACTTTGTATCTTTATATGTACTTTGTGTCTTTATATGTACTTTGTTTTTGCCAAAAATTGTATTTCAGCTATTGTTATTTGGGCTTGCCCATGGGGTGTCTGCAACATCATGGCTGACGTGGGAGTGTTGTGTGTGGCTGTGCAGTGATGCAGGCCGGTCCTTGCATGGTGCAGTGCTGGACTCATCAGCAGGTGTGGGGGTGCGGCCAGGACTCTTCACTGAACACAAGACAGCTCGTGCATCATCTTGACCATGTGTCATCTGCTCAGTTCGCAGCCACTGAGCTTTGAACCCGTTGAAGTCATTAGTCTCAACAGCGGGCAGAGCAAGTCATTGGGAACATGATGTGAGACCGGTCCAGACTGGAAGCTTGGCTTCAAGCACAAGCCCAATGCGCGCCGTGGCAACCCCTACAAAGTGCACTCCAAACTCAAGGCTGCAGCAGCAAACACTTTTGTACTAGCTGTAGTCTGCATCTGTGACTTATCTTCTGCTGTTGCGTGCGCAAGCGCGTCTGGGAGCTGCCTTGCTGTTGCATACATGTACAAACAGATGCTACCATGAACTCAACATGGCAATACTGCAATGTCTCAGTATCAAAATCCCAAAAGCTCTGTGGCCATGCCTGTGCGCGACCTCCAAGGAGTCAATGTGTGCAGTGGTGTCGCAACTATCTTTGAGATCGCTACAGACAATCTATGATGTGCACCTTGATCATGGGCAAGGTGCCTAGACACAGCCATGAGGCAAAATCCTTTTTACTGGAGCTGCTTTTCTGTGCTCCCTGTCAAGTGCATGCTGTTAAATATATCCTCATGCAGCAACACTTGCAAATTGGCCTGAGGCATTGCAATGTCTTTCTCTCTCTCGCGGATGACAGCTGCCAGCAGAGGACGATGTACACGTATTGCAAGTCACACTCACATCGATGCACGGCCTTTGGATAGGGCTTGGCAGCACAAATGCAGCAACTCATGGAAGCAAACATGAAATCTAGAAGACGAAACGTCGCCAGATACTTGCACACAGCACATGCACACAGCACATATACCGTATGTGCGCAACGGCGGCAGTGTACCTGCTCCGGCGATGAGTTCGTATCCGCGTTCGGACTCTACCCGTGACACCCAACTGTAACTCTCGCGGAGTGGACGATGGTGCTCAAGCTTGAGCGAACTGCAACACCCTGCAGGGTGTTACGCGAGATTACAACTCACACAATTACTGTATTGCACAGAAAAGGCACTGGATCAGTGCAGCTTCTGGTTCCAAGTCCATTACCGGGTTTGATTCCGGAACCGGAACTGGGTCGAACCGGAACCGGAACTGGTTCCGGACCTGGTTCCGGTTCCCATCTCTGGTTCTGGTTCCGGTTCCGGGTCAGTTTGCCAAGTATTTAGCCGCATTTCTGACAGCGCAAGCTGTACACGGATCGTACATGGGTCCGTGGCCGTGCGTCGGTTCGTATTCCCCGGAGGCGTTACGGATCTCAGTCCCGGGTTCTATTCCTGCTTTTTGGCTTTTTTCTTCTTTTGCTCGTAGGGCAGCAGAAACATATGACTGATGCCTATTGGTGGCCGTTACACCACCGCGGGTGATACGTCGGCAGCCGGCCCGTGTCTCACCACTCCTCTTCTTTTTGATCTACTTTGTCTGCCTGTCCTTGTTGCATCTGCAAGCGAATCTTGCAGCCACCATGGTAGGTTGTTATCACAACCCGATTGGAAAAGAGAGGGTGCTGCTGGACATAACAGTGGACGTGCCGTGGGGCGAACTCCTGCTGACGCACGCTCTCCAGCCTGTGGAAGTCTGCGATTGCGATGACATGGAAAATCTACCGGACTTGTCCAACAAGAACTTAGTCGTGGTTGCGCACTCGCAGCCGGCTGGTGGTCCAGATGCTTTCAGGTGTGATACACCATTGTCTGCTCACTACTTACAAGGCGCTGTCAGTCTGTGACATTCACTTTGCTGTCATAGCCTACAAAGTGCACAGAGCGACCCCGAGCGCGTGATCACAAAGAACCAGCTGCTGGACGTTGTCAAGCAGCGTCAAAGGTCTGGGGGGACTACCGGTGTGTACATAGTTGCATGTGGCGGGGCCCATTATTCCAGTAGCACGGGCTTAGACACAGTGGACGTGGAAGCAATAACTTTTGGTGGCCTCGGGCCCATAGAGGCTGCTCATTGGTTGCGCGGGAGATTTAATATGCATTGACATCTTAGTACTCTGGCCTTTTGGTCGTCACAGGTCATGGCCATATACTATTCTTAGACTAGCCCACTCACGCCTGACACATGGTCGCTTCTAGTGGTCTCGTGTTCACTCTCTAAGGCTCTTCAATGCAGCAGGATACTTGGTCAAATAAGCCTTATCAAACATTTCGCCACCACAATTGTATTCGTTAAACTGCTGATGCATCCAAGCTTCTCCTGCAACCTTGTCATCCACATACACAACCTTTAGTTGTACATCTGGTCCATAAGGTGTTGCATACCGTGCTCTCAGATCATCTACACTGCCTCTCCAGCATCCAATCTTGACAGCAATCACCAGAGGGCTGGTGGCTGTGTATACATAACCAGACTTTTTGCGCGGTGGTGTTCTGACACTAACGCTGCACCTCATCTGCCACAAGAGGATGTCCCCATGTCGTATGCCTGCCTCCCGTGGTGTATTTGTGTTGCACAAGCAAGGCAACTGCAACCTGTCTTCAGCGGAGTGCATAGCAGCGTCACAGTGTGATCACTTCTGGCTGCAAGCAAGTCTGCAGCTACGGGCACATATACCGTGATCGAAAGCCATCCCGGCCGGCCTCATGAAGCGCAAGTTTTGTCTCATTGAGATCATCGAAATTCTGAAAGATGAAGTGAGGAGTGTAGCGCCTAGCGACCACCTGGATGTGGTGATCTTGGACCTACAACGAAAGGCAAGCCATGTTTCTGAGTCTTGCTGCTGACTTTAGGAAGGCAATGCATTGTCTTCCGACTTGCAATGTGGACCAACATTTTGGACTCTGCAGATTGGGGATGGCACGCGAATTTCAAAGGCTGCTGCATGTGTCAAGACCCCAAGAACAGAGGCAGAAATGCTGAGAGCAGATCAGAAACAGCATGCCTTCAGATATGTTGGAAGCAGCCTTTCTGCTGGGCATCCCTTCACCTTCCTCTACAGGACAAGCCCTAAAGCCCAGTGCCTCAGGGACTTTCAGACCTTGTTTGGGAACTCATATGACATGTCAAGCTTTCCCGTCAAAGGAGGCCGACAGGTCATTGCAGGTTGGTGCCTGTATCTATGTCTTTCAGTGCCTGACTGCCTGCTCCCTCACACCCGAGAGCTGTACATTGACAATACTATGTTGTAGTCTTTGATGCATGTGCGCTGTTGCAGGTATCTTGGCTAAGATGCTGGGCTTCCCTGTGTCTTTGCTAGACATTGAGAAATGGTTTCCCAAGCTGAGGTCCCAGAAGACCATGGTTCATGAGGAACTGACAGCTATGTTGAGCAGCAGAGGGCTGACCTGGCCTCCCAATGTACAAGGCTTCCAGCATTGCTCAAGCTACAAACAACACCCATCTTCAGGTAAGCTCCACACATACTCACTTCTCGTTCCATGCAGCAGCAACATCTGTTTCCTGACATTTTGTGAACTATCTGTACTATCTACATGTCTTGCTGTACATTGATGCATGAAGTGTGTCATTCAAACTGTTAAATAAACATCTACAAGTATATGCTCTACACATGGCACACCTCAGTCACTGAGCTTTGTGCGTGCAGGCAAGCTGGCCTCTGATGGCTATGCAACATCTGCTCTGCTGCCCACTTAAATGGCTGATTTGAGCACAAGCAAGTCAGAAGCTGATGATCTTGTTATGTGCATGCAACACTTCTTTTCAGAAGGTAGGTTATCACAATCATATCAAAATTCAACAATCATTTGTTCATGTTGTTGGTGACCATCTGTGACTCTTTCAGCAGTTAATTGAAAGGCAGGTTATTGCCCTTGCATCCCCATTTCTTGGTGCATCTTGGATTGCTTGGTTCATGGCCAGACTTGGTACATTTGCATGTTGCTCCAAATCAAACCACTGCAGAGCATGCTTTCAAGTATCTCTGACAAACTGCTTGATTCGCAGAAGCATCAACATCTGGAGCACAAGCTCTGAGCTTTGGGGAGCAGGATGAAGATTTCTTGATTGCAGATAGTTCACACTCAAGTCAGTGGATAGGCCCCCAACACAGGACCCAGTGCACCAAGCATGATGTTGAACAAGAGCTGGAGTCATGTAGCCGTGATCTTACTTCGGTAAGACAGACATACTGTAATTGACTGGACTGCATGAGGCACTGTCTGAATGCGCAAAAATCGTATAGTTAACCATGCATGCATTTCCTAGATGTGTTTGAGTGGCACCGCTGTTGCACTAGATTTCTGTTTGCCTCTGTTTGGCTTGGAATGCATTGAAAGCAATCAGCGCATGCCGATGCTGCTCTGTACCCAAGCATTCGCTAAGATCTGCAGCTGGCTGCAGGTGATGAGCTTTGCGCATTGATGGGTGATATGGCTGCATGAGCGCACAGGGTGTGCTATTGAACAGTACCCAACTGACAGCTGTTTGAGACCTCGTTAGACCTGACTTTTGTACGACCTGGCGCTGCACGACTCATATGAAGATGCAAGTCCCCCACCGTGGGTGCCTTGGTGTTTAGACGGCAAGCTGCTTTCAGATACTGCAATATATATCTCTCTTGTATGCTCGAAACTGTGCATACCTGTCAGGGTTAGTGAAACTTGTGCAAGCGTCCTTACTTTGATCATTTGCATTGCAAAGCCGGCCATTTGCGGCGTATCGACGAGATTCTGGGAGGTTCAACTTGAAAACACAAGGACGCTACGTGCAACCTTGCAGGGCACAAGACAATAGGATGGACGTTGCATAGGTGTCTTCTGAAGTTCTTTTGCAATACATTTGTCACGTCAATGAGGCACCTGAATGGCTACTTCTAGTTGCAAGATCCTATGCTTTCAAAATTGACTTGAGTACTTGCAAAAAGTACTTAAAGTGTCAACTTGGTTTCGGAGCGTTGGTGAGCGCCTCGGGATATCAACAAGTTCCAATCGGATCGAGCCTCGACACACCAATAAGTTCTAGGGGACCGCTGCGACGTACTGCCTTCTGCCATGTAAACAGGCGTCAGATTGCGGTCTCTCAAGCAGCTGTTACGATTTGCGAACCTAGCACTCATAGCCTCGTGGACCTTGCACGCACCTTGAGACGCTCCAGAACGTGGTCGATACTGCTGCGAAAGAGTGGTGTGAATGGTGACACGACGTGAATCGCGCAGCAATGCGCTACAGCCAATGTTGCACCACGCACAGAGCGTTCCGCTGCCGGAAGACCCAAACACTCCAGTTCGACCGGCAATGTCAAGGCTGTCAGAGGCGGATGAATGGCCTGAGCATCACGCAAAACCATCTGAAGGGCACAAAGGGTCCGATGCAAACAGCCTGTGGTACATAAAGGTAAGACTACATGAGTGGCGCCCTTGCATTTTCTTCTTGCAGCACAGAAATGTGACATATCACACCTTTTGTACAGCTGAAGCGAGACCAGGCCTGGGTTCCTGCCGGCCCTAAGAACATCTTGAAATTTGTGGCATGGGATACGGGCAAGGAGCAATTCCACAACAGCCCAAAAGACAGGCTGCAGGCCAGAATCATGGTGCTGCTAATTGAGAAGTTGGAGGTGAGGTTAAGCCCTGAGTTCAAGTGCTGAAGTCAAGTCTGCAGTTTTCATATCCAACAAGCTTACAATCATCTCAACTGACTGGTACACAGGAAGTCTGTGGACCACGAAGCAGCAATGATGTATTTTTAAAGTGCCTTGTTAAGACTCGGCAATGGCAGGATACACAGATACACGGCAGAAGTGACTGCAAGCCTTGGTCAGCATACTACCGCACAATGTGCCACTTGGATGCTGAGCTGAACAGATCAAAGGCAATCACAGTGAAACAGGGCGGAGGCTTTCAGCACAAGGTCTTGCAATGGGTTGATGAATGCCTGCAATCGACCCAGCTCGCTGTCCGAAACCCTACCGTGTGGGGCATGCTGGATTGCATACGTCAATGGCAAGGGCAACAGCCACATCTATCTGATGTTCGGCTACAATCCTGGAAAGACAGCTTCCTTTGCGAACCCCTGCACTACCAGTGGATGACCCAAGCGGAAATCTTGCAAAATGCAGATAGCCCCCCATTCAGTCTAGGGCATAACTGCGGCAGTATGACATCATTGTTTGCATCTGTGTTTCAGCCTGCTGATCCAGCACTTCAGCAAGAAGAAGGAGGCAGAGTTGGTGCAGCTTTGCTGCAGCAGCCGCAGCAAGGGTCTTTCACGTTTGGGCAAAGCATGCCTGGTCCTTCTCAAGGTGAAGGGTTAGCTGGCTGGGCTGCAAATGCTGATGGCACAGCTTCAACTTCAGCTTTTCAGCATCAAAATCAGCTGCAGGCTGGGTGCTCACTGACAGATGAAGAGGCCCTTCCAGCCATTCAGCTGAATGTCCAGGACAGCATTTATGCTGGGTTGCCTGCACTAGACACTGCAAGTGCTGAGACACAGCTTGCAGGTCAGGCTTCAGCCTATTCAGCAGGGCAGTCTGCAGGCTATGCTGTAGGACAGCCATCATCTTTTGCAGAAGGTGGTGCATACAGCTCAGCACATGCCTTAGCAGACACGTACATGGGTGATTACAGTGTTGACCGGGATACACATCAGTCACGAGCTCAGACAGGTACAGCATTACCAGCAGAGGCTGGGGCAACTGATGAGATGCTTGAGCCTCTGCCTAACAACTTGCCAGCTGCTCCGGACTGGCCTGGTCATGGCATAGCGCAAGCGCAAGGGCAGCAGCAAGGCTCTCCTGCAGGGACCACCGAGGTAGCTTACTCTTGCTCACTAATTGCTTGCATCAGACTCGGTCATTGCACCTTCACGACAGATTTGATGCCCTTTCTCTATTGAGTGCTTTGCAACTTGCAGGTTCTGGCAGGTCACTGTGCATGTACACCACATCAATGCATTGTTCTTTGTGAAATACTGAGTAATTCCTGATGGCCTTTACATTGACCTGCCATGCTGAGCTGTGTCGAGGAATGCTGTTGGCGTGCAGGACAACAGTGGTAGTCTGCAACATCACACAGCCATTGACCAGTTGCGTGAGGCACATGGTTCCTGGCAAGGCAGGTATGGTCCAGGCAGTATTGCAGCTTTGCAGAGTTTACGCACACTTGCCCAAGGGCTGTGTGTGCAAGGGTTGTACTCTAAAGCTCAAGCGCAGCTTAAAATTGCCTTGGCACACATTGGTGAAGAAGGTGCGACTGGAGCCAGTTCCTCGAGGATGCTTGTGGTGAAGCCAGGAATCATGCTGGAGCTAGCAGATGTTCTGATGGAGCTTGACAGGTAAGTTGGGACTGATGTCTGTTCTCTGCCTGCTACAGGTGTTTGCATGCTTTTGCTAACAGAACTAGGCAACCTATTTGACCAACGTAACCTATGTCACTAAGGCAGCATAAGGAGATGTGACCTGAATATTGTCTCAAGAATTACAGGATGTCACGCATCGGACCTAGAGTTGGACATCATGGGCACCTAAGGGACCTTGCAAGCGTGACTTGTCTACTCTTGGCCAAAAGCAAACTGAGCGGTTGAAATGCAATGTTGCATTAATTTGAGTGTGTGTCAAATTTATAAAACTTGGAGGATTCAGGTACAACATGTAGTTATGTCTGTGCAGGCACACGGAGGCAGCCACCATGTTGGAAGACGCCTTGAAGGTTACACGCGCACTGCAAAGCCGTCAGTTGGATGCAGATGCCCACAGTGATATATGCAAGGTCAGCGTCTGGTTTGCAAGGCGCTCCAAGGATAGAGGTGATGTACAGTCAGCTCAGCAGGTTTTGAGCAGTTTGGAGACAACGCTGGCAATCAGAAGGATGCCCAACCCAGTGGCTGTGATGTACTACCAGCTCAGTTCCCTTCAAGTCTGGGGAGGAGCTGTTGCTGGTGCGATGGTCATGGCGCTCTGCTCTCCTTGGCAAGTGGTGTTCGTATTCACCTGTCTTGCTTGTGTGCTGGCTCGCCGTTTGACTCAAAGCTACAGCAGATAGGACCTGTCAACCAGGCAAGGTGAACTGTTGTTTACCTACATGCAGCTAGAGCTTACATGGCGTTCAAAAGCGTGAAGTTGTCATTGAATGCTGGGTTGTCCTGGACGCATACCTACCTATAGTATAAGATCCTGATGCAAGACTCATTGATCAATAACATCAGACTCATACAGTCTTTTATTGAGCTGGCATCGTACATAGTACTAACTAGTTAAGACAAGGCTCTTGGCATCACTGCATCTCCATGCATGCACATGTGTACACCTGTGCAGTACCTAGCAGGATAGGCACTTGCAAGTGCCCCTCAATAGCGCTTTGAAGAGCAGCGAAATACGCAACCAGATATCTGGTTGCACACGTGGGTGATCGATCACCCACGTGTGCACAGAGCTGGATCTTTCCATAGCAATGCCAAGCATCAGAGTGCACCGCAACTCATAACATACTGCAGCTCACATGCGTGGCTTCACGAGGGATGCTGAGTTGGTATCGCTGCATGGATGCATATATATATATTTGCGTGACTGGTACAAAGTTATTTAGACACATGACGTGTTCTACGTCTCAATTTCTCCACATTCTCAGCCTTTAGCCTTGCCATCGTGCCCTGCTGCGTATGCGTGCATGCATGCACTGCATTGCCAGTTCTTCGGGACACATATGTGCATGCACATGTGTGTACACACCCGACACACAGGCAATTGCAAGCATAGACATGGATGTACACAGTTGAATATTCTTACATATATGTTTGCCTGTTGCGGTGCATTAGTGCGGTTTCAGGTACTGACGATGTGCAATATTGCTCAAGCAATTGGCCTTTGGAATGACGCCTTGCAGCCTAAGCCTGGCCAGCGTACCAGCATGAAGTACCAGTCAGTATAAAGGAAGCACTTTCAGCAGTCAGAAGCGATATGATTGTGCAGGGCCGCTGATCCTGGTCAATCCTTAAAACGTGACTGCTGTTGCAGCTTCCAGCCCTACTGAAAATACAAATTTGCAGATTTTTGGATGCCATGTGAGGACCATGTGGAACGCCACATGGGCCGACTATTGATTTACTGATAAGCTTGCATATCCATTGCAGCGGCACTGACCAGGCCTGAACATTCTAGCGTTGGAGGCTGCCTCGTCGTAATGGCTAGCGACAAAAACTTCATGTTTCCCGATAAGGATGTTTCGTCGAAGTATGACCTTGAAGAGGCACGTCATGGCGGCATCGGCACAGCAACGCCGAAAGAAGAGGTCGACGAAGACCTACCTATCACTGCTAACCGTAGTGCTAAGTGGTGGTACATTGCTGTGCACAATATCACGGCCATGGTTGGTGCCGGGGTGCTGGGTCTGCCTTACGCTATGGGACTTCTAGGTGAGTTTCGGATCTAAAGTTACGGACGGCTTAAAATGCAGAGACCGACGCTTGCCGCAGTAAGAAATAGCTCCAGCACTTTTGCGCTGGTACGCCGCTTTGACGGTTTGAGTGTGAGGGCCGACGCATTCTGACTGACCATACAACTGCAGCCGACAGTCCGGTGCACACGTGTGAGCTAGCTGGTCCTGCCTGCAGGATGGACTGGCGGCACTATTGTGCTGATTGCCGCTTACATCATCTCAGTGTGGACTCTTTGGCAACTTTGCTACATGCACGAGATAAATGGAAAGAGAATGAATCGGTATCACGAGCTTGGCCAATATGCGTTTGGTGAGAGAGCGGAATTGCTTGCATTTTGCAGGCCTGCCTGAACAGCATAAAGTCTTAATGCACAGCCTGTCTGTGTGGTGCTGACCCCATGTATACATCTGCAGGCAAGACAGCAGGTCTTTGGGCCATCATACCATTCCAGCTGATTGTGATGATAGGCTTAGGTAGGCTTCACTGAACATCTGTTCCTTCCTTCCAACTATTCTGCATTTGCGTTCTTGCATTATGTGCGGATCGTTTGGTGCCATACCTGCATGCGTGTGACCAATGCGCATGCATAAAGTCAACTGTTCAGCCATTGTCAGGACTTTACTTATGGTCACCATCAAATAGACTGTAAAATAGTTGTGACCAGCATGTTGACTTTGCTACAGTGCCTAAAGAATGTCCAGGCAGCAGCATGACACAGCCATTGGGGCTTGACTTGCTCACGGTATGCATGATTGACACTGTGAATATTTTCACAGCTTGCGCAGCATACACACACTTGCAGGCATGCTGCAGCACCCTGTCTCACATGTGCTTGTCTGACACAACATGCTATCTAATATGCTGTTATCACACCACTACTTGATGTCAGGCTGGAAATGAAGCCCAGCACTAGTACAAGAGCTGATGACGACTCTGTCTGCTGACAAATGGCTATTTACCTGCAGACATAGTGTACATGGTGACTGGAGGGTCCAGTCTACATCAGGCATACAAGCTTTTTGGTGGTACTCAGTCCTTCGGTCTGTCAGCATGGATTGTTGTCTTCGCTGCAACAGAGCTGCTTTCATGTCAGGTGAGCCCGACTCCCTCCATGCCGAAAATGTCTTACGGCATTTTGTCTCCTGTGCCAGGGTTCTAGAATAGGGCTGCTGCTTTGCCCCTCTGCTTCTAGCACCCGTCCCCCTAACCCCCCCCCCCCTGCCTTCCCCAACCTACCATCACTACCTGATGCCTGCCTTGTGTCAATGTACAACAAGCCTGCAGGTCATTCACATCATAGTACCATCCCTGTTTTGTCCCTTGTACATTCTGCAGGCCTGAGACTGCTACCTCTGTCCTGACCATATTGCAAATATGCATAAAGTTGAGCCATTAAATCACAGTTTAAGTAAAATTGTGTGCTAATGCAGCTACCAAACTTCAACGCCCTCTTCCTGGTGTCCTTGCTGGCAGCCTTCATGTCCATCTCCTACTCCACCATTGGATGGGTGTCAGCCGTGGCAGAGGGCAAGGCAGCAGCTGTCAGCTATGCCATCCTGGGGGGTACTACCCCCAAGATCATGGGCATCTTCAATGGCCTGGGAACAATGGTGTTTGCCTATGGTGGCCACAGTGTCGTGCTGGAGATTCAGGTAATACTTGAGCTGCTTGAATGATTGGCATGCAAATGTTTTGTTCATGTTCTAGCATGCGCAGACCTTTGGAAGCTCTGTTGAATCTTTGCACAAACAGTGTGATTGACTTACAGCGGTGCAGACATGCATGTATTTATCTGCGGGAGAGTGGTAATGCTGCTCTAAGCAGTTTTCTGCGCAGCAGAGCTCTCTTTTTCCGCACCCGAATTGACAGCCTGTATCTTTGTCAAAACTGACGGCCTGAATGTTTGTCTGTGCAAAAACGCTCTCTCCTAGCAGTTTGGTGTACTCAGCAGGCTGTAACACCCTTGCACGTCAACCCTAAGCCCTGGTGCAGACAGCCCATGGTTTTTCCAAACAGCCTTGACTGTGCAGTAGGCTTATTGACTGCGTCCCTTGTTTGTGGCCAGGACTGTGCTGTGCATGTGTATAGGCTACACTACCTCCAGGCTGCCGCCTTAGGAGACTCTCGTTATGATCGCTGAGAAGCGTAAACTTTCCTGTTCTTATAGGCTACGCTGCCATCAAAGCCCGGTGTGCCCAACAGCACCTTCAAGCCCTACATGTGGGGAGTGGCCCTGGCCTATGCAGCCATTGCCTACTGCTACTTCTGTGTGGCCTTTGCTGGCTACTGGTAAGTTAGTTGTCTTCTCAAATTTAAAATGATGGTTTGCTTTTTTTGTCAGGTTTTTGTTCAATTTTCCCCCCTTTTTTCCAGGGCCTTCGGAAATGGTGTAGCCAGCAATATCATGCTGTCAGTAGAGCGCCCCCACTGGCTTGTGGCAGTTGCCAATCTGCTGGTGGTCATACATGTCTTTGGAAGCTACCAGGTATGCAGTGCATGGCCTGCTTGGATGGCTTTCATTGACAGCACAATTGCAGAGGTGTGCAACATACAAGTCTGCAGCACAAATGCCTTAGCCAGGTGGATGTGCTGTGGTATGCCCTATGCAACATCAGGCTTCATGCGTTGTATCCCAACAAAGAGAACCGAGTTCTGCCAAAGTTATGCTAGCTTGTGCTTCTGACGCTTACATGTGGCAGATGCAAGCTGTGACAAACAAGGTGTGCTCTGGTGCAGATGTATGCCATGCCAGTCTTTGACATGGCAGAGGACTTGTGCCGGCGCAAGAACATCAAGAACAAGCTGTTCACCAGGGTGTTTGTGCGCAGCCTGTTTGTGGTGTTCACTGCGTTCATCGGGATCACACTTCCCTTCTTTGGCGGTGAGTCCTGCCATGTCAAGAAGAAGGCTTTTGCTACAGCGCATCTTTGTAGACTGATGTGTCTTAGACTGATGTGTTGTAGACTGATGTGTTGTGGACTGACATGTTGTAGACTGATGTGTTAGGCTGATTCAAAGTGGTCAGCAGGCAACTCAGGAGCTGAACACATGTCTGAGTGTGTGTACAGTAGAAGGGTGGCGCATCTGGACTCATGCAATTGCTGCTTGCTGCACTTGCTTCAGCACAGCCGTCATCTGGCATGGGCTGCGTTCAAAAGTTTGATGTGGTGTGTGCAGACTTGCTAGGGTTTTTTGGCGCCTTTGGCTTTGCTCCCATGACATTCTGGATGCCATCAGTAATCTGGCTGGTCGTGATGAAGCCCAGCAAGAAGAGCTGGGACTTCTGGCTCAATGTCCTCAACATTGTTGTCTTTGTCATCATCATGTTCCTTGCCGCCATTGGCTCCATCTACTCGATCATCCAGGATGCAAAAACATACAAGTTCTACCAATGAAGAGGCAGAGGCGAGAATGTAGCTGACCAAGCACTAGAAATGTATTGGCAGCTCAATCAATGATGTTTGAAAGGTGTGGAGAGGATCAGCAAGCAACTTGGATGTCGAGCCATGGCACAGACCAGATGATAGCAAGAAATTCTCACAGATTGTGGGCGCTCTTTGCTGGAGTTCTTTGTGTTGATCCAGCTTTGCATGACTATTTGCCTGATTACAGGATCGATATGATGTCATGTGATTGTCATGGGGGTCACTGGGCTAGACGTCTCTTGTTGCTGTTGCTGTCAGTTGTGGTGATATCAGAGTGTTGACAACGCTGTTTTCAATTTGATTTCCAGACCAACTTAATTTGCGGGTTCAAACCCAACAATCATTTGATGCCAATCGACGCATAGTAGCTGCTCATGTGCCACAGTGGCTGCAACAATGAATGCTGAGCTCTTGAATGTACAGAACCTCAATGAGAGAAGTTGTTTTGCTGGATGCCTGCATCTAGCATGTAAAGAATGGACTGAGATCTTTAACACAACATTCATTAGCCTACCCAAATTGGTGCCAACTATGTGTATGTCATGCATCGCATCTGTCAAAATTGCTGTGTCAACAACTTTACCCCAAATGTGAAGGGGAACGCTTGACTCTGATCTCAAGCTTGCAAGCTAGTTGCATAGCGCAGCTACACTATCAAGGTACGTAATGGATTCATTTCATGCAAGCCTGTATTGCACTTGAAATCCCTCAGGCACTTGCTTCAATTCTGCGTTTGACTGGCCGTGCAACACTTCCATCCTCATCATCTCTGCCCATACTCAACCCAGCCTGTCTTTCCTTTGCTGACCGCTTCAAGTGCTGCAAGGCAGCCAAGTTGAATCCCATCGTGTCCTTCAGTCCTTGCACCCTCTGCCTCAAAAGACCCTGAAGCTGTATCAGTGTGGGCCGAGCAGCAGGGGTAGCCAGCAGCTGAGGGTGGTGTAGGCGGACCAGTAGGGTGGACACGCGACAGCACAACTCAATCTGCACTCCCTTCTTCAGCCATTGGCAGAGGTAAGAGAGTAGGCGCAGGGCTTCTGTGAAGGGCAGTACCAACAGGGCTTGTTCCAGATCAGCTGCCTGCAAACACCATCCAGCCTCAGATCATCTGTCACAGACAATGCTGACATATGCATTTACTCTATCAAGAAGGAGAGGCATTGTTGGCAATGAGCACAATACACAATGCTGACACATGAGGTTACAGCAATGCAAGCAGCAGAGCGTTGGACCAGGTTGAATTGGGTCGGGTCAGGTCTAGGGATTTGGGGTGCATGGTGTCAATGTTGGGGGAAGGGATGCATGAATGCAAGTTCTGCATGATGCCATACGAGCTCAGAACGTCGCCATACGAGATGAGCAGCGTGAGACACAAGATGAGACAAGCACCTTGACACTGCCCACAGCCTTCAGCACATACCCCCCCGCATCCATGCCCATCATTAGGGGGTTGGGGGGTGGAGGCTTGGTTGAGGGGTCACCCTGTCTCTCCTTCACATAATCCTGCATTGTATCACAAAACTATGAGCACACTTCAAAAAGAGCATAGCGGTGCTGGATTTGCTGCAACCATTGTGCAAATAAGAACATGGACATTCACAGCACGGCCTGTAACATTGTTGAAACCAAACGACTGCAGCAGCAGCAGCAGCAGCAGCAGCAGCAGCAGCAGCAGCAGCAGCAGCAGCAGCAGCAGCAGAAGAAGAAGAAGACAAGCTGATGAATTTGGTAAACTGATACTGCCAATGAGGAATGCGAGGCTGACCTCATGACGTTTTCTCTCATTGGCAGCCATTTCTAGGGCTTCTGCAATGCTGTCAGCTGCCCCTAGGGTCTCTAATGTCTTGCGGCCTGCAGGGGCCACAGACCCCTCCTGCACCCCCTCGCCCCCTTTGTTGCTTCTCCCACTGGGGCCCTGCAACATGGTAACAAAGGTACTGATGTGTATTCCTGGTACAGTACTGTAGGACGTGAAGTGTCATGCCTGTGCGCTTACATGGAGCGACTGACATGAGGCAGACAATGCCCACAGCTGGGCAATCCAGGATGCTTGGCGGACAGACAGACAGGCTCTCAGAAATGCAGAGCTGCTGACATCAGTGTTCAATGCAGCAACATTGTGAACCAGAAGCTTGCATAATGTGATATAGCTGCAACAGTACACATCGCTCTCTATCGCAACTACATTTCATGATCATTTGCGTTGCATCAGATCTACTCCTGCAAAGGATACTGCCAAGTCATGGGCATGGTTTACTGAATCATACCTCAAGGTCAGCCTCAAACAGTGACTCCAATCGCTTCTCCCGTTCCTCTTCAACAAAGAAGGGCTCATCAGTGCGCTCCCAGCGCCGTAAGCTACGGTCATGACTGCCGGTAACCAGGAAGTCTCCATGTGCTGACAGGGCCATACACCACACTTCCCCATGATGCCCCTCCAAGGTCAACAGCTGCTCAAACTTGTCAGCATCCCAGTACTTTACCACCTTGTCCTTGCCTGCATTCAATTTTCATTCACTCATTCATTTGTACATGTGTCTCTTTGGTCAAAGACATTGGGTCAAAATTGCAAGGAACATGCGTCCCAGAAGAACACGGTCACAAACAGGCATGTCTTGGACCCTAAATGCCCTGTGTCCCGCCCTGAATGCCCTATAACCACCCTAAATGCCTCACGCCCACCCTTAATGCCCGATGCCCATCCTGAAACTTCACTCTACATGCCCTAGGCATGACAGTGTAAGAGTACCAATTACAACAGTATTTCTTCAATGTAACAGCCAGCACAGCGCTGTCAGGTGCATGCTGTGCAAGTAATACATACAGCCAGGACAAGCTTACCAGCTGTAAAGACGTAATGCGTATTGTGCACAAAGGCAACTTGCATGACTGAGTCAGCATGTGCAAACAGGCTCCTGTGGCAGTCCCCAAAGTCCAGGCCCCAGATCTTGATGTTCTTGTCTGCACCACCGCTGACCAGGAGGGTGCTGTCTGATGAGATGTCCATGCTGAGCACTGGCAGCTTGTGGCCGTACAGCGACAGGAAGAACTTGAGGCTGTCTGTGAAGAAGACTTTGATGGTGAAGTCCAGCAGTGACACTGCCAACAGCTTGCCTGCAAAAGTCCCAGGACGAATGATGCAGTCATGTGTGTGCTCAGCACTGATCAAACCTGCAGATCGATGTGGTATGTGTGCTGAGCAGTTGCCAAATCAGAAGATTGTGATTCTCATCCATGTCCAATTTTGACAAATCAGAAGATGACCTGGCTGATCGGACATGTGCCGCAGCATTGTTTGCTGACCTGGGGGTCATCATGCAAGTTGTGTATGGTCAGCACTGTTCAGAACAATGTGCATGATGAAGCAAGACGAACAAACATGCGACTCACACTCTGCTTATGCTCTGTCAGGACATTGGAAACAGTCAGACAATGCGATCACAAAGTTGTTTGCACTGCCAGACCAAAGTATGCGAGGCAACATAGCACAGCGCAGCATACCATTGGGGCTGATACGCACACACAGCACTTCGTCAGTCATGTTGAGGGTGCGTGTGTTGTTGACGGTGAGCTGGCGGGCTTGCGTGCCATCCTGCTCCACAATGGCCCATTCCCAAAACTTGACTTCCTTATCAGCACTGCCACTCACAAAGCCACTGCAGTCATGCAACATAACTCAGCAGCTGTAACTGTAAAAAGCCAATGGCCAAAAATGAGGCTCCAAGTGTCTGCAATGCCATGCATGCTTCTGAAAGGTGGTGCATCTGTGCTGTTGATTGCCTCTATGCTGCCTTGCAAATATCTTGCTCAGGGGGCAGGTGATCAAATGGGCTTGCCGTGACTTTGCAACACACTGCATGATTGTTTCACAGAAATTGCCCAAGAGACAGACCTCAAAAGCATGTCACTGCTACATAGCTCGCTTACGCATATTCCAGAAGCAACACTGTCATCATTTGCATTCACAATAACCCAGTGCATGTAAGCTGTAACAGCTCACATCAGCCACCAAACTTGCTCAACCTCAATCACAATCTTTACATGTTCTTGTTGCAGCGTTGAGGGCTGTGTTAGAAACGCCCAAGTGTGTGCCAAAGCAGACCACTGCAACTTTGCAAGCTCTATCAGACATGCAAACCTTTGTGCCACAGCAAAGCAGCTCTTAGTTGAATGACCTTCCAAGGCATACCTGTTGTCAGGCAGGGCAGCCAAGCTCCAAACAGCCCCTGCATGGGCCTCCACCGACTGCAGCCTGCTAGATGCCCCAACATCCAACACATCCAGAGTCCCTTCTTTGGTCCCCACCACAGCATGTCTGTTCCCGGGGGCAAACAAGGCACACAACCCATACCCGGCTTCTATTGTTCGTAGGCAGGCGCCCGACCTGGGATTCCAGATCTTGACCTCGTTGTTGGAGCCAGACAGCAGGAGGGAGTCGTCGCTTGACAGCGCGACTGTCCTGATGTCTGAGCGGTGGCCTGGGGAGTCTAAACCGTGCAAGCGGGTTACTTCTTCATCTTTGATGTGCCATACCTGCAGTGTTGATGGTGCTGTTGAGTGGATGGCATCTCAGAACAAGTGATCTTGGCTTGATGCACTGTAACGTATCAAGAGAGATGCATGACAAAATTGGATGTACAGCTTAGGACATGTTGCCTCAAACTGGAAAGGGAATGAGTTCAGTGCATACAAGTGCCACCTACTGAGATGCATCAAGTGTGTGTAACTTCAAAAGGGTGATGCATACCTCGAGAGAGTTGTTGACCAGCGCTATGGTCAAGGACACGCCGCCTTTTGCAGCTTGCGATGGTGCCATGGCAAAAGACCTGATCTTCTGCTTGCATCTGATTGTCTGCGCGCATGCGCAAAAAGCACAGTCAGAAAATTTCCTCGACAACATTCACAGCAGATGCAGCAGCATATCCAAGTTTTTATATATTTGAGCCAGTTGCCGTACAGTCACTATACAGCAAACTTTGGAGTGCTCATCTGTTTCAAGCAGGAAAGTTAGTTCTGACAGGCTCCATGTGAAGTACTGCAGGATTGGTATGTGGGGCAGCTCGTCAAGTATGAGTTAGCACAGCTTGGAAGCAGCATTCATCCTTCTGACAGGCAGACCATGTTGGTGTAGGCTCATTTGCATTCGAGTCGTGTAATGGCCCGCAGGCTCACGCCCCGCCAAGGAATGAGCCCGCCACAGAACGCAACAAACACATGCATGAGACAGATGCACCAAGCATTGGCAAAGATCTCAGAAGAAATGCAATGAGAAAGTTGAAGACAGGGCAGAGCAGTGATGAAGGAAGCAGTGAGCGTGAGAAGATGCAGAAAAGACTTTGTGAGATGAAAAAAAGCACTGCTTGTCTGCGCACCCCGACAGCTGACTTGTTCTGTGATGCATGGGGGCTCAGACTAGTTTGCAAAACGCTAAACGCTGGGGAAACCCTAAATGCTGAAAGGTTCATTTTGAGGCACACCAGCACCTTTGGATTGTTGTCTCCTGCAGCCCTGATGCATTAGGCTCCCAAGATCATCGAGACCTTCATACAGCTGCATTGTGACTCTGACACTTGTGGCATATTGGTGCATGCACAGGCGTGGTATGACACCACATGTGTCTGCAGACCATGTTTGCAGAATGCAGACCCATTGTGCATGCAATAGCAATTCAACCGATTCAGAGCATGCTGATGAAGTGCAAGACATGGGGCACAAATCGCAGCCTTGGTGATGTCAAATGATGGCATTGAGAGCAGACCTGCATGGGCGCCAATTCATCTGCTGCTGTCATCTTCTCATCCTCCTCTTCCTTGCTGGTTGGATCATCACCGCCCTCTGCTGCTGAGGCTGCTGCCTGGGAATCTGGCTCAGCAGAGTCAGTGGCACCTTGAGCCTTGCTGATCTTTTCCCTCTTCCTCTTCCTCCTTCGCCGCATGTGCTTCTGAGCTTCAGACTCAGACCGTACTCTGCAGATACAAAGTCAATTTTTGCCTGTGGGTTGCTGTGTGAAGCAAGTTCTGAGCAGGTGTTGACTGCAGATGCTGACTACATTGTGTATGGCAATATATTGCAGTCAGGCTTGTGCATGGCAAGATGTTGCAGTTAGTATTGTGTCTGACATTGAAATCATTGCAGATGCTCCTCTGCATGCGTCCGTTGCAGCGTGAGTGACAGACACAAGCAAGTGCGGTGTGGCGCATTAGCCTGTCCCCAACTGAGGTGTCGAAGAGCAAGTCTATAATCTTCAGGCAAACAGCACCGAAATCAGAACCTGGCTGCAGCACCATACATACATGCTGGCTAGAGTTATGCATGCGCTGTCTGCCATGCTAGAGTGCTTTAGTAGTATGTGGACATGCTAGTGGGCCTTACTTGAAGAAGTCCAGCAGCTTGCCAGTGGTTTGGCAGGCCAGCGTGGCTCCCGGCTGATCAAAAGAGAGGCGGGTGACTCTGTCTGTAGACTGCCGCCTGATGCTACCTGGGCATCAGCCACCACCACATGTCAGCAAAGAAAGACAAGAAAGGAAAAGTTTACGCTTTTCAGCGATCATAACGGGAGCCTTCTGGGGCGGAGCTATGACCATAGGCCATAGCCCAAACCCTGTGTCAGCAACCTCTGTCAGCAGGCCATTGTCAGAAAGTAGGTGATGGTTATAGTATTGGGAGTTCAGTGTATCATGGCAGCAGCCTTGCCCAGGGCATGTCGCAGTCTGGAAAAGGGGTTCTTTGGTGTGTGATAGGCTCTGGGGAGCGTCCTTTGTGTGAAATGTACGCTGTCCTCAACTTTGCCTACGTCCTTCCCTTTCACCTGTTTCCTTGGCTTTTTCCAGGCTGGTTCTTCAGAGATTCAGAACATAGCATGCTGATGATCAAAAGCAGCACGCTGAGAGACAAGCCACAGAAGATGATATAGTGACAAGACAGATGCGAGAGTTATACCCATAGATTTCAAGGTCTCATGCTGCCCTGAAATGCCAGCTTCTTTGCCAGCTGCCTCATGACTCAACACCTCATACACTTGAAGATCCACATCAGCTGATCCAGTGACCAGCCTACTTTGGGTAGGGTCCAGAGCTAGGGCCCACACCTCCCCACGGTACCCTACTAGGGTCTGGGAGCAGTGCTGTGTGTCCAAATCCCATACTCTCACATGGGAGTCTTTGCTGCAACTGATTAGCTTGTTGCCTTGCTGAAGAAACGCCTGCAAGACATGCAACAGATCTGAGGTTTTTGTATTGATAAGTACGGCTAATACAGCAAGCAGTGCCACAAGTGTACATCACAGCCACTGTGAGCACTGTCATGTCACATGGTTGAATCTGAATGAGTCAAATCAAGCAGCAGCACGTCAAGAGCAAGCATCCAAGCAGTGACTTCCATGACATGCTCATCATCAAGCATGCACTGGCTGTCCAGCATCACATGAGCAAGCAAATGCCCATGCAGACCCATAACTCCACGCCTCGATAGGCTTAACAACATGGTCATGGCTAGTTCAGTGTTGACCTAAAGCTGCTGCTGTCTGAACCTGTTGCATTGCTGTGTTGAATGAGTCATACAGTCAGCTGCAACACATATGTGCTTGAAGCTGCAGGCATCGCTGCATGTATTGGTGCAGCATACCAAGTCAGTGACTTGGTCTTGGTGGCCGCGCAATCTGTAAAGGCCAGACTCGGCAGCGACATCCCATACTATGATGTCTGTGTCCTGTGCGCCTGAGGCCAGCAGCCCTCCTTGCTGGTTATACTTGAGAGCTGTGACCTGGCCCTTGTGCCCACTCAATGTGACATCACCTGTGCCTGACTGTAGGTTCCACAGGCGGACCTTCAAACAAAGACAGGAAGTTTTGTTTGTGGAAACGCAGTCTTGGACAACATTGCTGGATGTGAGAGAGGCTATTGCAATCATGTTCTGCTGGTAGCACAGCGCTGAAGTGCGTAGAAGCAGGGTGGGATACCTCTGGTTTTGTGACTTTTTTGAGGAGTCTGAGGCATACCATGCCATCAGCGTGTCCAACAGCTATTTGGTGAGAATCGCTGCGGCCAACTGCAATCTGGGTTACTTCTGCAGGAGCCCTGCCAGAGCTGGCGGGGGTGATGAGAGTCTTGACCTGGGCAAAAGAAGCAGCTGCTCAAACCCACGGGCTTGTCTCTCCATGAGACAGCGAGCACAACAGTGCAAGGACAACTGCTGATATTTGACAGCATACACACCAAGGTACCCTGCTTGACATTCCAGATAGTGATATTCTCGAGAGATGCTGTGATAACAAGCTTGCCGCTGTGGTCGTAAACTACATTGCTGTTGCTGGCGACAACGCCGAACGTGCTCGCCAAATCGTATCGCAAATATGCCTTGACCATCCTCTATGACGCAGATAACAGTAGAAGCCACGCCGATTGTCGCATCACACATGCATATCAGCGGAGCGCACAAATCAGGTCAACGCAAATCGCAACGCTCAGAACTTTGGAGCATGTTTTGCTCGACCTGCAGGCGTTTCACAATGGCAACTGCAGCCCTAACTGCATGCAGAGCCAAGCCCTAAGAAGCTCCCAAGGCGAAACCCTCTGCAAGCATTTGAGTCAGCGTATGGTCGCAACAATGTTTGCGACCTTCAGTTCATTTGGGAACCGATAACGCTTGTGATGGCGTTTGAGATCCGCTGCAAGACCCCCTACGGCCCATTCAGCAGCCCGGAACTACTGGACATCAAGGCCCCTCCTGCAGTACACACTGCGCAAAGTCGCATCGCTGACTGGAACAGGGAGCATAACCTTCATGTTGCCGAGCGTCATCCTCATGCGCGTGGCGCAACACGACCTCAAGTTGGAGCCGCGCAGTACGAGGTTCAACATAGCTTAGTTAAACTATGCAACTTGCGTTGGACTGTCTCAAGTTGCCTTGTTTTAAGCCACGGTGTCTGTGTACGTAGGCCCTGTTGCAGGAACTTTTGGCAAGGTCTGGCACAGCTGAATTGCCAGCAGACGAGCCCAGTCACAGGCGACTTGCATGTCACGTCAGTCTGCTCAAGCAGCTGCTTCAGGTTGGCGTGTTTGGGCCATTGCAGGTAAGGGTTTTTATGGGTCATCAAGCATCACTTACAAAGCATCCCCTGTCCGACTTTTCTGCATATTATTGCGACAAATCTGATCCAGACTGCCTACCATTTTGTGATTCATGCACACCACAATTACGCTGTCACACAAAACAGGTAAACTTTCAACACCTAGCAACACCCTTGTAAGACAGCACAGCTGCACACTTCACTTGTGCATTATTTGGTCTACTGTCACCCATCACTCATGCATGAGAAGCCTGGCACTGGTGACGGCTCTAGCCCAGATGGTCATGTGTCACTCCTCAAGTGACAGCATGTTGCCTGCCATCTGCCCAGCCACACTTGGCAGAGCGTCCATACTAAACAACAAATTGCTGCAACATGCCATGAGTATGTTGACTGCGTCTGGCAGGTCCTGATTGCTTGAAGTCTGAGATGTCAGACTGTCAAAGTCTTATATATAAAACAGAGACTGTCCAGCTCATCGCCAGCCTCACCACTCTGCACCAGGGCAAACATTCCATGTGTCATACTCACACACTCATGATGGCATCAATCTTGAGACAAATTTCCCTCAAATCCACAGGTCACAGTAATTTCAGCTGGATCAACCAATCCTAGCAAGAATCCTGTCCAGATCTCTGTTTGATGTGCCCAAGAAGCCTGACATGTCTGCAGACTGTCATGGAGTCCATCCTGAAAGAGCTTCTCAACACAGCTCTGAGTCCACAGATTGCTGCTGATCCAGCCCCAGGCACTGAAAGGCTGATAGCCAGTCACAGCCTGGAGATCCACAGGGTGCCATACTACCTGCTTGCTGCCCAAGCTGAGCAGCGCCTGATAGAGCAGCAGCAGCAAAACAGCCAGGCATTGCAACAGCAGGCGACTGCTGCAGCAGCTGCTGCTGAAGCTGCTGTTGTGGCTTTGAAAGAGAGTCATGAGACAGAGGTGAGTTGCGTATGTTCATGCACGAGAAGGTATTGTTGCATGTGTTGCGAGTGTCTCATGACATGTGGCATGCCAAGGGGGCTTATGCCAAGCATGTGCCTCTAACTCAGGTCACATCTGCACACTTTGTCTGCATGTCATGATCAAGAATCAGTGTTTATGTGAGAAGAGCCTCTGTGCATGTGGCTTAAACAATCCTTGTTTTAAAAGCATTGATCTGTGCCATCGCAAGCTAGGTAGGCGCAAGGCAATTGTGCTGTTCCACCTGAGCATGCACTTGTGCTTGGCACCAACAATACAGTTAGTCCAACAGTCAAAAAGAACAAAGCTGAAGCTGCAACAAGCCACAACTTGTACGCATATACATCGCACGCAGGGCCTCAATCCAGCTGCAAAAGGCATGAGAGCACAGGACCCCATCTGGGGCCCTGCCTAGCTGTGTGTCACGAAACGCTTGGTCACTGCAGGCCGCCAAGCTGCAGAAGCAGGCAGAGAAGCTGAACAAGCACCTGAAGATTGCGTACCAGAAAGCTGCAGACAGCGAGGCGGCGCATGCCACCACTGTTGCACAGCACCTTCAGAAGCTCAAAGACAAACAAGTATGTGATCAGCACTAGGGCATTTGCAAGCTTGAAAGACAAGCAGATGCACTGTACTGCTTCTATGTATCCAATGCATGTTGTGATTTGCGTGTCATGTTGCTTGGCGGCATGGTGCATGGCTTGTACAGATGGCATCTCTCCCTCTATGGCATGAAAGCCGATGGAAGGGACTAAATGAGCAGCAGGTGCAGCTTATGCCATTGCAAATGCAGCGACACCATGCATCTGAGATGATAGCCATTGCTATTGTTCTTTCAGACAGAAACTGCTTTTCCAAGGGAAAAGTTACAAAGACCGCTGCTCATGGGATGGTGGCAACTAAGCAGTGACACAAGGTTGTTAAACAGCTGTCTCAGTCATGAGATCAAAGTTTGCAACTGCTGCAGTGCATGCTGCATGGTCATGAACACTCTTGGGATTGCAGCAGCGGTGTAAGCTGAGCAGAATCAGTTGAGCAGACTCAGTTGAGCAGACTCAGTTGAGCAGACTCAGTTGTGCAGGCTCAGTAACGGAAAGCAATTGTGTTTGCAGCGTATCATGACACCAAGAAAGCATGCGCTCTCTTGGGTTGAGTCTCAGTGTAGCAGGATATATGGCAACAGTGGCAGCCCAGATTGAGGCAGGAGCACTGTCGCTATGCCCATACCCTTGGCAATGTCCATACCCTTGGCACCACCCATACCCTAGGCAGTGCCCATACCCTTGGCAATGCCCATACCCTTGGCACTGCCCATACTTCTGATGACATTGCCTTCTGCTTTGGTGCAGAAGGAGGTTGGGCAGTGGCAGGAGCAGGTGCAGGTGCTGCAGCAGCGGCTGGACCGGGTGCACATTGCCCACCAAGAGGCAGAAGAGGAGGAGCAGGTGCTGCAGCAGCTGAAGCTGGCCTGCATGCTGCCTGAGGACCAGCAGCGCGACTCAGCACTGCATCAGCTCTCAGGTGAGCTCAGCACAGAAGAAGAAAGGCAAGATTGTGCAGCAATGCATGAGCAGCAGCACAGGGAAAGAAAAAAAAGAACAGACTCCGACCTGTGGATTTATTGACATAAGCACCAGAGGGTGGTGTCTGTTGGGCTTCCTTGTGGGCTTCCACGGTGTAACACACCCTGGAGTACAGTGCAAGCCAGGCTTGTGGCACAATAGTGTGAAATCACAGTAGTCACTCTCTTATTGCAGCTCCTCAGCTGTATTTTTTGAGACCAGGCTGCCAAAGTTTCAGCGAAACTATCCATACACGTTCTCATCTTTGGTATAGCTTTCTATCGCTGGCTTAGTGTTGCTCTCCGAGGCCTTTTAGTATTTAGCTAGGCATATAGCTGATTGAGGGTGGCTGCAGAGGCCCTGGTGCTGGAGCAGCAGCTCGGGGTGTTGCTGAACGCCAAGCTGGATGAGTATGAGGAGAGCAAGAGCCGAGGCAACTCGGCTGAGCTGAGGCGTGAGCATGACAGGTTCAAAAGTGAGGCTGATACCATCATGCATCAGCTGGTGGCCCTCAAGAATTACATCAATGATCACACACAGTAAGTCTGCTGCAGATCTGCACTGACTTTTCTGTCCATGGCTACCGTTCAAAGCAACATTGTCTGCTGTCTGCACTCAGATGCACACATGTAGCTTGGTGGCTGGTCCATGTGATCTCAAGCAAAGTAGCAGCAATGCATTGAGTGAATGGTCCTCTGGTACATGAGCAGATAGTGCCAAACATGCTGTTGTATCCACACTATTGCATGCAGATTTCTTGATGTTTGCTTGCAGGCTACCTGCTGTGCAGCAGTCAGTTGCAGCTGCTTCAGATGCAACATCACCGCAGTGCAAGTCAGATACAACTCAGCTTAGTCAGACTTCCTCAGACCCCCCCTCATCACCACTCACCACCCCATCCCTGAGTCGCGTCACCCCCTGGCCCTCAGTCCTTGACCCCCAAGGGCTGTCTGAAACAGGCCTGTTGCTGTCTGCCAGCCCTGCTGGTGTTACAGTCAGTGCTCAGTCAAGCCAACCAAGCAGCAGCAGCAGCAGCAGATGCAACCCAGCCAGGCACAGGAGCCTGGACACTGCCAAGGCAGTTGGAGTTGTTGAGGCGTGGCAAAAGGTTGATGAGGAAGCTGACTTGGTGAGTGTGTGGGGGAAGTATGAAGAGGTGTTCTATGGCGATTACCATCCAGTGCAGTCAACATACCGGAGGTAAACATCTGCTTGCAAATCACAGCTTGATTTGAATAAGGTTGCAACAAAGCCGCAGGATGATTCACATGAGTTTAAGGGGATGTTTGACCAAACTGCACATGTGCAATTGGCTCAGCATGCAAGAGTCAGTTGTCATCATGAGTGGTGCTCAAATACGTGGTGCTGTGACTTTGACCAACATCACCAAGCTGTCAGTGATTGCGACATGCTGTGCAGTCCTAGTGCAGCCTCGGGCACATACAAGCTGTCTTATCAGCAGTCTGCAGGAAGCAGCTCCTCTGCACCGTGCAGAGGCAGCACAGCAACGACTGCAGTGTGACATTCCAGCACTGTCCTTCAGGCTGCTTTAGGGTGACAACATATGACCGGTGATCTGATCAATCACTAGCAGTCAGCCTTTAGTTCTTTGACCAGTGCAGAGCTAAAATAAGCATGATGGTGCCTGTGTTGGAAAGGAGCAATGGAACAAGCGATGTGTTGTGTCAACCCCCTTAGTAAGCTGTGCAGTGGACACTCCAAAGCTGAGTTTGCGCTGCACAGGATGAGTATGAGCCAGTTGGTTTCTGTGTTGGCATGCTGGGTGAGGGAGAAGCAACTGGATGAGCAGGTGCTATGTGAGGAGACTCTGGTGGATCACTTCTTTCGCTATCTGGAGGAGACATATGGCTGTGGCCACCTGGCATCACATGTTGCACATGGCTGCATGATGGCCTTTGATGAGTATATGGTGAGTCTTGACAAGTGGTCATCTGCGTATACTGACACACAGCAAATGCATGCTTCCTTGACATGATCATGAGCGCAACAACTTGTTTGTATATGTGTTTGAGCTGCTCTGTGCTGTAGCAACAAAGCAGCAAACATTTCACATGTACATTCTGAAGGTATGTGGTCATCTACACTTTGTGCAGCATTGTGAACGAGACGGAGGCAGTCTGTTGCACATCCACTATCATAATCACACAGAATCACCTAGAGCTGTATGTGCCAATTTTGCTTCTGAACAGCAGTGTTGTTGCAAATGCAGTATGCCTGTAATGCCCACATGGTGTTATTGCTGCAGGGACAAAACAAGGTGTTGACAGCCCGCATACATGCACTAGCAGGTCTGCTTCCTGAGCCAGTCCGGCAGTACTGCACCAACATAAACCGCATCATAATGGCACAAGAGCCTACCACCAATCCCTTGCCTCTTCTTCGAGGGCTGTACCCAGACGCCCTGCCAGAGGAGCTGGCCAGTGTAGCCCCAGGGCTGGTGGGCAACCATCTGTCACCAGAGGCACTAAAGATGCAGCTGGTGGAGCTGATTCTGGAGCAGGTGTTCACAGGCCAGGAGCTGCGGCATAGGAAATGGAGCGAGGTCAGACTCTCATATCCTGTGCATGTACTGGAGTACGGTCAATACAGTTATGTGAAGTCGATTGAATTTTTACATTTAGTATGTGTGGGTATGTGTGTGGTCAATGCAAACTCATGAATGTGGGCTGGGGTGCAGACACTTGCCTGGGGTGTCGTCACAGTTTGACGCGAAATGAGGCTTGCATGGACTGCTCTGCAGTATTGTTTTGCTGATAACATCTATCAGGGCTTGTAATGCCTCATCAACTGCCTGCTCTGCAGTATTGTTTTGCTGATAAGGTCCATCAGGGAATGCCTCATCAAGCGCCTGCTGTGACACACATGCAGCAGCCCTTTTGTAAGTCATGATGCTGCTCTGCAGAAAGTGGAGAACAGCCCACACAGACGGACAGAGCAGTGGAACCGGCAAGAGTTTGTCAGTCTGTGTGTGCACACCTTCAGCGGCGAAACAGATGCACTTGTGATTGCTCTCTGTGATGCTGTTTCTCCAGACGAGAACACATGGAACGTGTCAGTAGGAATCATGGCATACATTGCATGCTGTCTTGAAGTGGCAGAGATGCAATATGACGACATGGAGGATGTGTGATAAGCACAATAAAGTTAAATTAAAGAATCAAAGCTGATCTTGTGGCACAGACCACGTTTTTGTGCATGATTCCTCCATCCAATGTTATGCATCAACAGATTAGTTGCACACGGGAAAAGTCCAAGTGCACACATTCACATCAGCAAACTGTACTCAATTGTCGTAGGGTTCCACTAGCATCTCTGGATGTTGACCAACTTCCTGAACACCCAGAATCCCTTTAGAGAGATAGCAACTCAGTATACTGGGCCTTTGACGATGGCATCGCCAATACATCATGCTGTCAATAAAGCGCCCTTTCACCGTGAGTCATTGACTCACTAGCATATATGGTAGCTGTGAAAATTCTGCTAGTGGTGACACATGTGTCTTGCAGCTAGCGCTACCAGGTATGCAGCTGCAGTTGTTGCCTGCTTGCGCGCACCCCACCGGCAGCGCGGTGTAGTCGTAGCTAAGGTTACAAAAAGATGTTGCTAATAGTGTTGCAGGGTTCTTGTAATGAACTGCAGAGATGGGTTATGCATGTTTGTACATCACAAACGCCCTGCCCATGTGATTTGGTGTGATGGGCACAATGCATCATTACGCGGCACTGGGTGTGTCCTACAGGATTGGTGCCCAAGTCATATGCGCATGCAGGCTTGGGCTTTCCGTAGAGCTGACATTTGGCATTCCTCTGTTTCCAGTATTGATACTTTTGATCATTTCATGTTTAGCAGAAACTAATAGAGCTCATTTGACTTGCCAGAAGCAGAAGCTGATCTAGTTGCAGGTCATACCGTGGAACACTCTTTTGCCCACGTTGTGCCCTGTCTAGCGTTGGGGATGAACATCACTAAGCCACTCAAAGACAAGTATCACACCCTTTTCAAGTCCTGAACCTCTTTGTCCAGAGGGATCGCATGATTGTGTATCAGTTAATTTCAGACTGTTTAGACATGATAAATGCTGACAACCCTGGCACATCTGTTCTTGACTAGGGTACCGATATCAACCCTAGGGCCTACGAAGCTACTGCAAAGCTTTGAGAACATGAAAGGGCCGGAAGTTTTGTGGCACGTTGGCGCTGCCGGACTCATCGCCCAGGGTTTGAAGCTCAACAACGAAGCTGTGTCACTTTGTGCATCAGCTTTGCCAAAGACGTGTTCCTGACACGACAATGGCGTGAAGGCCGACAAGACCAGGTCGTGCAGTAACGACCTCAATGATGGCTACCAGGTAAGCTCTGCGCGCAATGAACGCATATAGCTAAGTGCTGCATCTTTGACGTCAGAAGACACTGTTCGTGCCTTTTTGCCGAGCTTGTCCAGCCTCAAACAACCCAAGTCGTGTCTCGCTCAGTGATCTTCTTTATGAAGTGCCAAGATTATGGGACTTCATGCCCAGCAGGTATTGGAATGTCTTGCTGAGCGTCAACAAAGAGGTACGCAGGCAAGTTCAGCACATGGTAACGTGCATCAAGATTACTGAGGCACTGCAACCAGGACAACTTCACCACCTCACCAAGGGCGGTTGGTCTCAGCTGAGGTGCCTGGATATGTCAAAAAGCTACATGAAGGCTGCTACTGCTGCTCAGCTGAGCAATGGGGCATGGCCACTGCTACAAAGTCTGACACTTGCCAGAGGCAGGGCCTTCAGTGACCTGTCTACCTGCAGTGCAGATGTCTTCCGGCAGTTCAAGGGCAAATGGCCTTTGCTGAAGAGCCTTACAGTCTCAATGCACAGAATGGACATGGCTCAAGTGATAGCGCTGACTGAAATAGACTGGTCGCTTCTGCAGACTTTATGCATTGAGCCTTTGGACGATGCCATTTCTGCCTTGATAAAGGGCAATTGGCCAGAGCTCAAGGATCTGTCTGTAGGAAATGAAATGACTGGAGGGCTTGAGTACTTGGCTGTTATACCATGGAGCACGCTGCAGCGATTGCGTGTCAACTTTGCCCAAGTCACTCCAAGTGGCATGTACAGTCTTATCCAAGCGCACCTCCCCCAACTTCAAGAGCTGTGTTTTGTGAATACTATCTGGTACACAGAGGGTAAGGATCTTGCCATATTAGGTCAAGCCCAATGGCCTTTGCTGAGCAAACTGGAGCTGATAGGGGTTAGTGCATCGCTTGAAGGAATCAGACATCTGGTCACAGGCCAGTGGCCAATGCTACACACTGTTGCCTTTGACTTCTCTGACATCACAGACAAACACATACCGCTTTTTGTGCAAGCACACTGGCCAAATGTCCAGAACCTGACTTTGGTTGGCTATTTTGAACACATGGAAGTCCTTGACATCTGCATGCGTAAGTGGCCTGCATTGCAGACACTCAAGCTTGGGATGGGCACTGACCAGACAATCAATGTGTGGATGTCCAATCTGGCCAGATGGATCTTCAGCTCATTTCAACATAGATTTGTCGCAGTGGTAAAACAACACTGCCTGCTTTCAGCTGCAGGTGTTCACAAGAATGCAACCATTACAAGCTCTAGACAGCATTTATTCCACAATTTAGTGGCTGGCTTCTCAGCAACAGATCTGTCTTGCCAAGTGTGATCATTTTCCTACCCACCTGTCCTGAAAGGCTCTGTCATACAGCAAACCCAAATGCAACCTATTAAGTTTATCGAACAGCACATTGCTATTCTTAGCCATAAAGCAGAACAGACCCGTGTGAGAGTCCATTGTTATGTCATCCTGAGCAACAAAGGAAAGCAAGAAACTAAATCGTGGGCCCATGTGCTTGCCTGGAGAAGCCATGAGTGTTATTGGGCACTCTAACAGCATGTCAACTGTGACTTGCGTCACATCAAACAAAAATTCCCAATTTGAACAGGAAGACTGTGCTTGTTCATATTGTTGTTGATCACTTTGGGCTGCCACAAGTAGAGTGCAATAGCAGCTGGTTCCTCCCAAGTTGAGGGCGCATTGCATGGCCAATGCATGACTGTCCAAGGTTGCTGAGTGAGTCGCGGTCTGATAAACATTGCAAGCGACCAACAAGCATACATACCAGATGCAGCTTGCAACTGGCATACAGGTATATCTGACTGTTGATCTTCTCTGCATTTGCAGGTTGGCATTTGAGCTAAACATATTTGCTGAGAAAATTTGCTTGTGATGCCAAGCTGGCTTAATAGAAATTACAATGCTCCCTCATGTGCTAGCTTCTTCATTGCAGCATTGTACCTTTCACCACATACCTGCAGACTCATCGCAAAGTCAGCATTGCCCTGACAGTACACAAGGCATGACATGTCCTGACTAGTTTCTGACTTGGTGCAGACCCTGCTAGGGCACAACAGACTGCCAAGTGGTCGTGTAACTTATATTTCATGCACTTGTCCCAATTAAGCACAAGTTTTTTCCCACTGCCACAAGACTGCTCAGTGCAATGTTGCCGCCATAAAGCTCTCTGACCATCTGCACCAAGCCTCAGCACCCATCTACAAAGACATGCAAGCAGGATGTGCAAGACAGTAGTGAGTCAGCATGGAATTGAATGGTGCATACGACAAACAGTCTTTGTTTTTGTAGGAGCTATGTGTTGTTGTTTGCCCCTAGTGGCTACTATGTCTGTACCCATGCCTGTATATTGACTCCAAGGTGTTGATGAGTTCAAGTCACAGATACACAGCCTGAAGAGAAGCAACACTGACAACTGGTGACCATATAGGAGGTGACCTGGTCAGCAGCAAAGACTGCTTCAAGCTGCTGCTTGTCCTCAGCTGTCAGCTTGATGTGGAAAGCTGCCACATTCTCCTCCAGGTAATGAATTCTCTTGGTCCCCGGGATAGGGAAGACATCCTCCCCCTGCGTACATGCAATGTTACAGCCATCACCACCTGTCATTTGAAAATCAGCAGACTTGACAACCAGGCAACTGTGGCAGTTGTGAGCAGCTGTCACATGCAGCCAGGAACCAGAAGTCAGGAATGGCAGTTGTGAGTCATAAATCAATGGCACTTAACAGATGGTGGCAAATTACGAGAGCAAATTGTGGCGAGTAGCATTCAAAAGGAGTGCTTGTCAACGTCAAAAATCAAATACAGCCAAATGGGTAACAGCATTGCGCAGAGCGTTGCGTGCGCAGCTATATGAGAGGAGGACAGCGAGGAGAGTACCTGAGCATGTGTGCTACAGAAAAGCATCAACACAAGACCTATGGTGCAATGAGGAGAGTACCTGAGCGTGGACCCAAGCCAGTGCAAGCTGGCCAGGCTTGACGCCCTTGGCTTTGGCCAGCTCATCTACCTTCTCTACCAATGCCAAGTTCTGCACCAGAGTTGGTGGCATAACAGCACGGCACGGCACAGCACAGCACAGCACAGCACAGCACAGCACAGCACAGCACAGCACAGCACAGCACAGCACAGCACAGGGGCAGGGCAGCACAGCACAGCACAGGGGCAGGGCAGCAGCTGTGAGGTGAGATACATTTGCTTCACAAGCAAGCTAAGAAGGGAGATGCATGAGGTACCAAGCATGTCTGGCACTGGGCAAGCAGGAGGAGAACACACAGCCACATGCATCAAGATCAGCAGAGTAAATTCAAGCACATGATGGTTCAGTGTGCTGCTTATGTGCGGATCCCAATCATGCTCACTGCTCTTATCACAGCACATACATGGTCTGTACAACAAAGCATATGCATTCCCAGTGCCCAATAGCTCTTGTAACAGTGGCAGGATGCGCACATTAAGTACAAGTGCTGCAATAACACAGTCCAAGCAGGTTCAAGCCCCAAGCCTACCTTTTCAAGATTTTCACCCTGAAACCTGGGAGAAATTTTGAACCTGACATCCGACTCATGCAGGTTTTTCAGGCTCCTGATGTTGCCTGTGAGGAAACCACGGCCTAGGGGACTGTAAGGCACAATGGCAATCCCCAGCTCACGGCAGGTGGGGATCACCTCAGCCTGCACAATCATCACCAATGTAACAACACATGGTCATCTCTTGGAGCCAAGCGCTTGGCTAGCTACAGGGGTGTTCAAACAGGCAGCATGACTCTTGTGTCCTGCCTCTAGGGCTACCAACAGTGATAGCAGTCAACGCGGGTCATTTTGCAATCTAATTTTAGTGCAATTACAAATGCAAATCCTTGTACAACACAGTTTGTCTGACAAAGTTGTGTAGGATGTACCTCTGCATTTCTGGTCCACAAGGACCATTCCAGTTGCACTGCTGAGATGGGGTGTATGGCATGTGCACGCCTGATCTCATCTGGGGTGGCCTCAGACAGGCCTAGGTACCTCACCTTGCCTGACTCCACCAGTTTCTGCACCAATAGCCCATTTGCTCTGTCGCAAGATGCAAATGAGCTTTGCAGTGAAGTTTTGGTGCACAAGCAGAACCAATTCGAATGGGGACAAGCCGATATTTCTCTCATCAATTCACACTCAGAAACACGCACTTGTCATACGCTTTCCTGCTGCGAGTCTACACATGTCATGTATATGGTGTAACGACCACAACTTTGGTGTGCATGTGCATATGTGTGGTGTGTGCTGGTCAATGCTGGGGCGTTGGCATTTAAACTCAAAACCTGCAGGGCCCTGAGCAATTACTGGAAGCCAAGGAAATGTGATGCGTACAGACACAAGGTTAGGTGACATGATACAAGTGCAATGTGCTAGCATACAACTTCATCGCAGAGGAGCCATATGCAGCACTTACTTTCATTTCCTTGACTGTAGTCTCAATCCCCACTTTCCTGTCAATTCGGTGCTGGTAGTACAGGTCAATGTAGTCAATCTGTAACCTCTTCAGCGATGCCTCACAGGCTTCAAGCACATACTTGGCTGAGCCGTCCACAACCATGGGCCCATTTGGCTGCAATTTATTGCCAAATTTGGTCGCAATAACATATTTCTCCCGTTTGCCTTTGATAGCTTTTCCTGCACAGTAATGTATAGATGGTGGACACTATGCTTTGAGCACAAGCCAGGTGAAGTGTAGAGTTGCCTGCAGTGACAGTACTGCACCTACAAGCTCTTCTTAGTGAAGGGCCCATACACGTCTGAAGTGTCCAGGAACGTCACGCCTAGCTCCAAGGCCTTGAGTATTGTGGCTATGCTGTCCTCGTCAGTAACAGGGCTTGACAGGTCTTTGTAAGCCATAGACATTCCCATGCATCCTGTTGCAGGGCAGAGGACATTTGAACTCGATGTAACGTCTGCGATGGTCATGCACAGAGAAGATCTGGCGCTATATTACCCAGTCCCTGGACGGAGGCCTTCAGACCCTGCCGTCCGATACTGCGTATGGGTAGCTGCGGTGCCATGATCAAGTGTTATACAGTTCAACAAGCTCGTTGAAGGGTGCGTAAAGCTTAGCCTGTGGGCTAGGAGTCACTGATGCGTATGCTGAAACCCAAGTTGCTGGCATATTCACATGCAGTATACGCGTACTGCGCTCTCGTGCGGTCTTTATGCATGCATGTGCACATGATTACCAAATGCAGCAGAAAACATGGCGAAGAAGACTGCAGTTCAGCCTGTCCAGGGTTCTTGTCTGCATGCGCCAGCTACAACAGGGCGGACTCGTATTCATTCTCTGTCTCTTTGAGAATCAGTCTCAAAATTCCTGCTTCATGGCTGCATGCATATTGCAGCAAGTCATGCAAGAGTGCTTGCACTTATGTACAGGTGTGAATAATACATATGCTACAGAACATTCATCTACATGTGCCGTCGCAGTACGGTACTGTGCACTAGTGCTAAATGAAATAGTACCTATGAAAGTGGATCAAGATACAGCAATGTACCATGCATGCCATATACTAGTAGTACACCATGCCATAGGGCCCTATGGCATGGTGTACCACCCGGGACCATTCTGCATACGACGTAGCATGTCGTTCCTGTTGCAGTGCAGCTGTTAAAGGCCAAGCTGTTGTCATGCAGTGTTGCCTTCACCATGATTGACTATCTAGGTACTGCTTAGGAATGGGTGACAACAAATTACATAAATGCTGCTCAGAAGTTGTGCAGCGCTGCGATGTCATGCATGCTAGCACCTGCTGAGAAACTCATATTGTAGCTGATGTAGCTGCATCATGTGAACTGTAGTGACACATATGGACTGTGCCAATAGTCACCGTCACCAGCTATGAAAACAATATATTGGCGAGCTGAAAAAAACAGGGCGCCTGCCAACCAAGGACCCTAGCTCTTTGAGGACTACTATGATAGATGCCGTCCTGGCATGTGATATACAAGCTGCAAGTAGATGCAACACCCTTAAGCCATAATTTGACACCTGGGCTTGATCAAGCGTTGCTGTAGACAGAGAATAAACCATGTTCTACCCTGAATAGTGAACAAGCTGTAATAACCCCACCGGTGAACCATTTGGACTTGGCTCACTTGCAATTACAGCTTTTCCTATATTCTGGGACCATACACAGAAAGAGACCACTGGCTACCACAACCTGCAAATGCATTGAAGCATACCCAGGGCCCCAGTGGCCAGATAGGGCACTTTGCCTCTGCAAGCTAGTTGGCTGTACAAGCTGACTGTGCATGCAACAACGGTGCCTTGTTAATGATTGCCGACTCTCAGAGCTTGTTGTCAGTTGTGCATGGTAATGCCACCGCTGTGATTTGCGGTGTGTATTGCCTTGTACCTACATCTTTGAGTATGGCTTTGAATTTCTGATACAAAAGTGGCTGTCCTACTGAGTGAGGCCGCCCTCATGTGCTCTTTTTTTGTGTTCCTCGCTTGATCTCTCGCCAAAAACCTGCACGTTCAGATCCTGATCAGCCAGAAACCAACCAACCATTCTTTTTACTGCCCATGCTCAAAGATACTGGAGGCATGATGACTTGGTGTTCATCCCACTGTACTGCTGCATGGACAGACACATACAACACAGAAAGACACTGGAGGCATGACTTAGTGTGCATCCCACTGTACTGCTGCATGGACAGACACATACAGCACAGAAAGTGGGACAGCTGTGTACATGAACATCACAAAAGCAGCAGCAGGTAAAACAGACAGCCTGCCGCATGTCTTCCTTGATGGCATTGGCAAAACTCTCCGGGTCTCTTCTTTGTATCCTTGACACAACAGCACAGCAAATCAACTGTGACACTTGGCGACAGGTGGCGCATGATGTATATGCTGAAGCATGCAGGGGTTCACCTGGTCAGCAGCAAACCCTGCTTCAAGCTGCTGCTTGTCCTCAGCAGTCAGCTTGATGTGGAAAGCTGCCACATTCTCCTCCAAGTAGTTTAGTCTTTTGGTACCTGGAATTGGGAAAACATCCTCCCCCTGCACAGGCAGGAAAGACAAGAAAAGGTGTTGCATCTTTGCTGGCTGTATCAGTGAATGCACAGTGCTTTTCAGCAGAATGTGGCACACCCAGTAACTGCCACTCAGCAGCCTAACAACAACCCACTAAAGATCTAAAGCAAGATACACATTGCTGTCCAAATATGTATTGACAACAACTGTTTTCAATGTTAGCACATCAGCAACATCTGCTTGCTCATGTACAGATGCAACAAAACCTGTCACACAAACCATCATCAATACTGAGTTTGCACTTGCTTTTGCAGCTGTGAGGGGCTTTGGACATTTCAGGCTTGCGTGTCTGCCAGTGTTTGGCAGCAGCAAGGTGAGGGCCTTGGCATGTGACACCGCTGAGAAGCTCAGGGTAGCTGTCACCACTATGGATGCCACATTCCTGCGTTGGGGACTTACAATCAGCACAAAGAAGACCAAAGTGCTGTTCGTCGGCAGAAATGCTGCAGCTCAAGCTGCAGATTCAGTCATCATGTTGCGAGGGGATCAACTAGAAGTGGTCTCCCAGTTTAAATACTTGGGCAGTGTTTTCAACTCGGACTGCACTTTAGACGCTGAGATCACACACCGAGTGAC
>JAABUP010002333.1_pt1 | contig 37041 bp, 50 predicted proteins | sample 5559201 | NCBI WGS metagenome assembly JAABUP01 (sample SAMN10711887, study PRJNA513373) | rock metagenome | isolation source: Antarctica rocks | place: Antarctica
TCGCCCCCCCCCTTACACAGAAAAGAAAAGACTAGAAAACACTACACCTTTCGGCGTCAATTTAATGACAAGCCAAGCATGATACCCGGCTGCCCAGTCTCCACTTCACACTGATTTTTCAAAACAGGGTCCCACACAAGACTACCCTCACTCATAAGTTGCTCTTGTGAACAAAGCTAGCCATCCCAAAAGAGCTCTATCATAGGCCAAAAAGCAGTATAGCTGAGCTGTGATTGAGACTGTGTCTCACATTCTAGGGCAGTAGTAATCCCCTGGTCTGATGTATCACTTGCCAAGTAGTGTCAAACCTACCAGAGGATTGGTACATCTTCTTGAAGTCAATTGTAAGTTTGGTCGGAAACTAACAAGGCACACTCTGTCACAGCAGCGCATTGCATGTTTGTTGCATGCCACAGACTGCTGCTGTCTTGTGAATCAAGTTCACAGTTCCACAAATGATGCTGCCAGGCAAAGCACAATAGCAGCGCAAAACAGTGTCGTTGTTTTGCTGACACAGACAACACATCAAAACATATTATAAAATTTGGGACAGACATTTGGACCCATAGGGCGTGTTTGCTGCAGGCCACAGAGTGCTGCTGTTCAGTCAGATGACGCGTGCTCTGGACATGGTTGAGGACTTCCTGCTGATGCGCAACCTGAGCTACCTCAGGCTGGATGGCCGCACCAAGGCGGATGCCAGGTGTGCCTTTGCACTCTCTGCATCTGCTGCTTGTCAACACTGCACTGGAGCTTCTGCTGCTGCAAAGTGATTAGGGCTGCACTAAGGCGGATGCCAGGTGTGCCTTTGCACTTTCTGCGTGTGCTACTTGCCAAGAAAAGAAAAGACTACGCCTTTTGGCGTCAATTCAATGAGAAGCCAACCGGGTTGCCCAGTGTCAACAGTGCATTGGAGCTTCTGCTGCTGCACAATGATTAGGGCCAACAACCATTGTTTGGTTGCCAATTTTTTGGGTTACAAGTATGTTGGGCACCCAAGCGTTGAACACCTGATGCTGATTGTTGAGAGCACAAGTCTTGGAGGGTGCAGCAAACTGTGCATGCCCCAACGTCTCCTTGTTGGTACGCTGCCCTGCCGTTGCTGTGTAACCACACACACACACACTCCAGCAAAGTTGCTTGTCATGCATTGCTGAATGCTGAGCACCATGCAGCATCAACCCTTTCTTGAAAGCAGCAGCTAGCACTCAGTGTGACCAGGTAGATCATGCACATCATCTAGTACTTTACAATGCCCTGATAAACAGTCAAGACACGAACAGAAAACGTCGTCAGGCAATTTGGTGGAGAGAAGATAGGGTGTTGAATATAAAAAGATTTTGCTTCCCTATGGCTTTACCACCGATTCCTGGTTTCCATACTGACTCAAGTTCTTATGCCGAGCACAGAGCTAAAATGCTGGAGGACTTCAACAAGCCCGACTCGCCCTACTTCATCTTCGCACTGTCCACTCGGGCAGGAGGGCTGGGCCTGAACCTGCAGACCGCCGACACAGTCATCATGTTTGACAGTGACTGGAACCCCCAGATGGACCAGCAGGTGCCTTACACATACGCTGTTCCCTATCATACTATGTCGCACTGAGTCCCTTCTCAGGCACTTCTATGTCACTTCTCTGTCATTTTTATGTCACTGCTGTGTCACTTCTCAGTCACTTATACGTCACTGCTGTATCGCCATGCTACCTTCTGGGTCAAAGTTCTGCTTTTGCAATCAACAGTAAGGTCCCTGCACAGGCATTGCAGACCCCAACAGTCCAGGAGTAAGGCCTGCAAGTGCATGAGCTTCACAGCATCAAAACCCAACTGACAGTGCAGTCACGACCTGCTGCTAGTGATGCTGCATGTGTCAATAGATCAGGCAGAATGGATGTTTTGCATCAGGCTACATAGTAGGTGATGGCTGTAAGACAAGTCACTGCTAGGCCGACCTCACCTGCTACATGCATCACTCAGACGAGCTAGCTTATCAGTCGAACAGGCAAAGCTTGTGCATGAATGCCACAAAGAGCACTGTGTGTCGTTGTTGTTGGTTGCCTCTCAGCGTAATGAGGGCATGATACTGATCAGCGGCAATTTGTCACATAATCCTTTTTTTGTAGGTTTTAAAAAAAACTTTGTGCTATCAAACTGCTCTCTGTGTATCAACTGCTTTGGTGGTTGCCACAAGGATGTTGTCCTGTCTGTGCACCAAGTGCTGCTTGTGGATGTGAGCAGGCCGAGGACAGGGCACACCGGATTGGGCAGAAGAAGGAAGTGGTGGTGCTAGTGCTGGTCAGCGCCAACACGATTGAGCAGGTCATCCTAGACAGGGCGCAACAGAAGAAGGAGATCGATGCCAAAGTCATTCAGGTCAGCTGCAGCATTCCACCTTTGTGCCTAAGCTCCCTGATATTGTGCCAGTTTGTTGTCCCCTCCAAAGACGGTTGACAAAAAATGCAAACCTGACATAAAATGCAAGCATAAAACAGCTTTTTTTTGTCGACCAATTTCTGTCAGGGTGTACCAGCCATGGCAGTCTAGGGTGTGAAGCTGATGCTGAAGCGGTGAGGTGTATGGTATGGATGTCACATGTCTAAGCCGTGCATTGGATACTCCAGCTTGCATGTGTACTGAACTTTACAGTCAGCAGGGCCACACAACTTCATGTGACACCTGATTGTTCCTGCTGACATGGTGCATGGTCTTAAGGCACACGCATCAGAAGGCGTATGTCTCCTGAACATCAGACACACACTTGACCGCACACTGGCTTCCTAGCCTCCATGCTCTTGAAGCACAAACACACAGGGACAGCCAAGCAATGCAACCTGGTAACTGCTGCTGTGTGGGAGACTCTTACCACACGCATACCTGATGCTTCCTGACAAACAGGCGATGGTTGCAGGCCGGCATGTTCAACGACAAGAGCACACACAATGAGAGGCAGGAGGCCCTTCAGACAGTCATGCGCAAGGGGGACGCCGATGTTGGCGAGCAAGTACACTCACCCGCTCAGCTCAACAAGCTGCTGGCTCGCTCAACTGAGGAGTTCAACATCTTCCAGCAGGTGCGCCATTCACTGCCTCTGCTGCCCCTTTTCTGCTTGGGAGAGCATTGTTTCTAGAAGCAACTGACTACACCATTTGTCGTTTTTGAACAGTTGTGAAGCTATGTTTTGCTCAGAAGAGCAGTGTCGCTAGGGACAAGGGACTACATTGTTTGCTGTTGTTGATCAATTGTGAGATTGTGTTCTGCTTGGGGGAGTATCACCTCTAGGAGCCTATATGTTGCAACAGTTGCTGTTTTGGACCAGTGCTAAAGCTGTACCCAGTTGAAGCTGGAGCCAGGACTTTGGTCTTCCTTGTGCGTCAGGCGTAGATGGGTTTACTTTGCCTGTGGATATGGTTGCCAGAGTCTCTCTGGAGGTCGGCATGTAGGACATTGAGACCGCTTGCAAAGTTTGGCCCTGTAGCTCTCATGTCTCGTTGATGCTGTTGACATCAACCTACTTGCCCCTCTGAGAGATGGGTCCAGGCTACTGACATCAATCCATGATGAATAGACAACGGTATGTCATTGAAGTTAATTGCACAATTGTCTCGTACTCCAAGGTGGGTTGCAAGCTGCATGAGTGATGTGGCGCCATCCATTGATCATGTCTTGCCAATCCTCACTCAGTTGCATAAGCCCACATGCCTTGAAAACCACAAAATGGTCCACAAGCTGGATGACTGAGACTGGATTTGCAGATGGATGAGAGCAGAGAAGCAGCGGCAGAGGGCAAGGCCACTGGGCTGCTCACATTGGCAGAGGTTCCCTCCTGGGTCACACATGATGCTGCCAACGACAGGCACCAGGTAATGTGTTGCTTAGGATTCGGAAGTCAATACAATAAGTATTGTATTGACTGCATCAGGCATGGGTTCCCAGCTGCTACCCAGCCTCAGTAATGAAATTTGCAGCTAAGATTGCACTCTGGTCAGAGGTCATTGTACTCAGCATCATAGTCACAATGACCTGGCCTCACTTCTGCACACTAATGGCATGAAATGAGCTTAGACAACATCATGTCATTAAGTGCCTTCTGGTGAGTTTGGGTACTGCCTTGCCAAGTTTTGTTTCTAGCCCTGCTGGAAATTGTTGAGTGCTTTGGAATTAGCGATAACAAGCCATTAAGCTACTTTTCTCCTGCCTTTTGTCACTCTCCATATACATGTCCAGACATGGAAGGAGGCATGGACGCAAAAGAGAGAGAGGGTACATTGAGTATCTGCGTACAACAAGGTAGCACGGTCATCCATGTTGAGTGTATGTTATGCAGTCGGTGGAGGAGGAATCTGGAGATGAGGCAGGCAGCAGCAGACGCAGGAAGAGGCGCAGCAGCAATGCTGGAGTGCAGTACTCTGAGGACCTGTCGGATGCCATGTTCAACCGCCTCATGCAAGCAGATGACCACTCTGAATCTGCGTCAGAGGTGCACCCACCGTCTGCCTGTGCTGCTGTGTGCTGTGTTGCTTTGCAGACATGCCATGCAGTCTGTGCACTAAGCGTTGGGGTCTCTGTTGGGGTTTAGCATTTCAGGCTCCACCTGCAAGCCCCATGAGGAATGTGAATGTGCATTAGAGAAGTGAGGCAAGGCCCAGATGGCCTTGCTGTGCTGAGCCAGGTTGAGTGTGAAGCACATGAATGCGGTGCAGGCGCTTTTGTCCATGTAAGGGTGAATTGCAATAAACATGTGCGCAAAAAAACTATATAAGCCATTCTCCTTGCGAGCAGAGTCAGCCAATGTTGAGAGAAACAACAGCTGGCGTGCTGAAGTGGCAAATTCCAGCAAGCTGCTTTAACATTGCAGCAGAGAGCTCTGCTAGTCAGAAGGGGTTACAAACAACCATGCTCCTTGCTGACACCAGGCTATTTTGACAGCCACAGATGGGCATGATTGGCACGGCAGATCTGAGCAAGCTGCCTTTGCAGGAGGAAGTGCTGCCAGCCAGAAGGGTGTCCAAGAGCAAGGATGCAACTCCAGTGGTATCAGACAGTGAAGAAGTACCAGAACCTGCTGATGGCAACCAGCCACCGACTGCATCTCAGTCTCACGCTCAGACTCAGCCTGCTGCCAAGGCTCAGACTCAACCTGCTGCCAAAAAGGGCAAGCTTCGAAAGGCTGCAGCTACGCAGCAGGATGAGCTGCCAGAGCAGGGCTCTGCTCGCAAGCGGCGCAAAAAGAGCAGCAGCAAGACGCCTGAGCCTTCAGAGACTGTGCAGCAGCCTGCAAGCAGCCAATCTCAGGTATGAAGCAATCGCTGAAGCTCTGCTGATGATGTGGAATTGAGCTGTCACCAATGTAGGCTTGCTGGTGCTGTAGGGCGAAAACGTGTCTGACAAGAAATCAAGCAGCGCTGGCCAGAAGCTTTCGGGAAGCAGCAGGGAAGAGAAGTCTGCTGCGAAGCTGCCTAAGGCAGCAACACGGTCACCTGCCCCTAGGCCCCAGAAGGCAGCAGGGCAGAAGAAAGGCCAAGACAGTGGGCAAAGCCAACCAGCATCCGGCACAGGTAGATCGTGCTTGGGAGCAACATGCATGCAGATCTGGGACATCTTCGCCTTACCCTCAACATCAAGTAAAGGCAATACTTGCATACATGGCGGGCAGCTTGCCTGAAAGCATTCCCAGCCTGAAGCTAAGAACTAGCTTGTGGCTGCTGCAGATGGTGCCAGTAAACAGACCAGTCCCCCACCGGAAAACAGGCGAGGCTCACGCACCCGCAGCTAGCCAGCATCAGCTGCTAGTGCTGCAAGAGCTGACTCTGAACTCAGATAGTGCCCCGTTTATGTGGCTTTTTGGTCAAAGCTTTCCTAACGGTGGAAAGGAGTGGGGTTCCCCTGAGGGTGGCGAGCAGGTGTATGGGTGCCAGAGATGCACAGATAAAAGCTGCTGATGCATACATTACAAGCTATGTGAACAAGGCATGTGCGCGAGATATCACTCCTTGTCAGCAAGTGTTTGGATGACTAATGCATAGCAAAATATTGAATTGTTTGTTGAGAGTCATGTTTTGTCAATTCTCAGTTGGACAAACGCCATTCTGGCTAAACATTTTGTTTGCAGATGCTTTGTAGAAGGTCCACCATGCATACAATATAGTGCTTTCAACACATTCAACAAAGAAAATGAAGTGTTGTCTACAGAGACAAAAAGCATCAGGTACATGGCTAAGAGCATGCTATTACGCTTGCGCGAGGCTGTTGGCACCCAAAAGGGGTGTTGGTCTGCAGACCAACAGAACAGCCTCACTGTGCTTGCAGTAATCAGCGATGCACTGCAGTGTACGACAGAAGTGACAATGCTGCTGCTGGTGCTGTGCCAATTGCAATCCAAATTGTGGCTCAGCAGTGTCTGAAGGCCTCAGAAGCAACACATGACTACAACTTGCTGCTACTCAAACGTTGATATGATTTACGCTATCTAATTGCAGAACTCATGTCTTGAGTACAGTCTCAAAGCCTGTGCTGTATGATTGTAGGTGGTACAGCCTTAGGCAGAGGCAGAATTTGTTTTAATTCCTTGGGTTGCATTAGATGCTTCATCCTTATTTGGTGAGCTTCTTAGTGCATACACATAGTTTTGACCCTTGCCCATAGGTTTTGTTTGCACAGCCCCTGCTTTGCGCATTGCTTGCAGCATGAGCTTGGTGTGCCGCTTGCTTTTCAAGCCAGCTTCCTGCAATCATCACGTTGTGTTTGTGGTAGGCAAACTCACATCGACAGCACGCGGTCACTTTTATTGTGCTGCAGCATATATCACATTTGACTGAGCCTCTGTGTGTATGCTCACCTCAGCTTGCTGCCATATCTGTGCACTGTTTAAAGGTGTTGGAGTATCTTTCAAGATGCCGTACAAGACTGCCTTTGCACCTGGTTCTACTCCATGCACTGCACATATCGCAAGCCTGATTAAACTCGGCCCGTTTGCTCTACGCTGCAAATTGGTTCTGGAGGCCTTCAAACCCAGCAGATACAAGGAGCAGACTGCAAGTATACCTGCCGAGGCGCCTTTTGCGGCTTGCAAGGCAGCAGCTGACGTCTGCAAGCTTCTGGAAATTACCAGACACAGCCGCTGCATGTGTTATCGCGCTCTTGCCGAACCTCACAACCGATGGGCTAGCTGCTGTTGCCGAGCAATCTCACACTGCTGCGGCCAGCATGCGTCAAATCACAGCAACGATCTAATGTAATCAATACGTGTCACGACAACGCTGAAGCATTCGTCAGGCAGGTGACGGTTAGCGCGTGTTGAGAGAGAGAGAGATTGGCATCGCAAACAGTTTGGGCTTTGTCACTTCGTTCGTTTCAGCAGGTTTGCTATGAGCATGATATAATAGCGATTATTAGTACGGTAAATCGACGGCACAAACTCCACTTAGGTACTCGCGGTGCCCTGCAAGTTTATTAAAGTCGCGGTGGTGGTGTCGGGAGGACTCATCCTCAGCAGTACTACGCCGCCGAGTTTGCCGGGTGACTGCGCTTATGTTCGCGAGCTCGCTGTCTGGCGCCCCACTGGCAGCCAGTAGGCTTGCCGGGCGCAGCAGATCAACACAGTCACCTCACCGAGAGTGTGAAGGGCTGCAGCATAGCCGTCTTGAGCCCTCAGCTCGTGCAACACAACAGCCCAACCAACTTCAACGACTGCCCTGCCTTTTCAAGCATCGCGTGAACCGGCGGTGCCCTAGTCTGGTCGTGCAAGCACAGAAAGGCCAACCAGACCCTCCAGACGCGCCAAGGGAGGAAAGACGAGGTGGACGGGAATGGCTGCAGACTCTACTCTCCCGATTTGGTCCCATTACACAAAAGGCCGAGAACACCGCAGTTCTTGACTTTGAGAAGCCTCTTGTTGAGCTAGATAACCGTATCACAGAGGTGAGGCTCTTTCCGGAAGTCTCAAACAGCAAAGTGAGAAACCAGCGCTAAACGCAAAAACGCGCTGCAGGTTCGTAAAGTGGCTGAAGAAAATGGCGTCGACGTTTCTGAGTCGATCAGAGAGCTGGAGGATCGAGCTAAGCAGGTAGGCAACCTGACTTGCCCTACTTTACATTCGTGTACATTCGTTCCTGGCTGTAGTATTTGGGAAAATAGGGGCAGCAACTTTACAGACTATGCTGTACACTTTTGTGCAGTTGCGCAAGGACACATATTCTCGCCTGACACCAGTGCAGCGCTTGCAAGTGGCGCGGCATCCAAACAGGCCAACATTCCTGGATGTTGCTCTCAACATTTCAGACAAGTTTGTTGAGCTGCATGGAGACCGCGCTGGTCTAGATGATCCAGCAATGGTTTGCGGTCTGGCAAGTATGGAGGGACAAACTTTCATGTTTATTGGACACCAAAAGGGAAGGAATACAAAGGTGAGCTGCACTCCAGCAGCTGCTTGCTGTTACACATCTGTTTAAAATCCTTGGTCCTTCACAACATTTGCAGCTTGATGAGAACTACGTCCAAGCCCACAGCTGTTGCATGCTCCAGTGGCCCATCCACATCTGGATGCAGAGCATAGCCTTTTAGTATAGCACTGCCATGTCTCTGCAGGAAAACATTCACCGCAATTTTGGAATGCCACAACCAAACGGTTACAGAAAGGCGTTGCGCTTCATGAAGCATGCAGACAAGTTTGGCCTGCCCATTGTCACATTTGTTGACACACCTGGTGCTTTTGCTGGCAAATCAGCTGAAGAGTCAGGACAGGTGAGTCGCTGCACAATATGTGATTGCTGAGTGTTGCAGAGCATGGTAGCAAGATACGCTTGTCATTGTGTGTGGCTTTTATGAACAGCGCATGGTGCAATGTCAATGTCTTCATGCAAAAGCATATCTGCCTGCTCCCATTTCCAGCTGTGTCTATGTCACATGCTTTTACATTGTGAATTGCTGTTGAGAATTTTGACAGAATGCTTTTGAAAATGGCGCCGCTGTATACAAGAGCCATCAAGGCTAGAAAAACAGCAAGTCGTGCAGATGCACTCTTTTGCTGGTGGAAAGAATCAAAGCATGTGTGCAACCTCCAGGGTGAGGCAATTGCTGTCAATCTGAGGGAGATGTTTGGCTTCCGGGTGCCCATCTTGTCAGTGGTCATTGGGGAGGGCGGCTCTGGTGGAGCTCTAGCCATCGGTTGTGCAAATCGTAACCTGATTATGGAGCACTCTGTCTACTATGTGGCTAGCCCAGAAGCCTGTGCTGCTATCTTGTGGAAGGCCCGAGACAAGGCTGCTACTGTGAGCATCTACAAACTAGCTGGCTTGCACCACTGTCACTCGTTGCAGTTGTCAGCACTGTGCCTGCAGAAACCCATCTGCGGAAAACCCACTTGATCAAGTTGTGTCCATGATCGACGGCAGTGCATAACATTCAAGAAGCTGCCTGCAAGTTTGCCAGCGTCTCTCTGTATCTGTCCGTCAAGTGTGGGCACAGCTGTTGTAATGTGACTTGGAACCCTTGCAGGCCACAGAAGCATTGAAGATCACTGCAGAGCAGTTGATCAAGTTCAAGGTGATGGACCATGTCATTCCTGAGCCTCTGGGAGGAGCCCACAGTGACCCCATGGGAGCCTTCCCTGCAATCAAGAAGTCACTGATGGAGGTGTACAGCTAGTAAGCTCTCATGACACGCATTGCATGCGGTCAATGCTGGACTGTCATCAAGGTGTTGTTTTGTCGCATGGCAGTGGGTTGCCCATGTGTAGTTTACAGCCCGGTATCATACTTGGCTTCTGATTAAATTGATGCCGAAAGGCGCAGTCTTTTCTTTTCTTTTCTTTTCTTGTAGTTTATGTTACATGGCATGTGAGCGTATTTGTTGATTGAGACATGTAGTAATGCAGTGAGTCAAGCCAGCTTGTTGCTAGTATGGCAGCATGTATTGACATCATAGAAAGAAAGTGAGAAGAGACACAGATAGTAGAAATGGCAAGGAAAAGCAGTTTGCTGCTCCAGAGAAGACTCGTAGCAGAGCAGTTGCCTTGGACACAATTTACATTGCTGAACATGTGATGCTTTTATGGTGCAGCTACAGTAAATTGACAGAGGAGGAAATCAAGCTGGACCGGTATGCCAAGTTCAGAGCTCTAGGCCAGTTTGAGGAGCATCTAGTGCCAGGAGGGCAGTGGAGGGAAACTAGAGCCTCTCGGGCTAAGGTATCTCTCCTCCTTCATGCCTCTGTCTTGTCTGAGCTACCGGCACTACTGACACTACATGCCCATTGTGCGCCTTGGCAAATGGACAACCTTGACTTTAATGCTGACACATTTATGCCCAGTAAGGTTGTGCCCAAAATGTGCTTTATCCCATGGCTGGTGCACTCATGCTGGTTCTGAGCACAAGCACAGGTCACACTGCTCATTGTTTGCAAAATCCTCAAAGCCCACGTCGGACTTGGTGTCACAGCCAACTCGGCTTGTTGTCAAACCTGAGTGTAGCAGTATCACAACCTGCATACTTCTTTATTTTACCCTATCTTGGACCCTGCTTAGCTAGAGGCTGGAAAGTGTCAATTCATCAGAATGCCTGCAGTGCATGACTAAGTGACTGAGCATGCTTGCACAGGCATTGGCAGAGGGGAGTGGCGCACACACCAAGATGGGCACCTGGGCAGTGGATGAGCGGGAGGCTGAGCTGTGTGAGCTCATTGCTGACCAGGACGAGCGGTGGGATGAAGCCATTGTGGGCAAGGAGCAATGGATCAACAAGCCTGCACAGCCCCCTGGCCTGCTTCGCACAGGTCAGTCAACGCTGTGTTCATTTGTTGGGCTCACCAGCCATCACCTGGGCAGCCCAGCATAATACTTGGCTTCTCATTGAGTTGACGCCGAAAGGCGTAGTCTTTTTTTTGTGTCCGTCACCGCCAGCAGCATGCAGCCAGCCTGGCCTCCAAAAATCTGCCCACTCGTCCATATGCTATTTTCTGTCTGTTCATCCTGCCCAATTGCTTGCCGTGTGCTAGCTGGTCTGCCGCCTTCATGGTGACACACTTGCATCTTCTAAGGCTGTTGCAATGTGATTGGTGCATCAATGAGAAGTTGGGTCCAATCGAGAACCCCCCGTTGGGAAGTTGGGTCCTGGGGAATTGAAGTTGGAAAGCATTGCTGTCAGCAAACTGCCTCGCTTGTGCATGTTGCTTGAGAGCAAGTCAGGCAAGTGCAATATGCCCTTAGCACGCTGCACACATGTTGCCCAGTTGCCACTAGTCATGAATTATTAGTCCCCCTGTCAATTCGTGTTTGGAGTGTCCAGTTAGCTCATGGTGGTGCAGGCATCATGGAGCTGTCTGTGGCCATGGTAGAGCAAAGAAGGCGCCAGCAGGAGCAAGCATCCTCAGCACCCCCTATGCCCTCCCTGCCAGAGCCCACACCTGCAGTAGCCCACACCTACTCCCAGGTACCAAGCATACATATGTCTATACATCTCTTTGGCTGCCTTTCACTCAAATAGCGTCAGTGTTAGTCAGGCATTTGCAAAGGCAAGGAGGAGGGTCTGGGTGTTGTGCTATGAAACAACTGGAAGGTCCAGTTTGTAGCTGCAGTGGCAGGTGCTATACTACACCATAACTACAGCAGTCGTGGAGAGTCGAAGTCACCAACACTGACGCAGTTTTCATGTTTGATCAAGCAAGTTTGCAATTCAGTCTTTGTGTGTCAAAGTTGATGAGATGGTGCTGGTCTACAGGGCAACAATGGAGTTGCTGGCAATGGCTCTCATGGTGTGGAGGTGCAAGCTTGAGACTGCCTGTTCAAAATGCACAAGACACATGATACCTGTGGTCAGTGGCTGATGCAGTACCATATGTTGGTGCATGGTACCTGGGGCACCAACAAACAAGAGGGCAATTTCATTCCAGCTGTGATCTACTCTGCAGCATTTGAGGTTGTGGCAGCTGCTGCCTGCATGCCAGCAGGAGCATAGGCAGGTCTGCCTGAGTGAGGGAGTCAATTGAGAAATGTGAGGCTGGTAAAGGTCGAAAACAGTCAGAGAGAGTGCATGTAGTTTCTTTTCAAGCTGAGTTGCCGACCGTGTGTCAATATTGTCTCATGTCGCTGAGTAGCTGTAGAGCTTCATCTTTGTACCAGTAGCCTTGTTGGCCCATTAGGCACCAGTGTTTGCCATGACACAGCTTTCAAGAAGCTGTCATCGCAATGCAGGAGAGTCTTAGCTGAGCTGTGTTTGCATTCACCTTCTGACAGATGTAATGAGCTTCTTGCCATTATTATCTAAAAGCCCCGGCCCAAAATGTGTTCAGCACTTGATGACAGGCAAAAGTGAGTCGCCTTCTAGAGGAGCTGCGAACCCTACAAGGGGTTTCAGGCCTATTTAGGGTTTGAGGCAGTCGGAAGGCTGTGCTCAGCAACTTGCATCTAGAGGTTCATTTGGGCATAGAAGCATGGGGGATAAGCAAGCCGATGCCGAATTGCAGCGATTTGTGCAGGAGGAACAAGCAAAGGCACAACTGCAACACACGATCTCTGAACTTGCTGCCACTTGCTGGGACAAGTGTATAGGCACGCCCGGGCGATATTTGAGCTCCAAGGAGGAGGCTTGCCTGTCAGACTGCGCGAAACGTTTCCTGGACACTACAAAATTCATCATGCAGCGAGCACAGGCACAACAGCAGTCGTCAGGTGGTGGCTTCTGAGTCCTGCCACCGGTATGCGTCAGGTACAGAGCCACACGACCGCAAGCGAACGTATTGGGATCAAATTTGTAATTTGAGGTAGAAATTGCAGCTTGCGTGTGCTTCACAGGCTTCTAACAAGGCCCGTGACTCTGCTACCAAGACTTCAGTGACATGCAGGCGAGTACTCAAGAAGCAGCAGAGCATGGCATTGCTGGCATGATGGCAAGGCCTCAACATATGTTGACAGCAAGCCTCATCAGCCTTGCTTTTGCAAGCATCATTCTCAAGTTCTAATAACTTGTCTTTGGCAGTCCCAAACTGGTGTCAGCCCCGACGCAGCCATTATGGTCGTCAGGGAGCTGGAGCGCTGATTGTATACTTGAGTAAACAGCCTGCTAGTTGCTTCCAGGTTTGGTGAAAACATCGTTGCTACATTCCAGCAGACTGCAACTGGCTGTACAAGCGATGTGTATCGTAGCTTTGGTTTGCTGTCTGCAAGCATCGATGCTGATAAAAGAGTCTCTTGCTGACTCTGAACATTTGATGTTGTTTTAAAGATGGAAAGTTTTGACAGTTGCCTAATTAGCACGCACGGGCTTTCTGCTATGACAGTGGCAAACTACACATGCATCAAGCAAACCTGCAGGTTGTCTTTTCACTCTTCTGATACGAGTATACCCAGTGACACAACCTTCAATTTCAGCTTTATGTGCGTTATGCTAGCGTGCTCATGGCCAGCCATCAGGACTGTCATTTTGGAGCAGCAGACACTACAATGGGTTTTTAGCAGCTTTCGAAGTCAGCGGATGTACTTGACTGTAAACACAGCCTCGGAAATGCATTTCCACGCATTCCAGTGCAAACACAGGCTTGCATGCCTGCATACTGTATCTGCTACAATACCTATGTATCGGGCATTTCACCGGGCTCTGTAAATCAGTGCATGCATGTTTTGTCAATTGATTGCACTGCAATTCTGTTCAGCTAAGTGGACTAATCAATTGCCTTGCTCGCCAATTGCAAGTTTGAGAAGCTTTCTTCGGATTTCGTACCTAAGAAAATCATTGCATTTTGAGGGACTGTGTATCTGAAATCCCAACGGGAGTGCTTTGAGTTGCAGCTTATGATTGTATCACGTAAGCACACGTGCTGATTTGGCAAACCGGAGGTTACGCTTACATGTAGCACCAACAGCAGGCAGCCTTTATTGATCATGGCATCACCTCCACACATCACATGCAACAGTTGTATAGCAAAAGCAACATAGCGATTCTATCTGCAAGTGATTGAGAAAAGGAGTGTGAGCTGTAGCTGTCTCGAGCTTCTCAAGATCTGGGGCACCAAGCCTCTATAGTCTTACGAGGTGCATGGCTTTGCTTGCCACTCGATACTAGGGAGGGATCGAAAGCTTTGTGGACGTCGATTGCGCAGCGGAGCATGGGCATAGTCACATCATGCCTAAACGCTTCTTCACGCCAGCTTTTAACAGCAGCGTCAGACGGTGACGCTGAGACCGTGCGTCAGGTAGAACTTGCTGCGCTACGAGCAGCATTCAGCATGTACTCACCTTGCTGTTTGCGGATGGCCTTGCCTGCAACCTCTGCGTATGAGCATTGTATCCGCGGATCGCGGTTCAACACAAGCAGTGCTTGCTCGTAACGCTTCTGCGGACCCAGCTCTTGCACCCTTGTAGCGAACGTTCCGTTGCAATCATTAGACTTAGCCAAGCACTCAAGATTGTTGAACAAAGACCACTGGTTGATACGGCAAGATGCTCTGGAGTCAAGTTGCCTAGTGCTAACGAGCTTACTTGTCCTGCTGAAGGTTTTGGAAGCTAAGCCACAGCTGGCAAGCTACAGTGCCTTTACCACTGGCTTCAACTGTCTGCATTATGCTGCTGGTATGCTGATGCTTTTACTCAACTTCATGCTGAACTGCAATTCTTTCGTCATGTCAACTTGAGGGTTGCAACTACAACATCATGTCAGGGCGATTGCATTGCATTGACTTCATGATGGCGTGTGAAGGTGCCATTGTCATCTCTTGGCTCCTGACTGTATCTGAAAATGGACAAACATCATCCATGAAGCATGGCTGTTGCGTCACGACTGTCTTGGTTTTGCAGCCAAAGGACACATGGCTGTTCTGCAAGCTGCGGTGGAGGCTGTCAAGTTGGGTACCAAAGAGTCGCTCTCACAAGACAACGATGACATTTCTATGAAGCATGTCAGGGCATGGAGTAAGCTTCTGAAGGACTGCCTGAACCAGAAAGGCAGCAGAGGCGAGACTCCTGTCATGGTCGCCTGTGAGGAAGGGTAAGTCACATTGCATTTTCCTATCCAAGCTGAGATTGTTTGCAAAGTGCTCAATAAGCTTTGGGTCCACTTCGAGTTTTCTTTATAGATTTGCCTGATGGCCTTGTGTTTCCTCTTCATGTCTTATTACATTGTTCCCCCATCCCTCATGCCTGTCCCCTAACCCCTGCCTGTACTGACACTGAATTGGAGAGAGCATTGACTGAGCAGAGCGACACAGTTGGCCCTCTTTCCAGTCATACTGCCTTGGTAGGATCTGTTGTTCCATTAATCTTTGCACTGACACCCAAGTGGCTTTGTTTTAATACTGACTTGTTACTTGTTTTGGGGGCACTTTGCTGTCTGTATGCCAGGCTCCTGGCTGCCGCCTCTGGAGGCTCTTGTCATGACCGCTGAAAAGCATAAACTTATCTTTTTTCCCCCAGCTGCAGCTGACAAACCCTGCGCTGGCTGTGCAGGCATGGCTTTGCTGCCCGCTACCTGATTGAGCAGGGTGCTGACCCTTTCGTGCAAGATAGAAGCCAGCATCGCTCAGCCATTCACTATGCAGCAGCCAAGGGCAAAGCAGATTCTTTGAAGAGACTGTTGGATGACAGCTTGCGGATACACACTGAGGAAGGCTTTGTTTCTTTGAAGAATGCTCGCGTACAAGATGTCAGCGGCAACTGCAGGTGATGCTTGCCAGGTTCTGTATGCCCTGTTTTGTAGATGCTTGCTTGCACAGCAGACTTGGCCTTGGCAATGAGCCTCACGGCTTGTCTGGCAGAACAGGTGTGCGGAGGGGTGGATAGCCAACTACATACTGATCATGCTGATGCTCACCGTCTGATCAACTGCTGCATGACTTTCAGCATACATTCACCAGCAGTTTGTCTTCAGTGCGTACAGCTGCTACATGGGATGCTGTATGTGGCGGTTATTACCACTATCCAGCTTGCACTGCAAGCTGGTTTTTTTGCAGGCAATGCCTAATCTGCGTTTTGCTAAAAAAAGCCTAGCTCTGAAGGATTTCAGTGCTTGCATCTTAGGTATATTGACAGCAGAGCTGAGAATGGTCTGACTGCATTACACTTGGCAGCAGTGAATGGCAGTCTGGAGTGTGTGCGTCTGCTGCTGGACGGTGGTGCATCCATGATGGTGCGCACTGTGGATCTGGATGTGGTGTCAGATGTGGCGGCTCCTGCTGGCTCCACCCCTCTGCATGTGGCCGCCATGACAGGCCATGTTGCCATTCTGCAAGCCATGCTTCAGGTATTTGTTGTGCAACTGCAAGCCATGCTTCAGATACCTGTGTAAATGCAAGCCATGCTTCAGTGACTTTTTGTGTAACGGCAAGCCATGCTTCAGGTGTTTGTTGTGCAACTGCAAGCCATGCTTCAGGTACTTGTCATGCAAATCTGCGTTGCATGCGCTGCGCCTTGATGTATGGGTGTGGTCTTGTTTTGCTGTAGTCTTCAGCCCGGTCACCAGAGGCTGGCATTTCTTCATGAAAGTGAGCATTGTTGCCAATCCTGCAAAGCTGTTGTGTTGCTGTCAATGTGCACTGCTTTGATCTTACAGTACATGTGCTGAAAACATGATCTTATGGGTTGGGAGGCACATCAGCTGTGCAAGGCATCAAGACTCTGCAGAGAAACTTGTTCATGACAGCGCTCCCAGCACCTTCAAAGTCTTAGCAACTCTGTGTCTGAAGAGCCACACAAATCTTACCTTGCAAAACTCAGCTTGTCGATTAGTTCACACAAATATCTGCACAAAAGCTGATGCTGCTTTCATTGTCTTGCAGGCCCATTCTGATGCTTTGGGGTCATGGGGTGACAATGGGGCGGCTGCTAGGCGGGCATGGGAGGGTGACGGGCGCATTGACCTGCGTAGTGTCACAAACTGCCTGCGTCAGTTACCCTATCATGTGGCCTGGCAGAAGGGCTTCAGACAAGCAGCTGGCGTGCTCAATCCAACTGTACCTATTGACTCTGCCTTGGAGACTTGCAGAGAGCTTGGAGAAGGTCAGCATATCATTATTACATGTCAATCATGTCAATTACTAACAATACATTAATGTCAATTACTAATAATACACAATGTCATTACCCAACTGCATGCTGCCCGACAGATTCTTCTTGACACGCTCCTTGATTGCCTTTGCAATGCAAGGGACTTTGTGTGTGGTTCCGAGCAAGCTGTTCCACTGTGCAATGGTTGTTTGGCCAGCTTCTTGCTGGTTTTCTGCCTGTGTCAGAAGTGCAACTTGATGTCACAGTAGTGTGTGTACTTATGCCAGTGTGTCAGGTCAAAATCAATGCCATTGTCAGTGTCACTCCTTTCTTGCTTACAGCACATGTTCATCTGGACCCTGCCAGCATATGACAACAAACTTAGCACAAAGGCTGAGTGCAGGTTGCGCTCTAGTGCAAGTGCACTAATGCAGCTGTACTGATGCAGCTCTACTGATGCAGCTGTACTGATGCAGCTGTGCTGGCTGTGTTGCAGGCTTTGGACCACAGAAGCTGGCTGTGCTGGCAGCTTACTGCCTGCGGCAAGGCCTGCTAGTGTGGCTGAAGGCATACAAGGCAGACATTGAGCTGCGAGGCCTGGACCCAAGAACAGGCCTCAGATCTCATAGCATCAATCATCAGAATGGCCAGCACTCACATGTTGAGAGGGCAGCAGCTGCAGCAGTAGCTCATGCTGCTCAATCGCAACCCCCTGTTCAGAGCCCCTCACCTTTTGCTCAGATGGATGCAAACGTACCAGCATTACATAGGATGCACGAAGCACAGCCCTTGGCGAATGGCAACTCCCAGTCGTCAAGGTCCCTGCAAGGTCCAAATTTTAGTTCAAACGCCTTTCCTTCCTTTGGCAGCACCGCTCCTCTGCTTCAATTGCCAGACGCTTCCTTCTCTTACAACAATGACCAACCTCTCAGTCCTAGCATGCCTCACTCTAATTCAGACATGGGCTCCCCCAGGGGCGCAGCAGGCACCCCCAGACCCCGCCGTGCGCCCCCTCCACCACCACCAGTAGCAGCTGCACCCTCCCCTTTTGCCATGGTCAGTCCATTTGCTCAGTCTGCTGCCCCTGCTTTCCCGCCACTGGAGCGTTCGAATTCAAGCGCATCCAGCATCAGCGAAAAGGGCAGCAGCGAGCAACAGCGGCGGCCCACCGTCAGATTTGCCACTGATTCGGCTCCCCGAGACAGCAGAGGGTACAACCACACTAACAGTGGTTTCACAGAGCTGGCAATGGCTCGCAGTCAGGAGAATTCAGGCCGCAGCAGGAACAGATCAGATGACGGCAGCAGAATTCCAGCTGCCACTGTGAGTAGGCCTGGCCATCATCGAAGCCTCAGCAGAAATAGGAGTACGTCCAGACAGGAAAGAGCAGCCAGCGCCAATCTGGAAGTGTTGAACTTGCCGCCTCTGCCTTTGCCAATTGAGGCTATCGGAGGTGCACAGGAAGCTTTGAGTCCTGCCACCTCGCCTGTAGTATCTAGGCAGCCATCCCGCCACCTGTCCATCATGAGGCAAATGAGCGGTTTCAGGTGCGTTGTTGCTTATACACGAACTTTTGACTGCAGCACCTTAGCCTGTGTGCTGGGGTTGTCCTGTGAGGTGAGTTGCCCAACAGCGTGTTCATGATTTAGCTGTGGGCGCAAAGAAATGGCCACCCTGTCAGGACTTGTTTGCACAATCATAACCAGAGTCATGTTGTAACTAGAAGAGTCATGTTGCAGGCAGTCTCGCAGCATGGGCAGGGCGCCTAGCCGGCAAGCTAGTGTGAGGGAAGTCAGCAGACAGCCAAGCATCATTTCAAGAGCAGCCAGTGTGGCTGGCTTTGAGGATGACTGTGGTGGAGATTGTGGAATCTGCTTAGATGAATTAGAGCAGGTTGCAATCAATGGGTGCAATCACAGGCTCTGTGTGGACTGCTCCATCAGTTTGTGCGAAGTTCACAAAAAGCCTCCACTCTGTCCATTCTGTAGAGCGATGATCAGTGGCTTTCACGAGATCCACGAGAGCAAATACTACGTGACCTAGTTTTTGATGAATTTTTCGTTGTGTTCTACATGCTGCTTCTGTGGGCACTTTTCTTTTTGCTTTGAGGGTTTGCTAGTCCTAGTGATGCCTGCATGTGTGTGATACAAGTTGTCACATAGTTGATGGTCTGTTTGTACAGGTCAAGAAATAGACTGAACTTTGCAAACCCAGTGTAGACGACATTGTCTGCTGGGTTTGCACAGTCCATTTTGATGTTCTGAGACTGTTCAGCTATTCTGCTGTTGATGCAATCATGTTTGACTTAGTATTTTGGCAGCCACAGCACCCTACTTGCTGGACATACGTGCTGAGCATTGTCACTTTATACTGCGTGCTGCTTGAGATGATGTAATGCAGCATAGTGATTACACAGACACATAGGGTAGCATGTAACATTTCTCGCATGCACAGTTATCAAGTTCAGCAGTGTACACAAGCACCCAGTATAAACGGTTCACATTACAACATATAGCAAAACTACAATCAGGCTCTGCATTGCTGCTGCTAGCATGCCCTGTCTGCCAATGATGCACCTCAAGGCTTTGGGGCTGCAGAGGTGTGGGAAATCAAGCTACATGGCAATGGTGGGAAATCAAGCTACATGGCACTATAATAAGTAACAAAGACTGGGATTCCAGGAGTTGGTGGCGGTAGGCATGTTAGAGATGTGGTGAGGGGGTGGTGGTCGTGTGCTTTTCATGAAAGACACACAGAAGAGCCAGAGCAGTCACCTCTTCATCACCAGCTCCTTGAGTGCAGCACGCAGCACAGGCACGACAGTGTGGTCCAGGTACTGCAAACAAAAAGCCAAGGTTGTTGCCACTGTTGTGCACAATTCATGTCACAGGAGTTTCCAGTGCCTGTCAGGCAGATCAAGCTTCGTGGGAAAAGACGGACTAAATTTGGGTGGTTCAGACTGGGTAGCTGGTACTTTGAACTGGTACTATCAGAATTAGCGCAGAACCGGAAAATTGCTCTAGAGACAGCACAACTTTGCACAGCTGGCACAGCTAGGGTAGTGGCATCACCTCACGGGTGGGCTCAAAGACAGGGTGGTCCTCCAGGTGAGCGGTGGCAGGCACAGCAGCACTCTCCACCACTCCATGCACAGCGTGAGCCACAGCAGGGTGGTTGTCCTTGGTCTCTGAGGAAACACCAATGGCGTCCAACTTGGTGGCAGCAGCGTGTGCAGTCTCTGACTTGGCAACCATTGGAGCATCATGTGTCTCAGCTGGAGTCTTGTCCTCAGCACTCTTGTGGCCCATGCTCAAGTTTTTCATCTCCTGCAGGTTGTCTTCACCAGCAGAAACCTTGTGGCCTGCAACAGGAATATGATTTTCATATGTACAGCAGTGCAGGGTGCCTTGTGTCAGGTGATGCAGCTCGCAAGCCTGAAGGTCAGACCTGAATTTGTCTCGGCATGCACTGGGGACGTTCAACGAGAAACAACGCTGACTAACATGCAGCGATTCAGGTCGTACACGCTTTGTGTGAGACACAGTGCGCTGCCAGCCCGTGCCCAAAGTGCGTCCTTGCAAGGCGAATTTTACCGTGAGCAGCAGAATCCACGGAGGCTGGGATCTCGTGGTTAGGCTTGTGAGGCTCAATGGATGCAAGAGCTTCATCGGAAGGGCTAGCGTGGTGAGTCTTCTCTTCCATCACCTTCAAGTCTGTGTCTGGATGAGCAGTGTGGCTCCCCGGCACGGGGTCAATGTGTGAGTCCACACCAATGGCACCTACATTACATGTGAGAGTCAGCATTCAGGTGAGGAGCAAATCGCATTGATGGACGCGGGAAGGCAGGCCAGCTGGCCTCGTACAGCCTAGAACCTTGAGAATTGCCAGGGTAATCGAGCACTGGTGTCAAGCCGCAACCTCAACAAGCACAGTTTGCAATAAAGCCATTGAAATATCGACGACGAGTCCTCTGATGTGCGCACCAGCAGAAGTTGGGGGAGGGTCACTCATGTGCCCCATGCTAGGGACCTCTCCTTCTTGCATCGGGGAGTGCTTGGTGTTCTCTCCAGGCATTGATGGTGAGATGGTAACCTCGGCCATCTCTGCAGCCTCTGCGATTGCAATCGAACAACCTGTACGCGTGAGGAAGAGCAGGGTGTTTGCACAGCTTGGCCAGATACGAGAACGCAAGAACGAGAAACGCGAGAAAGAGTCTTCGGCATTATTTAGTTTCCCCACAGTTTTGACACCCTACCCGTATATCGGAATTTGCATTCTCTGTCCTAGAAGCTGTTGTCAACGCTCAAGTTCTGTCGTGAGCTTCCTTGATTAGTTGGATCTGAGGTACATTTCGTAAGAATACACTGATCTGCAGAGCCTGATAATGTGCCTACCAAGACTTTGTGGCACATATGCAGTCATGCGGTGTGGTGTTGGGCTGCGCATTGCGTAAAAATATGCAGCCTTGCAATAAATCTGTTTGCAATTACAATAGAAAGAACCGCTGACTTGAGGTGTAGCGTCTGCTGGTGACTGTTATGTGACGGCCAACAGTTCTGGCGGCTGGCCACAAGCAAGCAATGCATGTAGAGCTCAAATTGGATTTGTTTCAGTGATTACACCTACATCACTGAGTCAGCAGAGTGAGCAATGAGCTTACACAGCAGCTTTAGGAAGCAGATGTCTTTTTGTCACAGCTCTTGTTTTACAGTCAGGCCTTGCTTTCATTTATCTTCACAGAACATGAAGGAAGACAGCCAAGTTTACCCAGTCTGGCATGTCCATGAGTAGTGCAGTCCAATGCAAGCAACACAACACCAAGGATCATGACCAGACCGACTGTGACAACTGACCCACACTCACTTTATTCAAATATACCAAAGACAACAACAATGTTTATACTCTGGCCTTAAAGTTTATGATTATACAAGTTTGGGAACAAACTTGCCAATGTGTTCCTGATAAACTTTGTACTCATTGCCAAACGCGTCTTGCAACATGTTGGCCTCTGTGTCTGTACGGCTCTTGTAGTACCTCCAGCAGACATACAACAGCAGACAACACCACTCTTCTGAACCAAACAGCAGAGTGAAGCCTGAAAATAACAACATGTAGGAAGTATAGATAGGATGTTGACACCATGCATAAGGTCCTGTCTTCACAAGCTTGTCAGGCACCATCAAACGGTCGTATGCCTGCAAGTCATCTTGCACAGCTCAGTTAGCCGGGTGCAACAATGTGCTGCACAGATGTGTTGTGCTGTGAACTATGAGTGACTCCTCCATGCGCTTCCAAGTAAGTGACCTGCACTAAATTGTCTTGAAGTACATCCATGATGGCACCATATGCAGTTGATTGTAGAGCGAATACCTTGCCCAGCGTCTCAGTAGCCCATACATGCAGCGCAAGGGCTCCACAAAGCAGGACAACAGATAAAGACTGAATCACAGGGCGACGGAGGATGCGATGGAGAGCAGCCTGCTTGAAGCAGGTTCCATACCAGTGCAATGGACCCCAATGGCCTGCAATGCCAACTCCATGTTTGCTTACAACTGCAATGTTTGTGCAATGCTTGCTAACAGCAAGGGATCACTGGACAATCACAGCATTGCAACACACACTGTTGTTTTGTTATTGCACGAATGCGTACATTGAACAATGTTGCCCTTGCAGCATGTCCTGTGCCCAAGTGCGCCTGGCATATTGTGCCTATACAAAGCAATGAAGAAGCAACACAATCTATTCTGACCTGCAATCACCAGCAGCACAAATGTGGCAATTGCCCATTTGCCCTGCCAGGTACTCACTTGCGCATCTTGCTTCCTGCTACTCAGCTTGCCATACTTCAATGTGCGGCGTATGCCTCCAAAACCGAAAAACACACAGTAAATTGCAGCTGCTGCCCATACTCGCGGAGTGATACATTTACAAAACAACCAAGCTGGCCCAATGATCAAAAGTGCTATTACTGTGCCAAGCTGCAGAAGTGACAGAGACAGTTTTCTGGCTGGAGGTATTTTTGGTGCTGCTCTGCGCGCTTGACCCGAAGAAAAATTAGTCAGAGCCTGGAAAGGAAAGTCTTCGGGACCATCAGCGTCGTCTGTAGCTAGTGCTGTGCGCTGCGCTGCAACCACGGCATGGGTTCGCTGCCTTGGCTTTGCATTATTTTGCACCGTATTATGACGAGCGAGACTGTGCAACTGAGCTGGAACGATAGGACATATGCTTGTCTGGCAAATCTGGTCAAAGGGAATACATCGTCGGGCGTGAGTGTGCCGTCCAACTTGCATATGCTTGCAAGCTCGAGTTTCGAAACGTGCAACAACTTCTTAGACAGCTTTTTGATCGGTCAGAATAGCATTCCTGCAACTTTTGACATCAGGGGCGGATCCCCAGGTGCCACATCAAAACGCCCTTCCGCATGGCTGTGCAGTGCGGAATCTGCACGCAGGATACGTCCAGAGTCGCTGTCACGCAAAGCTTTGACGACAAGCCTTTGTAGCTAAACTGCAAATTTCGGAGCAACCTCTCCTGTACGTGAGCTTAGCCTTGAAAAAACAGCCCTTAAAACACGCATGCCGCAAAGTGTCTGCGTTGGCCGGGTCGCGCTTCTGCTCTTCCAACATATATAATTTGTTCGTGATCTTTGCCAGCAGTATCGCTGTGCTCCACTGCAGTATGTCTTTAGTAGGCGGCAGTTTTGCTCGGCCGCAGCGGGATTATAACAATAAAGTACTTGAAGGTGGGACTATCGTCAATTGAGCAAAACGTCCATCATGTGAGGTTCGCCACTGCAGGCTCTAGCTTGTATCCAGGAGAAAGGATGGCTGCCGTGTGCAGGTAACTGGTTTGAAGATCGCTTTTTGGAAGCAGAGGGCACAGCAGTTGACCCTGTTCTGCGCCCATACAATGGACCAGAGGAACCTCTTGTGGGTGCAACGAAAGGTGTCATGTTCACTGGAATCTGCTTTGTCGTGGTTCAATACCACTCGCATAGCAACATGCATGATCTTGCCTTTCGCACACAAAAAACCCGATTTCTTCCACATTTGAGCTTTGACTTCGTTGAGCGCAGGAAGACTTAGCTACCTTTCACATGTCGTGACTGCTCCACATCACGATCGCCAGTCGAAGCCAAACACAAGACGCTGCATCCCTGTGCACTATCCAGCGGCAAGTTGTGCAAGTTTGCTATGTGTTGAAGATCATCATGCCTGTGTTGAATTTGCAAATGCTTGCATGCAGTGTTGGCAGCAACACGCATGTGTCTGTCTTGTAACACCAGCTTGTGCAGCACAATCAGCGACATGCAGCGACTCTTATGCAGGGCACAGTGTATAACCCAGTCACACAAAAGCAAGCTGACTCTGCCCACCTGCATGAGCGCCTCGCTGCCCATCATACTCCCATGATGCTCACATCTGCCAACCTCGGCATAGCTGCACCCTGTGCCGGTGCTCCGCTAGGCTGCACCAAGACCATGTGGGGTCTTGGCAACACTGGTCTGTCCATGTAAGATATGCACACCTCTTCTGCCCATCATGTGTTCCATTGCTCTGCGGCAACATCTCAATTGATGCTGATTGCTGCTGCTGCTGCTGCTGCTGCTGCTGCTGCTGCTGCTGCTGCTGCTGCTGCTGCTGCTGCTGCTGCTGCTGCTGCTGCTGCTGCTGCTGCTGCTGCTTAGTGACCCTGTGATCCTACTCAGTGATGGCCAGCCTGCTGATGTCAGTCAGACCTGCCAGTTCATTCGTTTGCTGCATCAAGCTGATGTTGCTGCCACAATGCACAGTCGCATGCATCACCTCCAAAAGATCTTGCCCAAGTGATACAAACTTGCGACCACAAGCAGATCATGCACAATGTACATACAGGCAGCTTTGTTCGGCTGCTTTGTGTTGCTTGACATGCCCTGCTTGCAACAGGGCTGACTATGCTACTCATGAGGGGCGCTGGGAAACCACCAATCGCCATTTCTATGTTGACTTGCCAGCTGAGAAGCGCATGGTGAAGCCTGAGTATTACAACACAGCTGCTGACAGGACACATCACATTCATGCCGCCTTGGCCCATGAGGCTGCTGAGGACTCAAGGGCAGCAGGCCTGCAGGAGGGGCCCTGTGGCAGGGCTGGTGCTCGTGGTGAGCCCCTGATCAGGAGTCAGGCAATTAGTTGGGATGTTGCAAACTGAACTCAGCATGAGTTTTGCTTCACTGTGGCATTCTTCTGGATGAGGATTGGACATCTTGCTCTTTTGCGGGCATGGCATGCTTAGTAGTATCTCTGTGAGTGGGCTTTAGCACTTGCGCAACTGCTCGAGCACAGGGTCAAACTTGCCATGTCAGAACTGCTTTTGCTATGTGGATGCTGCACAGCTATGACTTTGCGCTATTTCTCGCAGCAAAGACCAGATCACTGTGGCGGAATGACATTGGCAATGTCTCTTGTCTGTTTGTGTGTGCTCTCTCATGTTGTGTGTGATATGCAGGTGCCATGTCCCGCCATCCTGCTGAGCCAGGCAGCATATATGGCAGCAGTGTCTTCTGGGATGAGTATGCAGAGGGCAAAGTAGGCCCCAGGGGCAGACCTGGTGGTGTGTACAGCTGACAGCAGCTGAACAGCAGCAGAAGCACCATCTTGTCGATTTACCATGCAGCTTTGCAGCACATAAGCAGCACTACCTCAGTTGCTAGTTGGTACTTGTAAGTCAGACTGTATCACTGCAGGATGGTATTCACTTCCTTCACATTTGAGTCTCAATGATCATCGGATTAGCACCTGTAACAACTGTGGCTGAGCCAGGCTGACGAGCGAAACATCACTACTTGCACTGCAAATATCTGTGTCACCTGTACAGCCTTAACACAGTTCTGAGAGGAATCTGCTCAGCTACCTAACACCTGTACATGTGCAGACATGTCATGAGCTGGCACGTCAGTTCATCAATGAAGTGGCAGTGATTTTGGTTTGCACATAGCTGCCACCTAGTCAAGCATACATATATACATACGTACGTTGGCACCTTAAGCCCAGTTCTCATTGGGCGGTTGGGGCCGGTCGGCATTTGCCAAAGCGGGTTGATTGACGGCAAAACTTGTCGGAATCGATGGATTTGATTGGAACTAACATATCTCGACCATTTGCCGACCAGCCCGACCAGCCAAAAGAGGCTGTGGCAGCTGGCGGTCGCGCAATTGACTTTCTGATGAAATGCAATTTAGGGTCAAACAGTGGTCTCGGAGCCGCCGCGTCTATTTTGAAAAGCTTGCAAGCCAAAGAAAAGCTAGTTGGGCTGATTTCTGACTGCGCGCAAGCAATTTGCCTCAGTAGCACTGCCAATCTCGTGAAAAGTTCAGATCGCGGTGTGGCCGTGACCGCTTGCATTTTCACAGGCCAACAAGGCCGGCACCAGCACGTTACAACTTGCATGCGAGCATAGCACCGTATGGGAGCCCTGGACGTGACCAACAAGTTTGAGGCGTGGACATTTGCAGGGCTGCCTGGCAAAACCTTGCATGTGGCACTCTTTGCGGATGTCGCTAATTGCAAGTATGACTAGCCTCTTCCCACACCCCAGCTGCCTGTGAGCATTTGCTCAATCCTGAGGCTGCATTCCCTACAGGGAGCTACAAGACAGGATCAAGGAAGGCAAAGTTGAGCCCGAGGTTGCAATGCTGAATGCAGAAGTGGTAGGTAGTGTGCTTCCGCACATGAACAACCAAATGCTTCGGTTGGAAAGTGCTTCAACACCTGCTCAGGGATCCAATCGCCCTTGCAGGTGGCAGATCTGTTTGTTATGCGCATTGCAGCCCAGCAGGCATTAGCACAGCAGCATCGAGGCAAGCTGATCACTAAGTCCCTGCATGCAGAGTTGGTTTACAACATGTCAGGCTCGAGACATGTGAGCCTCCTGACTTCCTGGCATCACCACTCTTTTGCTGAGGTCATGCTGCTTGTTGGCATACACTCAAAGGTCATCATTTCATGTTCTGCTGCAGATATCTGAGAGTTTCAAAAGATTTGGAGTGACAGAGAGCTGCAAACATTTGCTGGTGGCACGCTTTGATGCAGAGCCTCAGCAGGTATGCTCATTATAATCAAAGATAGTGATGTGCATTGATACAACCTGCAATCTGTTATCTTGCTGTTAGACAGCCAATATATGCTGTGACTGCAGCTGCAAGCTATCACCGACATGGTGGCTGGGGAGCAGCGGTCTTTGGACAGCTTGAGTAGCGTCAGAGATGAGGGTCTGATCAAAAAGGCAAGTGCAGTGAAACATACTTGTGTCAAGTGTATTTCTGGTTGCATGCAACCATGCAACAAGACATCTGAGGGTTGCCGTTGCTGCAGTATTATAAGGTGACACCTAACGAGCTCAAGATTGGCACATTGGCAGATGCAGCTTTGTTCAAGATTGCTGCCAGGGACTGCTGATAAGCTGCTGAGGCGCATGACTTTTCTCATGCAGATACACAGCATAGATGCAAAAGACACAGTGCTAGCAGAATTACAGCTTGTCCCCCTATCATTCCAGCTGATGTGCCTGTTGCTTCACTTTCAGCTGAACCTAAGGACACCTTACAGCTCCTATGTCGTATAAAGAATGCACCATGATGCTGCTCAGTTTGTATGATGGTACAAGGGACAAAGCAAAGCAGCGTACTTCATAGGTCACATGTCTAGATAGAGTGAACAGTCAATCTTGCATGCCACCTGCCTGCGGTGCGCCTGTGCAATGGGGCTTGACTTCTTCATACAGCAAAGCCAATTGAGGTGCCAGCAGCACCATGGATTCCGCTTGCAACCTGTTCTTTCATGTTCATGGTAAGCTGAACATTGACACAAGTCCAACTGCAGCGCTGTGAGCAGGTGATATGCTGAGGTGCACACCCAGAGAAAGTCTCCGAGTTTGCAACTGCATGCCAAGCCGTAACAAACCGTGCTCATTGGTTGTTGCCATGCCTTGCAAGTTGCAAATGGCATGTGCACTGGTTGTGCACATAATGATTAAATATTTAAACATGGCAGCGAGGGATGCCAAAAGTTTACACAGAACCGGAGGCAGGCCCGATCTGGTATTTCCATGCTCTGCCGAGCTAATGGCCATCATCAGTTGCACGTTGTGCAAAGGGCTTCATCATGCAGACCTGATCAGGGCTTGCGTCTTTGAGGTCAGCAACCCGAGGTTGTGAAAATATCAGCTGCAGTTGACCAGACTCTGTCCACTCAACTGTGAGCACGATGGCTCACAAGGCCGCTCCCAAGCTCCCGCGTCTGCGGATGCGGGAAGAGCTGCTTAAGGTGCTGCCCGCACCTCTGTTACGAAACATATACCCCTGCTTTTTGCACATCAGTATCGCCCGCACCTTTTTGGACAAAAACAACTTACCTGCAATGCTTTCCCTCTGCAGTCGGCACCAGAGCTTGCAAGGCTCCTTGGTGAAGATGTTGATGGCGAGCAAGGCGTCCTGTTTGAGCAAAGTAACAAGTCTGGGACTTCCAATCGTGGCCCTGGATACAGTGTACAGACTGTCAAAGGAGGTGGATCGCATGCTGTCTCTCCAGACAATCCTGCATTAGCAGCAGAAGAGGAGCTGACCGAGGAAGACGAGTTGGTGAGCCTGAGCTGCTGAACCAAGTTTTGGTGCAACTGCACCCGTTGATTTTGCTCAGCCCGCCCGCATTCCATGGTCCCTTTTGCTGCAGCATTCACTTGTGGCTTCACTGCAGTCTGTCTGTTGCTGTGTGCAAACAAATGCATGATTGTCTGCAGAGAATTGAGCTTGAAGCTGTGAAGCGGGAGCGCTCCCACCTAATGGCCTCTCTGGCTGAAATCAAGACTCAGTCTGGAAAGGCAGGAGGAGAGCTGCAGCAGGAAGATGTACGTCGGTTGCGGAAAGAGGTGGAGCTGAAAATGGAAAAGCTGAATGAGATCAGAAAGGTTCGCTTGCTTCTTACTGACTTGCTGCATGCCAGACATGCTGTGCATGGTTATGACCGTCATGACAACCTTTCAGTGTGGAAACCATATTCCTGTGCACCGTAAAGCTATGCTGTCATGCATCAATCAATGTTGAGTGAGTGTTCATCACCTAATCACATGTTCACCTCACTATGTCAACACTTCTCTGTTCAATTGAGCCATGATGCCATGCTGTCAGCCGACTTGCAGGAAGCGCGGCGACATGAAAGTCAGATTGCTCGCCTCAGCTTGACCAGCAAAGACTGCACCAACCTGATGCCAGGGGAGCCCCCTGACGACCAGGCCCGCATCAAAGCCCTCACAGAGGAGTCCAAGGTCCTGGAGGAGGAGCTCATAGAAGTAGAAGCCAAGAACCGGCTGTACACGCTGCTAGGCGAGCGCACAAGGTCTGCTTGCAGGCCATGATACCTGGTTACATCTTGGATCATGGTATACATCACATCTTGGATCCGTGGATCATGGCATTCATTACATCTCGGATCCGTGGCACAGCATATATAGGCAGCACCTAGTAAGGGCTTTGGCGCCAAGGATGTGCAAATGCAAACAGATGTCTGTTGAAAGGCATGGTCCATGGTATGTGTTACAGCTTTCAGTGCGAGCAGCCACAGGCCTTGATGGTGCAGCTGCTGGGCTTTCACGCTCACCACCACTATACCGTATGAGCCTGGCTTAATCTCACTTGCAGTCATCAACAGAGACATTCAGACAGCTTCTGGCAGATCAATAGCTCTTGTGGGCTTGCACAGCTGCAGACAAATACTGCATCTCTTTGTGCTGTCTGGTGTCAAGCAATTCGTGCAGTTGTCTGCGCATAGCCCTGTTGGCAAAAGAGCTGCCCTGACAAGGTACCTTGGTGTTTGTGTCCAGTTTACAGCAGCAGCACCAGCACCATTTGCCTCCAACTGATGTGTTCATTCTCGTTGGATCAGGCGGGAGCACATGGCAATGAGCATCAAGGTCCAGGAGGGCCGAGAGATGCAGGAGAACTACTTGGAGGATGAGACAGTGCTGACCAGCTACATGCATGACATTCGAGCTGCCAGGGAGGATGCAGACCGTGAACTGGCGCACATGCGCAAAATGGCAGAGGATGCACACAGGGACTGGACGCGTAAGCTCAAGGACAGGCGCAAGGAGGTCAGCCTCTTTGCCAGTGGATAGTCAGCAAGCACTTCAATGTTGCTATCATCTGCTGAGCAACAGTCAAATTTCGCCGTGTTCAGCCAATTGCGCAGAGCAGCTTTCTTGCAGGTGCGCAATTGTAATGGTTGGTGTGACATAACATGTGCATCATACATGTACAAACAAGTACAGGTATATAGAAGACTTATCACTGATACTGTGCATTCAGGTGTACGACATGGAAAGAAGGCAAGCTGCTGCACAAGAGCGTGAGGCGCGCAAGGCTGCCCGTGTGGCCCTCAAGGAGCGCCAGGAGCGTGAGCGCAACACCAAGCTCAAAATGGAAGAAGAGGCATATGAGATGCAGCTACAGGTGACAATCTGTATCCTGTATGCTGCTGCTGCTGGTCAAAGGCAACGTGGCTAAAACCAAGCAAAGCGTGATCTTGTCTTCGCTTGTGTGCACCTAGCTTTAGCTGACAGCACAGGACTTGTTGCCTACAGGAAGCAGGTCTGTGAGCATCACCCTACAGTATCACCCTGCAACATCAGCTTGTTGCATCTGGTGTTGGCATGTGAAGCGCATGACACCATGCCAGGAACATGACTGGTGTGAATCAACATGGCATCAGGTCACTTTTCGAATGGTGTGTAGGCTGTTCAACCTAAGCTGGAGGCCATGGAGGCAGCCTGGTACCGCCTGCACTCCATCAGTGGAGCTGCCACCCCTGACCAAGTCATTGCCTACTGGGAAGGTACTGCTGCATCGTGCTTTGAGACTGTTGATATGAATCTGTGTGTGCTTGCATTGCGCAAGCCATCTCATCCTTGCTTGTCGTCCCGCAAATTGACAGGCTGGAGTTCTCTGCTGGCCAACACACTTCAGGACTCAGCTACCCCCATCTTGACTGGCTTACTGAATTGTGCACAGCCTTGTACACGACAAGAATACATGGTTGTCACTTCACGCTCTGATTTCTGGACAATGAAGATCTGAGGCCAGAGGCCAACTGCATACCATCATGTGTGTTCCATCATGCCCATGGATATGAACGCCTTCTGGGTCAGTAACTCTCCACAAAGAGTCTCTCACGAATCTGCTGTCACCAACTGCAAAATCATTGATTTGAGCTCATGTATCCCATGTGACATGCTGCAGGCCTTGACTTGAGCTCACATATCCCATGTGACACGCTGCAAGCCTTGACTCGAGCTCATGTATCCCATGTGACACGCTGCAGGCCTTGACTCGAGCTTACGTATCCCATGTGACATGCTGCAGGCCTGCGAAGCAAGGAGGAGAACATGCGTGAGCTGGTACGCCTGGCAGAGGTCAGGGAAGCGCAGGCCAAGGAGCAGATGACAGGCCTGCTGGACAACCGCTCCAACATGTTCCAGAGCCAGAATGCAGCCTCAGAAGCAGATGTAGACTTGGGCGGCATTGAGACTCACATAGAGGAGGCGCAGCGAACTAAAGCGCTGGCCAAGAAGAAGTTCAACAAGGCGCGCAGTGTATGCATCGGGGCTCATCAGGTGAGCCTCGAGTCAGTGCTCAGATCATGGCTATAGCTGCCTGAATGACTGCTGTTGCTGAATATCTAGAATACACAACCGCAGCAGTTGCTGTTAAGAGCAGAAGTGAATTATGAGGAGCCTGGCATTGCTTCACACAAGGCCTTGTCATGCATGCCATCAGCTTACATGGCTTCATGATGTTACTTTTGGATTTGGCGTCCTGAGACTTGAGGTGCTTGTGCACAAACTGAGCAACAACATTCGCTTGTGGCTGAGCATGTGCCTCAGTCACTGACTCAGGATCTGAGAAATGCACGCACACTTTGTTACAGAAGTAGCCGATAGCAAATGCTTGTTCAACTTGTGCAGGGACTGAAGTCGCTGATGAACCGGTTGGAAACAGCTTTGCTTGATGCCAGCCAACAGCGTGGCTTGTCAAGGAGCAGCAGCCGGCGTACCAGCCGAGATGCTGCTGGCAGGCAGCTGTCGCGCAACAGCAGCACCCGCCGCCGCAGCATGGCTTCTCCCACCAACAGCCTCAAGCAGTCACGGGAAGGCTTTGAGGCCAACCTGGCAGCAGAGCGCTCTGTCCTGCCTGCAGGTCTGCGCATGCTGGCTGCCTATTGCTTTGCCTGTCACTGCTGATTGTTGCCAGTTGCTGCTGAGTGCTGCCAGCTGTTGCAACCTGTGGCTCCTGCCTTTGACTTCTGCCCTTGGGTTGACAGTGCTGCTCATCTTCTGTAAGGCCTTTTTCTTGATCTCTGTCATGATCCTGTAGTGAGCATAATGTGAGAAACCTGCCTGTGCACAACACCATTGAACACCCATAGCACCTCTCACTGCTGGCCATCAGTCCTTACCCAATGGTACACCTTTCAACACATACGCACATACAGAATGCTGTCATCTTGCAGTAGTCTGTCATCAATTTGCACATCAGTTGTCTCCAGTGTCAACCAGCAACTCTTTTGTCGAGTCACTCATGTCAGAAGGGTCATGCGTGGCTGAAGCAACACAACGTGCATGGCTGAAGCAACACAACATGCATGGCTGCAGCAACACAACATGCATGGCTGAAGCGACACAACATGGCTTGCTGTAGAGGCCAGCGGCACAGCAACAGTCACTCTGGATGGCTTGGGCAACACCATAGATGATGCCGAGTTCTTCCCTGACCTGCCTGGCCTGGTCAATGGAGTGGCAGACCGCCTCACTCGCCTCATGGACCTGGACAAGCGCCTCATCTCAGCCCTACACAAGGTACACCCTGTCTACTATGTTGCCACGCTGGTGTTGAGTCTGCCCAATGCAGCCAGTTGCATGACTGCTTTGGACCCAAGATTGCCATTGAAGGCCTACGACAAGTTCACAGCTCACTGAAGGCTTGTTGTGTAACGCGCTGCACACTGTCTGCACTGTCATGCTGTTTCAGGGCAAAAGTAGGACATGCAGTTGCATGACCTGTTGAAGCTCCATCGGACTTGCATCCCCAGCGTCGGGTCATACATTGCTCTGCAATGAGCAAGGAGCAAGGTATGGCGCGATAGTGCGCGACAAAACATGGAGCAGTAGTGCATGGCAAAGCCTGGTGCAGGTGGATGAGAATGAGCCAGCAACTGGGTACCAGACCCCCACCTCACCCCCCAAATCAGAGCTGGCGCTGCAGAAGGGCTTCCGCCGTCGTACCTGGACTGGTCCTGCCTGGCTGGACAATGTCACCTCTACTGGCCATGTGAACCCCCACTGCACACTGTCTGCCAACTTTGCAATCCGAACAGCATTGTCTCTGCATCTGTGCTGTGACGCGCATGTGATGTTTGATGCAAGCTGCCAAGATCTGCCCTTTGCAGACTTGTTCTGCCATCAGGGCATGTTTGACTGGACCTCCATTCTGCATGACAGCAAGCTTTGCTGAGCTCAGAAAAGAAAAGAAAAGGCCTTTTGGCGTCAATGAAATGAGAAGTCAGGTATTATACTGGGCTGCCCAGGTTTGCTGAGCTCACACTCATGCTACAGATCCAACAGACAGTTGCCAATGGGGTCATGTGCTAGCTGTTGCCAACAGGCGGAGCATGCATTTGCATCGACTGTCTCTTGATGCGGTGCAGATCATGCCACCAGGAGCAACCATGAAGGCCAAGAAGGGCAAGAAGCAGGACACTATCAAATCAGACCTGGCTCATATACTGGGCTACACAGGCATGGACATGGACCCTGTGGGGCCGCCTAGCCCTGTTGGCAGTGAGAAGGACACAGCTGCTGCAGGTGATTTGCCTTCATGATGCTAACTTTTCTTTTCTTGGGTTGCAGATTGCTTGCAACTGTGTACTTTTGAGCATCTGTCAGTGGAGTCGTGAGGGGTCTACCTTTGTCACTTCTGCTGCAGACTGTATTGTATCATTGAGTGTGTGTCCTCAATGTCTTGCTTGCAACTTGCTTATTTTGCCCTGCACCACAAATTCTATACTTTGCATCAAAATGCTGGATTGCTTGGGAGCAGCCATTGGTGTTTTTAGGAAGGTAAGTTTCTATACTCTTTTGCCTGGATGTTTGCATCAAGGCATGTATGATATATTGGTGATGCAAATGCCATGATACAGGTGAGCCAGGATCAGAATGGGATGGTGTCCTGGACAGGGACTACATCAAGCACAGGGCAATGAAAATTGCACTGAAGCAGGCAAACAAGGGCAATGTAGCTGATGGGAAGGCACCTGCAGCAGTAGCCAAGCCGGTGGCAGCCACATAGGCCTAGGGCTGAAGCGTCGTACATTGCTGGTTTCCAGGACTGTTCTTTGTGCTTCTGAGTTGTGACTGACAAATAATTTTGACCTCATGTAGCATGAATGTTAGCACCGTAGCACACCATCAGCAAAGCTTCGGCAACAACAATTGAGTTTGGATGCTGTAAATCAGATGTATTGTTGCAGATTTTGCACTGACATCTGCCGGTGACTAATGCACGGAAAGCATGCAAAGCATACAAGTGTCTGCAACAGCCCTTCTGCCAAGCTGTGTGCGCAACGACATGTAGATGTGCGATGATGTCTAAGGTTGAGGAGTCCGTGCTGGGCAAGCGAAAACGTCAGGGGATCGCCTCGTCTGCAGACAAGTCCCAAGCGCGTATAGATCACTACTTTGCTTTCAGTGCACCTATCAAGCAGTCCTCCGGTGTCATCAGTGCTAGTGCTGCACAGAACAGTCGATCGTATAGTGACGGCGTTAGTCAACAGCCATCGAACTCGGATGCTCAGCCAGTCAGGCGCGATTCTCACAATCTCCAAGTTCAACAACTCCCCGGCAACGAGTTTGTGGCTGCTGATGGGGTGCGTGGAATTCAAGGAAACGTGGCCGCAGAGAGTAACGCTGTTAGTGGGGGCCTCTCTTCCAACCAAGCTGCAGACTCGAGGGGTATATTGGCAGACTCGGATGTCGGAGCTGACAGAGGACCCAAGCTGGCAAATTGCAGAGACCAGATAGCAACTCGTCAGAATCTTGAAACAAAAGCTGTACCCACAACCGTTGCTCAGCAAGATATTTGCAATCACTTGGCTGTGTTCCATGCAGCTTTGTTTGAGCGACAGCAGTTTCGAGAGTAAGCAAGACCAGCGCTGATGATGCTATGCATTGCTCCTTGCCACTCATCTCTACATTGATGTCGCCATGCTTCAGGATTGCAGTAGCTGTGAAACTTTCACCAGAAGCATTGGTGGGTCGCAAGTTAAGGGTATACTGGCCTGAAGATGACGGGTGGTTTTTGGGCACATTGGCTCACTACAATGCTCAGACAGGGCAGCACAGGGTATACCTCAAGCTGCATCTGCAAAGTCTACATGCACAAAGCACCGTGAGCCACTGCAACCGGGTCTGCTATTTACACACTGCCCTGTGGACTTGAGCCCAGACTACAGCAGCACCCAGGCTGATTTGCTGACTGTAATGGCAGCCTGCTTTGCTTTGCTTTGATGTTACTGCTGCAAGTGATCAAAGCTGTTGCTTGCACACAGCACAGGCAGCTACATGGGGACAATGCTCTGCGTCAAGTCCCAAGGAATTGTGGTTGATATGGACAGGTAGAGTATGATGATGGCGATAGAGGTGATCTTCATCTGGCAGTGGAAAGGGTGCGACTGTTGATGCACGCTGGCGAGATGTTTGAGCCTGCTAAGCCAGCAGAACTGGAGATGCTGGCCAAGGGGTTGTTGACCGCTGCCAATGACAAGTCAGCTACCTCACCCAGAACTCGGAAGCAATGCCTCTCACCCAGTCAGGAGCAGCAGCTGAAAGGTCAGTGGCAGCAATAGAATTCTGAAAAATCAGGACAGGTTTTAGTCAGCTGTACAGCAGATGGCATGTCATGCTGCTTTGAGCTTTAGCAAAACGCTGCTTTTGCTTCTTGATTTCCATGCACCATAAGGAAGCTATCATTACCCACCAGATTTGAATCTACTTGTGTGATGGCTGCATATCTTCCATACCAGTTGGTATAAAAGCAAACCCATGCATATTTTGTATGCATTTCAGCTATTTTGGGCAATCATAGCTTGTTTGTGAGTTGCAGAGGCTGAGGCAGAGGCATTTGAGCTGAGGAAACACAGCGTGGAGTTGGAGCGACTTGCTCAGCAGCTAAGGGCGGCCTCCAGATCTCGAGCTGTGCATCAGGCACCGCAGAAAGCTCATGCAAATGAACATGCATCACAGCAGCAGGAGCTAGTCAAGCAGGAAGGCAAAGCACAGCAGCAGCAGCAGCATCAACAGCAGCTGCTCAAGCAGGAGAGTGGTAATCAGCGGCACCAGCCACAGGTGGAGATGGAGACTGGCAATCAACAGCAACAGCAGCCGCTGGATTCACAGCAGGAAGCCAGCGTGCAGCAACACATGCAGCAGGAGGCTGATGCTCAGCAGCTTCACACGCTCAACCAGGACAGTGATGCTCAATTGTTACGTGCGCAGCATCAGCAGCAGCTGCAGGGTGGTGATCGTCAACAACAGCAGCTGCTGAAACAGCAGACTGTGTTGCAGACCAGCCCACCAGATATTCAGGAGCCAGCACATCAGGTTGAGGTACACCAGGAGGCAGTATCACACTGTGAGACAGGCAAAATGAAGGATACAGCACAGCAGAAATTGTTAGGGGAGGAGCAGGGGAAGGTGCAGGGGCTGGTAGTATGGGGGTTGACCAAGGGGTGGCCTGCGTGGCCAGCACTGGTCATAACAGAGGAAGAGATTGAGGTGGCAGATGTGCAGGGCAGCAGAAAGAACCTGCAGAAAGGTGCTGGTCATGCTGCTGTGCATGCTGCTCATCCCTATACCCATGTCAGTGCAATTGACAACACATGCAGAAGTATATACATCTGACCTCTGACTTTACAGAAGTTCCCATGACAGGAAATAAGCAAGGACTACAAGTAGTGAGGAGTTGATTTATGCCAAGCTTGCTGCTTGCAGTAA
>JAABUP010002334.1_pt1 | contig 37013 bp, 40 predicted proteins | sample 5559201 | NCBI WGS metagenome assembly JAABUP01 (sample SAMN10711887, study PRJNA513373) | rock metagenome | isolation source: Antarctica rocks | place: Antarctica
AATTCAAGGTATAACTTGACTTAAAGTCAACTCTTTCAGTCAACTGTGTAAGTATCAAAACTGCACACTGACATTGTTGTTCAACATGTTCACATTCAATTCAGCAACAATTTGTTGTAGTCAAGATGTGAATTTCACTCTTTTTTCTTCAAACATAAGTGGGTCAGAAAGACATCACTTTGAGTGCTGATTTACTCTTATTGCTGCATTGAGCTGCTTTAAAGTGAGACTGTTTGTACAATTGACTGATTCTTGAGAAGAAGATGATGTTGCAACAGCTGATGTTGAGATAGCTGTATTTACTGATGTAATTAATGTGAAATTGTCTCAATTCATCACAAAGATGTAAAGAAGATCTGTACAAGTCTTCATGTTCTGCATGTTCTCTTTCATATGACTTTTCATGCTGTATAGTTCTGTTATAAGTATTTGTGCTTAAGAAGAAATCTTCTCAGCAACAGTCTTCACTTCATCTGTTATAGAGGTTTCTGCACTCATTCTGCACTGATTTCAACAATTGTACAGCAAGGTCTTTAGTGTAGGTCAGATCTAAATGAGAATAGTATTTTAATGTCACAGATTTGCAATGAGACTAACACTCAATTGATAATGTTTAAATACAAGAAGAATACTATGAAGAGAAAAAGAAAAGCCTTGTACAAAGATGAGAAGATAAAGTGCTTTAGTCTTAAAGTCTTAGTCAGCAACTAGATCATAAGACCTTAGTATAAGTTCAACTTATGACATCTGTACAGCTTAATACAAACACAGTATATGTGTTTTAAAATTGACAATAATAAAAGTTAGTGATAATAAAGTGACTGAAACAGTGTTTTTATTAATAAATGTAATGATAACTATTGACAGATTGCAGAATTATCACTGAAAACAGTTATTCTTACTGCTTTTAATTAAACAAAAACTGCAGAACTCTTTTCTGACTTTTCATCATAAAGTGATTTTTTAAATTTTAATAAGATCATAAAACAATATTAACACAATAGCTGAATGCTGTGTGACTTTATGTCAGTAAAGAACTGTAGATGTAAGAGAGAACATTGTGTCAAAGATTAAAGCTAAAGAATTAATTTTATACAATGAGACTTTATCTTAGCTATCTGTTATTTGCTTAAGCTTCTCATTTCTGCATATATATATAAAAGATGTGTGTTATACATTTACAATCTTTAGTAATTAATCTATTAATGAAGATCACTATACTGCTGTACATTTATAGAATGCTGACTAATTATCACATATTATCATTATTATTGTGACTGCTACTGTTTACCCTGTTATGTTAGCTCAATCTCACAGATCAATTCTAATTTTGAGAAAAGACATGATGAAACATCTTAAGTTGTGTTATCACTCTCTACAGAGTACTATTTTGAGATTATACTTGCTTAATGACAAATATTGTGAGGATACAGGCAGGGATTGTGCTTGGCATTCTGGAAAAAGTTTGGCTTAAAACAGTGTTGAAAACTTTCAAATCTGGAAATAAATTTTCCTGAAACCCTTGTTGAGCTGTAAAGTGAGCCTTGCGTGGTGTGCATTTGACCTAGAAAAAGACAACCTCACATGAATCGCCAAGTTTAACTCCTCCACCACCTACCACCATGCAATAACAATAACAACAACAAGAACACCTCCCCCTCCACCCTCCCCTCTCTGCCCATCCTCTCAATCCCCTCAAAATGGGCTCCGCAACCCCCTTCCACGCCACCACGACCAGTACAACAACATCTTCCACCTTTCCTCCACCCGTAAAGGCCATGATCGCCTCCCGCAACGTCCAGAACGTAGTCCTAGGCGACATCCTCTTCAAGACCTGGTATCCGTCGTTCTACCCCGAAGAGTTGGTGGGCAGGGAGACGGAGAGGCTGTATGTGTGTCGGTGGTGTTTCAAGTATTCGAGGGAGTTGATGCCGTATCTGGCGCATGTAGTGAGTGTTCTATGTTACATTTTAAGCATGAGCGAGTGGGTGGAGAGAGGCTGTGGGGCTAATAGAGGGGTTGGGAGGTAGAACGTTTGTGAGATGAGGGACGGGGGACCGCCTGGGAAGATGGTTTATGATAGTGAGGGCTATTCTGTTTGGGAGGTGGATGGGGAGGAGTATAAGGTCGGTTTCGCAATTTACAGTTGTTGGGGTTTGCTGATGATGGGTGATTACAGCTTTTCACCCAGAACCTGTCTCTCTTTGCAAAGCTCTTCCTGGATAACAAGTCGGTGTTTTTCGACGTGACGTCGTTCTTCTACTACCTCCTCGTCTACACGACTTCCGGCACAACCCAGCACCAAGTTATCGGCTTCTTCAGTAAGGAGAAGATGAGTTGGGATAACAATAACCTCGCATGCATACTGGTCTTCCCGCCATGGCTACGCAAAGGGCTGGGCAAGATTCTCATGGGTGTGAGTTACGAATTGGGCAAACGGGAAGGAAGGATAGGGGGTCCGGAGAAACCGCTGAGTGATCTCGGCAGGAGGGGGTATCTGAGGTTCTGGTCGGCTAGGGTGGCGAGGGCTATATTGTCTGCACCAGTGAAGAGGGTCATCACGCTCAAGAGCATCTCTGAGGACACGTATATGCTTCCAGATGATGTTATTGCAGCTTTGAAAGAGATGGGTGTACTGAATGCGAAGAAGAAGGCCGACGGGACTGCGGTGGTGAATAAAGCCAAGGTTAGAGAGTGGGCGAAGGTTAACCATGTCGATGTTGACTTGACGCACTCTGTAAGCTCGGACGGATTCGTGGAGGAGTGGGTGCCGGAAGGAGCTGGAGCAGAGACGTAGAGGGATTGTGTCAATTTGATGCGGCGTTGAACTGGCTTGCGGAGTTTGGTCCAAGGATATAACCCATGTATTGACACAGCATCCATACTCCAATGCTTTTCCTCCATCTTTGTGCAATTGCTCTCTTATGGTAGACTCTGAAGGTCAGAGATGTGCTCAAGGCCGCGCCGCCGAGGTGACTCGAGGGAAGGCCTCTTATGAGAGGTTGCCAACTCGTTGAGGAGACAATGCGAAAAGCTATCCATATGGTGCTGCATCTCAATCAAGCTGATACAGTGCTGCTTTGCTTGACGTATTGCTGGGTCCAGATTTTGCTCATTGAGCACAACGGTGTTGAAGCCAAGTGAGTTGAGTTCGCCACCGATCCCGGATCTCTGGTCGACACATTCCATGATGGTATCGTAAGCGCCACCCGACACAAAGGACCAGCCTGAAGTCACAGTCGCCGCAGGATCCGTCATGTCGACAAGAATTGTACAGGTGCCCGCCTTGAACTGTTGAGGGAGGCGATAATTACCATCAGGGTTGAAACGGTTGAAGGCGCCAAGTCGAGGTGCAACCCTCCCGGTCTGTGGGTTTAAGGTGGCGGGAGGCAGTCCTCGCATCGCGCCGAGCGCTCGCCGACAGTCTTCCAGCACGATGCCACTGCCATAAAGTGCATCGCAGTCTGGTGCCCGTTTCTGAAGTGGATGGGAGAAAGCTTGATCATCAGCGACCGGTGCTGCATCACTGAGCCAGAAGAGAAGAGGAATAATGATAAAGAATATCATTCTGTCGATCATCAACTGATTTGATGCTTGACACTTGTTCGCAAGGTGAAATGAGGAACACAAAGAGAGAGCTCTGCCTTTTTGAAGACCTGGCATGTCAGTGGTCTGCTCTGCCTCGAATCATTTGAATGGCTCTCATAGAGATCACGGTTCTCTAACATAGATGGCTTGCTCCCTTGTTTCGACTTATATATGCGATAACCTGTAGACGAGTGGATTCGATAGCTTGATGACACAGCGCGATTTGGGTACGCATCATAGCTTAGGACGTTGAAGCGCGACAGGTTATCTCCAATGTTTCTCGGGGAAAGCGTTTCATCTATGATACAATCGAGGACTCAGGGATGAAGCCGCATAGGTCAGGTGCGAAGAAGAGGTCTCTTCTCATTGCAGTTGACACTTCATCAGGAGCTTCAGGTGACCTTCGGCGGTGTAGCGGAAATGTACCGCCCTTGGCGGCCCTTGACGTTTGCTGAACTGATATCGCACTTTCACTCGGCCGCAACGCTTCACAGAGTATTGCAGAGTCTCTACAACTGCGCAGATCTAAAGCCACTGTGAGGTGATAATCGACACTATGTCACGGACTTCAATTGAGTTACTCCCCGTCCCTTCTACGGTCGTGATCGGATCCGAGTCTGCGGGATCAGCGATACTGGTTGATCGAATTACTCTACCGCTCATAGAGACCGCTCAGATTGTCTCGGAGAGATCAATGCCTCACGAAGATGATATGTCTAGGACAAGAGCGACCATAATCATTGCGACTGTGGCCAGCATGACCTCGATGAACAGCATGTTATCAGGAATGCTTACAGTAGCTTTACCAAGGATTGCAAAGGATCTGGCACTGAAGGAGAACCTCCTGTTATGGTAAATCCGTCCATGAACGCATTGTGTAGATAGCGATGCTTACCATTGAACCCACTCAGGCCTGCGTCAGTCTACGCGTTGACCTGCGGTTGCACTCTCCTTCTTTCGGGCTCCGTTGCCGATGTGATTGGCAGCCGACCAATGTATCTTGCAGGATGTGCGCTTCTTACAATCTTCACTTTGGGCTGCGGCCTTGCAAAGACTGGCATTCAGCTCATTATCTTCCGCGCCTTCTCAGGTATAGCCATCTCTCTCTGCTTGCCTAGCGCTGTCAGCATCATCACGAGCGCATTCTCGACTGGTCAAAGGAGGAACATTGCGTTTGCATGTCTTGGGGCTGCACAGCCGGTAGGGTTCTCGTTAGGGCTGGTGCTTGGGGGTGTACTCGTTGATCGCATTGGGTGGCGCTACGGATATTACATTGTTTCAATAGCGAATGTGGTCATCTTTTGTATGGCCATGTGGGGATTGCCCAAGAATTCGAATCACGTGGTGCCTGTGACATGGAAGCGGCTGGTCTACGATATTGACTGGATCGGAGCTTTCCTTGCGAGTTCATCCCTTGGGATGTTATCCTATGTGTTTGCGTATGCTTCACCATGAGTTACAATTCACTACACTGAAGACTGATCTGCTATCTTAGTGCGGTGACTGCCAGTGCTTCAAAGTTACGGGATTCCGCGAACATTGCACTGCTCTGCGTAGCAATAGCACTGCTTCCAGCTTTTGTTCTCTGGGTTGGGCGTCAAGAGAAACTCGAGAGGCCGGCCATTATCCCGAACTCGCTTTGGCGGAACACCGTATTCACCTGTATCTGCATCGCTGTCTTCTTCTCTTGGGCCGTCTTCAATGCGACGCAATACTTCATGACTCTATTCTTTCAAGAAGTGCAGGAGCTATCCGCAACCCAAACCAGCCTTCGATTCCTGCCAATGGTTTTCTCGGGTGCCGTCACGAACGTCGCAACAGGCTTGCTGGTGCCAACTGTTTCAGCGAATCTGCTCGTCTTCAGCTCCGTGGCAATGACAAGTCTCAGCCCAATGCTGATGGCGCTTGTCAATCAACACTGGCTGTATTGGTACATGGCATTTCCGGCAGTGCTACTTACGCCAATCTGCGCCGACACCCTCTTTACTGTTTCGAATCTGGCCATTACCTCTGTTTTCCCATCCAGAACACAGGGACTGGCAGGCGGTGTCTTCAACACTCTCGCCCAAATTGGCACGAGCGTCGGTCTAGCTGTGACCGCCATTATCGCAAGCTCAGTCACGGCAGGAAGTGCTTCTCAGGATAAAGTGTCACCGGAAGCACTGATGAAGGGGTACAGAGCTACATTCTGGACTTGCTTTGCGGCTATGGTCACGATGCTGGGAGTCAGTGGATGGGGTTTGAGGAGGATTGGAAAGGTTGGTTTGAAGAAAGACTAGAAAGTCGTCGGAATACTTCCAACACCGCGCCTCCAACTATAAACATCTTGGAACCTATCAGACCTTCCGGAGATATTGGCTTCCCTATCAATGTCGAACTGAACTACCTTTGACCCCGACTCGAGATGCTTCAACCTCGCAGCAATATCTGCGGCCAATGGAGTGACGTTGACCTTCAACCACTTCTGATCAGACGCTTTAGGCAGTCTTTCCCCTGTCTGCGCCCCTCTAAGCATTCCGCACAACGCCATGACGTCCTCAATAGCTCTCCCATACCCATCCAGCAGCTGAAAAACGGTTTTCAGCAACTCTTGTGACCAGACGACTGGTATTCCCTCATCCCACTCATCGTCGTTGGACATTGCCATCTCCAGGCTCACAAGCTCGCATTCAGTCATAATCAGCTCATGTACCAGATTCCCGTCGCCATGGTGGCGTTTGTTCCAGCTCTGATATTGACCGCAGGTGCCGCCGAGCCCGGTCACGAGTCCTTGAACTTCGAGATGACGTTTCCCGACCGCTGCCCGCAGGGATGTGAGGAGATTGCACGAGCCTTCCATCGTCCGAAGGGGCGGAATCTGGGTGGGGCAGATGGTCGATGTCTCCGATCTCAAGCCTTCGAATACTGACTCGTTTTCTGGCAACAATATCTTCGCATCTGTTTTAGATCCGACGTCCCATCCCAAATCACCTGCAAGGTTGGCCGCTTTACCTAGCAAAGTACTGCTACTGCGGGTGCTGCTCTTCTTGCTGTAGCCAGGATCAGCGGTTCCCTCGGGCTTGCTCGAACCGTTTCCCATTGTAATGATGGAAATTCTTTGATGGTGCGGATTCTCTCTGGATACCCGTCTGAAAGGAGTGAAGAAGGCCGAACTTTAAAACTGGATACTCGTCTGAAGGATTCGAGAAAACTTCCGATCTGGCAAGCCGAACGACTGAGCACCTGCGCGCATCTTATATTCCCTCTACTCTACGTCGTTGGGCCACTAAACCCTCCGACTCATCCACTAAACGAACAGGACCAGTCCGATATCGAATCACCGCCCACAACCCCCAATTGAGGCAAGTGCCAAGACCGTAGACGCTGGGCCAACAACATCAATCTTTCATTGATCGCAGCGTGGTTCTCTTTGTTATTACAATCGCTACTTGCCCTTGTTTAGCTGGTTCGGGATTCACGAACGATTGATTTCGACGGGTGGTTTGTAGGGAAGTTTGGATGACCAGATGATCCACCTCCTGATGCAGGGAATCTTGCCAGAGGATCGCATCTATGTACTAAGTAGTACTGGTACCCTTTGAGTAAATTAATAGTACGGTTGGTGTGCCGGAAAGCTTTGGCGGGATGCATGGGATGAGACCAAAAACTTCAGACATACAGGTTCGTACATGGATTTAACGGCACTGTATTCTAGAGAACAAAACAGGAAATGCAAGGTTTTTTACATCTAATAGTGTGCTGATTGTTTCAAATTCGAATACACAAAATGTAAACGTCTCCGTATCTACAAAGTACTCAACCAGACCCCCTCCCAACCCCCAGACAAACAAACGACACTAGGACCACTAAGAACACCACTCAGGTCCCCGTTCTCGTCCCAGTCTTCCTCGTCAAAACAAGCGCATCACCCCCCTTAACAACGTCATTCGGTCTAACAAGCAACTTCTCCACCACACTCCCCACCATATCATCCTCCGCTCTGACCGCAATCTCCAATTTCATGGCCTCGAGGATGGCGACGACTTGGTTGGCTTCGAGCTTGTCGCCTTCGCTGACGGTGACTTTCCAGACATTGGCATTGAGGGGGGATTCGATCTTTGAAATTTCGGGGTCTTGATACATGTACACAGTCAGCAAGCATGTTTCTTTTATGGTTTTGGATGGGTAAAGCTTGTGTGGGAGGGTCTTTGTTTGGTTTCGTACCATTGAGTAAGGCTTCGACCTTATCCATAGGAATCTTGCCTTCGGCTTTTTCTTTCGTCCACTTGTCCATCAACTCCCTTTCCAACTTATCCATCTCCGCCTGCGCCTTGGCCTGCTTGGCTTTCATAGCCTTCACCTCCTCCCTCGCCTCCCGTAGCAAGTCATTATGCGCTTTCATATCGAACGTCGTCTGTTCCCACTGATACTCATACCGCCCACTATGGAAGATCGCCAGTTGCCGCTCATACTCTTCCTCGCTGACCTTGTAGAAGGTCAGCTGGTCGAAATCCTCAAACAGCCAGGGTCGGTCGAGCGAGTAGCCTTTCTTGGAGCCGAGGATGTCGACGCCTGGGATGGTCAGACCGGTCAGCTGGTATCCGCCAGGAGATTCAACGTTGTAGAGCGCCATGCATGATCCGCCCCAGGATACCTGGCCCTCGGGCGTGAAGACTCGGCTAGGGTTCATCTTGGGGCAGTTTAGCCGGTGCCGAGGATCTATGGGTAGGCATAAGGGTAGCGCGGCGAAGAAGCCGACTGAGACGGCCATGAGATTGCTGTTGAGGAGGATCCATTCGAGGTCTTTACGTTCGAGACCGTTGTTTTTGGCGACGAATTCCATGTTGTCGGGTAGGTAGGATGCGTAGGGACGTTGGGTTTCCATGTATCTTTTTATGGCGGCCGTCTGTCTGTGGCTTTCGAAGATGATGGGCAGTTTGAAGAGGCGACTGGGGACTTTGGCGGTACTTAGATCTCCGAGTTGTGCCTCGAGCTCAAGAAGGTGTGAGATTAGCTTGCTTTGGGGGATTTTTGTTCCGTCGTAGTAAATCAGAAGAGCTAAGGGATGGATTAATTAGCGTTGTACACAACAATGATCACTTTCAAGACTTACAGGTACAACATCCGACCGTGTTGATCAGGCCCTTTGAGAATGATATCTCTCCTGTAGATTCCTTCAGGGCCTTGGTCAGGGCTGTGACTCGACATCTGTGATTTAAATCGAACGTTCCGTCTCCATACTCTACTAGGACGTAGTCATCGCCTCCCTACACTCCAGCTTCAGCGTCTGTCATCCTGACCAGAATTATGACCATGCACGTGAGTTACAGATCAAGTAACTAGTGGTAGCAATTGTAGGAATGGGGCCGGCCCATCTTACCTGTCTGTAGAAAGTCAAAGGTTGGTTCCCCTTCGCTTCAATACGATGAAGTATAGCATTGCCAAATTTACCAGTTGACGCAGAAGGAGGCAAATTGGAATAATTAAGAGGAGTGACCCTGTCGAAACTGGCCTTCCCAGAACAGCCCTCGGCCACCTGCTCCAGAAAGTCACTCAGACGTTTGCGAACAGCAAGAGCATCGGACAGGGAGACTCTCCGATATCGCATGGTGTCTCCTGCCTTCATCTGGCCCAGACGCCAATAGTCAGCCTTGATGATGGTCGTGCTTGACACGAAACCACCAAAGTCAGGGCAATCGACCGGGAAGATGCATGGATCATCGCCAGTCCAGTTCAACGTCCCAACTGGATAGCCATACTCCACGACATTGCTTGGGTGCGCGCCACCTTCGCCGCCATCCGAGCGCGCCCATTTGGGTTTTGGACCAATCAGACGTATGCCACCTCGAGCAGCGTTATGTGAGATCTGCCAAGTCGTGTCATATATCATGTCGACGTCCTCGGGGGTTAGATAGCCCTCCTCATAAGGACCCACCATAGCTAGGATGTCCCAATGGTTCGTGTACTTCGGGATGAGTGCATTAGGAAGGCTCAATTCCTTCGAAAGATGTTCCGGTATGTCCTTGGTGATAGCAAGTAGGTCACCGGACGCAAGTTGTCGTCCTTGATAACCACCTACGCCCACCCCTGGAGAGGTAGCCTTGGATCCGAACCACTCTGCAACGTTTGAAAACCCCCCATAGACTGCAAGATGGGATCTGCATCCCCCGGCCGTAGTCTTGCCTATGGACAGTTTCTGCCCCGCATTCACCTTGAGTCTCGTCCACATCGCAACGGATTTATTATCGAGCTTAGCATCCATTGGGGCACCGCATAGAGCGACAACAGCGGGGCCGAGGAAGAGGAGTTCCGGACCGTTCAAGGTAATCTCCAGACCTTCCATGCCGGCGGGGTTGCCCACAAGATAATTTGCAATCTGAAATGCAAGCGGATCCATTGGACCAGCATGCGGAAATCCTCTACCCATCGTAGGCCGCCCAGGGTAATCTTGGACCTGTGTGTACGCGCCACCTCCAATTACATCGATTACGGCGGGAGAGTATTTAAAAGTGGTCAGGAACTTGGTCATTGTTCTCCCTGCCGCAAAGTTGGGGTCTTCCAGGATCGATGCTAGGAAATCCAGATTGGTTGGCGGCCCACAAATTCGCGTTTTCGAGAGAATTTCATGCATTCCTTCGATGGCTTCTCTGCGGGTAGACGCATGGAACATGACTTTCGCAAGAAGAGGATCTAAAAACGTCAGCAAACTTCAGCTAAGACTATGGTGTGAGATGCTAGGTCTGCCGCTCATCATACCGTAATGTGACGAGACAATTGTTCCAGTTTTGACCCATGTGTCGATCCGAGAACCCTTCAAGTCCTTCCATTGTACGCTTTGAAGTGTCCCTGGCGATGGCGCGTAATTTTTAGCTGGGTTCTCTGCATACACTCTTGCCTCGATTGCAGCTCCGTTGGGCGCTGTTGGCTGCAGCTTCTTGAGGTGATCCTTATCAATACCCTTTTTACCCGACAACTCCGCATCCGCCTGCCTCAGCATCAATTCAACAAGGTCAATATCGTAGCAGAGCTCTGTGATTCCATGCTCGACTTGAAGTCGTGTATTCATCTCCAGGAAAAAGAAGTCGCCAGTCTCGTCGTCGACAAGGTACTCGATAGTACCAGCTGAGCCATACTTGATGGACTCCGCTAACCGTACGGCTGCAGCTCCCAGTTTCTCCCTGAGATCTTATTGAGTGTCAGAGGTGGTGTGTAGGCAGTAATGATCTCGTAGCCACCTACCTGGACGCTTAGTAACAAACGGGCTGGGGCACTCCTCAATGACTTTCTGATGCCTCCTCTGTATCGAGCATTCTCTCTCGCCGAAGTGGATGGCATCACCGAGTCCATTACCAAAGACTTGTACTTCAATATGATGGCTTGAAGGGTAGAATCGCTCGATGAAGATACCAGAATTCTTGAAAAGATTCTCTCCACGAGACTTTACTGTTGCAAAAGATTCCTTCACTTCCTCTACAGATTGGCAAGAAGCCAGTCCCATACCACCTCCACCAGCGGTCGCCTTGAGCATGACCTGAGAAAGGTGTTAGCTTCCGAAGTTAGCAGTATATCAAAGATAACGTACAGGGAAACCTAGCCTAGTAGACTCCTTGACTGCCTCATCTTCACTCTCGATGAGTCCATCTGTTCCGGGGACTACAGGAACGCCAGCTTTAGTCGCCAGCTGTCTCGCCGTATGCTTCAGACCGAAAGACTCGATACTGTCTGGGCTTGGACCAACAAAGACCATGCCTGCAGCTGCAACGGACTTTGCGAAGTCTGCGTTCTCTGAGAGAAAGCCATAGCCAGGGATAATAGCATGAGCGCCACGTTCTTTCGCGATCTTGATGATTCCATCTCTGTTGGCAGAACAATACCGTCAATTGCAAATAGATAGACCTTGTACACCGGAATAAGAGATCGAGCCAATGCAGAAGGCATTAGATACAGAAGACAAATGATCAGGTCAACCGAGATGAGAGGCTTGACCATCATTAATATCACTGAGCATAAGTAGCAACGATTTCAAGATGAAATAGAATGAGACGGGGAAGAGAACGTATTGAGATTATAGGCATGGTATCTCGCAGGATGGTCTTACCCATCAAGATAGCCCCGTGCATCTCCACCCGGGAGGAGCACGGATTCGTCAGCCTGAGCAACGTGTAAAGATGCAGCGTCAGCTTCGGTGTAGATTGCAATGGTACGGATTCCCAATTTTCTGAGGTTGAATTGTCAGTCAGTGTAAAGGTGGTAGTCAGTGAGGTTCTGTATTGTCGAAGACATTTGGAAAGGGGAAAGGGCGTCGCTTACTTTGCGGTTACCAAGATCCTTGCAGCTATCTCCCCGCGATTAGCAACCAGCAGAGTCTTGAGCTTCTCCATATCAAGACAACGCAAGAGGATTCTTTCTCTCAGGACGTCAACGACAGCGACAATATTCCAGCTGATGTTCCTCCCGGGTAACAGCAAGCCTTATCAACAATCCCGGGTCCGGGTCGCAGACGAGCTGCCGAATGGGGTGTGAACTTTATGGTTAATTACTTCTCGGAATGCGGGGGTGGCCCTTATCGATAGTGGGGAACAAGGTGATCATTAAGCTAATATAAGTTAGATGGAGGGTCCGTGGAATATCTCCGTCCTCACTGGGCTTTGGGTAGACAAGCTTCTACTTTCCCTCGGCTTCACTTCTACACGGAATCGTCAACAACAGCAACTCCACATCCTTGCCTAAGCTCACCTCCTCACAAGGGAGAGTAACACAACAACATGGGGCCCATCAAGCACAAAGCCTTGATCAACGTCGACCTGGGAGAAGCCTATGGCAACTGGGCGTGCGGTCCGGACCTCGAGCTCCTCCCCATGATCGACCAAGCCAACATCGCCTGCGGCTTCCACGCCTCGTGAGTCCTCCCTCGAACAAAACTCTAGAAACTGGATTCTGACCCCCCCCCCCACCCCAGCGACCCCCTCATCATGATGGAAACCGTCCGCGCCTGCATATCCCACCACGTCGCCATCGGCGCACACCCTGGCCTGCCCGACCTGCAAGGCTTCGGCCGCCGCGAAATGAAGCTCGACCCCTCCGAACTCACCGCGATAACGATCTATCAGGTCGGCGCCTTGCAAGGCTTCCTCTCCCGCGAAAACGTCCCGCTACACCACGTGAAACCGCACGGCGTGCTGTACGGCATGATGTGCCGCGACTACGAGGTGGCCAAGGCGGTGATGCTGGGGATTCCGAAGGGGGTGCCGGTGTTTGGACTTGCGGGAACGCAGATGGAGAGGGCGGCGAATGATCTCGGGGTGGAGTTCTGGGCGGAGATGTACGGGGATGTGAAATATAGTAAGGATGGGATGTTGGTCATTGATAGGAAGAAAAAGTACGTGTTGTGTCCTCCTTTATACTCTCTCCCCTCTCATTCCCTTATTGTCTGATTATTGTGAGCCCGCCTCTGCTGACGGCATCATAATTCCCAGACCCTGGAAACTCGAAGACGTCGAAAAGCACGTCACCCAGCAACTCACAACCGAATCCGTCACGGCCGTTGACGGCAGCAACGTCCACCTGCCTGTCAACGACTACCCGATCTCCGTATGCTGTCACTCGGACTCGCCAGGCTGTGTGGATATCATCAAGACCACCAAGGCCGTAATCGATAAGTTCAATCAGGAGCACAATAGGACCTGAAAGTCGATGAAAATGTACCAAGTATTTCTTGCAATAGACATGGAGTCATGAGCATGGTGCACGATTCCCATCATGTGAGATAACATGCGCAATCAGAAGGATATAGGAACCGGATTGGCCAGATCTATCACGGTGGTAGCAAAGCCGTGTAGGTTCATGAGAGTTTCACCGACATCCCTTCGGAATTTGGCAGAAAACGATTCTGATAAGAAACCCTTCATCCTGTGCAGCCAGAGATCCGACCGATTGGCATGTATACAGTACTTTACACGAAAGAGCCGACGGCCCCATCCCAATCTCATCGTACACCGCAATGAAACTCTCAGTCCCTATCGACCTCTAAACCCTCTTTCCCAATCCATCTCTATCCGCAAGCATGCAAGATCGATCTCGAACAACAGCACTCGAGTCACCAAAATCAGTTGTCAATTGTCCCCACCGCCAGACTTGTTTTGCGCCAACTCTAAACCTTTGTAAACCCATCTACAAGAACGCCTTGACAAAGCTTACTGCTATAAGTTGTGCGTGGAGGACCGGCATGGCCAGATCGGTCGGTAAGGGCAGTGTAGGACCGCCTGGTGGTAGGCGCTGCATGTCGGCGGATCCTCCATTTAGAGTCTGCAGGTGGACAATAAGAGGTTGAATGAATGCGTACTGCGCTTCGGGAATGGCGATCGCTGACGTTAGTGGGAAAAGATTAGATGCAATGTACAAGACAGGCTGCGCGGTAAACTTTCCCGTAGCAGAGTTTGAGTAGATCAAGTCCCATATCCTGTCGGATCGTCCACGGCCAATCGGTCCGGAATTGAGGTGTGATGGAACACCAATGATCGAGAGACTCCTAGCCGTATTTTAGGTATGCCTTAGGACGAACAGACATTCTCATGGGCGTAAGCGCGATATCGACTCAGCAAATCCGTCCTTATGACTTCCGACTGCGAGGAGAAGCTGAAATGCGCCACTATCGCATGCGTGTTGACCAGAGCAGCTAGAATCATTACGGAGTCAGCGACACTCCATGTCTGCGATAGTGTTAAACCTACGCCTTCCCAACTTCTTTGGCGCGTCCACTGTCAGATATTCCTCGTCACTGCCCTCGATCGGCAAAACATCCAAGACATCATCACCCCAGATCGCCAAGAAGTTGATGTTTAACCGCGTGTAGCTGGCATCCCAGATTCCCTCCTCTACGGCGTCTTTCCCAGAGCCAAAGTGGTAAAGCTTCGTCATGCCCTTCTCGAGATTCTCGAGGAAGGAGTAGTGTTGTTGTGCTGCGATGGCCCAGCTCGTCCACCCAGTACCCCACGGTGCGTATTCGACTTTTGCAATCGGCGTCCTGTAGATCTCCGCGGTACTGTTGGGGAGCGGTAACCAGCGGTGGCCGTCAAAAGGTGGAGCGCCTGGTTCGCCAGTCTTCAATCCGCCAAACATTCCATCTTCCTTATCTATAAGAGGAAAGGTGAAGTCCGCCGGACCATGCCAGCTAGGCAGCTCAGAGGCGCGCCAGGTTTCTGCTGGCTCGGAATTTTCGTCGCCATCGATGGTGGGAGGGGTGAGCTCGGGCAGATAAGCACGAATAGCACCGAGGTGATAGTGCAGCCAGCCCAAGACGGGGCTGTTGATCACGTTCGCGGAGACGACAAATGACCTCGGGTGGTTCAATTTTGTGTAGACAATTTTAGGTATGGCTTCTGGTCCCGCGTAAACCTAGAGAGTATGTCAATATCTTGCAAATTACTGGACATGTCATGACGTGTAGTGAAAGTCTCCATACCACATCATCATCAACCTTGATGTACAGGTTGCCCCTCTCTATAGCATGTTCCCAGACGTTTTCGAATCCTAATTCAGGCAAATCAATCCTTGAATAGCTTGGCGAAGTTGGGATGAGCCGATCCAGATACTGCAAATCTTGCTCCTTGTTGGTGTTGGCAACCCAGTGAACCTCATCGAGGAATCCGCCGTTCTCCACAAGGTTCTTCTTAAGATAACAATCCAGGATAGCCACTCTATCAGGCCTGCCGAAGAATATCAACCCAATAATTTTAAACCCCTCCGGCTTCACGAACGGCAATATTGACGTGCCAGTTTTGACTGATTGCAGGTGCCAATACGTGCCCAGTAGAGAGAGCATAAGGAATCCTCCTAGTAGACTGAGAAGCATCCGCGGCCGTCTCCATGACGGCTGAATGCAGTATGACTTTGGCAAACTCGACCAGGTAGATTCTCCTCGCTTCGATTGCGCATGACCCTTCTCTTCATCCAGTTCTAGTGCATCAAGGTCGTCGGTATCGGCAAAGGATCGAAGCAAGCTACTCTCCGCTTCAGATGACGATGCGCCAGGCGCCATGATAGTCCTGAGCTTTTGATGCTCTTGCGGACAGACTACTTCAGTGCTCAGCAAGTATTACTCTTCTCTCGGGTGTCCGGTACTTCGGGTCCGATGAAGCCTCGGTGACCACACAACCCTCGTGAAGATATGGAAGAGGGCAATATGACGGACAGTTGAGAAGTGACTCCAGTGCTATGACAGCTGGGCCTCGGGCTTAGTTGGCTAAGTTGAGAAGCAGATGAGGAAGCTTTCAATTTCTCCGAGCCGATGGTAGATGGCTATCGAAATTGGAAGGCGTAGGTACTCGTACATGCGCCTCATTCGGAAGGAACCACACAGGGTGTTAAGAGGTGTTAGATAGGTCAAACCAAATGTTGCATATATGTCTCTGAGCTGCAGAACATGTGTGACCACCACCAGAATCGATATGTCGATGACGCCTTGACGATATGAGAGGTTCACAGATAATACTTGGAAGTAGGAAAGAGAGCATTTTGCAAAGGAAAAGTGAATCAGGCCAGGTAGACATGAACCGATCTACAATACGGAGTGGTTTCCTTATGAGTTTCTCTTAGGAGTGTTTCACGTCCTTCCGCCAGATGAGCCTCGTATCAGCCCTTTCCGCTAGAGACGGCATTCACTGTTTGGTCCGCTAAGTTGTATCGATGATTACCTGAGTGCAGCAGACATCAGGCAAGGGAAGATGATGCTGCATAATTTAATCTGACCAAGCCAGGTCATAGGTGGGCCAGATTGGATATCAGGCCAGTTGAGTTGGGCTGAGTACGAGGAGTTTGTGGCGTCGGGTAACTTTCTCCCTCGGTGGTCGACCCAGTGTTTGGGATCTGCTGATGCACACTGCTGTCATACCACACATCGCCAACGTCATGGGGAGCAAAATTATACCCCATCCCAGAACTTTATGCTAACTGTTATAAGAGCAACAACGGTTCTTTTGCGAAATCATGTTTAATATCTTATAGCGAGAAGTCAGTATACTTTAGTGCGCCGCTAGACGTGGCTGATGTGATCTCTGGGATATCTATATTTCTAATACGACTTCTGTACGAGTCCATCAATGGCGGAGTGGATGGCTTGGCGCTGACAGGAAGTTACTCTGCTAGAGCAAACCTCAGCTAGCTGCCATTATTGATACGAGGTGGGAAGAGCTAGTCAACAACACCCGTTGCAGAAGTACGAGTACTCCTTGCCGGATATTCAGGTAACCTCTTACAGTACCAAAGCTCTTACAAATTGAATTAAGTTACCATTATCTTCACAGGTTGGTCGTGAATGGCAATTCAACAGAGAAGTTTGACGTCATCGTCGAAATACATGTGATGGCTATCTTCAGTGCTTTGCAAACATTGGACATATGCTATTTGCCTGTTCCCTTCCATTGCGTGCTGAATACGGAAGCTGAAGAACAAGGTTCGAATAGCGCCCATAGAGTAGAAAGTGTTCCTGCAACCGCTGTGCCCGGTCCAGCCACTCCCGTCTCAACCAACTTGAACGGTAGCCGCTGGGATTCGGATATCTACCTCCCAGTACTTGTGGATGCCCTTCAACAACGGCTGTCATCATATCCAGCTAAAAGTCCCCGCTCTCCTTCGCAGTACCTTTGAACTCGGCTTTCTTCAGCAACTCCTTTCCATGCTCTCGAATAATTTGCCGAAAGCAATCACGGAGACCCCGGTCAGAGTCGGGAGTGGTAGTATAGACCAGTTTGATGATGCGAGGCAAGATGTGCAAATTCCACGGCGATCTTGAGAGCGGCCCTCGAACCTCTGCCTTGCAAGGTCTTTGAGCGCCCAGATACCGTACTTCTCTCCAAGCGCATACATTCGCCCATTGATCGCGAGGGATACACTGCGCTCATCCGTAGCTGAGATTCCCAGGGGAATGTCATCCAGCACGTCATTATAGCTGTGCGTGTAGAGATAGTCCAACACTCTTTCGATCATAGCTGGGCTTTCTTCCTTCAGGGTGATCTCTGTAATACTAGCTTCCTAAGTCCGCTATTAGCAAGGGATTGTGCAAGAAAGTCTGATTAATTCTACCTTGAATTCTTCGTCACAGGTTCTCTCGAAGAACTTGGACTGAGAACAGACAATAGCACGGTGGACATTCCACTTCCGATCGCCGCAACGAATGACGAGATCGCAGTATTCCTCACTCTCACGGAGTCTCATAATGTGTTAGTGATTGCTCACGGGCAGAATGGAGACTGAAGACCTACTTCTTGCGCCCTTCCATGAGCTCTTTGCAAGAAGCACACATCATGTCGTCCATGATTGAAGAAAGGTGATATTGATTTGCTCGAGGATGTAGAATGAGTCGTTGCTCGAACAAATTGATCCAGTATGTGAGTGTTTTCGTGAATTTTGGGATGTTGTCGTTGCCTCAAAGCGCAGAAAGTTAGAGTCGCGGTGAGGTGAGAAAGTGAGACTTGGTACATGTAGGCCCTGGTAACGCGTTCTCAACACTTTGAACCCCGAGATTTTACGGTAGTTCCACAGCTAGTTTCTGGGATAGGTCACCTCAAACTAGCATGACGAGAGGCATTCACACCGTTATAGAGAGTGCACGTTGGAGAGTGAATTATCCAACGCCGTAACCAACCCTGACAGGAAGGACTGTACAGCCGAGATCGTGTGTTATCTTACAACCAGAGCAGAAACAGCTCCCATGTCGTTATGGCAAGGACACACTGATTGACCTTTCCGAACAACTTTGCCCTTTACTAAGACGGCATTGCAAGAAGCAAGCCCATGACTATACGCAGAAGGTAGAGCAGCTTTCATCCCGAGACGCGCGAAATGCCACCCACGTTATCAAGAACATGAACATCGTAGACTGCCTCCGAAGTACTGAACCTATTCACCAGGTCGTTGGAATCTTGGGATAGTCCTTAGAGCTAAGGTGAAGGTCTTGAAACACTGAATCATTGCCTTCAATGCACTAGTCAGTTGACCGAAGTCATTTGCAGGGTGCTTTGAACCAGCCACATACCCTTCAGACGCTTGATCCGAAGCTCGTCCTCGTGCTCCAGCTTCTCCATCTCTTCAAGCGGAGTATCCTTGTCGTTTTTTTCGTCCTCCGATTGCTGCTCAGTAGCCTTGCCAAGCTTACCAATGCCTTCGCCGATAACGAGAAATTGAGTGTTCACGTAATCGAGTAGCTTTGGCTGCAGGGGCATCCACCGAAGACTTCGGAACTCTTCAAGAATCCTATACGACAAGATGAGAATAATCTAATGCTAAAAGCAGCCTAGATCACCTACTCTTGGGGGTAGTCGGGACCTTTGGGCAAGTTCGTGTTTGCAGGCCCCTCATACTGGGGGTTCTTGACACTAGTGACAAAGCTGCCCCGCTCTCGAAGACCGACATCTTTTTGGACCTCACTCAGTTCTGAAGGTATAGTAAGAATATACGCCAGATGAGACTCGCGTCCTGTTGTGGTGATGGCATAGACTCCTTCGGCGACAGGAGTTGCCGCCGGAGTGTGTCTAGTACCAGCAGTCTTGGTTTCATAGTCGGAAGACTTCAGGGTATCCTTAATGTCTTCCATACTAGATTTGACCTTCTCGACAAAGATCATGAAGCGGTCACGGTGACTCATTGGCAGTACTTTCTTGGGCAACGCCAGCAAGCGATTGTTGCCATCATCGCCAATGGAGCCGTCTACCAGCTTCGCTCCGTGGGGAAGAGGTCGTAGAACGATATAGCTTCGAGCGATCTCATTGACGTCGGAAGGCTCATCGATGTTGACACGGCCACGGAAAAAGAAATAGATGATGCCCTTTTCGAGAATGCTCGAAGGAGTCGAATCCTCACGCTGCGAAGATTCTTCGACAGCGTCGCCATCGGTGTTTTCGGTCTCGCCTTTCGTGACCTTTTCTGTATTGCCAGCTGCACCGTTCTTCACAGCCGTTCCAGGCTCGATGTTTTCGGTTTCTTCCAGCTTAGAGCCATTGTCGGCCCCGTCGCTACCTCCTTCATTCGCAGTCGGCTCCTCCTTCCCTTCATTCGCATCTTCTCGGTCCCTCATATCCTTGTCCGCGTCTCCCTTAACACCAACGTCAGTAACAGCAGCTTCCTGACCGTTCTGCGTCTCCGCGCCGGTTTCTTCCTTCATCTCTACGTCTTTCTCGGTATCTTCATCACCTTCATCGGGCATTGTCTCCTCAATGGTTTTCTGCGCTTTTCCATTGCTCTTCTTGCCGCGCTTCGATTTCGAAGTGCCTCCAGTATCGGACTTGCGCTTGCTACCGGTTGCAGCCTTAGTGGGTGTGTTCTTGGCCTGAGAGGAAGCTGGGCTCGAGCTTGCCGCTGCAGCTCGACGAGCTGAAGAACGTGTGCCTGCCATGGCGATGGAGGGGCTCGGAGGGTATAATTCGACAGGCTTCAGCGCAAACTTTCGAAATCTCTTGCAGGTGATATGCTTTAGCTTCGATATATGAAGATGTGGAGTGAAGATACGCCTTCGGTCAATTGAGATGAAGTAGTTCAAGATAGGTCTTGTATTCCATTGATCAAATCATAACTTGTTTTATCAGAGAAGAGCGGAGCTTGACGCGCTGGGCTGCGCTTCGGTGCTGATTCGTGAAATACCTTATGACGTTACCTACGTTTGTCGATCTCTAGCTAGCGGCATCGCTCAGGAACTGGAACCGTTCGCAGAGAGCCAATCAGAATACAATACACACCACAACTATCTACCGTAGCACCTGGTTCAGCCTACGCTCAGAAAGGCGCCAGTACTCCTAAAGTAGAGTTGGTTTGTCAAGAGCAAAAAGTCACACCCGTCAACACCATCCTGCCAAAGAGAAAACGAACCGCTGCAAGTGGCAGCCTACTCGATGTCCATTGCGTCCTCTGTGGTGTTCACTGAAACGTCCTCTATACCATCCTCCACATCGGAGCCCAATGGCGGCACCTCGATCGTGACACCATCTATGGACTCTTCATATTCAGCCTCAGACTCCATGGCACCGCCTTCAACTCTGATTGAAGATCTATCACCAGGTCCCCGAACACGCCGTCGAAGCCTTCTTGCGCTGCATCCAACTTCATGTGCGTCTAGTGGCTCTCCACTATCTTCATCTATGTCGCTACCAATGCTCTGACTGTGCGAACGCTTGAAAATTCCGGCACTCCACCGCTTCTTCTTCAGCCCATAGCGCCTTTCCCTCTCTTCTGTAAGCTCGTCTTCCTCATCATGACAATGTAGCGCTCTGAAGCCTTCGATGATGCCTTCATGATGCTGAGCATTGTCGCGCGAGTCACGACCTTGGTTGCCCTCTTCGCTGGCTAGTAATGAATCTGCGTCTTCGTAGATATCTGGCCGAAGAATATCCGCGTCACTGACGTTTCCATCATCCCCTTCTGGTAGCTCCTCTACCGTGAGATTCTCATGATCATTGCTATATTGCACCGTTCCATCGATACATGTATGGACAAACGCGTGATTTTTATCGTCTGACTGCTCGTAAAGCTCTTCCATGTTTACCATTGCTTCGAACTTAGGAGCCATAAACGTAGAGAATGGTCAAGGATTTCCAAGTGCGCGAAGTACAAGTTGCAAAAATATCACACCATAGCCAGAAGTAACCACAAGTACTAAAACTAAGTGATCTGATATGATTTCTTTGATAGGGCCCTTTACTTCATCACTATCCCAGTTGTCAGAGAAGTGCGAGATGTTGCTGGCATATTGGACTCGTGACTTTATGATGAGGTCAGCTCAATTTCCTTAATGATAAGGGGTTCATAGAAGTTTAAGTCATTATCGAAAGAATGAAAGAATCACCAAGGTTTGGACATTGGGTATTATTGATCTGGAAATGACCATCCTGAGGAAAACGTAGGGGCATCGGCAAATTCCGAAGCATTGTGAACACATTCGAAAAGCGCACAAACCGCGTCGTATAGCTGGCTCAAGTGTACACAGCAACTCATCAGCGCCTTGTTCCTCGCTCTAGTGGTGCAATCAGAGTTGTCACTGTCTTGGGTGTAAATAACCCGTTCAATACTTTCATGTATGAGGCTATCGCTGGCTCATCCGCTCTCCTTAGCTCAAGATGCAGTCCTCCCCAAACATGTTGACCAAGGTGTGCCCCTTAAGACAATGCATCTGGACCTCATTGACAGGTATCGCAGTTTGAGTCGAAGTCTTCCAGAGCCAAAGGCATAGCCTTTCATCCCCGAAGGTACATAAGTTTGTGTCATAAGGCTAAGCTCCTTTGTTGACAGATGTTAGACCATGGATCCTGGTTTCGCTCCACTCTTCAACAATTCAGCTGTGGGATTATCGTATGGGAACTCTCATTGATCGATTCGAAGAGCATGACGGGCCGGTCCGAGGCATCGACTTTCACAAGACCCAGCCTCTTTTCGTATCGGGGGGAGACGACTACAAGATCAAGGTTTGGTCTTACCAGACAAGGAGATGCATCTTTACACTCAATGGTCACCTGGATTATGTACGAACTGTATTCTTTCACCACGAGCTGCCTTGGATTCTCTCAAGCTCCGATGACCAAACTATAAGGATATGGAATTGGCAGAATAGGTCTCTGAGTAGGTTATGGTATACGAGCAGAGCCTGCGGGAATAGGGCTGACGCAGCGAATAGTCTGCACAATGACGGGTCACAATCATTACGCCATGTGTGCTCAATTTCACCCAAAAGAAGACCTTATCGTTTCTGCATCATTAGATCAATCTGTCCGAGTCTGGGACATCTCAGGATTGCGCAAAAAGCACTCCGCTCCTACGTCAATGACCTTTGAAGATCAGATGGCCCGAGCAAACTCCAGTCAGGCAGATATGTTCGGGAATACAGATGCGGTGGTAAAGTTTGTCTTAGAAGGTCACGATCGAGGGGTCAACTGGGTGGCTTTCCATCCCACACTTCCGTTGATTGTCTCTGCGGGAGATGATAGATTGGTCAAGCTGTGGAGGATGAGCGGTACTTATTCTGCTCCTTTATAGTTAGAGGAAGCTGATCCGGAACAGAAACCAAGGCTTGGGAAGTCGATACGTGCCGCGGTCACTTCCAAAACGCATCAGCGTGTCTCTTCCATCCTCACCAGGATCTCATACTCTCCGTCGGTGAAGACAAGACTATCCGGGTGTGGGACTTGAACAAGCGTACATCAGTCCAGTCATTCAAGCGGGAAAACGACCGATTTTGGGTGATTGCGGCACATCCTGAAATCAATCTATTTGCCGCTGGCCATGACAATGGAGTCATGGTATTCAAGCTTGAGCGAGAACGACCTGCATCTGCTGTGTATCAAAATCAGCTATTCTACATCACTAAAGAGAAGCACGTGCGGTCCTACGATTTCTCCAAGAACATCGAGTCCCCCTCGATGTTGTCACTGAAGAAGCTCGGCAGCCCGTGGGTGCCGCCGCGAACACTGTCATATAATCCCGCAGAACGAGCCATACTTGTCACATCCCCAGCAGATAGCGGATGCTATGAACTCATTAACCTTCCTAGAGACGCTTCGGGCGCGGTTGAGCCGACTGATATGAAGCGAGGACAAGGCAATTCAGCTGTTTTCGTTGCTCGTAATCGTTTCGCCGTTTTCAATCAGTCAAGCCAGCAGATCGATATCAAGGACTTGTCCAATTCTACCACAAAAACTATCAAGCCGCCGCCCGGGACGGTCGACGTTTACTTTGGTGGCACTGGCTGCCTGCTCCTGATTACGCCCACTCAGGTTGTGTTGTATGACATCCAGCAGAAAAAGCATCTAGCTGAGTTATCGGTCACTGGTGTGAAGTACGTTGTGTGGTCTGGTGACGGCATGTACGCTGCTCTGCTAAGCAAGCATAACGTGACCATTGCCACAAAATCTTTGGAGCAGGTTAGCACACTGCATGAGACTATTCGCATCAAGAGCGCTACCTGGGATGACGCTGGTGTTCTTCTCTACTCAACTCTCAATCACATCAAATACACTTTACTGAATGGGTAGGTCGGACTGCACAACGCGTATTTAATCTTCCTGACATTGTGATAGGGACAACGGCATAGTCAGGACCCTTGATCAGACAGTCTACCTAGTCAGAGTCAAAGCCCGGAGCGTGTATTGTCTGGATCGAGCAGCGAAGCCCAAAGTGCTGAACATTGACCCGACGGAATATCGTTTCAAGCTTGCTTTGATCAAGCGAAATTACGATGAGATGCTTCAGATCATCAAGACCTCGAGTTTGGTAGGACAGAGCATCATCTCATACCTGCAAAAGAAGGGCTACCCAGAAATTGCGCTTCAGTTCGTCCAAGATCCTCAGACTCGATTCGAACTGGCTATTGAGTGCGGCAATCTTGATGTCGCAGTCGAGATGGCCAAACAGCTCGATCGGCCGAAGCTTTGGACGCGGCTTGGCACCGAAGCCCTCGCGCACGGCAATCATCAGATCGTCGAGATGACCTACCAGAAGCTGCGAAACTTCGACAAACTCTCTTTCTTGTATCTAGCGACCGGTGACCAAGAAAAGCTTTCGCGCATGGCCAAGATTGCAGAGCACCGCCGCGATTTTACATCCCGCTTCCAGAATGCGCTGTATCTGGGTGACGTCGATAATCGAATACAGATGTTCAAAGAGATCGATCTAGGTATGTACACGATGTAATAGTACGAGTGGGTTTGCTGACAATTAACGCAGATCCCTTGGCTTATATGACCGCTAAATTACATGACAAGACAGAAGAATGCGAGATGATCCTGGAGGCCAGCGGCATGACAGAAGACCAAATAACCTTACCTCCTTTGGGCGAACTACTTCACCCTCCGAAGCCGATCGTTTCCACTCACAAGTCGAATTGGCCAGTGAAGGCTACTTCTCATTCTTTCTTTGAAAAAGCTTTGCTTAGTGAGGTAGGAAGTATCGAAGATGAGGCGCCAACGAATGGCGTTCATCATGAGGATGTTGCAGACGAAGACGTTCTGGTAGCCCGCAATGGAACTCTCGGAGCAGAAGAGGAGGAAGATGCGGCTGGCTGGGACATGGGTGACGATATCAACGTGGAAGTGGAGAGCGATTTTGTTAATGTCGAAAGCGCAGAAGCAGGCGCAGGAAGCAGCGAGGCCGAACTATGGGCTCGAAATTCGCCCATTGCTGCGGACCATGTGGCAGGTGGATCCTTCGATACCGCCATGCAACTTCTCAACCGGCAAGTTGGCGCTGTGAGATTTGAGCCGCTCAAGCCACGTTTCCTTGAAATATACCAAGCTTCGAAAACATACCTACCTGCAAGCGCCGGATTGCCTCCGTTAATTAACTACGTCCGAAGAACGGTCGATGAGACGGACTCACGGAAGGTTCTCCCGATCATTTCGCGAGATCTGGAATCCATTGCGGCTGGTGATTTGCAAGAGGGCTATGCGGCAATGCGTTCGAACAAGCTCGAAGATGGGGTGAAGGTGTTCAAACGGATACTGCACTCATTGCTCGTGAACGCCGTCTCATCACAGCAGCAAGTCAGCGAAGCGCTGAGGATCATATCTACTGCCGCTGGATATACAACCGCTATGTCCCTCGAACTTCAACGAAGATCGATCGGTACCGATACAGAAGCCAACCTGAAAAGAAGCCTTGAGCTCTCTGCTTACTTCACCATCCCCAAGCTCGAAGCGCCTCATCGACAGCTCGCCTTGATGGCTGCAATGAAGTTTGCATTCAGTCATAAAAACTTTTCGTCAGCCTTGAGTTTTGCCAACCGCATGTTGGAAAGTGAGGGATCTGCCAAGCTGCTCGATCAGGTGAGAGCTCTCAGTAGTCTCCAGAATGCCGAATGGTGCAGTGCTGATAGGCCATAGGCCCGCAAAATCAAGACACAATGCGAGCGAAACCCACAAGACAACATCGACATTGAATATGACCCATTCGCCGAGTTCGATATCTGTGCTGCTTCGTATACTCCCATCTATTATGGCTCACCAAGTGTTGCATGTCCTTTTGATGGCTCAAAATACCACTCAAATCATAAGGGGACGGTGTGCAGAATATGTGAGGTCTCAGAAATCGGCGCTCCTGCTAGTGGGTTGAGACTCTTCGCTCCAGGGGGGTGAAAGGAATGGGTCTCTCTACCTACCTATTTTTGCATTTGTTAGCGACATGAAAAGCCCTTTCGAGCGTGGTTGATGACTGCCATGTGATGTTTGTGGTCTATGGGTTTCATTTACCGTGCATTTTCTGTGCTACCTCGCATGGAAGGGTTCAGAGCTAGCTGGTTGAACCTTTTCGGTCGTGCAGAGCTCCCTTGATGGGTGATAGCACATTAGACAACACAAATGAAGCCTTTCAAAGAAAGCCTGAACACATCAAATGACTTCATGCAGTGGAGAAGGACTGGGGGAACCACGGATGAGGTACAAGCTTGACTGGCCGAATGCCGCTGAGAAGAGTATCGAAGGAACGCAGAATGACAACAGTCTTCCGCTCCACAAAAAAATCGGTACAAGTACGATGGTTCAAGGGGCATAGTACCCACGCCTTCAAAGCTCGTTCTTTGATTGTGTTACCAACTTGGTCTGGAGAACGAGCGTGGTTGCCAGAGACTCGATCCCAGACTTTCCTGTCCGGCTTCACATGCGCATTGACGATATGCGTTTATCTACGATTGTTCATTCGAGTCGTTTAGAGACACGTCAAATCCTGTATATTCACTAATGAGACGACAGTCCGTCTCTGCAAACTTGCACAGCCCACTAAGCACAATCCCTGCTATGTCACCGGCAACCCTAACATAACACGCAACATAAGACTCTCCGCTGTCACATCACTCCTCAGCAAGTCGGTTGTCACATTTCAACTCACTCAACTGCCTTCCCTCTCTAGATCCTGCTTGACTCTCTCAATCCCAACCCTCAAAGACCTCGACTCTCACCTCCAACGCCCCCCACACACACGCGCACGCGGCCCACCCCTAAAACCCTCACGCCACCAACACACCACATCCCAGGATGGCGCCCCTTTCAAAACTCCTCCCGTTCATCCTCCTGCTCCTCCTCGTCGGCATCGCGACCTTCATCGCCTACGCCATCTACACGATCGCCTCCGACGTGGCGAGCAAGACGCAGAAGAAGATGGAAGAGAAGAACGTGTCGTTTTCGAAGGAGGGGTTGAAGGTTGGGGTTAGGGAGGTGCGCAATGAGAATTATGTTGATCGGACGCAGAGGTATGTGTGGATAGAGTGGTTTCTATATTTCTCCTCTACTGGGGCTGGGTACTAGGGGGGTTTGTGGGTGGGGAGGGGGGGTGTGTTCGTTGGGAGGGAGGATTTTAGGGTTGAGAGGGTAAGGAGTAAAGTCAAGAGTATGGATGGCTAATACGTGGTGTGTGGCGTGTACAGTCTATTGGTCAAAGCGTGGAGTTACTCGTTTTGGAACAAGGAGCAACAGCAGCCAGCGGCACGGAACCCGTAAGCCCCAGTCACTCACTTGTCTTGTCTTGCCTTCTCAGAGTTGACGGCGGGCGCAGATATTCGAACTCTGGTTCTTCGACGGGACTGAGGTAAGACATAGTGCCGAGCTTGGGGAAGATCTGGAGGTGGTTTCTAGGGGGCGTATACTGGAGCATGATCGATCTCAGCGTAATAAAGAATTATATAGCGCTGTTCTTTTTAGTGTGAATATCGAAGATACCAGGGAAGGCTTTGGAGGAGTCACAGGTACTTGGGGACCTAGGTCTGGCAAAATGACGCCGTCATCTTCTTTACTTGGGCTTTCAACGCCCGCTGTCATCTATCGACAAGACTTCTCAAGTCGCAAACACAGTTTGCGGTCAGACAAACTTCTCCGTTTGCTCTCTCAAGTGATATGAAGGCAGACTGTCAATGACGATATCATTGCCGGCGGCTGGAAGAATATACACCTGGTGGATACCAAGATTACTGCCAGCACAGCAAGCGCGTGTCAGTCCGACTCCTTCAGCCATTCATTGCAGTGGTCGCGCTGACAGCAAAGAGCGGCCATAGCAGAGAGAAGCCTTCGGACTTTGACTAGCTCTATCACGTTGATTCGCGGGCTGGGATCCGCATCGTCAACGTCGTCAATATCGGTACACTCTTTGGAGGAGATGCGCGCGGTCCGCAGACGAGCTGGAAACCCTTTGAGTGTTTCGATCTCCGGATGCAGCTGATAATCGTTCGGTCCAAGCGGCGACACCAATATTGACTCCCGCGGTGGCCGTCAAGTACCTTAATCGTGATTCAAAGCTCCGATATGCTTATGTTTTGAGTGTTTCCTTCTTCGTATTCTTGGAGCTGACAAAGATGGAACCATGGGTACATGTCATACAGTAAATGCCGTCGCGGCTTTATCTGACGGAGAAACTCTTGCCCTGTCTTTGATTATTGTTACTCGCCTACTTTAAGGTATATGAACCCAAGGGCCAGGGAGGCGTCTAAAGTACGCCCCAACTGCTGACATACAATGCAAGCAGATAAGCATTCAGCCCTGAGTGCACCTGTGTTGAGAACCTCCGAGCAAACGCCTTAGTAACTAACCCGTATGCGAACCAAGGACTCTGTTGACCTTAACAAGCACTACCATGACCAAAGAAGGTAATGGTCTACGAGGCTTGGGTCCTCGACGGACTCTTCGGACGTAGCTAGTTCGGTCTTGCTTTCTCCTACTGTTGTCATCGAGCATGAAGGGTGAGACTGGATCGCAGGTGAGCAGCCAATACTCAGGCCAATGTTGGGCCAGACCGGTTCTTAAGGATTAAATGGCATTTGACGAGGACCAATTTGGGCTCTGCTGTAAGATTCATATGGAACCAACAAGCCACTCTGTCCTGACACTATATATATATATATAGAGTGACGATAGAAAATGTACGGAATAAGTCACGAATCCCCATTACGTCTCCCTGAACATCCATCAATGCATACTTGCCATCTAAGTTGTTGAACCTCCAGCAGCATGGCACGACGTCGAATCACGAGCCATATAGGGCGCGCAATATATAACCGATACTGTCAGAATGAGGTGTTGTGTTGTAAAGGTGACGCTTTGAGACTCCTGCATGGTCTCTGCCCATTTGGGTCAGGCTTGGACCACGCCGTACCTTGCGCGATGACCGGCGTTATAGTTTCGAGAGATCCGAAACACATCCTCCATAGTGCTTGTGTTCAGTCTGTGATCGTGGGCCACAAAAAGGGCTTGGCCGCTGGCCAGTTCTGCTTCTGAGTTGTCTGCAGCACTAGGAAGCTCTGCCGTAGTATGACAGCTGCATAGAACCCTGGGTTGGATCTGGTTTGTAAGACTTCTGGGAAAGACAGAGCGTCCACGATACTCCTTGAGTACCGCTGTGGTTAGCTCTCGGTACCACAACAGACAGAGGCCAGTTTAGTAACGAGACAAGGGAGATGATGATGGGCATGTGGTGATGACCATCAATCGACAAGGCAAGAGATGGTAGCAACCTGCGAGATTAAGTGAAGGGCGGAAGCCGTTGCCTCGTCCTCGAACCTAAGGGGGACCCTCCTTGTGTAAATATATGATCTTGCTCAGCCGTGTGGAGATTTCTTGACGCACATAATCGTTAGCTTCAAGCAGGCCTAGCACCTGCCCGTACTAAACCTGAGCCCTCCTGCTGGATACAACCCACCCTCTCTGTCTAGGCCTTGCCTTTGTGTGCACGATCCATGACGTATCTACCAAGCCCCTTCCAGGGCGCGCGCGGAGTACTGTTGCATCAGAATGATGAAGCCAACTGACTTGCGCGTATCGATAATGGCGTGAATAAGGATTATCGATGCGCCCTGACAGGTGCAGAGATTTACCAGAAAGACGTAATGAGAAAGCTGAGACTTGGTGCAAGAATCTACTATAAGTGTTTGGCAACAAAACCCAGAGTCACAAGCCAAAGGGAGCGTAACTCGAAGCGGGAGTCGGATGACATAATCAAGAGAGCTCCGCTCATTGGCTGCATAAGGCCACTCTTCCATGACCTGGATTCCTAGTTTTGCCCTTGCAGGATACTCGACTGACTGACCGCTTGAGACTTCGTGAAATCACATCGCTGGTCATCAGGGAAATTTACTCGTGAAGATCTCGGGTTTGACATCCAATTGGGGAACTGATGAAGGCGCAGGTCTCTGATATGGTGTAGAAATTCAGAAAGCTCTCTCGGCGCATATCAACTCTCACACCACTCACTCGCCATACACTTCGCTTGTAATTTATCCTACATATCATCTCGACACCTAGGCGTACGTTAGGAGAAGGTGCGAAACATCTGGCAGGGACACGATGTCAGCACCTCAGGGAGGACAACCGGTCCAAGGCTACTCGAGTCCCGACTCGTACGGCCAGGAGCAGCCTCCACAAAATGGGCAACATGAACAGCTACGGTATGAAGGAACGACCTCTCCAACGCAGGACGGCGCTCCCGCCTCATCAACAGGTCTCAAAAAAGGGCGACGGCATTACGCGGGACAAGCTTACGACTTTGGAGCTGGAGCCAACTCAGCGTTAGGAAACCAACAACAGGGAGGTGGAGGGTACCCTGCGGCACCAGGTGCAGGTTACGCAGGCTATTCTCCTCAGGTCCAACAACCAGCATTTCAGCAGCCAGCATATGGAGCTGGGCAGGGCGGTCCGGCACCCGTCGGCACGCCAGGCTATGGGCAACCACCTGCTGGAGCTGGCGGATATCAACCCCCAGAGCCAAGCTATCCCGCACATGGAGCCACTTCGATGCTCGGTGGCGTCAGTAGTATAACGCAGCAAATGGGTCAGATGGGCATTGGTGGACAAACACAGCAGCAACCCCAAACGCATTCACAACACCGTCCCCAACTCAACCAGCTGTATCCCACAGATCTGCTTGACCAGCCTTTCAATGTGTCTGAGCTGGACCTACCACCTCCACCCATTATCTTGCCACCTAACGTGAGTTCACGTGATAGCCGTGAGTCTCAGTGAAACTGCTGACCATACCTAGTCCAGCGTCACCCCATCTCCTGATGCGAACTGCCCTTCGAAATACGTACGCTCGACGCTCAACGCTATACCGACGAACCACTCCCTACTCAAGAAATCACGCCTGCCATTTGCCCTCGTAATCCAACCCTATACATCACTTCACGATGTGGAAGATCCAGTACCTGTGGTACCGGATCAGGTCATTTCGCGATGCCGACGTTGCCGATCTTACATCAACCCCTTCGCAACCTTCCTTGATCATGGCCATCGCTGGCGGTGTAATATGTGCAATCTGACGAATGACGTCCCCCAAGCTTTTGACTGGGATGCAGCAGCACAAAAGAGTGCTGATAGATGGCAGCGACCAGAGCTCAATCATGCCGTGGTTGAGTTCGTCGCTCCTCAGGAATATATGGTTAGACCCCCACAGCCTCTCGTATACTTATTTCTCTTCGATGTCAGCTATGCTTCAGTCACGAGTGGATTGCTTGCAACAAGCGCACGCTGTATCTTGGAAAGCTTAGACCGAATCCCGAATGCGGATCGAAGGACACGAGTTGGCTTTATGGCGGTGGATTCGAGCCTGCATTACTTCTCGATTCCAAGAGATGGGGCAGAAAATGGAGAGACAAGCATGCTGGTCGTTAGCGACTTGGAAGAACCCTTCCTACCGACGCCAGGGGACTTGCTGGTCACGCTCACGGAATGCAGAGAGAACATCGAGGCCTTCCTCAGCAAGCTGCAGGAGATGTTCCAGAACACTCAGGACGGAGGTTCCTGTATGGGATCTGCACTTCGAGCCGGACATAAGCTCATTGCTCCGCTTGGAGGTAAGATTACAGTGCTGACTGCAAGCCTACCTAACCTGGGCCACGGCAAGCTCGAAATGAGGGAAGACAAGAAGATCCTCGGAACGAGCAAAGAGAGTAGCCTTCTCCAGACAGCCAACAGTTTCTATAAGAGCTTTGCCGTTGAGTGTTCCAAAGTTCAAGTCTCGATTGACATGTTTCTTTTCTCTTCGCAATACCAGGACGTTGCCTCGCTGAGCAATCTACCAAGATATACTGGGGGTCAAACCTACTTCTATCCAGGCTGGAACGCGGCGAGGAGCGAAGATGCAATCAAATTTGCTCGGGAGTTCTCGGACTACCTCTCTGCAGAGATCGGGCTTGAAGCAGTCTTGCGAGTAAGAGCAACAACCGGCCTTCGCATGAGCACTTTTTACGGCAATTTCTTCAATCGAAGTTCAGATCTGTGCGCCTTCCCCGCGTTCCCTCGCGACCAGAGCTACGTCGTTGAGGTGGCAATCGACGAGACTCTGACAAAGGGAATGGTTTGTATGCAGACAGCTGTCTTGCATACGACTTGCAATGGTGAGAGGAGGATCAGAGTCATGACTCTTGCTCTACCGACTACTCAGATTCTAGCGGATGTATATGCGTCGGCGGATCAGACTGCAATTGCAACGTTCTTCAGCCACAAAGCGGTTGAGCGTGCTTTCGGCAATGGTTTAGAAGCGGCTCGAGATGCTCTGCAGGCCAAGTTGGTTGAGCTTCTACAGACGTACAGAAAAGAGCTCTCTGGAGGTAACATGGGTGGAGGTGGGTTGCAGTTCCCCGCAAACCTAAGGGGGCTGCCTGTTTTGTTCCTAGGTCTGATGAAGAACGTAAGGCATCTCAACCTGCACGATGCATAATGATGTACTGATTTCCTACAGATTGGACTACGGAAATCTGCCCAGATACCAAGCGACATGCGCTCAGCTGCGCTCTGCCTGCTATCGACTCTCCCTCTTCCTTTGCTTGTGCAATACATCTATCCCAAACTGTATTCATTACATGATATGCCCGACAATGGAGGCTTACCGGACGAGGCTACAGGAGAGATTGTTTTACCACCTCCTTTAAACTTGTCCTCGGAGCGCCTTGTACCTTTCGGTCTTTACTTGATTGACGATGGCCAAACGCAATTCTTGTGGGTCGGCCGAGACGCAGTGCCACAACTTATCAACGATGTCTTCGGCCTTCCAGATAAGAGCCAACTGAAAGTGGGTAAACAGACTCTGCCAGTGTTGGAGAATGATTTCAACGAGCGGGTCAGGGCCGTGATAGAAAAGAGCAGGGATCACAGGGCCAAGGGCGTGGGCAGCATCGTCGTACCACACCTGTATGTGGTCCGGGAGGATGGCGAACCAGGAATCAGGTTATGGGCGCAGACGATGCTGATCGAAGACCGAGCTGATCAAAGTGTGAGCTTGATGCAGTGGATGGGAATGATGAGGGAAAAGGTGAGTGTCTCATAGGCAATTGAGCTCACACAGGGGCTAAGTCGGGTCGTCAGGTCGTGCAGTGAGTGCGCCCGGCATGAGAGCCCATGCTTGGCCAGCTCTCTCTTCGCTTTTTGTGGGGCTTTGTATTGCTTTATAGCTTTGGCGGTTGTAGAGTCTTCTTCTCGGGCATTTTGACCAACGGTGTGGAAGCGTCCACAGGCTTGGGAGTTGTGAAAGCTGCCTGTGATTGCATCTGTGTCAAACACCTGTTTCAAGGTTTCAAGGAAGCGAACATTTGCCCTTGATCTGGGGCCATGGGTTCAAACGTCCAGATTATGACCCGCTGCACATGGTTGACCCTGATCAAGAGTGCGTGAAAACCCCAAGCCGGGTCATTCGGGCTTGTAGTCTAAAGTCGGCAACGTCGCTTGCGTCTATTGGTACTTGAGGTTGTGCAATGTACTGGGTACTCTAAAATAGATAGGTTCGTGCCGCACGCCTGCATCCGTCCGTTGCATTGGAGGGGGTTGTCGGTGCTTCCGCAAAACGATCCACTCCTACTGGGTGTGTCAGAGACCTTGTACGTCGGGCTATATCAGCGATGGGATATTGCAAGTGTATTTAGCATGCCATTATTCGAGTGATCATGATACACATTAATCGTATGGGTGTGTTTTGAAAGAAGGTGATGAGGTTCAATGTCGGCGGTTAGAGGGCACCACTCCATGCCTTTACTTTAGGAGATTCCCCACTACTAGCGTGCTAAGGAGAGACCACTGCCCGCATCAAACGCCCAAAGGACTAGGTAGAGTACATGTAGACCTCAGCCTTCGAGCTCAAAGTCACTGTTCATGAAACCGCTTTGTCGACGTCTATTGTGAACACCTCAGGTCGCCGTTCTCAGCATTAGCAGTCTGCCCGGTCCAGAGATCGTTGGCCCCAGCATTGAAGCCTGAACAATCTAAAGGAGGAAACGCCGGTATGCTTCTCAGGATCTACTGGTCCGTGGATCTCCGGGGCTGGAACGGGACACATTGTCTAGATCTCTGCATGCCTTCTTGATTCTGCGCCATTTACTGATCCCTTGTGTTCAATGTAGCGGTGCTTTTCAATAGTTCCTGTGAAGCTACGAATCCGCTCAGAGACATTCAGACGCAGAACCCAACCCCTACGCAGAAGTATTCAAGCTTATTGAATTGCACGGCCAGTTGCATACAAGACTTGCGTGATATCGGTCGATTCACTTGGCACGAGCGTCCAGCCTCAGCGAACAAAGAACCGCTCTCCTCAACGATCCTCAACATCTGCCTTTAAAGCTCGACCGACTCTCATCGCAGACAAAAGCAGCAACAGCGCAACACATTTGCAAGCTGCGGAGTCTGCGTTGCACATCTCTAAAGGACGACTTCAAGCTCCCAGAGTGCTAGAGCGTGCAGACTACCAAGCTCTGAGAGGCTGTCTCAGGCCAAGCACGAAAGAAAACAGGTACGTTGGAGTAGCTTTCAGTCAACCTCGAGCCGTACGTTCATATTGTTGCTTCGTATCCGGCCCTTTCGTCGTCGGTCTTGGAACCTCACTTGCGGGTCGTTCGTCAAGTCCTGTCGGCGCACAACTGCATGCGAACCACGTTTTCGCATTCCGGTGGAAGCCACGTGCCCTGGAGTCTGTAATTCCTGGGTCCAGAACAGGCTCTTAGCGTACTGCCAGACTCATCCGTTTTGGACAAATTCCGACCCCTTCATTAACGAGGGTTTGCGCTGGATTTGACAATAGCTAACCGCACACTACAATAGCTACACCAGCACTACGCTGTCGTGAGCACTTCATTGCTTGGAGTCTTTCACTTCCCTACTCTTTCCACGACTTCCGCTCGTTCCATTTCTCGACATCACTCACCTACACTCCCAACCTGGATCAACGTGAAGGGTTTTAAAGACATCATCAATTGTCTGCACATCCTAAGCTCCATCCCAAGTGTCCCCCACGATGTCTCGTGCCCAGCAGCCACCTCCACCAGGCGGCTCGAGGAAGATTTCCTTCAACGTGTCGGACCAGTATGACATCCAGGATGTCGTAGGAGAAGGTGCTTATGGAGTCGTCTGGTAAGTCTACAGTTACACTAGTCTAAGAGCTTGGAGCGATTCCGATAAAGACTGACATTGAGAAGCTCTGCACTACACAAGCCTTCTGGTCAGAAAGTCGCAATCAAGAAGATTACTCCCTTCGATCACTCCATGTTTTGCTTGCGTACCTTGCGAGAGATGAAGCTCCTGAGATACTTCAATCACGAGAACATAATCTCCATACTTGATATACAGAAGCCGAGAAACTACGAAAGCTTCACAGAGGTGTACCTGATCCAGGTATGTCTATTATTCTCTTAAGCCAAATATCTCCATACCGGTATGACTTTCTGATAACCTCCGTTCCAGGAGCTGATGGAAACCGACATGCATCGTGTCATTCGCACTCAGGACCTTTCAGACGATCACTGTCAATATTTCATCTACCAGACACTGCGTGCTCTTAAAGCCATGCACTCTGCGAACGTGCTTCATCGCGACCTTAAACCATCCAATCTCCTCCTCAACGCCAACTGTGACCTTAAGGTCTGTGACTTTGGTCTGGCAAGATCAGCAGCCTCAACGGAAGATAACTCTGGCTTTATGACCGAATACGTTGCTACCAGATGGTACCGTGCGCCGGAGATCATGCTTACGTTCAAGGAGTACACGAAGGCTATTGACGTGTGGAGCGTTGGATGTATCTTGGCAGAGATGCTAAGTGGCAAGCCTCTATTTCCTGGCAAAGACTGTAACGCTACCAGCTCTTGCTCTTTCGTACTGGGCCAATCTGACAAAAACTTACCAGACCATCACCAACTTACTCTCATCCTTGACGTCCTTGGTACACCAACCATGGAAGACTACTACGGCATCAAGTCTCGTCGTGCTCGCGAATATATCCGCTCCCTCCCCTTCAAAAAGAAGATCCCCATGAAAGCCATGTTTCCCAAGACCTCCGACCTCGCCCTCGACCTCTTGGAAAAACTTCTAGCCTTCAACCCCGTAAAGAGGATCACGGTGGAGGATGCTCTGAGACATCCGTACCTGGAACCTTACCACGACCCTGACGACGAGCCGACGGCAGACGCCATTCCAGAGGAGTTCTTTGACTTTGATAAGAATAAAGAGACGTTGACGAAAGAGGAGTTGAAGCGTATGTGACACCCTCAATCTTGTCTTCAACTTTGAACATTCTAGCTGATGCTTTGACAGAGCTCATCTTCCAGGAGATCATGCGATAAGTGCGCTCCTTATATCATGTGGAAACTTGGGTGCAAATTGCGCTCTGCATACGGCGGTGAAACTCTCGGCTTACGGCCTGGATATTGACGATTGTGCTTTTTTACTTTTACACGAGGCGAAGTCTGCATGCATGTTTCTCACCACATGAGTGGAGCAATAGAGCGTTTGCATATGGTTGTCTGGAAGTCACCCTCCTTTTACTTGCCACAAAGGCTGACCTGCATGCTTGCGCTGGACAGTTGCTCATGTACCTCGATACACCATCGTGTACATAGCTAGCGGAAATCTAGAGCCTGGCCATAGTACACATCCCGTGCTTATCATACCTGTCCTTCGAAACTTCTCAGCTCCTTCCACCTCCAGGCAAGCGGTTATCCTCCATAAACCTCCTCATCCCCTTCCCCACCCCCTCCGGACTCGGCATCTCCGCGCAAACATCAACCTCAAACCCAAACTCCCTCCCCAAAAACTCCCTAGTCGTCGGTCCAATCGTAGCCACAAACACCCCTTTCCTCGTCCTCCCCTCTCCCTTCCCCACTTTCTCACAATCCCGTCCCCGTTCCGTGTGAGGAGTATCACTCAGGAATCCAAGAGCACGTAGCATGGCTTCGCATCCCGTCGGCGAAAACACCACGACCCATAGTAACGGTGTGCTTGAATTCTCAGCGACGACGGCGGTGAAGGCGGAGGGGAAGGTGGACATGACGCCCGTCTCGTAGATGACCATTTCGTCGACGCCGATGCGGGTTTCGGGGGGCAGGGTGGGAGAGGTCAGGGTTTTGGGGATGATGTCGCGGCGTTGTTCGCCGACGAGGAAGAGTAGTCTAGGTTTTCGCTTTGGATTGTTGGGGTTTACATCGTCCTGCGAGTCTTGGCCTTGGTCTGGGCTTGTTGTTGTTT
>JAABUP010002335.1_pt1 | contig 37001 bp, 37 predicted proteins | sample 5559201 | NCBI WGS metagenome assembly JAABUP01 (sample SAMN10711887, study PRJNA513373) | rock metagenome | isolation source: Antarctica rocks | place: Antarctica
CGAGCCGGGAAGCCCCGGTCGAACTGGTCTCGGTTTCAGGCGTGTTGTGTCGGCGTCGGCGCGACATGGACGGAGCCATCGGTTTCCATAAGCAATCGCCTCTTGGGACAATGGCTCCCGTGCCGGCCGCGTGGAAGGCCGCTGGGGATGGACGGCAATCATGGCGCAGCATTGAATGCTTTAGCGGGGAAAGACAGGCTGCCCACAGTAATGGCGTGCCACGGGACAGCTTGGCGTGCATTCCCGGACGCGGATATGCATTGCCTCTTTGTCGTCTTCACGACATGCCCCCAGAATGAGAGTGCGCAGGCTTTCGCACTGACGCGCGGTCTCACGCTCGTCTGCTCGCGCTCAGGCCGGCCCGAAGCGACCCCGGCCTGATCGGCCCGCACAACTTCATCAAGGCGGACCGCCGCGGTACGCATCCGACGAGCTCCGCCTTGCGGGATGCGGCCGACCTTACGGGCTTACGGCTAGCCCAAAGGCGATCAGATCGATGCGGGTCAAGGTTCTGAGCGGGGTCGAGCGCCGACGTCAGCACGGTGGCTAAGGTGTTTACCCCGTCGGAGAGGCGGGCTGTCGCCACCACGGTGCGGACTGTCGCTTTCCCTTCGGCCGACCACATGGCGCGGTAGCCTTGTATTCTTGCACTGGATGATGGGGGTCACTGGAGAGGCAGCAACGCTCCCCCGAAGGCCCGTGGACGGCTGAGTGCGAACACAGCCACAACAGTTATCACTGCGGTACTCGGCCGCGAACGGTATTGGCCCCGCGCAGAACAGGTGATCCGCCCCGTTTCGTCCGGTGGCAACAGCGCTCACCGCGCCGGAGTGACCCAGGGTGACCAACTGACGGCTGGCCGTCTCTCGCCAAGGCCGGGCATCAGGTCCGCGCATGGAACCGCTCGAGGGCCCGCGACGACAAGGACGGCTTTGAGATGGTGGCGTCGCCGCGCGACGCCTTCCGGGCGGACGTCGTCTTCACGATGTTGTCGGACGACCGGGCGATCCGCGAGGTGCTGCTCGCGTCCGATGTCCTGCGTCAAGCGCGCACGGGCGTCGTCCACGTCGTCACATCGACGATCTCGGTCGCCTTCGCCGAGGAACTCGCCGGCCAGCATGAGGAGGCCGGCATCGGCTACGTCTCGGCCCCGGTATTCGGCCGCCCTGACGTCGCCGCAGCGGGGCAAGTTCTTCTCATAGATGAGGCCGTGCCCGTTGCCGAAGACGCCGTGGTCGGTCAGCCGCAGTTGCTCGGCGGCGGCGCCCGCGTTGACGAGGAACTCCACGATGGCCGGACCGAATGGGGCGAACCCGGACGTCTCGCCGGTGACCACCGCGACCGGCAGCCCCGCCAACGCCGGGATCCTCAGCGCGGACGGATCGGCGGCGCGGACCTCGGCGGCGGACGCGCGCGGCGGATCGAAGGTGACGGGTGCTGCGGTGAGTCCCCAGTCCAGCGCGCCGATGCCCGGTGTGGCGGAAAACGGCGGGCCCATCGGCTCGATGGCCACGATCGCGGCCACTAGGCCGGGACGCCGGTCGCCGAGGAGCCAGCCGTCGGGACCGGATGCCGAGTGGGTCACGACGATGGACGGGCCGATGCGATCCAGGAGGCGCGCGAGCCGGTCGGCGTCCATAACCTGCGAAGCCGCGAGGTCGGCCGGCATCGGCCCGTACCCCGCCATGAAGGCGTCGAACGCCGCGCTGTCGGCCTCGGCAAATGGCCATTGCGTCTGGGCGGCCGCAGCGTCGTCAGAGAAATAGACTTGCTTGGCCCGGGCGTAGGGGAAGGGCGGGCCGGTCGGGCCGATGACGTCGGGATGATAGGGTGAGCGGCCATGGCCGGGGCGGTCGACGATGAACACGGCGTAGCCGGACTCGAGCAGGCGTTGCGCCCAGCCGGGGCGGCCATCGGGCGTGTCGAGCCATTCGGTGCCCTGGAACGTGCCGCCGTGCACCAACACGATGGGCAAGGGCTGCGTGACGTGTTCCGGCGCCTCCCAGGCGACGAACATCGGCCCACGTTGATAGGCTTGTCCCTCGATCGTGACGCGCTCTGCCGTCACCCAGAACTGCCCGCGTCGGGAAGTTCGCAACGGAGCGTCGGCCCAGAAGCTCTTTCTGGCGACGTGGTTGCTCTCATCGATCTGGTTCATGGCATCGTCATCCATTGATGGTCATGCGCGTCTAGGATTTCACCTTCAGGGACGTGCCAGGAACTGCGTCACCAGGTCGTTCAACGGTGCGGCGCACTCTTCCGGCAGCCAGTGGCCGCAGTTCGGAATGGACCGGCCCTCGACATGGGTGGCGTAATGACGGATCTGCTCCGCCTCGGAGTCGCCGAAGCCCCCGTGCCCGCCGCCGCCGATCGCGAGCACCGGCATACCGAGTTTGGTCTGGGCGAGGGGCTTGTTCCGCCGTTCGGTCTCGTTCAGCGCGCGGTAGTACTCGAACGCGGCGTTCAGGCTCTCCGGCTTGCTGTAGGAGCGGGCATAGAGGTCGAGCAGTTCAGGCGTGAACACGGCCTTGTTGGTGGCGTGAACCTTGATGAAGTGCTCAAAGAAGAAGCGCTCCTTGCCCGTGATCAGCGTCTCGGCGAGCCGGTCGCCGGCGGCAAAGAAGCTGAAGTGCCAGACGAGCGACTCGCCCTCTGGCGTGAAGGCCGGGTATTTGTAGATGCTGTCATCCGGGATCGGCGCCTCCATGTAGACGAGGCGACGGATGTCGGACTGGTGCTCGACCGCCATCGGGTAGGTATTCCAGATACCGATGTCGTGGGCGAGGAGGTCGAACGGCGCGTCCGGGCTGAAGCTCTTGGCGAGCTTGTACAAATACGCCGAGACATCCTGCCCCACGTAGGACGTCTTCGGCGGTTCCGACTCGCCGAGGCCCGGCAGGTCCGGCGCCACCACGGTGTGGTCGCGCGCGAGCAAGGGCATCAACTTGTGCCATTCGTACCAGCTCTGCCCGAAGCCGTGGACCAGGAACACCAGCGGGCCCTGGCCGCCCTTCACGTAGTGCAGCTTCACGCCGTCCACGTCGCGGAACCCGCTGTTGAAACCGGCCGGCACGGGGAACTCCTCGGAAGCGGCGAGGGCCGGGGCTGCGGCCACGAGGCCGAGCGCGAGGCACGCCCATCGGATCAATCTCGTAGTCATCGCAGACGTCCTTCGTGTTTGAGCGTCAGGCATGGGCGAGAGCGCCGGGCGTAAAGCCATAATCGCGGGCGCGGAATGCGACCGCGAGCGCCGCGAGGATGAAGAGCAGCATGGCCCAGGGCAAAGCGCCCGCGCGCACGTTCCGAGCAATAGGCGGCCGATAATCTCGGTACCCGCCGGGAAGCGGTCAGGCCACCGCGAAGCCTCTGCTGAACCGGACGACGAACTGGCCTGCGTGACCATCTGATCTCTGTATTGGACTGAACGATCCAAAAATAGATACCTGCTCGTCCGTTGTCAACTTCCGGACCGACCATTATAGAAGCCATGTAAGGAGAACGCACATGGCGCGCACGGGCCGCCCGAGGGGTTTCAGCAGAGACGAGGCGGTGGACCGCGCGATGCACCTGTTCTGGCGGCACGGCTACGAGGCGACCTCGCTAAACCAGCTCAAGCGTGCCATGGGCGGCATCTCGCCCGCGAGCTTCTACGCCGCGTTCGGATCGAAGGAGGCGCTCTTCCGCGAAGCGGTCGCCCGTTATCTGGACACGCACGGCCAGGTCACCGCTTCGTTGTGGGACGAAGTCTTGGCGCCCCGCGGGGCGATCGAGCAGGCCTTGCGCCACTCTGCGAGGATGCAAACGGACGTGGCGCATCCGAGCGGCTGCATGATTATTTTGTCGGCGACCGGCTGCTCACCCGACAACGCCCACCTCGAAGCGCATCTTAGAAAGGCCCGGCAAGGCAACCGCACCGCGATGCTCGGCTGCGTCGAACGCGCGATCACCTCTGGCGAGCTCGGCAGCGACACGGATGCCATAGCCCTCAGCACTATGTTTGACGGCTTGCTTGTTGGCTTTTCGACGCAAGCCCGCGATGGCGTACCCGTCGAGGCGATGAACGCGGCGATCACGCAGGCGATGGCGGTCTGGGACGTAAGCGGCAGCCGTGCCTCACGATCAGGCTGAGGATCACTCGGAAAAGCACGAATATAGATGGCGAAGGCGGAAATCAGCTACGAGCGTTGCGTACCCGGAAGCTCCATGGAACAAGCCCAGACATTTATTAACTTGGTGGATGAAAACACGTCTCTCACAGCACTTGCCCTGACAACGCGGATGAACAATTTCGACGATCTTAATCTCGTCTCAGACATCGTGGAGTCGTTCGCCCGCGGGCCTACGACCAAGGCCAAAAAACGTTGCCCTGGCGGTGGACGCCATAACCGATCTGATTCCGGATGCGCACCGAAACAGCGTGGACGTCGTCTCCCCGAACCTGGGCAAGGCGACCACGACAGAGAGCGTCCCGGTTTTGCTGAATGGGGAGGACAAAGCCTAAGCGTGAGTGGCTCTCGATGTGCTCGCGTACCTTACGCCAGCCCGACTATACATTCGATCCCAGGTTTTAATGGTGCATCCTTGTCGTCTGAATGCAAGGATGCACTATGCCTATGGCACAGGTTCGCCGATCCCGCCGCACTGGACTTCTGCGTCGAAAGCGAGCCGACGGGCTCCCGTCGCATAAGGTGATTTCGAGCGGGCGGTTGTCTCGCGTGAGCGAACTATTTGATAACGCCAATCTTCTGCCTGTCGATCGTCGATGCGACAGCAATAATAATCACGGTGCCGAATACGACGTTTTGATAAGCGGGGTTGAGGCCGACGATCACCGTTCCAATCCGGACCGTGACGGCAATTAAGCCACCAGCCAAAGCGCAGCCGATGCCGCCCATGCCGCCCGAAATGGACGTCCCGCCGACGACGACGCCGACGATCGTTGGAAGGAGAAAATTGTTGGCCATGGCCGGAGAGCTGTACATCGTCTGCGATAGCAGCAGTAGCCCGGCCATGGCAGCGCAGATCGCCGAAATGGCGAACGCGATCATTTTGACGCGCGTGACTTTGACGCCGGACAGCAACGCGGCTCTTTCCGACGCTCCTACCGCGTAGATATCACGGCCCAGCCGCGTGAAGCGGAAGACGAATGCGAGAATCGCAGCCCAGATCGCAACCGCAACGATTCCATGGGGGATGCCGAACGACTTGCCCGCCAGGAAAGCGATGATCATGGAGGGGCCTGACAGCGGAGCCGCCGTCGCGTTAGAGATGTAGTGCGTCACGCCATAAAGTATGCCCAGTGTGCCGAACGTCACCACGAACGAGGGAATCTGTGCCTGGGCATGAACATATCCCTGCATGGTGCCGATCGCCGCCGCGATCAGCAGGATCAAGGGAATACCGACATCGCCGAAGCCAGGGTTGAGAATCACGGTGGCAACGGCCGCGAAGGACGCCATCGTTGCGATGGAAAGATCGATGCCTCCAGTGAGAATGACGATCGTCGCCCCGATCACCAGCATGAGCGTCGGGGCAGCATCGGTCGCTAGGCCCGCCATGGCTCTCATGGATAGGAATTTCGGCTGTGCAAGAGAAATCATCGCTACGAGAGCCGCCAGGGCGAGCACCGGGACCGCAAGCTCCCGGCCCAGCCGCAGGGCTTCGATGCGCCTGATCCTTGCGATCTGCTGGGACACGGCAACGGTGGCCATCGTTCGCCCCTCTCCGGTCAGACCATCGCTGCCACGATCACCTCGGGCGCGGGTTTTGCGCGGCAGAGGTCGTTGAACCGCGCGGAGACCTCGCCGTCCCGCATGACGATGATCGTGTCCGCCATGCCGAGCGTTTCCTCGAGCGTGTCTGCGACGAAGATGATGGACATTCCGTGGGCAGCGAGGTCGCGCATCGTTTCGAAAAGATCGGCCTTCGCGCCGGGATCGAGGCCTCGGGTTGGGTGATCGAGGATGAGAAGGTCGAGTTTGTCGGCCATGAGCCACTTGGCGACCGCTACCTTCTGCTGATTGCCGCCGCTGAGCCGCTCGATGAGGTCTGCCGGGCTTGAGGCCTTCACCTTAAGGGTATTGATCCAACGTAGCGCGCCCTCGGTCTCGCGCCGCCGGTCGACGATCCCGTGCCATCCCATCGACGGCCCAAACGTGAGAATCACGTTCTCGAGGATCGTCCGCCCGAGCAGCACCCCTTCCGCCTTGCGCTCTGCAGGCACGTAACCGATGCCCCGGGCAATCGACGCATCAGGCATGCCACCGACGGGCACGGGCGCGCCGTTCACGGCGATGCTCCCGGTTACGCCGTCCTCCGCGCCGAAGATCGCTCGGCAAACGTTCTCGGCGCCCGACCCCGCGACGCCCGTCATTCCCACGATCTCGCCGGGGCGCACGCTGAGCGAGACGTTTTTGAACCGCTCTGGCGCCGACAGCCCCTGAACGACGAGGCGGGGCGCCTCTTTGCTCAACGGGCGACGTCGATCCTCGAAGTAGTAGTCTTCGGATCGCTTGGAGCCGACCATAAGGTGGTAGAGTTCCTCGTGCGTCGTCGATTGCCGTGTCCGTTCCGCGACGTTCTGCCCGTCGCTCATGACGTGGACGCGATCGGAGATTTCGAGGACTTCGTCCATGCGGTGCGAGACGAAGACCACTGACGCCCTCTCGCGCAAGCGTCTGATTTGACGGAAGAGATCGTCGACCTCACCCTTGGCCAGCAGCGACGTCGGCTCGTCGAAGAGGATCACCAGAGGCTCATCGATCAAGTCTTCGACCGCCAGGACCTTCGCGAACTCGACCATCTGCCGCTCCGAGAAGCTCAGGTTCTCGATGAGCGTGTCGGGACCTATGGCGCTTTCGAGTTTCCCGAGCTGTCTTTTGGCTTCCCGATAGAGGCGCGCCCAGTAATAGAAGCCAAGGCGCCGACCCGGAGTCGCCTTGTCGAAGAAGATGTTTTCGGCGACGGTCAGGTTTGGGATGAGCGACTGCTCCTGGTGCACCATCCCAATCCCGAGCCGAGCTGCCATCACCGGAGAGCCGAGGACGACTGGCTTGCCACGGAGGGTCAGGGTCCCCTCGCTCGGCTGCATCGCGCCGGTCAGGATCCGCAGCATGGTGGATTTGCCTGATCCGTTCTGGCCGATGAGGCCGAGGATCTCGTTGGGTCTGAGCTCGAGGCTGACGTCTCTCAATGCTCGCACGGCGCCAAAGCTCTTGCTGACGTGCGAGGCGGACAGCACGGCGCTCACTTCACGATCCTCAGGCGACCCCTCAGGCGCCAGTTGCCGGCCACCAAAGCGCCGATGATGGTGACGCCCTCGACAATGTGGCGCAGGTAGGGATCGACCCCGAGCTGGATCATTCCGTTCCGCAACACCTCGAGGATGAGCACGCCGACCACGGACTGGATGACGCCGCCCTTTCCGCCACTGAGCAGCGTTCCGCCGACCACTGCGGCGCTGATAGCCGGGAACAGGAAGCCGTCGCCAGCAGCGGGGTTGCCTACCCCGAGCTGGGCGGAGATCATCACGCCTCCGGCCCCCGACACCACGCCCATGAGCGTGAAGGCTAACACCTTGTGAAACCCTACCGGCAGTCCAGAAAGCCGCGTTGTCTTCTCGTCGGCCCCAATCGCGTAGCAGAGACGACCGAACTGGGTGTGATTCTGGATGCCATAGCCGACCATGGCAAATGCGAAGGCCAGATAAACGAGCGCGGAGACACCCCACCCCTTGTCGAGGGCCAGTCTCGTCAGACCAGGATCGAGGATCTCAGGCTGACGGCCCGGAAACAGGAGGGTCGCGACCCCCAGCCCGATGAACCACGTTCCCAGCGTGACGATCAGAGAGGGAAGGCGCAACACCGTATAGAGCAGCCCGTTCGCGAGACCGAAAATGGCTCCGCAGGCGACAGCCGCCAGGATAGCGAGCCAACCCAGTCTTTCTTGGGTGGCTGAGTTAGCGATGAGCAGGGACACCACCATGCTCGAGGACGCTGTGACGCCCTCGATCGACAAATCGATCGATCCCTGGATAAGCACGAATGTCAGCCCGACGACGAGGACGACGGGAACGGCGCTCCCCTCCAGGATTGCCTTCATGTTGTCGAGGGTTGGGAAGGCGGCGCTGCTCACCGTGAAGATGGCGATCATCGCAATCAGGACCGCCGCGGGTCCAAGTCCCTTGAGAGACGCGCCTTTCAGTCTGAGACCATGACGGTTTGGAACTCGCAGCGTTTGATCGACAGCGTTTGTCATGGCGGATCCCTCGACAGCTCTCCGCGATTAAGGCTTTACTTGTTGGCGCCAGCTGGAATTTGCCCGACCGAATAAGCCCAGAAGTTATTTTTCATCTTGTCATAGGTGTATTCTGTCGGATCATTCTTCCGGTTTAGAATCTGGTCCACGTTGTCCTTGGTCACGAGGGTCTGTGAAAGGTAGAAGTCGCGCTCCGCATTGCTCAACTTGGCGGGAACGACGTCGCCCATTGAAGCAGCTTCGGCGAGGGCGATTGCGGTCGCGCCCTGGACATAGCCGTTGATGTACATCGTCGAAAGCATCTCGCCTGACTTGATCAGCCGGAGGGCATCGCTGGCCCCGTCCGAGCCGGTGACCGGGATCTTGCCCCCGAGGCCCTTCTCGCGGAGTGCGGCAACGGCGCCGACCGCCATGCCGTCGTTTTCCGAGAAGATGCCCTTCAGCTCGCTTTCGTACCGAGCCAGCCAAGTGCGCGTGATGTTCTGACCTTGCGTCTGGTCCCAATTGCCGACCTGCATGTCCAGGATCTTGAGGCCGGGGCACGCCTTGATCGCTTTGTTCAGGCCGACCACGCGCTGCTTGGCGGGCGGATTGTCGGGAATACCTTGCAGGACCGCGATGCCGCCCCTTCCGCCGAGTGCCTTGCAGAGTTCCATGCCGTTCCGGTACCCCGTGTCGACCCCATCAAAGGCGATGTTTGCCACCCAGGCGTCGGATGCCGTGTCCCAGGGATGGATGTCGTCGGGCCGATTCCAGAGCGTGACTATCTTGGCATCGGTGTCGGCGGCCCGCTGGACGATCGCTCGAGTGAAGGCATTTGACGAGGGGTCGACCGCGATCGCGCATCCCTCGCAGCCACCGCTGAATACCGCACCGAGTTGTTGCAACAACTTCTGGCCATCAAAATCGCTGACGACGACGTTGACCTTCTTGTCGAGAGAGCTCGAGACCGCATTGGCGCCCCCGATGAAGGCGGCCCAATACTCGCTCGAGGCGCTACCAACGCCGACGTAGACGTCGGTGAGCTTCTCCGCCGCCTCAACGGCCGGGGCTGCAGAGGCGGTCAGCGCCAGACCGAATACGATTCCCTTCAGAAATCTGCCCATAATCGTTTCCTCCTGATCATCGCATGCCCGTCTTGGCGGGCCTATGTCGGGTCATACTCGTATGCTCCGTAAGCACACTCTACCAATAAAATATATTTGTAAACCGGAAAGCAATTATGTGTGTATGAGCCTAGCCCAGAGCTGAGTTCCACAGGCTTAGGATGTCGTTCGCGTATCGGCGTTCAGGCCGATCGACTTCAGGAAGGCGATGTTGGATCTCGCGTCCGCAGTGGGATCGCCGGGAGCCGTGGGGTCGCGATCCTGCTCAATGACGGCTGGGCCGTCGAAGCCGTTTCGGTTCATGGCGGCCACGAACCCCGCGAAATCGACCACGCCTTGTCCCAGCGGACAAAACACACCGCGGTCCACGGCTTCAAGGAAGCCTATCTTCTCGGCGCGGACGCTATCCAACACCGACCCGCTGCAGTCTTTGAAGTTGATGTAACTCGTGCGGGCCGCATACCGCTCATATACCGGGGTGGCATCGAAGCCGGCGAATGCGCTATGCCCCGTGTCGATTGCGAAGCCTACCAGCTCCGGGTCCGTTGCCGCCATCAGCGCGTCGATCTCGTCCTCGAATTCGAGGTGCGTTCCGCCATGGGGATGGGCGACGGCCTGTACGCCTTGGCGACGCGCGATCCGACCGATCTTCTCGAACATGGCGTGGAAGTGCTTCAGTGGCTCTCCGGTCAGCCGCACCGCCGTATCCGATCGCCCGGCCGTCGCGCTTCGTTCCGGCGTCACCCAATCGACGATCACCACGAAGCGCCCTCCCGCGCCTGAGATCAGCCGCATCAGGCGTTCGGCCGCCTCAAGGGACCGCTGCTCGAGGGCCGGGTCGAGCAGGGGCTCCAGAAGAGCGGCTCCGCACACCGCCAGTTTGCGCTTGGCCATCTCCGACCGGATAAGGTCCGGGTCTTGGGGCAGGTAGCCCAACGGCCCGAGTTCGGTGTGGATGAATCCAGCTTTCGCAATTTCATCGAAGACGTCCTGCCAGGCAGGCAGGTTCGGCCGGCCGATATGGTCCACCCCCCAGGAAACCGGGGCGGTTGCGAGCAGCGGCTTGCGATGCTTGGTCATCGTGTTCATCCGTTCGGGATCGTTGTGAAAGGTCGAGCGGCCCCGCCCACTTCGGGGTCACGCTCTGGATCGGTGCCGCCTCCCGGGGCAAGCGTTCGCTGGCCGGGCCGAAGGGCGGGACCATGATGCCTGCGGATGCGCGCGTGCCGATTGCTCGGCCATTCCGAGCCGAGCCCGACGAGCAATGCCCCGAGCGCCAGAACGATGATAATGCCGAGCATCGCGTCAACCGAGCCAGGCGCCATCTGGCCGACAACCGCCGCGGCGACGGCTCCCGCCGCAAACTGCAGGGCGCCGATCGCGCCTGCGGCTGCGCCTGCGTTCTGAGGAAGCGGTACCATCGCACGCGCGATCGCGCTTGGCATGACCACGCCGGCCGCGAAGGTGTATGACGAGAGCGCAGCCAGGAGGCTTGCCGCGCCCGCACCGAACGCCATGCGGGATCCGCAGCAGGCAACCGCCAGCGCGAGGACCACCCACCCGATCCGCCGAACCGCGGCGCTTGACACGCGCTGTGCCAACCGCCCCGCAACGGTGGCACCAGCCAGGAGCGCCAAGGCCGGGATGGCGAAGAGGACACCGAACACCGAGGGTCAACGCCATACGTGGTGATAAGCACGAGGGGCGCGGCAGAGATGAACGCGAACATCCCGGCGAAAACCAGGGCATTGACGACTGCGAAGGCGACGACCTGAGCATTGCGGAAGACGGCTGCGTAGCTTGCTCGAAACCCGTCGGCATTGGTCAAGTCTGGGCGAGACTCGGCGATGAAGACCGCCGAGCACACCAGCAGCAACGATCCAGCGATCGGGAGCGCGGCATACACCGTACGCCAACCGGACACGTAGAGGATCGCCCCTCCGACGATCGGCGCCCCCAACATGGCGCAGGTCGAAACGACCGACAGCACGGACTGCATGGTCTCCGCCCGGCCCTCAGCGTAGAGATCGCGGACCGTGGCCCGGCTGGCGACCATGCCGGCGCAGGCTCCGGCCCCCTGCACCGTTCGCCAAGCCGTCAGGCTCGTGGCGGAGTGGGCGATGGCGCATCCAATACCGGCGACGATGAACAGGAACAAGCCGGACAGGAGGACGACACGGCGGCCGAGCCGGTCCGCGAAGGGACCGACGATCGACTGACCGGCCGCGAAGCCAACGAGGAAGGCCCAGAGCGTGCTTTGCAGCAAGGCTGGCGAGGCTCCCAGTGCCCGGCCGGTCTCCGGGAGGGCCGGAAGGCTGATGTCGATCGATAGCGGCGGCAAGGCTGCCTGCGCCCCGAGCAGGAGCGCGAACAGGGCGGTTTGCCTGCGAGGAGGATTGGGAAACGCGGGGATACGCTTGTGCATGGTCCAGTCCTACAATGGCTCGACGCCGCGCGATCCAGACCCGCCGCGCGGCCGGGAAGCCGACGTGCAACCCGGGTCCACCGAACATGGGCTTGAATCAGGCTGACCGAGCAGCGTCGCGAGCAGGCGGATGCGGGCGCCCCGCGGTTGCCGTCAGCCCTCTTTCGCATAGTCGTTCCCACATCTCTTCGGGGATCGGCCAGTCGGCCCAGCCCAGGTTGGAGGCCACCTGTCCCGAGCGACTCATGCCGACCACGATCGACTCGACGGCGGCGAACCGGAGTGGAAATTGAAGGGCCGCCGCCTGAATCGGAACACCGAACTGGGCGACCACGTCTCGGATGGCCCGGCAGCGCAATCGGATCGCATCCGATGGACGATCGTAGTCGAAGGTTCCGGCCCCCTCGATGTCCGCTAAGAAACCCGAGTTGAAGACGGAGGCCGCCATCACGGCCGTGTTGCGTTCGCGGGCGAGGTCGAGCACTTCGAGCGCGTCGGTGTGATCGAGAAGGCTGACCCGCCCAGCCAACATGAGGACGTCGATATCGGCGTCCCTCAAGAAGTCCCGTGCGACGTCGACCTCGCTGATCCCAAGACCGAAAGCGTCGATGTGCCCGGCCGCCTTAAGCTCACCGAGAAGTGGTAGTGCGACATCGACGGCCTGATGGTAACGCGCCTCGAAGGCGTCGCCCTGATTGCGGCGGTCGATGTCGTGTACCAGCACCACGTCGATCCGATCGACACCGAGGCGGCTGAACGATTGTTCGAGCGACCGCATGACCCCGTCGCGGCTGTAGTCCACGATCACCCTGCGGGCGAGCGGTGAATGCCAGTTTCCGCGATCTGCCGGCTCGCCCCAAGCCGGAAGGTAGTACCGGCCGACTTTCGTCGAGATGCTGAATTGCTCCCTGGGCAGCCCTCGCAGGTGATGTCCCAACCGCACCTCGGACAGGCCGAAGCCATAGAGAGGGGCGGTGTCGAACCGGACGATCCCACTTCGTGACGCCTCCGCTAGGAGCGCATCGACATCCGCTTCCGCGATCATTCCTTTCAGATTCCCGATGCTCCCACCGCCGAACACGATCTTGGCTGCAGTAGGATGGGGTCGAGCGTCTTCGTGGATCGCCATGTCAAAGGTCCCTGGACTGACGCTGTTCCGTCCTCTCGCCGCACCATGCCGGCCTTCGGTCTCGTGGGAGCCGGCCGCCGCTGTCAAACAACAATGTGGATCGAGCCGCCTATCCTCGAGGGGCTGCAGCGACGCTACCAAAGCGGTGCGGCAGTCCGGCAAGATCGAAGACCTCAGCCAAGGATGTTCGGCAGCGCCCGCCGATCTCTTCTGCGGATAGAGAGTCGAAGGCCGTGGAGAAGATCTCCGGTCCCACACGATTCAGGCCGCCGATCCGATCCAATTGCTTCAGGAGGTCGACTACAGGGAAACCGCCCTGGCCAGGCGGGACCCGGAAGAAGCTGTTATCGTCGAGCATGGTGCGGTCCGACCTAAGTTGGGCGTCCGCGTCAGTGATCTGGACGGTCGAAATCCTGTTGCCCGGAATGCTGTCGAGAAGCTTCGGGTCAGGCTTGCCGCGCACATAATGCCAGAAGTCGAAAGCGATGCCGCTGTTGGGCCTATCAGCCGTCCTGACGATCTTCCAGGCGGTTTCCAGGTCCCTCAACCCCCAGAACGGAATGAATTCGAGGTCGCACCGCATCCCGAGAAGCGCTGCACGGTCGCAAGTCTCAGCATATCCCTCGATGAGCTGGTCGACGGACACTTGGCTCTGTGGGCAGGTGACGATCGCGCTCATCGAGTCGACCCGCAACGCCTCGGCGATGCGGAAGAAGTCGTCACCGGTGTAGCCAAAGAAGTGCGGTGGGAATTGATCCTTGTCGAGGTTGTCAGGCTTCCAGTGCGCGGCCCACCGCGCGTAGGGGTCGAGTTGGGTGAGCCTCACGCCGGCATCGGCTGCCATCGCCAGCATGTCCTGGGTGGACAGTCCTTGCGATAACCAAAGCGCATAATGATAGGGCGTGATCGACAAGGCGTCACAGCCGGCCAGCACGCTGGCCTTCAGCTGGCCGGTGAGCGGGAGTGATCGCACGGTGCCCACCCACATGATCGTCGATGCCCGATCCATCCTCTCCCCGCCCCTTTTGCTCGGGCGAGCATGGGACAGCGTGGATCCTGTGTCAACGATAATCTATTTTATGACAGAAAGTTGATGGCCGGACTGCTAGGCTTCTAGGAAAGGGGCTGCAAGGAGGAATTCCGTCGTTTTGGTAAGATGCGCGGCCATGAGGGCCTTAGCACCTGGAGCATCACGACGCAGGGTGGCCTCTGCAATGGCGCGGTGTTCGGCGCAGATGTCGCGCGATGCCGCCCCTCTGGCAGGCACCGAAAGTCGCCGGTATCGCTCGCTCTGGTCGTAAAGGGCGGCTCGGATCCGCAGCTTGACCGGGCTTTGACACGCATTGACCAAGGCCGAGTGAAAGACGCCGTGGGCAAAGACCCACTCGTCGCTCAGCTTGGCTGGATCCGTCTGGTCGCGTTCAGGCAACCGGGTGAGGTGGTGCAGGCTCGCGACGAGCTGGCTTTCCCAGCGGACATCTCCGTGCGCGATCGCGCTGGCGAGGCAGAGGCTCTCGATTACGATCCTCGTCTCGGTCAGATCGAGCAGTTCCTGGCGCGACACCGGCGAGACACGGAAACCTTTCTGCGCCTCCGCTGTGACCAGCCCCTCGGAACTCAGTTTCGACAACGCTTCGCGCGTAGCTCCCAGATTGACCCCGAGCTGACTGCAAATTTCGTTGATGCGCACCTTGCTCCCCGGCGCAATGCGGCAGGTCAGGATGTCGGCTCGCAGGCGCTCATAGACGTCGCCGGCCAACGTCCGCTTGCGTGTAGTTGCAGGCATATCGCTCGTGGTCACCTGCACCGTCCCGCAACGCGCTCAATTGATCCTGACGCATGGAATACATTTTGTGGTCTCGCAACCGTTGACTCGAGGCGAGTGCGACCATGCCGTTGCGGGGGTGTCAGGCAAACTCGCTGACGACGCAAACCCGTGCCCGGGACCAGCATTCGCGCTCTCTCCTTACATCGAGATGCCTGCTGGCGACGCTCGCGATGTCTTCCCGCCGTTCGGCAGGCTACTTGGCTGCGACTCGGTGACGCGTTCCTCCTCGCAGCAAGGAGGAAATGCTGCGTAGGCGGGGCCAGCTCGTCGGGTCCGAAGCCGCGCTCGGGTGTATTGAGGCGGTCGACCTGCTCAGATCTGGAGCCCAATCCCTCGCCCGGTCCAACCGTGGCCCTGACAGTCGCACCGTCTGTTGCCCCGCCTCACTTCAACAACTACTGAGTCGCTCGCACCCTTGCATCGAGAGCGACGGCCGCGATGACGATCACGCCCTTGATGACCAGTTGGTAGTTGGCGTCCACCGCCAGCGAGTCGAGCAGGTTTGTGAGGACGGCCACGATCAACATGCCGATCGCGGTCCGCCAGATCGCGCCCTCGCCGCCGAGCAGCGAGGTCCCGCCGATCACCACGATGGCGATTGCATCGAGCGCCATCGTCGCGCCGATGTCGGCCTGCCCGATTGCGAGCCGGGAGGCGATGATCATCCCGGCGACGGCAGAACAGACGCCGCTCACGACGTAAGTCGAGGTCCGTAGCCATTCGGTCGGCAAGCCGGCGAGCCGCGACGCTTCGTTGTTGCCGCCGATGGCGAACAGCATGCGGCCGTAGACGGTCTTCGACAGCACGAATTGCCCGAGGGCCAGGAAGGCGAAGAGAAGCCAGACCGACACCGGAAAACCGAGGGCCGACCCGCGCCCGAGATGCGTGAAGGCGATATCCTCGACGACAAAGGGGGAGGAATTCGAGTAGATCAGGGCCAGTCCACTGTAGGCTGTCATGGTGCCCAGCGTGGCCACAAACGGGTTGACCTTGAGCCTTGTCACGATGAGGCCGTTGATGAGGCCGGCCACCACGCCGACCAGGGCCGTCGCGGTCGCGGCGGCCGGCAGGCTCCAGCCGTGGACCGCAAGGCTCGCGTAGATGGTCGCCCCCGCCGCATAGACGGAACCGACGGACAGGTCGAACCCGCCGGTGATCATCACCAGCGTCATGCCCACCGCGATGATCCCCACGGGGGCATTCTGACTCAGGATGTTCTTGACGTTCTGCGGGTCGAGGAATCGCGGATAGAGGTACTGCGAGACGCCGACCAGCAGGGCGAGCACGCAGAGCAGCCCGTAGCGTTTGACCAGGGCGAGCGCGGGAGTACGCGCCGTGGGCGTGCCACCCATCGCTGGCGCCGCTGCCTTGGCGAACCGAGCTTCAGCCATGGACCTTCTCCACTCGAAAGGCTTTGTTGAGGATGTTGGCGACGCTGACTTCGCCGCGTCGCCCGTCGAGGTGCCCGACGGGACGTCCCTCGGCTAGGACGAGGACGCGATCGGCCACTGCGACAACCTCATCGAGCTCCGACGACACGATCACCACGCCGATCCCGTCGTCGGCGAAGGCGCGGAGGCAGTCGAGGATCTCCCCCTTGGCGCCGATGTCGATGCCACGGGTGGGTTCGTCGACCAGAAGCACCTTTGGCCGGCAGTAGCGCCAGCGCGCCAGCAGCGCCTTCTGCTGGTTACCCCCGGACAACTGATGCACCGGGTGGCGGAGGCGGGCCGAATCCAACCGGAAGAGCCGCGAAACCCGCTCAGCCCCATCGCGCATCCGCTCCTCTGAGAGGAGGCCGTAGTGCGTGGAATCGCGCAAGCGCGCGAGCGCGATGTTCTCCATGGCGCTCATGCCGAGCACTAGGCCTTGAGCCTTGCGGTCCTCCGGAACGAGCGCGATGCCGAGTGCCCGCGCAGCGTTGGGCGTACGTGGCCATGCACGCTTCTCGCCATCGAGCCAGAGTGATCCTAAAGCCGTTGGCTCGAGGCCGGCCAAGGCGCGAAGCACCGTGGTCCGGCCGGAGCCCACGAGGCCGCCGATGCCGACGACCTCGCCCGGCGCGAGTGTCAAGCCGATTCGGTCGATCGCCCCAGGAACCGCGATGGCTTCGGCCCGGAGCAATGCGCCCCCGTCGGTCGAGCCCCGCCCGGGACGCCGGTGGTAGATGTCCCCAACCTCCTCGCCCAGCATGGCGGCGACGACCTTGGCCTTGGTCCACCCCGCGACGGCATCCGTCGCGATGAGGCGGCCGTTGCGGAAGACTGTGACCTCGTCCGCGATGTCGAGCACCTCGTCGAGGTTGTGCGAGACGAAGAGCATCGTGTGGCCGCCGGCACGCAGGTCCCGCATCAGCCGGAACAGCGCGGACCGCTCGGCAGGAGCGAGGGCGGCCGTCGGCTCGTCAAACAAGATGATCCGGGCATCCGAATGTACGGCGCGCAGGATCTCGAGGATTTGCTGGTCGGCGACCGACAGGTTCCGCGCTTCGGCGTCGGGCGCGATACGGACATCGAGCCGACTGGCAAGATCGAGGAAGCGACGGCGCATGGCGGCCTCGGACAGCAGGCCGCGGATCGAGAGCGTCTGGCCGAGGAAGACGTTGGCGACGGCTGAAAGGGCCGGCACGATCGTCAGTTCTTGGTAGATGGCGACGATCCCAGCCTTGCGGGAAGTCCGGGGATCGCCCAGCGGCTCCGACCTGCCGAAGACGTCGACCGCCCCCGCCGTCGCACGGGTGCGGCCGGCCAGGACGCCTAGTAAGGTCGATTTGCCCGCGCCGTTCTGCCCGACGAGCGCGTGGATTGTGCCCTCGCGGATGTCGAGGTCGACGGGGTGCAGGGCGCGGATTGCCCCGTAGGTCTTCTCGATCTTCCTGCACCGGATTGCCGTCGCGACGCCCGGGCTCACGCTCGGACCCGCTGAGGTGCCGTCTGCGGCGACGGCGCCAGCCGGGTCATGGCGACTCGGACACGTAGCTGTCGACGTTGGCGTTGGTCACGATGCCCACGTGCCCTGCCTTCTGGCCGGCGATCAGCGCGTGGCCGTCGTTCAGGACGACGTGCGGCACCGGCTTGCCGTCGCGCGCATCTAGGATGGCCTGGACGGCCGCCTCGGCGGCGGTTTTGCGGTAGAAGCCGGTCGTCGCCTGGATCCAGCCTTTCCGCAGCGCCTCAACCGACCAGGCCGTGCCGCCCGCCTCGTAGACCTTCACCTTGCCGAGCTTGCCGGCGGCTTCGAGCGCCGGCACTGCGCCCTTCGACATGTTGGTGTAGGCGCCCACGATGATGGTCAGGTCGGGATTGGCCTGCAGCATGGTCTGCGTCTTGATCTCGTTGTCCGGGGGCGAGTAGTCGGTCCGGTACTTCGCCACGACCTTGAAATCGGGGTGATCCTTCGTGACCGTCTCGACCGCCTTGTCGAAGCTCATGGTGATCGGGTGCAGGTTCGGCCCGGTCAGGATGCCGACCTTCTGCGGGCCGGGATTGTCCGCGATGGCCTGCTGCATCATGGCCTCGAAGGCGCTCGGCACCTCGTTGCCGCCGACGTAGGTGAGCGTGCCGGGCGCCCAGAGGTCCGCGCCTTCCTTCGAGGAGCGGCCGCAGGCGGTGCCGGTCGCCTGCGCCACGAGGACATTGGCGGCCGGAGCCTCTTTGGTGACCATGTCGCAGACTTGGCTGCCTTCGACCGGGACCACGATCCAGGCGTTATAGCCGTTGCCGAGCGCCGTTTGCATCTGGTTGATCTGGCGCGCCACATCGAAGCGCGCGTCGAACACGTCGAACTTGAAGCCATCCTTGGCGGCCATGTCGCGAACGCCCTGGACCGTCGACTGGACGGCGCTATTCGTACCGATCTCGATAAACAGGGCCAGCTTCAGCGGCGCGGCCTTGTCGACGACAACAGGTTTCGCGGCGCCGACATCGACGTCGATCGTTTCCGCCCGCGCCGCCGCGGCCCAGGCGGATGCTGCGGCGACGACCGCGATCGTCCGCACGCCGTCGGAGCTATGCTTCCACAGTTTCATGTCCCGTCCTCCCAATCATTGATCGACGGGCGCTTGGTTGCGCCCGTTAAGTTTTGGTCAAGTCGCTGCCCCATTCCCGGATGGGCGTGAGCCAGGAGATCTCCCGGCGCTCCAGAAGTTCGGGCAGGCGCAGCTCGTAGTCGCCGCGGTAGGGCCTCGGCGGCTGCTCGCGAAGCCACCTCTCTTTCGTCCCGGACCAGATCTCGTAGAGAACGAGCTGACCGGTGTTTTCAAGATCGTCGTGCACGATCGTGTTCACGAAATCGGGCTCGGCCGACATCTTCTCCACGAGCCCGAACAGATGGTCGCGGAAGGCCTCGTACTTCCCCGGATTGGGGACGAAACGGACGATGAGGACGACTTGATCGGACATGGGTTCTCCTTCTCCGCCGAGATTGCGCGTTCAGGGCGCTTGCGGCGTGTAGGTGCCGAGGTTGGCCGTCGTGATAATTGCGACCTTGCCTGCGGGCTGACCGGGCAGCAGCGCGTGGCCGTCGTTCATGACGGCGCGCCGCACGGGCCTGCCGGCCCAGGCGTCGACGATCGCATTGACGGCTGTCGCGGCAGCGGTTTCGCGGTAGTATCCGGTCGTGGCCTGGATCCAGCCCTTCTTCAGCGCATCGACCGACCATGTCGTGCCGCCCGCCTCATAAACCTTTACCTTGCCGAGCTTGCCCGCCGCTTCCAGGGCGGGAATGACGCCCTTCGACATGTTCGTATAGACCCCGATGACCGCATTGATGTCGGGATGGGAGAGGAGCATCGCCTGCGTCTTCTGCTGATTCATTTCCGGCGAATAATCGGTGCGGTAGGTGGCAACGACGTCGAAGTCCGGGTGTGTCTTGCGCACCTCGGCGGCGGCCTTGTCGAAGGCCTTCGTGATCGGATGTAGTTCTTGCCCGGTCAGTAGGCCGACCTTGAGCGGGCTGGGAGAGTCCTTTAAGGCCTGAAGCATCAACGCTTCGAAAGCGGAGGGCGCTTCGTTGCCGCCGATGTACGTCAGAGTGCCAGGCGACCACATCGCGTCGCCCTCGTTCACTGAGCGTCCGCAGATCGCCATTGTGACCACCGCCACGACGATGTTCTGCTTAGGGGCTTCGACTGCGGCCATGTTGCAGACCTGCTGGCCTTCGATGGCAGCGACGATCCACGCGTTGTAGCCACTGTTGAGGGCGTTCTGCATTTGGTTGACCTGCCGGGCGATATCGAACCGAGCGTCGAACACGTCCACCTGGATATTGTGCTTGGCGGCTTCGACCTTGGCCCCCTCGACGGTCTTCTGGACGGCGCTGTTCGTGCCGATCTCAATGAAAAGCGCGATCTTGATCGGCTTGCTGTTGTCGACGACGACGGGCTCGCCGTTGCCGACGTCGATCTTGACGGTCTCGGCTAGCGCGGGAGCAGCGGAAAGGGCGCAGGCTGTCGTTAGGGCCAGGATGGCTCGCCGGCTGCGCTGCAAGATGGTCGTTGTCTGTCCTGTCATGGTTCTCTCCCCGGTTGTTCGCGCGATCACTCGACTTCGGGCTTGAAGCTGGCCGCGTTCTTGGCGTCGATGAGGTAGGGGTCGGTCGGGGGCTGGCCTTCCACGAGCGGCGCGCCGAGGTCGCCAATGACGTGGACGACCGGCTCGCCCCTGCGCGCCTTGTCGACCGCAAAGACCGCGTTGTAGGTGTTGGACTTCAGCCTGTTGGCAGTCGACAGCCTGATTTTGCCCGTTTTGAGGGCGTTGATCGCCCAGGCGGTCGCGCCGTTGTCGTAGACCTTCACCTTGTCGAGCCGGCCGGCCTGTTCGAGCACCGGGACGAGGCCTTTGGCCAGGTTCGAGAAGGCGGTGTAGTAAAGCGTAATGTCGGGATTGGCCTGCACCATCGGGCCAGCCCGTTCCATTGCCACAGGCGTCGAGTAGTCGGTCCGGGCGATCGCCTTGATCTCGATGCTAGGGTATTTCGCCCGCATCATCCTGAGCGCGGCCTCGTGGTTCTTGGTTATCGGGTTGAGTTCGGGGCCGGTGATGACCCCCAGCTTCTGCGGGCCGGGGTTCTCCTGGGCCATTCGGTCCAGGCCCCGGAAGAAGGCCAACGGCGTCTCCGCCCCGCCGATATAGGCGAGAGTTCCGGGCGACCAGAGCGCCTCGCCTTCGTTCGAGGCGCGGCCGCAGATCGGTAGCACCGCCGTCACGACTGCGATGTTGGCCGCGGGGGCCTGACGTGTGGCGATGTCACAGACGGCGTTGCCCTCGACGGCCTTCAGGATCCAGACGTCGTAGCCCCGCGTGACGGCGCTTTGCAGCTGGTTGAGCTGCGTGACCGCATCGAATTTTCCGTCAAAGACATCAATGGTCCAGCCGAGTTCGGCGGCGGCCTTCTTAGCGCCGTCGATGGACGCCTGCATGGCGCTGTTGTTCGCGCCTTCGCTGAAGATGGCGATCTTCAGCGGCCGATCGGTTGCGATTTTCACGGTTTGGCCGCCACCGATGTCGATCGCCCGATCGGCCGCCTCGGCATGGCCGCCGGCCAGCGCGAGCGCCATGGCAGCCGCGCAGGCCAAGATCCTCTTTTTGTCCAGCATCCTCATGGTCGTCCTCCCGATTTGGTTGTTTTGCCCACAGTCATTGCGCCGTGTAGCCGCCATCGATCACGAGGTCGGCGCCGGTGATGAAGCTCGCCGCGTCTGAGGCGAGGAACAGGATGCCGGCCGCGATCTCGTCGGGCTCGGCCTGCCGCCCTAGGGGGTGCCGCGCGATCAGGTGGCGCAGATAGTCCTCGCCCTCGGGGCTGATCGACGCTGCCGCGTGGGACATGGCCGTGCGGGTCGAGCCGGGCAGCACCGCATTGAACCGGATGCCGCGGCCGGCGCAGGTGACGGCATCGCACCGGGCCAGCATCGACACGGCCGCCTTGGTGGCGTGGTAGAGCGGGATGTCCGCGTTGCCGACCAGGGCATTGATCGAGGAGATGTTGACCACCGCACACGGCCGGCCAGCCGCGACCATGCGCGTAACGACGTGTTTGGTGCAGAGGAACGTGCCCTTGACGTTGACGTCGAAGACCGCATCGAACGCCTCCGGCGACGCCTCGTGCGTCGGGTGCGCGGTGCCGGTGATCCCGGCGTTGTTGACCAGAATGTCAATCGCTCCGAGTTCATCCTCGAGCTGGCGGACGGCGGCCTCGACCGCCTCGTCCCGCGTGATGTCGACCGCGTAGGACGTCGTTCCCTTGACGTCACGTGGCGTATCGAACTCGCGGTCGAACACGGCGACGGACGCACCCTCGCGGGCAAAGGCCTGTGCCACGGCGCGGCCGATGCCGCCTCTTCCGCCCGTCACGACGGCGACCTTTCCGGCGAACCGGCGCCCGTCGGAGCCCACGATGGACGCTGGCGCGGTCATTGGGCGGTATAGCCGCCGTCGATGGCGAGGTGCGTGCCGGTCACGAAGCTCGCCTCGTCGGAGGCGAGGAACAAAACGCCGTGGGCGATCTCGATCGGGTCCGCCTGGCGCTTCATCGGGTGGGCGGCGATGAGGTTCTTGATGTATTCGGCGCCTTCAGGGCTGATCGACGCCGCCTTCAGCGACATCGGCGTGCGGGTCGCGCCGGGCAGGATGGCGTTGAACCGGATCCCCTGCTTGGCATAGGTGACGCCATCGGTTTTGGCCATCATCAGCACGGCCGCCTTGGTCGCGTGGTAGAGCGGGATATCGGCGTTGCCGACTACGCCATAGGTCGAGGAGATGTTGACGACGCTCCCCTTGCGGCCCTCCGCCAGCATGTTGGCGACCGCGAACTTGGTGCACAGGAACGTGCCCTTCACGTTCACGGCAAAGACCTGTTCGAAATCCTCGACGGAGGCCTCGTGCGTCGGACGCGATGTGCCGGTGATCGCGGCGGCATTGATGAGGATGTCGACCGGCCCGAAGGCGTCTGCCGTAGCCCGCACCGCGCGCTCGACCTCCGCCACCGCCGTGATATCGACCCTCATGAACTTTGCCTCGCCGCCCGCCTTGACGACCCGGTCTAGGAGCACTGCCGCCGCGCTTTCGTCGACGTCGAAGATGGCGACTTTCGCGCCCTCTTCGACGAATAGCTCGGCAATCGCCTGTCCGATCCCACCTGTTCCGCCGGTCACAATGGCGACCTTGCCGCTGAGCCTTGCCATGATCGTTCCCTCCTTGCTCCGCTACGCCTTGAGCGCGGCCATGATCGTCCGTTGGTTCGGCACGGCCGCCGTCAGCATCATCCCGCCATCGACGAACACGGTGGTGCCGGTCGTGTAGGCTGCTTCTGGATCGAGCAGTCCGGCGATCGTGACCGCCATCTCACGCGGCGCCCCAGGTCGGCCGAAGGGGATGTCGGGCCGCTTGCGGTCCGCCACCGGCTCGCTCTCGGAGGCCCCGCTCATCGGCGTCGCCGTCTCGCCGGGCGCGATCGCATTGACTGTGATGCCGTGCGGGGCGAGATCGAGCGCCATGCACTTGGTCAGCATTCCGATCCCGGCCTTCGAGGCGCAGTAGGCCGCGCCTTCCAGCATCGGGATCGCCTCGTGCACGGATGACACGTTGACGATGCGGCCCATCACCGTCCCGCCGGCCACCATGTGGCGGGCCGCGGCCTGCCCGGCCAGGAAGGCGCCCGTCAGGTTGCCGTCGATGACCCGCCGCCAGAGCGCGGCGTCCATGTCGAGGAACCCCTTTAGTTCCAGCACCCCCGCGTTGTTGACGAAGGCATCAAGGCCGCCGAGGTCGTCGCACAGCTGCTCGACCGCGATCGGTATCGTGTCCGGCTCCTCGAGCCGCATCTGTGCGACGAAGACGCGACAACCGAAGGACCGCGCCGCTTCCGCGGTCCCGCGGGCGCCCTCCGGGTTGCTGGCATAGGTGAGGCCGACGTCATATCCCTTCTCTGCCAGGAGAAGCGCGGTCGCCTTGCCGATGCCGGAGCTCGCCCCGGTTATGATCGCGAGACGAGCCGTCATGTTGCCCTCCCGAGCGCCGGAAGCATCGCCGCCGTATCCCAATGGAAAGGGCGGAGCTCAAGGATCCTGTCGTTTCGTATTCTGAAGAACTGCAGCAGGGGCCAGTCGATCGGCCTCTTCGTCGCGCGCGCAATCGCATGGACGTGCGATCGGCTGATCACGACGTCGCCCGAGGGATAGAATTGGGGGTCCCTGACCTCGAGGGAGAACCAATGCTCGCCAAAAGCCTTCATCCAGGCCGCGAAGCCCGCCGGCCCGCGCCATTCGCCCCCGTAGGGGAGCGAGGCTGGCTGGTAGAGCACGCAATCGGGATCGAGCGTGGCGGCGATCACGCTGAAGTCGCCGCCGCCCGGCGCCAAATAGGCCGTTTCGGCGTCGTAGAACCGCATGAGCGTTGCGAGAGCGCCGTTCGATCCAACCATCAGGCCGCCCTCGGTTGGGCATCGAGACGGAGGCGGCAGGTCACGGCGTGACCGAACATCATCTCGGCGTCGCAGATCGCGGCGGCATGCGGCGCCACCACCTGGCCGCCCTCGCGGTTGACCTTCTGATACGTGACCGTCTTCAGGAACTTGCCGACCCAGAGCCCGCCCGTGTAGCGCGCCGAGCCGCCGGTCGGCAGAACGTGGTTGGTGCCGATCGCCTTGTCTGAGTAGGCCACCGTCGATTCCGCGCCGAGGAACAGCGATCCGTAGTTGGTCAGCCGATCGAGGAACCAGTCGGTGTCCCGCGTCTGCACTTCGAGATGCTCGGGGGCGTAATGGTCGGAGACCTGGGCCATCTCCTCCTCGTCCGCGCACAGGATCACGGCGCCGAGATCGTGCCAAGCCTTGCCGGCGACCTCCTTGGTCGGCCAGTTCGTGCCCAACCAGCGCTCGACTTCTCCGATCACCGCCTCCGCGAGCTTGCGCGACGTTGTGACCAGCGTTGCCGGCGAGTTAACCCCGTGCTCGGCCTGGCCGAGGAGATCGGCGGCCACGACATGCGGGTCGGCACTGTCGTCGGCGATGACGAGGATGTCGGTCGGGCCGGCGAGGAGGTCGATGCCGACCTTCCCGAATAGCTGCCGCTTGGCCTCGGCCACGTAGGCGTTGCCCGCCCCGACGATCATGTCGACCGGTTCCAGTCCGTCGCTCCCGTAGGCCGCCGCGGCGAGCGCCTGCACGCCGCCCATCGCCCAGATCTCGTCCGCGCCCGAGGTCGCCATCGTATGCAGTTGGGCTGGATAGATCCCCTTGGCCTCGCGTGGCGGCGCAAAGGCCACGACCCGCTTCACGCCGGCGACCTTGGGCACGACGATCGTCATTATCGAGGATGCGATCAGCGGATACTTCCCGCCGGGCGAGTAGGACCCGACCGCGTTGACGGGGATATGCTTCTGCCCCAGACGCACGCCGGGCAGCGTCGCCTTCTCGAAGTCCGACATCGTGGCCCGCTGCAGTTCGGCGAAACCTCGCACCTGGTCCTGTACGAAGCGGATATGATCCTTGAGTTCGTCGGTCGTGTCTCGTTCAGCCTGCAGGATCTCGGTGTCGGTAACCCGGAACGAGGGTGGGTTCCAGCGATCGTACCGCTCAGAGTAGCGGCGCAGCGCGGCGAGCCCCTCGTCGCGCACCGCTCGGATCACTTCCGTGACCGTCCGGGTGATTTCCTCCGACGCCGCTTCGGTGATCGGGTTGCTGGGCATCTTGAGATACTCGGGCATCGTCTTCATCGCTCCGGGTTGTGAGGTCATTGGGCGGTCCAGCCGCCGTCCACGAGGAGGCTCGCGCCGGTGATCAGTGACGCCGCCCCGGAGAGCAGGAACAGCACAGCCCCGCTCACCTCCCGGGCCGTGCCGATCCGTCCCATCGGGATCTTCGAGAGGACCTCGTCCTGGAAGCGCCGGTCCGCCAACATCGGCGCCGTCATGGGTGTCTCGATGAAGGTCGGGCAGACCGAATTGACCCGTATTCCCTCACGGGCAACCTCGACCGCGAGTGCCTTGGTCAAGCCCTCGATCGCGTGCTTCGACGCGCAATAGACGGTGCGGTAAGCCGATCCGACATGTCCCATCTGGCTGGAAACGTTGACGATCGATCCACCCCGTTCCCCACGGCGCATTGAGGCCACCGCCCCGCGGCACAGGAAGAAGGTCGCGCGGACGTTGAGGTCGAACACGGCGTCGAACCGTTCGGGCGTCACGTCCTCGATCGGCTCGGGCAAGTTGCGGCCGGCGCAGCTGACGAGGGCATCCAGGTGCGGCAAAGCCGCCACGGCATGAGCGGTCGCTTGGAGGTCGGTGACGTCGGCCGCGATCGATTGCGAGCGCCCGCCAAGCTCTGCGATCTCCTCGGCCAGACTGTCGAGGGCTTCCTTGCCGCGGGCCATGGCGACGACGTCGGCGCCGGCGCGCGCCAGAGCGAGGGCGCACGCCCGACCGATGCCGCTCGACGCGCCGCTGACGAGCACGACTTTGCCGCCGAGACCGAGCCATGCCTCAGGCTCGCGTCTCCCGATGGGTTCGGGTCGCATGTTAAAATTCCTGGTAGTGAGGTCTGATGTCGGTTTGCTGGCGCCGAGGCCGCCTAGGGCAAAGCGAGTTCGTGGTTTCTGCCGAAGTCGGGAGGCGGCGTGGGGCCCCAGACGTAGAAGGCATCGTGCCCCTCGTGGTCGCCGGCCTCCCAGTCGACGTCGACCGGGATGTAGTCAATGTCGCAGGAGTACTCGGCGTAGCTCCCCCAAGGGTCGCGCACATAATGGAAGTAGTTGGATCCCAGGACATGGCGTCCGAGGCCCCACCCCGCCGAGAAGCCGCGATCGGCCATCTGCATGGCCCCGATGCCGACGTCGTTCAGCGCCGGCACGTCCCAGCTGGTGTGATGCAGTCCCGGGCCCTCCGATTTCACGAAGGCCACCATGTGATGATCGCTGCCGTGCATCCCATGCATGAAGGCGATCTGGTCACCCGAGCGGTCGGACAGGCGTAGGCCGAGCACGCGGGAGTAGAACTCGATCGCTTTGGACACATCCCTGGTGAATAGGAGGATGTGGGCCAGGCGCTTGGGCTTTACGAAGCCGGCTTGGCTCCGCTTCGGTGCGGCGGCCTTGCCGCCCGGTGTGGAGGGGAACAGGGCTGGCAGCTTGAAGTTCGGTGAAGTCTTTTCGGCCACCCGGATCTCGACGAACATGCCGTCATGGTCACGGAACCAGAGCCCGTTGCTCTCAAAGCCGGGCGGCGGATCGAGCAGCCGAACGCCCGCCGCTTCGAGATGCTTCTTAAACTGCGGAACGTCGTCCTCGAACGCACCGAAAGAAAGGTGGTGCAGCTTCCGCTTCGGGCCGCCGACGATCGTCCCCCAGGCGTTCGTGTACCCGTCGGTGTGCAACTGGAGGCTTTCGCCATTCTCGGCGACATCGAGGCCGAACGCTCTGTAGAAGCGGTCCGCCGTCGCAAGATCGGGCGTCTCGAGCACGAACGTGTTGAGGGAATGGACACCCAACTCGCCGGGTCGACGCGTCGGCTGCGCCAAGCTCCTGATCTGCGTCATCGCTTCCTCCTTGGGCAGAGACGTGGCTCCGTGAGGAGCATGATCCTCAGGCAGCGGCAGTCATGCTTCCGGGCTGGGCCGCGATCGTGTTTCGCAGCAAACCCACGCGCTCCACCTCGACTTCGCAGACATCGCCGGGCTGCATGTAGAGCTTGGGCGTCCGAGAGTGGCCGACCCCGGACGGGGTGCCAGTCACGATGATGTCGCCCGGTGCAAGAGTGATCGCGTCGCTGATCGTCGATACCAGCGTGGCGACGTCGAAGACGAGGTCATCGGTGCTGGCGGCTTGCACCACACGCCCGTTGAGACGGGTCTCCAGCTTGAGTCCGCGAGCCCCTGGCGGAAGTTCGTCGGCGGTGACGAACGCGGGGCCGAAGGCGCCGGTGTCGTCGAAGTTCTTGCCCATCGTCCATTGCGGTGACTTGAACTGGTACTCGCGGACGGAGCCATCGTTGAACACCGAATATCCGATCACGTGGTCGAGCGCCGACGCCTTCGGGATTCCCCGCCCGCCACGCCCGATGACGGCGACCAATTCGCCTTCGAAATCGAGCGTATCGGAGAAGCTCGGGGCGATCATGTCGGCGCCATGGCCGATGAGGCTTGAGGGAAACCGCGCGAAGAGGGTCGGATAGTCCGGCTGCGTGAAGCCGCTCTCCTTGGAGTGCTCCGAATAGTTTAGCCCAACGCAGATAATCTTGCTCGGCTGGCTCAGCGGCGGCAAGAACGTGATCGCCGCCGGGGCCAGCTCGCGTCCCCTCGACAGCACCGCATCGGCCTTACGCAACGCGTCCATGCCGTTTGCAACGAGCAAGTCCAGCAATCCGGGATAGTCTGGATCGGACGAGGTCAGGCCGCGGAGCATCCCCTCGTGCTCGGATGCAAGTCCCAATTCAGAGCCGAGGCGGAATGTGACGAAGCGCATCTGACCCTCCCAACGTCCTATTTTCTCGGTCCTGATTAGACCCGCTAAACACGTCCGTCAACAAAAAATAGATTTTTTGTTCGAACAAAGATTTAGTATGGATCTGGGTCCGATGGGGAGTCTCGTGACGGTGCGGGCTTCTTCGCTCGCCGTGGTTTCCTGATCGCGCAATGCAATCGGCTTGGAATGTCCAGCTGGGGGTTGACCGGAATGCGACCTGAAGTCCTGCGTATTCTCAAGTTTGCGCAAAGAGCCGATACCATCTCGCGCTTGGAAGTTCTGACAGAAACAGTTGCAGAGGTTTTACGCCCCTTCGGCGTGACCTCCATCTCGGCCAATCTCATTGTGACGCCCGGTCGTGTAGTGCAGCCGGGCATCTTGTTTGGCCGAGAGTGGCGTGAGTGGTCTCACCGGTACGTGCGATTAGGTTATTACAGAGTCGACCCGGCGGTGCGAATGCTTCGCGATCAAACCCGGCCCTTCACCTGGACGCAGGCTCGGACCCGCCATGCCTCAAGCGAAGGCGAGCAAGTCATGAATGCATGCCGTGACCACACGGGTTGCGCGGAAGGCTTTGTGGTTCCGGTGCGAGAAAGCGACGGAGCCCTCCTGTCCGCTGCCTTTTGCGGGCCGGCCTTGGACCTCGAGCCCGAAGCCAGGGCGGCGTTTCACCTCGCCGGCTACTATTATGCGACACGAGGGCGAGAAATCCTGAACAGGATCGAACTCGATCCGATATGTCCTCTGACCCCGCGCCAGATCGAGTGCCTGCGGTGGGTCCATGCCGGGAAGACCGACAGTGATACGGGCGTCCTGCTTGGAATATCCGGCACCACCGTTCACAACCACGTCGAGGCAGCGAAGCGGGCGCTCAATGTCTCCAAGCGAGGTCAAGCTGCCTTCGAAGCGTGGCGCAGGGGATGGTTCTCCTAGTCTCTTTGGATCATTTCTATGTCGCTCTGATGATTGTCTAATCTCTCCAAAGTTGGAGGCTAGAATGATCCATCTCATAAACAGCAGCAACCAGCATCTTTACGGACGGGAACTCGATGAATTTCACCGGGAGCGCCATCGGCAGTTCGTCATCGAGCGGGGTTGGCCTTTACTGTCGGTCGACGGCGGCGAGTATGATGACTACGATGACGATAACGCGCTGTATCTGGTCGGTTTGTCGCTCGATGGCGACATCGAGGTGGGATGCCGAATCCGGACAACCGCCCAGGGAGGCGTGCTACCAGACGTCTTTCCCCACCTGATCGCGGACAGCGAGCCGTCGGTCAAAGAGCCTGGGACTTTCGAGTGTACACGGTATTTCAGCACGAGCAGCGCTCGCGGACGGCGGGGCTTCGAGGCCCGGTCAAAGCTTCACCTCGCCATGATCGAGCTTGTGCGCGACATGGGCGGTCATCGCCTCCTCGGATTCGTCGATCTTTCCCTCCTCACCCATCTCCGGCGGTTCAGCGGCCTGAGGATTCGGCCGGTGGGGCTGCCCGCCCCTTACGACGGTGGCGTCACCATCGCATTCGAGATCGGTGTCGAAGAAGACGACCTGCGAACGACACGCTCCCTTCTCCAAATTCCGACCCGGCAATTGTTTGTGGCGCCCGCTTGGCTTCCAAGCGGGACCGACGTCTTGTCGCTGGCCCAGGCTGTCACAGTGATGGTGAGCGGGCATTCAGAACAGAAGCGAGTTCTTGTGAGCACCGTTCGCGAGACGGTTCCCTCGGTGGTGTTCCAGCCTGACGTCGACAAGCTGATGGTCAGCCTGGCTGCACTGGCGGCTTAAGCCCGTCATTTAAGTTGCCGTTGATGTCGTCGAGATCTGCAGATCGGCATTCGGAATGCATGACCGATGATCGACATTCAAGCTGTCCGTCACGCGCTCCTGGTCTCTGAACATCTCAGCATCCGCCGTGCCGCCGCTGAACTCGGCTTGCGACCCTCGGCGGTGAGCCGGAGATTGCGGTCTTTGGAGGAGGAACTCGGCGTCGCACTGTTCGAGCGCAGCAGCGTCGGCGCACAGCCAACATTTGCTGGCCGGCGATTCCTGGACCGGGCTCGCTGGGCTCTGGCCGAGTTGGAAGATGCGGCATCCAGCGCCACGAGCGTTCAGAAGGGACAGGCTGGGGCGCTCGGCATTGCGTTTTATCCCTCGCTTGCTTCCGGTCGCCTGCATCGTCTCCTGGATGAACACCGCACGCGCTTCCCTGATCTCGACTTCACGTTTCGAGAAGGCGCGTCAGCCGATCAGCTGACGGCGCTCCGGCATCATCAGGTCGACGTCGCCTTCCTGATCGAGGTCTGGAACGCCTCGGAAGCGGCCAGTGAGCATTTGTGGAATGAGCGCGTCTACATCGCGGCGCCGGAGCACCATTCCATGGCCGCCTCGGCGACATTGACCTGGGCGGAGCTGCGCGACGAGGCCTTCGTGGTGCGGGCCTACGGCTCTGGCCCGGTCATCTATGCCTGGCTCGCGGGCAAGCTGGACCCTGGCGGCTTCGCGCCGAACATCCACCAGCACGATATCTCCCGCGAGTGCCTGCTCGGCTTGGTCAGCGCGGGTTACGGGCTCACTGTCGTGGCCGAGTCCGCGACCGCCCTGGTCGTCCCGGGCGTGGTCTATCGCCCTGTCTCGGACGAGGACGCGACTATGTCGGTGCGCATGGCTTGGCTGAGCGAGAACGAGAACCCGGCGCTTGGCCGCTTCCTCAGCCACGCTCGCCGAGTTGCCCGTTATGCTCGGTCGTGAGGTCCGCTGCAGGAACGCCGGCTCTGCCTTCCCTAGCAGCTCGGCGCGCCTTGGCGAAGGCCCGATCGGTGATCATGAACCGAGCCAGCATGGGCCCGATGAGCTTGGCGGGCTCGACGGGCGCGTCGGTGACGGTCTCGCGGCCGAGCACCTGGGCATAGGCCACGAGATCGCGGTGCACCTGAGCCGGCAGCTCCACCGTGAGCCGCACCGGTTTGTCGTCGACCAAAGGCCCGAGTTTCAGTTTCACCATTGTGAGCTCCTCATCCCGCATAGGGCTCCATCACGAGGTCGCGCGTGACGATCACCCGCACCGGAAAGCCCGGCCGGACCGTGATCGTGGGCTGGACTTGCAGCGAGCGCCCGACCACCTGGCGGCCGGTCTGACTGAACGAATCAGATGATCCGCGCCGGATCGCGTCGACGAGGCTGTTCTGGTTGTTCGACGTGCCGGCCTCTGAACCGACGGAGAGGATGGTCGAGAGCATCGCGGCCTTGAACAACGCCCCCCAATGATTGTCGACCTCGTCCTCGAGCCCGGCATATCCTTCCGGGTCGGCGCCGGGTTGGCGTTCCAGCACGATGGAGCGGCCGTTCGGCATGACGATGCGGTTCCAGACCAGGAGCGCGCGGGACTGCCCGAAGGCGACCTGGGCATCGTATTGGCCGATCAGCCGGGCTCCTTGCGGGATGAGCAGGATTTTGCCGCTCGGGCTGTCGTAGACGGCTTCGGTCACCTGCGCGGTGATCTGGCCCGGCAGATCGGAGCGCAGGCCGGTGATCAGCGCTGCCGGGATCACGGACCCGGCCTGCACGACGTTACGGCTCGGGGGCGCCTGAACTCGGTCGGGACTGGTCGTCTTGCGGTCGACCGGCGCGGTCAGGAAAGCGAGCTTGCGGTCGGCTTCGCTCGGCTGCGTCGTGCTCCCTTCGCCGTCTTCTCCAGCCAGCGTTCCTCGCGGAAACCTCAAACTGGCTGCGCCCCCGTTCGGCATCATCGCGCTCCGATCGAGCAAGGGAGTCGGTGCGACGGGGACCGCATCTGCCGAGACCGACGCGGGCTGCACGGCCGCGCGCGCCTCGCTGGCGAACAGCCGGCTGGTGCGCGCCGCCTCCATCTCCTGGGCTAGCCGCTGGCGCTCCTGGGACAGGCGCTGCGCTTCCGGGTCGGGCACGGCTGGTTGCGGCATCCCAGGCGCCGGTGCCCCGGCGTTCAGCAACGGTTTGCCGAGATCACCGGGCAGCGGAGGCCCGAGTTGTGGCACCGGCCGAGGAATCCCGGCATAGTCGCGAGGCAAGCCGTTCAACCCGTCCGCGGTGGTGCGGTTGTCGGTGTTGAGCAGCTCCTCGCCCTCGCGCTTGGGTCCGTGCGGCCACAGCGCGAACATCAGGGCGGCCGCGATGACGATGGCGGACGCCGCACCCAAGCCCGTGAGCACGCGCCGGGACAGGCGCGTCACCCGCGGCCGCTCGGGCCGCAACCGCAGCTCGGCGGCGATATCCTGGTCGGTGCGCACCCCGTCCAGCCGTCCGGAGCCGGACGGCCTGGTGGCTCCGCCTTCCTCCTCGCGTTCACTCAAGTCGTCGGCCTCCCGTCCGTCCGCACGATCCTGACCATTTTCTGGTGCTGGCCCCCGAGCCGCAGCTCTGCGGCGGCGAACAGCCGGTCGACGATCATGAAGTGGCCGCGCACGCGATAATTGACGAGTTCGGCCCCGCCCTCGGGCCCGATCACCCAGAGCGGCGGCATCTCGCCCTGGGCGATGCCACGCGGGAACTCGATAAAGACTTGGCGCCCGTCGTCGTAGGCGCGGGAGGGTCGCCAGGGTGGGGTGTCGCCCTCGATCTCATAGCGGAAGTTCAGGGCATCGAGATCGACCCCGCTCGCGACCGGCTGCGCCGCCTCGGCCCGGGCGTTCTGCTGGCGCAGGGCGATCAACTGGTCAGCCGCATAGGCCCAGGACAGGCTCGCCATATAGGTGTGTTCGGACGAGCGCATCTCCAGGTGATAAGTGCGCCGGTCGGTGTTGATGACGAGGTTGCTCAGGAGATCGGGCCGCGAGGGCTTGACCAGGATGTGAACCCGCTTGGTCGCGCCCGACCCGCTCTCGGTGTCGCCGATGATCCAGCGCACGGTATCGCCGGCCGCGACAGGACCGGAGCCGACCAGCTGCTCGCCTGCCTCGAGCGCGATGTCGGTGACCTGGCCGGGTGCCGCGTAAAGCTGGTAGAGGGCGCCGTCCGAGAAGGGATAGACCTGAACGGCGTTGAGGTAGCCGGAGCGCGTCGGCTGCATTCGGGCGGCGCGGTTGGCGAGCTCGACGCGGGTGCGCGGGTCGGCGGGTTCGGGCACCGCCATTCGCCCGCCCGGCAGCGGCTTGAGCTGGCCGGGCAAAGGCAACAGCTTCGGCAACGTCACGATCTGCACGGGTTTGGGCGGGTCTGCCGCGAGTACCGCAGGCTTCGGCGTGTCGTCGTAAGTGATTTCCGGTGGCGTGTAATGGGCGCAGCCGCCGAGCGACGCCGACCCGAGCAGCGCGGCGAGGGTGATGGTACGGCGCATCAGCCGAGCTCCTTCGACCAGTTGAGGGCGGTGACGTAGACCCCGAGCGGGTTCTTCTTCAGCGTCTCGGCGTCGCGCGGGGTCTGGATCGCGACCGTCACGATGGCGGTCCATCGCTCGGTTGCGGCCAGCGCTCCGTCGATGTAGTGGCGCTCGCTCCAGGCAACGCGGAAGCTCGACGGCGAGGCGCGGATCACGCTCGAGACATCGACAGAGACCTGGCTTTTGCCGAGCTTGCCGAAAGGGTCGTTGCCGCGGGCGTAGTCGTTCAGTGCCGTGGCACCCGAGGTCGCCGTGTAGTCGTAGGCTCTCAGCCAGTTCTGACGCAGGATGATCGGGTCGGCCGGGATCGAGCGGACCTCTTCGATGAAGCGGGCCAGGTGCCAGGCGATCTGCGGATCGGTGGGCTCGTAGGCGGCGTCGGCTGGCGCGACGGCCTGTGCCTGGCCGAGCCGGTCGACCTGGACGACCCAGGGCACGATGCGGCCGGTGGCGGACTGCCAGACCAGCGCCGAGGCGAGCCCGGCGGAGAGGAGCAGCGAACCGAAAGCCATCAGTCGCCAGTTCCTGGCCTGGACGCGGGCGGAGCCGATGCGCTCGTCCCAGGCCTGGGCGGCGCGCTGGTAAGGTGTCTCGGGTTCGGGGGTGCGCCCGTAGCGCACGTCTTGTCGCTTGAACAGCATCATTCGCCTTCGCTGAGAGAAACGGACGATCCGGACCCGCCGCCGTCGCCCGAGCGCACCGCGTGGGCAGCGGTGGAGACACCTCGATGGGCAGCCTGGCGGCGGCGCATGGCGCGCGCCCAGCCGGGCTCGCCGGAGGTCCCGCCGCCAGCGGAAACCGTCTCGGCGCCCGGCGCACCCGTCGCTGCTTCGGCAGCCCCGTCGTTGGAGGAGCCGCCAGTGGCGGTGAAGGCCTGGCGTGCGCCGGAGCTGTAGCTCTCGCCCATGCTGGCGGCGGCGCGCCGGAGCGGGCTGGAAACGGCCCGCGTGGCGGCCGAGCCACCCGCGCGCGCCACGCCGCTCAAGCCGGTCGCGACCGAGGCCGCGCCACTCTCCCCGGCAGAGGCAGTGCGGTAGGCCGTGGTGGCGGCGCCCGCGATGCTGGCGCCGCCGCGTGCCGCGCCGGCCGCCGCGGAGCTGGCGGCGCCAAGTGCTCCGACGCCGCCCGTGGCGAGGCCAGCACCGGCTGCAACGATGCCGCCCGCAGCGAGCCCGGAGCCGACTGCGGCGCCCGCGCCCAGCTGCGGTCCTCCGGAGACGATGCCGCTGGCAATGCCCGGTCCGAAGATGCTGAGGCCGAGCAGCGACAGAGCCGCGAGCACGAGGCCCATGGCGTCCTCGATCGTGGGCTGGCCGGTGATGCCGCTGGTGAACTGCGAAAATAGCGTCGAGCCGATGCCGACCACGACCGCCAGTACCAGCACCTTGATGCCGGAACTCATGACACTGCCGAGCACGCGCTCCGCCGCGAAGGCGGTCTTGTTGAACAGGCCGAACGGAATGAGCACGAAGCCGGCGAGGGTGGTCAGCTTGAACTCGATCAGGCTGACGAAGAGCTGGATCGCCATGATGAAGAAGGCGAGCAGCACCACCATCCAGGCGAACAGCAGGACCGCGATCTGAATGAAGTTCTCGAAGAACGACACGTAGCCCATGAGGCCGGAGATGGAGTCGAGGATGGGCTTGCCCGCATCGAGCCCGACCTGGGCGACGCGGCCGGGACGAAGGAAGTCGGCTTCCGACATGCCGGTGCCGGACGCTTTTAGACCCAGACCGGCAAAACTCTCGAAGAGGATGCGGGCGAGATTGGACCAGTTGCTGATGATGTAGGCGAAGACCCCGATGAACAGCGTCTTCTTGACGAGGCGCGCGATCACGTCCTCGTCGGGGGCCAGGGCCCAGAACAGGGCCGCGAGCACGAGGTCGATGGCGATCAGCACGCCGGCCAACCACTTCACCTCGCCCTGGAGCAGGCCGAAGCCCGAGTCGATGTACTGGGTGAAGACCCCGAGGAAGCGATCGATGACGCCCGTGCCGCCCATGGCTCAGTTAACCTCGGCTGGGCCGATCTGAGGCCGGGGAGAAAGGGGTTGGACGGCTTTCGGCGCGGACACCGGAGCTGGCCAGGGGTGAGCGCGGCCGCCGAAGAAACGGCGTCGGTTCTCGGCCCAGGCGGCGCGGCAGGCGGGATCGTCTGCCGCCGCAGTGCCGAGGCGGTTGCAGCGCGCGAACTCCGCCGCGAGCGGGTCGATGACCGGCGCCGTCGCCAGCATAGTTGAGCGCACGCGCAACCCGTCCTCGTCCGTGTCGGCCAGCACGAGGGCGACCGCGATCAGCGCGGAGCCAATGCCGGCCAGCACGACGGCGCGGCGGATCGCCTTCGTGTGCAAGGCCGCGTAGGCGCGCGAGCGTCGGGGATCGGTCGCGCTCATCAATGGAACATCGTCACATCGGTGGGCTGGTAGCCTGCTCCGGGCGTCAGGAAACGGCGGAGCTGTTCCTGCCCCTGGCTCTGGGCGGCGGCGCGCTGCGCCATGTCGAGGTCCTGCGCGCGCCCCTGCGCCGCTACCGCGGCCGTGAGGTCGGCGATCTGCTGCGACTGCAGCGCCAGGAGCTGATTGCCGGCCTGAGTCGCCTGGAGCGCGCCCGTCGCGGACTGGCTCGACGTCACCAGCGCCGACATCTGCGCGCTGTTGGTCGGCTGATTGCCGAGCACGGTGGCCTGGGCGCGCATGGCGTCCTGGAACGACTGCACCGACTGCTGCCAGCGCTGCTGGGCACCCTGGATCAACACCTGGTCCGACATGGAGGCGGTCGCCGGGGCGTAGCTGGTGCGGAACGCGCGGTCGATGTTCTGGACGTTGTAGGCGATCCCCTGCGCCGTGCTGATCAGCTGCTGGGTGCGGGCGATGTCCTGCTGGATCGGCGCCAGCGCCGTATAAGGCAGGCTCGTCAGGTTGCGGGCCTGGTTCAGCAGCATCTGCGCTTCGTTCTGAAGCGAGGTGATCTCGTTGTTGACCTGCTGCAACTCGCGCGTCGCCGTCATCACGTTCTGGGCGTAGTTGGTCGGGTCGAAGACGACCCATTGCGCGTGGGCAGGCGCGCCGGTCAGGGTGAAGGCCAGGACGGCGCCGGCGAAGGCGCGGCCGCGATGATGGCGAGCCGTCATAGGCGAGGCTCCAGGGCGAAGGTGGCAAGAAGGTCGGCGGCCCAGCCGACGCCGCGGGCCTGCAGCCAGGCGCGTGCGAAACCGGCGCGGCCGTACTTGGCGAACAGTTCGCCGATGAGCGCCTGGTCGGTCTTGGACGAGGCGGCCGCGAAGGCGAGCGCGACGTCGCCGAGGCCCAGCTCGAACAGGCGGTTCCCGCGCCGGCTCTGGCAGTAGTAGTCGCGCTTCGGCGTCGCCCGGCTCAGGATCTCGATCTGCCGGTCGGAGAGGCCGAAGCGGCGATAGGTCTGGGCGATCTGCGGCTCGAGCGCGCGCTCGTTG
>JAABUP010002337.1_pt1 | contig 36908 bp, 50 predicted proteins | sample 5559201 | NCBI WGS metagenome assembly JAABUP01 (sample SAMN10711887, study PRJNA513373) | rock metagenome | isolation source: Antarctica rocks | place: Antarctica
TGTCCGGAGGCCCCGGGGTTGGCGAGCGGCGCAAAAGGTAGCTGCTGGCCCTGCTGAGCATTGCCGTGACGCTGTGCGCTGACGCGGTGCAGAGGCGCTGGGAGTGTCGAAAAGCTCTCGTTCGTTCCAGTATGCGTTACCGTACTTGGCAGTCTTGCGTTGTACAGAAGGCCTCAGTCTGAATGTCAGTATGCTGAATATTTTTCTACTGTCATCGTTTTGCCAATAAGAGGTTGCTAAGCAGATTCAGATGTGGCTGTCGTGATCAAGATCTACATGTTGACACAGGACATTGGTAGCCACTGAAAGACTGTGTCAGGTGTGTCATTTGCTACAGGATGTAGAGGATGAACAACATCTCATCTTTGATCGTCCGGCTTACAGTCACATCAGGAACAAGCGTGCAAATCTTTTTCAGCAAACTTGTACAGTACCAGGCTTCATAGCTAAGTGTGAGCCACAGGCATGTGGTACCTGGTCCAGCTGTAGCGGCAGCTACAACTGCAAAGCGTTACAAAGCATGACAAGCCGAACCTCCTCACCACACTCAGCTCGCGCGTGCATAGCAAGGCAATGTGCAACATACAAATCTTGATGCATATCATGGTTACTAAGGGCCTAACCAGTTCTGATTTCAGTGCAGATAACATGCTGATGTATTCGACAGCACTGCTTGTATGTGAGGACAAAACAATTGTTGATTTGCAAATCAGACGGATGTCTGTTAGGCACTGCATGAAGCCCATAGCCGCAAGTGAATAAGGCTCAGTACTGGTCCCTCATTCAAATTAAGCACTTGAGTGTGCAGCTGAGGTCGACGAATGCCGAATTGCTGACAGAAGGTCCACGACCAAAGTCATTTGTTGCCGGACCTGCTGGCTCATTGCCACCCTGTTGGCATGTTGTGCACATTGCAACAACACATTCTTACTGTCTTTGACAGTATTAAGGGTTTCTTGGAGAGTCTCAGACAAGCGTATCAGCGCAGCCTTGCGAAAGGCTGCCACTCTTACTGACTGCGGCACCTTCAACACAAGGACATTCTGTGAAGTCATGATGAACGCTGTAGCATACCCAAAGTGAAACTGTAGCACGGTGATTCAGACCTCTATATGTTGCAAATCCACGATACTTGCAGCAAAGCAGGCATACTTGATATAACAAATGCATAGAAAGAATAGCAGAGCATGCGCTCAGCATGCATAAGCGTGAGGTTCGTGTCACCTTGCCAGCTGTTATAGTCAGAACAATGCAGAGTACATACATGATTGTGCATCGACGTCACTTGTGCATCTGTTGAAAACAGATTTCACCTGAAGGACATCATGTTGTATCATCTGAAGGCTCATCCGTTGCTCTGCTGCTTGCCTCTTCAGGCTGGCCACTTCTGCCCTCAGCAGCTTCTTCTCAGCTGCCGTCTCTTCCTGGTCACCTGCAATGTTGCCATGCTCAAGGTTAGCCAACACTGCAGTCATTACAGTCATGAAGATGATGACAACTGATAGTGGCAAAAATAGCAGAATCACATGCTGAAGATCTGCCAGTGCATATGTCAATACTACACACCACCAACAACATAGCATACCTGCATTATCAGACTTTGGGTGCTGCATGTCAGCAGCTTCGGTCTGGATGCTGCATGACGCGTGATTAGGTTTGAGCATGGCCTGCCTGCATTGATCCTGTGCAAGTGCCAGCTCTGCCTGAACAGCTGCCAGCTGCCTCTCCAGAGCAGCAGTTGTTTCAACCCGGTGCCTAGCTTCTGCTTGAGTAGCCTGCAACAAGTTGTTGCCAACAACCACAAAGCAGCTTCATCATGTTGTGTGATGCAAGCCAATTACACACTGCGATGGAGCCATTACATTAAGCATACAGTTAATCATATGAGCTTGCCGCCAGCATGATCACAAAGGGCTTGTGTGGGAAACTGAGGTGCCTTAGCAAACAGTGATGGGGCAGCAAAAGTGCCGCAAGTGCTAAAAGCGGCACTCTTCCATCACCATGGCAATGCATGCAGAGTCTAACAAGCTTCAGATGGACACCGCACTTCTGGCAGGGGGGGGCGGGGGGGGATGGTATGCAGCAGAGCCTGCACCTCATCCTGAAAGGTCTGCTGAGCTTGTGCAGCCGCTGCACTGCGCTCTGCTTCTTCAGCGACGTTAGCCTGCAGCTTCATGATCTCCTGATTGGCCTGCATTGCATGCACAATGTTGTTCAACACTGAACTAGCACAAAACTTTGCTCCTGATGCACGACAAACTGGTTGCCTGGCAAGTGGCGCGTATAGATGTTGCTCTGAACACTCATAGAGCAACAAATCATAGGGCCACAGTGAGTTTGGAATCTGAAGCTTGATGACTGTGCAAGCTTAGTCTGACAGGCAGACAGTCATATAGCACAAGGATAATCTGACAGTCAAGGGAAACAAACATACAGACAAACATTTGTTGAGCAGATGCAGCATCACCTTGACAAGCGCCTCCTTCAGCCTGTTCTGCATGTGCTGCAGCTGCTGCTTGTCGGTCTGCAGGTCTGCAGCATGCTGGCGTGCATCCCTCAACAGCATTTGCATGCTTTCCAGCTGACTGCCTCCAGACTGCACCACAGCAGCGACCATGGTCAGCTTGCAGTGTCGCATCAACTCATGCCTGTTAAGCTTTGGGAGGATGCAAGAATGCAAATGCATCACAACATGCAATGTGAAGTTTCTGCAGACATCAGGCTGCATTTGTACGCAAGCCTGATGGAAACTGGCTTCTGTTCAGAGACATTGACGCATGGAGCTGTCGTTTCATCTTAGTCATATGGTCAAAGCGCAGGTGTGCATCAACAATGTTGATGCAATTCAGATATGCTCCATCAATGCAGGCTATCTTCACTGTGGCACCCTGAGCAAAGTCATGGAACGCTGCAATGACCTCAGGAGGCTTGCAGCCAGTCAGCCTATATCAGCAGCTTAGCACCTGCAGTTCCAGCTGTTGACTCTGAAACAGGGTCATGCTGTGGTGCGTGCCCGCCAGCTGCCCCTGCAGCTTCCGTACTTGGTCACCCAGATGCAGGCACAGCGCCTCTGCCTCTTGCTTGGCCCTTGTGGCAGCGTCCAGTCTGGTCTGCAGTGACTGGGCCTTGTCTTGGGATGACTGGAGAGCATGTTGGATCTGATGCAGGCTGGCTTGAGTCTCTTGGAGCTTGCAGCATGCATCTGAACAGACATCACAAGCTTTCTAGCAGTGTTGGCTTATGCACTGAGGATATGCCTTGTGCCTGTTCGCTCGTTTGTGCAGACGTCTGTTGCATTGTTGCAGCAAAGTCATGAGCACTCATCAGTCATCCTTTGGCACCTTAAGTGCTGTCTGGCTCACCAGTTGGGCAAGTGCCTAAGCGCCTGAGTGAATCTGAGCTTACGCTTAGAGATACAACAGGAAGTGCATGCAAACCACAGAATGCACAACATATGCAATGTGCAGCTTTCACCCCAAAGTAGCGCAGACAACACTTGGCAGCTCTGCAGCCATATGTGCAGCACTGCAGGCACACTTCTGATACCTTCAAGCTGATCCTGTTTGGCATGGAACGCCTGCTGCGTCAAGCGCAGCTCATCTTGCAGACTGGACATGGAAATCTGCGCATCTGTCTCCCTTTGTTGTTGTTCGCCCTGAAACCAAGTCACAGGTCAGCCTTGCCAACCACAAATTCCTTTTTTGTGCTCCTGTTTTCCGAGATTTGCCTCTGCTTTTTTAATCTTTTGTGTTGGATTTCTCACAACACCTTGCAGTTCAGCAGCAGCTTGGCAGACACAGGTTGCAGGTTTTATGCAGACAGTTAGCGTTTATACAACTCAGCAGACGGCTTGCAAGCACAGTGTGCTGCACCTCAAGTTTGCTGAGCTCCTGTTGGCATGTCTCCATCCTACCCTGAAGGTATCCTGCTTGCTGCTTGCGCGTCAAGCCCTCATCTGTCAGCTTCCCATTGAGCGTCTCTAGATCTGCGACCTGTCAGGACACTCAGTGAGTCCACCGTCAGGCTGCAGCTGCAGGGTGCATGCAGAGACACACTCGTGCCACTACAGTACTGCTGTGGTAACCGTCACCTCAAGCTGAGAGTCTCAAGTCCGATAACATCACCATACAAGCAGTGCATGCTTGTGATGCTTGCAGAGGTCATGGATGTGCAAAGCAGAAGCTGCTTTGCAAATAAATCATTGCAGTACCTGCACGTACCTAGCTCATCATGAGCCGGAAAACGCAAACATTTGTGTTATTACTGTTACTGCAGTACCTGCATGACGTAAGTGCGCAGCTGTTCCTTGACAGCATGCAGCTCAGACGTCACAACTTCATGCTCAGCTTCCATCTGCACAGCATGAGCTTCCCACGCACTCACATCCCGTCTGCTCAACACAACCTGCTTCAGCTGCTGCCTGGCATGACTGCTTGCGGCTTGCTGGACCAACTCTGAGCGCAGAGCGTCATGCTGAGACTGAAGCAAGCTGAGTTCTGCCTGCAGCTGCATCGCTTGAGTCTCCCAATCTTGAGTGCCCTCGCCCACATGACTCACAGCAAAGTCATCAAACTGCACACTGAGTCTGCTGTTGCTATGCTGCTGTGCTGCATGCTGTCTAGCATCAGAGGCGTGTACACGAGCCTGATGGTGGTCACTGTATATGCTGTCCTTCTGTTGCAGGGTCACCACCTGCCTGCCATCAGCAGCCTGTGTGTGTGTCTGTTGCTGGGCTAGCAACAAACGCAAGTTGGCGTTGTCTGACTGCTGCTGAGCAAGCAGGCTGCGTTCATGTGCTAGTAGTCCTTCCAGATGAATGCGCTCGTCCTGCAGCCGCTGCATACGGCGGTGCAGGCGCTGCAGGCTGTGCCCGTCTATCTCAGGAAGCTCAGCAGAATTTGGGATCTGCACACAACAAAGCTTGGTTGTGAAACCAGACCCATAGCGTGTCATGCTTAGCAGGGCAGGCAAGCTGATGGCATTACGGCCAATGCTTTTCAAGTCTCAAATCAAGTGGATGGAAGTGAAGTCAGTGAGTAAGCTTCATGTGCTATGCCACTGCCAGACAAAAAATACTGTACCAGGGGCGAATGCTGGAAACATGATGGCTTGGTGCTATAAGGCACATAAGAGCGATTTGAGCATAAAGATGAGCTGCAGCACTGATGGCTCGGACATGCGTGAGAGTTGTGCTTGACCTGGTGGGAGTGTGCAGGCAGTGGTGATCCCTGGAGTGATGTTGATGGCAGAGAGCCATGCTGCATTTGCAGCAGCTGCTGCTCAGCCTGCTGCCTCCTATTTACCTCTTCTCTTAGCCTCACCTGCCAGATTAACATACTCAGTCACCATGAAAAGGTGCGAACAGAGCACAGGCATACAGATTGTGGCGGGCACTGCTTAGCCTGTCTGATTTATTCGACGTGTATCATTGAGACTCCCTCTCAAGCTTGGATTTGTGCAATCTGAAACACTAAGAAGGCACAATTTAGAAAATCCTAAAAATTGGTTAAGTTTTTTCACAAACTGCCAACATGAGGATTGTCAGTCCTCTGCTCTGCTATGCTGGGTGTGCTATCAAACCCGTGTTCCACCTACTGACTGAGCAGGCACAATATGCACCTCATGACGCTTGCAGAATTATGCCAGATTGTGACAGGATGTCTGAGTTGCAGCATGCAGCGTCTATGCTGCTATGCCATCAGCGCATTACCTTGAGATGTGCAACCTTCTGCAGCTGTTGCTGCTCATCATCAGCAGCAGCTTGGTGTGGTCCAGCGTCACCATACGCACTGGGATCTGTTACACTGGGCAACAGCAACAGCTGCTCAGCATGTGCAGTCTGCATGGAGGGCGAGTCATGAAACTTGAATCCTGCTGGTGCAGCGTGGTTGCTGCCGCTGCTCTCCATACTGGTGCCTGCTGGGCTGCCCTTACCTTCCTGCAGCACAATCAAAACATAAACATAGTAATGTTAAGAACAAAAACAACAATTCAAACGTAAGCTTGACATCAGGTGTGTGCGTCAATATAGATGCTCGTCGTGTGGGGACACAACAGAGTGCTTGAGTCTGTCAATGCTTTGCTGCAGACTGGGATGGGCTGTTAGCCATGCTTGATGTCAACTGCAACTATACAGATCACCAAGAGTTGGCTAATTGGGCCTGAAACATATCTCACATGCGCGTTGCTATGTGGCTTGTCAACTGGATGCACGATAATCCAGCCAAGAGGGTGTCATGCACAAGGCAAGCATCTGCAAGCCGCCATCAGCACATCATCTGTCTTTTAAATTGTTTAGATGCAGGCACCAGAATCACAATGTCAAGGACCAAGTCTGACCTGCAAATTCTCCTTTTGCCCTGCATTACTGACGCTATCGGCTACACTGCCCCGTGCTTGTTGATGCTGGCTGGGACTCACAGCCTCCTTAAGCTCCAATGGGTGACCACTCCCCGTGTGACGCACTAAGTCAAACATAATCTGCTGATCGTCCAGCTCGTCCTGGCTGATCATGCTCTGATCCTGACTGAGTCTTATGAAGTGCATCTGCCTGCCCTCCAGCTGTGACCGGGCTTCTGATAGCTGGGCTGAAACCTCGTCATAAGCCTGCTGTGCTGTGGCCACCTCAGCATGCAAAGCATGCAGACTCCTCTGCAGGCTGCTGAGCTCATGCTGAGAGTCAGCTACTTCGGCCCTGAGGGCCTCAGCCATACACTGCTTGCGTTGCAGCTCCTCCTCTGCTGCTTTGAGATCAGACTGCACAGCTTTGAGGTCCTCACATGCCTGCTTCTGATGACTTGCAGCAGTTTCAGCCTCCCTGTTGAGCCTGATCATCACCTGATCCTGCACAGACAATCAGAACCACGTGATCACTCTGCTGGCAATGTCAGGAAAGCAGACGTTGCTGTTGCCATATATACAAGATGCATTGCTGGTGCGGTTTCCCTGGTATTGCTGCTGCAAGTCAGGTTTGTATTGCTGGTGCAAAAGGGCAAGCTGACGGCAACAATGGTCACAGCAGTATGCGCGCCTGCAACCATCAGCATATTGCTCTACGTCTGAATGGAGTGATGCTCAAAACAGCAAAACAGGTGATGCGTGCAACAAGTTTGTGGGAGCTGACCTGGTCCTTCTGCTGTTCTGCATGGCGCTGCCTGCTGGCTTTTAGAGCCTGGAGCTCTGCCTGCACCTCTGCCATCTGGTATTTCACATGTGCGTCAGCCTGCGGATGCAGCTGCCATCAATCATGCATGCATGCATGCGTCCTTTGGGCAGCTTGCAAGATGGGGACATTTCTGACGGTCTTGTATGCACCAGATTTGTTTTGTTTGGAGCAATGCTGGGATGTTCTGATGCCGTGTCTGCTCATTGGCTCATTGTGTTTTGGAAGCAAGTACTAACTGAGATAGCAAGCATGTGGGAGCCTTCAGATGGCCAAAATCTGCCTACGCTCTTGCTTCAAAGACAATCTGTGTGAACGACAACCAAGACTGGCAGGCAGGAGAGCCAGCTCTTGGGTACAATGCAGCGGCAGCCATGCAAGTCTAGGCTTGCAGGAATCCCTGGCAAAGCATTATTTCATGGTGTTGACAAAGCCCATTTGCAAGGTGTTGTCATGCATGACTTGCACTGAAGCTTGCTGCAGCTACAAGTCATGCATGACAAGAGCAAGCTTCAGATTTCTTGGATTGCACTTGTACTGAAGCTTGCTCTTGTCATGCATGACTTGTAGCTGCAGCAAGCTTCAGTACAAGTGCAATCCAAGAAATCTGTCTTTGTACATCCCATTGCTCTCAGTCTGCCAGTGCACTGGTTAGTGATGACATCAAAACAATGCAGCACCAACCAACTGAACAGTCACATGAAAGCAGAAGGTTGGGAAAAGTTAAGAATACACACCTGCAGTGTATCCTCATGCTGGTGCTTGAGCTGGGCAATCTTGCGCTGCTCTTCTTGTTGCTCATGCCTGGCAGCCGTCACTCCCGCCAGCACGCCATGCAGCTCCGCCTGCATGCTGCGTACCTCCTCTTCTTTCTGCAGGCACATCGTGACCTGGTGCTGAGCGCAGCAAGCTTGAGGCAAGCAGACACAGAACAACCACCTGATAAGACTTGGGCGTTAGTATTGTGGGATAAGCGACCTTTTGTGAGCCCACAGAGTTTGCACAATATAAAACCAGATTGAAATAACACCCACAATCTAATGGGACGGGGGCATGATACTGAAGGCCACTGACTACTGCAAGACAAAGCTTCTCATCCCACCATCTAGCATGGACAACCACGCCAATTTAAGCTACACCAGGTGCAGCAAAATGGATGCTTGCACCCATTTGGAAGCAAAGCACAGGAGTTGATCCAACAGACTGTATCAAGCACATACAGCTGCACACAGAAAAAGGCTTGAGGGTGTAGGCAGGGTGAACCTTCTGCAGGGTCTTCTCAGCAGCTTGGGTGTGGTGTGCCAGCTGGCTGACACGCCCCTGCAGGTCCAGCAGCTGCTGCGTGGCGCTGTGCAGCTGACCTTCAACTCGGTCTAGCTCTCCTGATGCTTCTTCAATTAAGTCATCATACTTAGCCACCTGGCTGGCGCCTGCAATTTGAAGTTTAGGGTTTTAGGGTTCAGGGGTTATGGTTTAGATTTTAGATTTATGGCAATGATTTCTACATCAAAGCATGGAGAGCAGTTGATCAAGACAGTGTTGGCAGTGTTTCCTGGCACTGATGCAGATGGCTGCAAAATGCGATGGACGCTATGTCGACACATGTAGCATGGCCCTTACACTGCATAGCTTCTCCTCTTCACTCACGCAAGCAAGCAAGCAAGCAAAGCAAGCAAGCAAGCAAAGCAAGCAAGCAAGCAAAGCAAGCAAGCAAGCAAAGCAAGCAAAGCAAGCCCACTTCAAAACAGGCGTGACTTGTCTCACTTGCAGGCATGCTCCTCATGTGGTCAGCGACAGCGCTGCGCACGCTCTGCTTTGCCGCCACAAGCTCTGCCTCCTTCTGATGCATGGTCAGCTGGTGCTCCTGGGCTGCAGTCATGGCCAGCTGCTGCAGAGCCTCCAGCGCAGTGATGCGCTTGGCAGCTGCCTGATATTGACCCTTCACCCTGCAGCACATGCCGCCAAATGTGATGACATTGTTTGATGTTGCTTGGCATTGTTGATTGCGCCTGACGCATCTCAAGTGTGATGATGCTTTGCACTGGTGACTAGGATTTCAGCATTCCGAGCCGAGCCGGCCAAAAAAATAAAATAAAATAAAAAATGATGATGCTCGGCTCTGTTGTTGGTGACTAATGCATTTTAGTTGTGGATAATGCTCTGCACTGCTGATTGTGAATGGGGCGTTTTTACCAACAGAGGTATTCCACAACAACATGAAGCCAGACTGCGGCTCTACAGGAAACAGTGCAGAAAGATGTTTGCACTCTGTATTGACTGTTGCAACTGGGCGTGATTGGCAACAGGCACTTGGTATGTCTGGCAAACTCTGCATGAGATGAGTCATCTCAGTGCACGTCATTCAATTGCAAGCAACAACAGCTAGAGTTCCTACAACAAGCAGATCGAATGGGAACAGGTAGTAAGGGAAGGCGCTGTGTCCCTACCTAGTATATGCAGCTTGCAGCGTTTGACTTGCAGCGTTGGACTCCAGCTCTGTTGTTGACTTGTCGTCAAACCCAGCCCAGGGCGTTTCAGCTGGTGGGGTTTCATCAAGAGACTGCCTGCTAGCCTCCTGCCAGAGTCCTGCTTGCAGCCTGCAGAAAACGACTTCTGCTCTGTTTTTGCACTTTTCATGCTTCGTTTTTGCTTTTTGTTTGCTTCCAGACTGGAGGAATCAAAGTGCTCTTGTAACACACATGTGGTAAGGCATGCAGTCGTGCATTTTAGCACAAGGTTTGTGGTCATTGGCCCCCTTCAGCCATGGTTGCATTCAGGACTCACAGCTTGGAATGAGACCTCACCTGTGCAGATGGTGCTCTTCCTCCTTTTTAGCTGCATGCAGCTGCTGCAGTGACTGCTGCTGATCCTGCAGCTGGGTCTCATTATCTTCTAGCTGCTGCCTGAACCCCAGTCAACGAATAATTTGTTGTGCCTTGCACGGTCAACATGGCTTGACATTGACAATGTGAATGGCATGTGAAATTGTAGGATGAGCGATGTGAAGCAGGGCTTGAAGCAGGTCTTTCTTTGCAGTGCTGTGAAGGGGAGGATTGTTGAAAAGTTGTGATGATGGTCTCCAAGAGGAGGTCTCCATGGTCAGGTGGTCAGCACATGGCATCTTGGACTGGAAGCAGGCTGTTGCTCATAGTGTGTACCACACTTGTGAATGATATTTTCCTGCCAAAAATCTTGATAGAGCCAGACCAGGCTGGGTTTGGATGGCTGTTTGACACAATGGCATCAACAGTGTGGAAGGAATGATTGTTGCAATGTAGACACATTACCATCAGCAGCATGAAAAGCATGACTGTTACAAGGTGCGAGAGGAGGAACGCAGCAAGGTGGCTTTAAACTTGCACCTTTGGGCTGCCAGCTGCCTCTGCAGCTCAAACGCTTCCTCCTGCAGCGCCTTGACACGCTGCACTTTGTCGTCTGCCTCCTTGCTGAATTGGGCAGACTGTCTCTCGTGCTGCTCATGCTGCTGAGCCAAGGTTGTCTGCAGGCTGGCCAGCTGTCCTTCAGTGTCACGCACCCTGTGCCTGTGGCAACAAAATACAATGAAGGGTGGAAAATAACATGAAGGATAAGTAACAACGCCTGAATGAAAAGATCCCTAGATGTTTGACTGCTTGGATCTCACTCTCCTGTTGCATTGTACTGATGCTCTGAGCATGCATGGATTGTCCATGGACAGGGCTGGGTGGGTCATGCAGTCTAGAAGAGTTGGAGGCCAGTGCAACCAGCAGTCGCACAAGCCACAGCATGAGTACCTGCACGGACAGTTGGTCAGCAACAGCGGCAGAAGCAGCCGTGAAGCAAGCAGCCACATCAGCAAGAAGTTTGAACAGCAGTATGAGCATAAGCAATGAGGCCCAAAAGCATGTCAACATGATGAGGCAAACACAAGGTCACAGCATGCATATGAAAATAGAACGGATACAGCATCAAGAGGACAAAGGGAGCAAATTGCACAGTCTGGTATGATCCCCAACTCACATGGTGTCAGCCTCTTGCTGCTTGGCGGCTGCAAGGCCCTCCTTCAGGTGTTGCAGCTCCCATTGCATTGCTGCAGCACCATGTGTAAGTGGCACAGGCACATCCTGAAGGCTTGCTGCAGGATCTGGCAGATGCCCAGGCTCCAGCACTGCTTCAGCAAACATCTGCAAGCAAAGACATGGTAACAGGTGACCGTTTTGCGCTGAAGCCAGACACAGATGGACATAGAGATCTTGCTCTGTAGTCTGCATTCATCTGTCAGCCACAGATGAATGCATGGACCTTGCTGTGAAGTCAGCCACAAATGAATGCATGTCATCATGCAGAGGGATGTTGAAATGCATGTCACTCTGTTGTCAGACGATTTGGCCAAACAAACAGATTCAGCAATGACATGGCAGGCAAATTTGCGTCAGCTTTTCAGCATGCCAATGGCCAGGCAGCTGCATGCAAGCACAAGCAGCGCGTCTGTTGTACAACCCTAGATAGGTTTGAATGGCAACAAGGTCTGCAGAGAAGCATACCCTTTGTTGCTGAGCGGCTTGCAGAAGCTCCATGAAACTCTGTTCTGAGTCCTCTGTCATTAGTATAGCACTTCCGTGAACCTTCTCAGCTGCTGCTGGAGCTTCCAAAGCTGCTTGCTTTGTGCCAAGGCCGACAGAAGCTAGGAGGGGAAGACCACCTACAGCCTTTTGGTAGACAGACTCTTGTCTATGAGCATTGGAACAGTAGGGATGGTTGTCAATCTGCCCACGAGGAGGTGATCCAAATAAGCACTCGTCTGCAGGCAGCTGCCTAGACATACCATGAGTCATCCTGTCAATCTCAAACTGACCTGACGGCTGACTAAGCAGGTGATCAGGAAATTGACTAGGATGAGCAGCCAATGCTGAGGTGGCGGGCACTGGCAGCAGTCTGACTGGCATCTGTGTGTCTGTCACCTCTGCTGCTGACCAGCTGTGCATTGCTCGATGATTTTGCAGTGGCTGGGCCATCACATCGGCGCTTCTGTATGCCCTGTTCAGTGGCCCAGGGCTTTTGCTTGATGCCTCATCAGGTGAGACACCTCCAAACTTATGTCCGGATCTGTCAACATTTCCCATGGCAAATTGGCTCTTCAAGCAGGGCTGCAGAGGACTGTCTACGGGTGCCACATTCTCCTTGGTATCGTCTGATGGATGAGCTGCTTTCAAGCCTGACATGGGAATCATCAAGCTGTACAGCCTTCCTGTGGGACTGTCTGAGGTTTCTGGCGAGCCATACAATGCATTGCAGCAGATCTCTACATTGTGTTCGCTGATCATGAAAGCCTTGTCTGACTTGCTTGCCTGCTTTGTGCCAGACGGTGACACACTATCGGACTGTTGTCCTTGCACAACATCTGTACCGCTGACTGACAGAGGATTCACCAAATGTGAGGGTGTGGTGGCTGGAGACGGGTTTGCTGGGAGCCTGTCTGACTGGATCTACAACACAGCAGGTCTACTGGTCCAAGAGAGCGATCAACTGTTGTGCCACGGACGACAATCAGGGAGGATTGAGTCATGCACATTGTACAGGAAGAGACACTGTTTCTTTGAGCATATAGACTGGAAATCTTGGCTTGCATACTCAACTCACACACAGATGGAGTATTGCCAACTGCCAAATCACAAATGGCGTGTGTATGGCAAGTTCGGCAAAGGCTTTGACCATAAAGTGACTTCCGTGATTACAAAATGCCGCAAGTGCACTCTGCAGAGAATTTCTTTCCTATGATTGCTTTTGCTGCAGAGCTTGGCGCAGTGCATGTTACTTATTGCACGCTCTGCTGGTTCCTACCTGTTTGCCCAAGTCAGCCAAAGCCAACCTCAGCTCATGAGCTATCTTCTCATGCTCATCCCGCTGCTGAGTCACCTCCTGCAGCTGACTCAGCAGCTGCTCCCCCAACACAGCCTGCAGCTGCGCACATTGCTGCGCTTCTTCCTCTCTGCCATGACTCACAGCGAGCTGACTTCGCAACTCTTCTGCTTCACCGCGGCTCTGCTCGAGTTGGATCTGCAGTGTCGTGGCCACACCCTGCTGCTCCCTCAAGCTTTGTTCTAACCTCTCTTTAGCCTCCTGTTGCTGCTGCAGTTGCCCCTGAAGTTGATCAGCTAATACCTCATGCAGCTGCACCCGCTGTTGGACATCTGTTACCTCATGGTTGGTGTCATGATCAGCTGACTTGGTTTCAGAGCTGACCAGCCATTCCTCTTGGTTCTCGCTGCCTCTGGAAGTGTTGACTACGTCTGGGCTGGTGCCAGAGGGCGGGAGAAGCTCCCTCAGCAGCCGCTCATCCTGCAAGAACAGCCGTTACACTAGAATGTGCCTAAATATAGCAGTATATGCCCCAGACACACTAGTATGGCAATGCATATGTAGTCGTCATACAGCAATACGCCTTGAGGTATACTGTTTGAGTCTGTTGCCCCGGGGGAGCCGCAAAGGGTCCACTGCAGACCCTCCAACAAACAAAATCTGCATCACAGTGATTTGATCCAAAGTGCACAATGCCTGCTCAGAGAAGAGGCGCAGCCTTGAGAGTTGTGTGCCATCGATGCCTTCCATATCAGCAAGATGACTGTACCAGAGTGTTTGCAGTACACTTGGTGCACCAGCACTGATGTGAGCATCATCTGATGACCATATGCACAGAGGGAGCTGGCACTGCTGCAAGGCTTTGAGAAACAGAAGCAAACACATTGCATTGGTCTCAATCACTCAATCTCAGTCATGTGTAGCCGTCCTGTTTGGCAGAGAGCATATAGCACATTGATTGAGCAACAACAAGTACTGTCAGCACACCTCCTGCTGATCCAGCCGTTGTTGCAGCGCTTCAAGGGCAGCATCTTTAGTCTGCAGCTGTGCCATCAGTGCGCTGCAGTTCTGACATTGTGCCTCAAGCTCTTGAATCCTCTGCAGTATCAGCTATAGTTCTTCACAGTACAAGTGTCATGAAACAGCTCGTGTTTCACACCTTCTTCACAGCTTGCTAAACATCACTACAGCTGGCTTTGTTTGTGCAAACCACTCAAGCTGGTCTGGCCAGACACCAACTCAAGCCTGCAACTGATCCGTGTGGCTCTACACTGCTGTAGCATGCGTGTGTTTTGAGTCTGTCAGGCTGTTACACCAGTTGCATCGTATGAAGGGCCTGTGTCAACACTATGCGTGACAAGCTTGACATGCGGCAATCATGCAAGGCAGGTTCAGTACACAAGTGGGGTGGCCAATATTGCAATACGTCAAGCGAGCAGAGAGGCAGAAAGCATGGTGCGTGAGCTTGCCTGTGTCTGCTGCTCAGAGGCAGACTCACACTCCTGAAGCTGCAGCTGCAGGAACTCATAGTCCATGTGCTCAGCATGCGCTGCATCCAGAGCTTGCTGCAAGTCAGTCACTTGCTTTCTGCACGAATGGCAAACTTACATTGGCAGGAATCTAGCATGCTGGTAGAGTAACTGTCCAAAATGAACGAACAACAAACAAAACCATGTGCTGATTATGGATCGTTCACACTGTTTTGATTGTCACAGTGTTATCTAGGCCTCACAGTGAATGGCTAACATGGGCAGTTCAGCATGAATCTTGATGTGCTGTGTGATGAAACGCACCTAAAGATGCTGAGCTGATCACTGTGCTGCTGTGCCTCACCAGATGCTGTGCGCTGCTCTGCATGCAGATGCTGCTGCAGCTGTACAGGCAACTGAGGGCCAGCCTGTGCCAAACATTGACCATGTGAGACACACTGCCTGCAGCCTGTTGTGACATACTGCGGGAGCGACTGAGACAACCTCTGGGTCTTGCTCAGCAGTACAAGCAGCATCATCTTTGTCACTGCTTCCAGCAGATTGGTAGCAAGCAGCCGGATTGTCGGCTGCCTCAGATGATGACAACAGGCATGATTGCAGCTTTGCCTTGCGCAGGTATAGGGAGTGCAAGATCATGCATATTTCTGACAACACATGGTTGTTGAACACACAGAGCAGTCTTGTCCTGCATTGCTGAATTTGTATGTTCAATTTTGCTTGTTCTGCAGCATGCGTGGACCTGCTGTCTGGCTGCTGAAGAAGCTGCGCTCTGATCTGGAGAAGGCTGATCAGATCAAGGGCAGCTTGTCTTGAGGAGGTGTTGCAGCTACTTGCTTCGTCATCTTGCCCGACATGACGGAGCAACGCGTCCTCAGCATCAGCAATATCACAGAGGAACTGCTGCGACACAGCTGTTGCAAAACCCGACTCAGGTGGGTTCTGCACCGCACGCCAGTCCCGGCTTAGGCAAGACTGCAATTCCCATGTCATATATGCGGTATGAATGACACACCAGATCTTTTTGACCAGGACATACAGCCCCTGCGCGGCTGTCCAGATAGCTGACCTAGATAAATCAGTGAACATCAGTGTTGGATGCGACGGTTTATCTCCTGTGAACTTGAATGCATGCCGGGGAGAGAACGCTTGTAGATGTCTTGATCAGTTGCCAGCTGGTTGGGCCCCTGAGTGCAACATTGGTCATGCTACTCGATTAGAAGATCTTTGAAAAGGAGTTCTGTATTCCTCCACTCAAACCAAACCCGCCTAAAAGAGTCCGTACTAAAGTACATCCAGAAACTAAAGAGAGAGTAATTGTGCAGGATGAAGGGGCTGATGTACCACAACTGGTGCTGAACTTGTCCTAGAGTCTCCCGCTGTTCTGATGCGCAGCCAGGTACAACCTCTCCAGCCTGTGCCTGATGTTGCATCTCCTGAACCTGCTGAACCTGAGTCTGAATCTGAGACAGAAGCTGCAGCTGAAGCTAAACCTGAAGCTGCCACTGTGGGCTGGAGCATGCACCCTGGCTGAGCTCCAGCAGAAGTGCAATGCTGGTTATGCTAAGGACCCTTAGCCCCACATATGCCAGTGCTTCCGACGTCGATAAGCCCCTAGCAACTCCCACAACAAGTCTGCAGGCTGGCGCAGGATATCACGTCAGAGTAAGGGCTTGGCAACCAGAACACTAAATTTAAAGAGCTCCTGCTCGTACCTTTTGTAAGTCAGTTGATCCAGTAATGGCACCCACACTAGACAGTTGATAAGCAATATGCAGCAAGTAAGTGCACTGGTGGCTAGTCAAAAAATATCCCATTGTCAGGATCAAGCACCCTTCACAATCAGGCTCAACTATACAGCCTTGCAGCGCTGTTGAGGCCTAGCTGCGCTCTGTCTGCACACTCGTGCTTGCGGCAAGGCATTAAGCACTATGTCACCCGAAATGCACATCCAGGCTGCTACAGAGCATTGTGTACAGAAGGATCTGTCAAAGCTCTACCAGCTGGCGCTTGATACCAGCAAGGCTGCAGACAATCAACCATAAGCTGCTTCTCCTGGTCAGTGTGTTCTCAATGCGTCTGGTAGAACAACTTTGTTGCTGTCACTTCTCATGAGCGGCAGGGAGTAACCTACACAGCATGTCCTTCCTTGAGTAGGTGCATCATCTGTATTACTCAGCAACTGTGTGCAAGCTTTTACAGAACCAAGCTGCAATTGCAGATGCAATTCAAGGCTCTTGTCTTCATCTGCACTTGCAATCAAGCAAAGCACGGCATTGATGGCTGTGCATCTGACTCCCTCCAGCAAAATGCACTCAGCTTGCAGCAACACAGTGTGCGTGCTAGGCAGGTGATGAGCAATCCCATGACTGTTTATTGGCTGAGTGCAAAACCCACGTGCAGCGAAACCCGCTGCACCCATGAGGCAGGCTTGTTAGCTACAAACTGCCTCTGTCACACTGTGCAATGCTGCACAAACAGGACCTGAGGGAAAGGGCAAAGTGTTGTTCGTGGCTTATTGTGTGTGCAGCAGTTGAGCCAGGCAGCCAAGCAGGCAGGGCACTGACTGAAATTGCAGCTCTCCAAAATTAAAAAGCTGTTTAAACAACCATGATGAAAGAAAGTCCTTAGGCAAATCATCTGTGTCTAAAACTGAAATTGCAAGAAGAGCTGCAAACTCTCAGATTTTTCTGCAGCTGACCTAAAAGCAGCTGTGACTCAACTGGAAACTGCCATTGCCAAGAATTACTGATCTCCAGAGATTTGAGGTTTGGCCATTTTGCAAGGCATAGTATGCTGTCGCTCAAGTAAAAAGCAGGCTTGTTGCAGGAGACACATAAACTCTTAAGCTGAGACAGGTGCAGAAGGCAGGCTGGGAATTGGGCAAAGCTGCATCCACTTATGATCAGGCCCTTAAGGTGAGTCAAAACTGAAAAGCTAGATGGAAGCGTTGGCTGCTGGTAATCTGATACATACAGACACTGCAAGCTACTACATAGCGAGAGAGTCTGAAGCAAAGCACGACTTGGGCTCATGAACTGCAGTTGGGTCAGAAAAGGCAAAGCTGACAAGTTAGCTTGCTCAATGTTTTGGGGAGATGCGCTGTACAAGCTCATCTCCTCAAGACGAGTTGCAAAGGTGAGATTTTTGAGATGGAAGGATATGCTCATGGCAAGGAGATGCAGCAGAAGCCACAGGTTGGGCAATGGAGTTGTGTAACGATCAACTGCTGGTCCCGCAAGCTGCTGACCTTAAAGAAGCTAGTACCAGTACCTCCATGAAGACCACTGCCTAAAGATGGTAGACATTACAGGACCTGATGCCAGCCCAGCGATGCTATCATGATCACATGGACTCAAATAAGAGCCAACATGTGCAGCAACTCCAGGCAGTCTAAGACACATTGAAAGACCAAGACCCTACAACTAGCAATGCCACACCACTTACTACCTTCCCCCTAGAAAACACAGTCTGATTACGTAACCTGTTGAGGTCATGCAAGCTGGTGAGACCCTTTCACCCCCTAAGAGTCGTGCAGCACATGCCAAAACTCTGGCATCTAGCAACGACTTTGATCATACTTGCAGCCATGATGCGCATGTTCAGTACCGCGGTCAACATGTTTCACGGAAGCAGTAGCACTCAAACTCCGTACTCGAACCTTCATGAGCTCACTGCTCGAGATATTGATCTGAACAACTTCAACTTCTCCAGCTTGGCGAACAAGGTACGCGCTTCGCCCAAAGGTTGGATCAGCAGCTTCAGATTGTGTCATGTGTCTGCTTGTCAGCTCTTGCATGTAATAGGCTCGGTCTGACTCGTAGGTCACCTTGGTGGTGAACGTCGCGTCGAAGTGAGGCAGGACGGAAGCTAATTACAAGGTACAGCTCAATGGTGCTGATCAGAAACTTCGTCGTGCGCATCAACCTCTCAAAAGCCTGCATCTTGGACTGCAGGACTTTGCAACTCTTGAGGAAAAATTTGCTGGCCAAGGCCTCATGATTGTTGCATTTCCTTGGTAAGAGAGAATGCAATAAACACTCTTTGCTGCAATTTGGCACTGGCTCAGCTCAAACCCAAAAACCAGAGGGTTTTGCCTCAGCGCTTTGTGTGGTTCAGTAATCAGTTTCTGTCTCAAGAGCCCGGCAGCAACAAAGACATCAAGGAGTTTGCACGCAACAAGGGCTTCAAGGGAGTTCTGATGGACAAGATTGATGTGAATGGCCCCGAAGCCTCTCCTGTGTACACCTTCCTGAAGGCATGCTTCCCAGCTATGGCTTTGCCTTCGCCATTTCCTGCCTTCTGTTTGCATCCTTGCTTCAGTCCATCATGGGTCACTGGAAAATCCGCGACAGAGTAATATTGACGCCTCCACTCTTCTGGCCTAGTGCCCATGCATATCCGACTTGTTTGACATGTCTTACTGCAGCCTCTTGCACTCTCACGGCAAGTGTTATGGCTGACCTGACAGCTTAGGCGGCCAACTTAGACACGTTCATCATGACCCGTCATGAAACCTGTTATGATAACGAGCTTGTCTCTGACAAGCTGTCAAACCTGCAGGCAGCCAGTGGTGACACAAGCCCAATCTCCTGGAATTTTGCAAAGTTTCTGGTGAAGAAGGATGGCACTGTGTTTGGCAGGTGTAGTGCGCTGAAGGGCTGAATAATACTTGAACATGCCAGTGTCTGTTGCTTTCTTGTTTATCTCGATCTGCACACTGCATCATAGGCCTCAACATCCTCCTGTGGCGCACAGATTTTGCTCTGACAGACTCACAAGTATGTTGCATCTGATCTGTGGAAACTCTTGCTTGTGTGGGCGTTTGTCTGCAGGCTATGCAAACTTGTGACATCAATGCTTGCAGGTATGGACCTTCATCAACAGCTGTGGAACTGACTCCTCACATTGAGAAGCTGCTTGCTGAGGACAAGTAGGGTGGGGTGTTCTTTTTTAGGGGAACCCAGAAACGAACATCACAGCATTTGCACTGCAGGTCCCTTGTCCTGCTTTGAGCCGCGCATGACAGTTTGCAAACCACCAGCTTTCGAAGCTGCCTTGTGAGCTTGAACTAGCTGCACTGAGCAAGAGTTGAGAGACCATGTAGGGCACTGCTTCTGCTTTTGAAATTTTGCCTGTCGACTGTCCATAATGCTACATAATATTTTGCAAGTCTTTGTAAAACAGTGATGAATCACACGACCCAGAAACATGTTTTGCAGTTTCAAAAGCAACTGCATCAGTGTTCACACTATGCCATTAGTAATGCTTACAGCAGCAATCCCCTGACTCCTGTTAAATGCAAGGCATTGATAATCGGAACATGATTGACACCGGAAAGTGCTACACCATGTTGACCTTGTCTGTACCAGAAAACGGAGGCTTGCAGGCTATCACAACACAATGCAGTGCACTTCTGGGGCAACAGAGCACAAAATCAACGACAAGCCTGTGACAATGACAAAGTCAAAGCACACGCAGATTCAAACACGTAGGTCAGTGTGAATCGTTACCACAAAGCAGTCATCCCTGCACTGACAGTTGAACTGTACTGACATTCACCGTAACCTCACAACAGCAATTCTGCTATTTGTACAGCATTCAGCGCTGCACCCTTCTTGATTTGGTCTCCACACACGAACAAGTCCAGACCATGGCTGTCAGACCTGGATATGTCTCGTCGCACACGCCCGACGTACACGTCATCTTGGTGTGAGGCATCCAGCGGCGTTGGGAATCTGTTGTTCACTCTGTCATTGATCATGGACACGCCCTTGGCCTTGGACAGCAGCTCAACAGCCTGAATAGCAGATACTGATATCAGCCGCAGGGTATGTACGACAGGACTGTCTACATCCAGGCAATGTTGATATGAGACAGGGCTGATTGTGTATGCATACAAGATGCATGACTGTTGGGCCATCATCACAAAAAGTAGTCAGTGCGCTTTTGTAAAAAGCGTTATTCTGGAGGTGCTGTTTATGACATTTACAGGCTGACACAGACTGCATATGCAACATCACCCTGAATGCAGTGTATGTTGATGTCCCAGTCATTGGCTGTTAACTCCCCTGATAAATCCCAAAGACAGCAATCGTGGACTAATTTTTGCTTGGCTGATGCTTCCCAACAAATGCCAACTGGGAGCTTGGTATCTGGCTCATTGCTGATCATTGTCACAGCATGCTGTCACTGTTTGCAAACACAACTTCTTCACACATCCCACAACAAACTTCAGACTCCTGCTCTCAGCACGCACACTCATGACTAATCGCAAATGTGGCTACCATCCGAAACCTTACCTCCTCTTCAGATACATCTCGGTCAAACTCTAGATTGATGCTCTCAGCATGCGCTCGCATGATTGGCACTCGTATACACGTCGCCGTGATGCTGACATCGTTGTTGCCCCAGATCTTCTTCGTCTCCTTTACCATCTTCATCTCTTCTTCATTGTAGCCGTTCTCGGTCATTGGGCTGTTGTGGCTGAACAGGTTGAAGGCATACTGCAGCATGAGACGCACATCATTGGTAGCCTGACAATTGACTTCGCCGGTCAGTTGTCCCCAGGCCCCAAAATGAGGGTCCCAGAAAGTAGAAGACTATGTGTTTGGGGCTTCCTTGGCATCATCTAGCTATGACAGTGCATGTAAGGAGTGCTGCAAGCATGAGGCGTGGGCGAAATGCCTGGAACGCCTGGCAGCAAACTGAAAGGCAACGGCAAAAGGCAACACTAAAAGGTAGGAGCCTCGAGCTGAGTTTCTGGTGATCCTTTTACCTCGACAAATCAAAATGGACACAGCAAGCGCTTCACATACAAAGGCTCAAGCTACAGCAAGTCATGGAGAAGGGCAATCTGCTTTGCTGCCTACATTGGTCAGAATCATTCTGAAGGAAAAGGGAACGCCCAACAAGCTCAAAAGGGAACGCCCGACAAGCTCAAAAGGGAATGCCCAACAAGCTCAAAAGGGAGCGCCCAACAGGCCCAAAAGGGCAGGCAAAGGCACAAGGGATGTACCTGGAAGGGGAAGATGTTCTTGGTGATCTCCTTCTTGCCCTGCAGCACTTCACTGGTTTGCAGCTCTAGCTCGTCCATGGCGGCTTGACCAGCGCCGCTGGCAGCCTGATACGTGCTGATCACCATACGCTTCACCTGTAAAGTCACACACAGGTATGAGTCAGCATGCCAGAGGTCTGCTCATCAGTACCAGTGATGTGATGTTTGAGAAGCACTGCTGCCCGGTGTGTGCTGATCAACATATGCCTCACCTGCAACCTCACAGTCACCATGCCAGAAGGCTCCTGAGTGTATAAACTTATGAGTACACTGATGTGACGTTGAGCAGCACTGGCTGCCGACGCATGCTGATCGATACATGCTTCAACTGCGTGGTGAACGGCAAATTGGGGCAGCATGCAGCCTGCTTCCAATGCTTGCACAGAAGACCAATGAGCATGAAGTGCAGGTCAGCCCCAGAAAGCTGACGATGCTCTGCACTATTGGCTGCCTGGTATGTGCTTGACGTACACAGGAAGGAAATGCAACATGTGTACTGTCAAGACAATGTATTCAAACAGCTTGGCCAGCAGTGTCAGCAGCTTGATACATGCTGCCCTCCACACTTTTCACCTTGCCTACACCCACAGAATTTGACTTTGACAGCACAGCACAGCACAGCACAGCACAACACAGCACAGCACAGCACAGCACAGCACAGCACAGCACAGCACAGCACAGCACTTATGGCCTTTACTGGCGATCCCTGCTCGGCATGACAAGCCAGCACAGCATGTAAATGCAAGCGTAAAGTTGCACCGTCAAGCTTGACTTGTTCCTGAATGTGCGTTACCTTGGCAGCTCTATGAAGGGGGGTGACAGCCATGAGGGCGATGATGGTGGAGCAGTTGGGGTTGGCAATGATACCCCCCTGCCCGTACCGCATACCCTTCATAGCTTCTGGGTTCACCTCTGGAATTACCAAAGGCACTCCCTCAGTCATCCTGAAGGCTGAGCTGTTGTCCACAACCTGTAGTCAAGCAATACAAGTCTGTGCATACATGCCGCATGGAAGTCTGAGTCAGCTGTGCTCCACTTGTGCTCAAGCAAAACCAGTGTGTGCATGCCTGCTGCTCTGGGATGTCAGCTGTTTCCACCACCTATGGTCATGCAAGACCACTGTGTGCATACACTGCAGGGAAGTCTGAGCTGTTGTTCACTACCTGTGGTCAAGCAAAATTAGTCTGTGCATGCGGTATTGACGTTGTTGAAAGACTGGGCTGTGCACATGTGCAGGAAGGTAAACATGCTCGTTACCATAGTGCTGATGCAGGATTTGCACTGGCATGTTCACACTGTTGACATGCTGACATGCTAAGGCCTGTGTGACCAGCATAAGGCTATTGCACAGCAAGGTGTATAATGGCAGGTGGCAGGGCAGGCCACAAATATGTCATCATGCAGGGTCATGCTGTGATCATGCTGTGGCCATGCTGTCGTCATGCTGTGGTCATGCTGTGGCCATGCTGTGGTCATGCTGTGGTCATGCTGTGGCCATGCTGTGATCATGCTGTGGCCGTGCTATGACCGTGCTATGGCCATGCTGTGGCCATGCTGTGGCCATGCTGTGGATATGCCATGCTTGTGTTGTGTCCTGATGATGTGCACAAAATATGTTTCAGGACACTTGCTAGGAGGGTCACAGCTGATGCAGCACAACAGGTTTCCTGAACAGAAAGACAGCAGAAGAGGAAGCAGAAAACGGCATTCTTGCATCTGAGCAATTGTATGCAAGAGGACGTACTGTGCAGCCAGTATCTGAGGCTATGGGGCCTAACTTCTTGCTGATTGAGCCACCAGCGCTGAAGAGGGCAATGTCCACACCCTTGAAGCTGCACGCACACCACGTCACTCAACAGTACTGGTGACAGAGCATGTTTGCATTTGTCCAAAGCACATGTATGCATTCACGCATGCATGAGCATGCAGTATGCCCACACTCCGCATGTTTTGGACTACAGCAGGGAGGATGTGCATTGCAGCATGATGTACCCAAGAGAGAGAGAGAAGTGTTTTACATCCCAAGCATGATATACCCAGCTGTACCCAAAAGGATACATCATGCATAGCATTTGATAGGATGCAGCACTGCCAAGTAGCTGCACCCTATCAAATGCAGTTGACAACAGCAGATGCGCTCAAGTCAGCAGTGTAGTAACTGCTGAGTCGTCATGTGCATGTTGAGACATGCATGCTCAACTGCATGCACACTCTGCAACAAGCTGATCTGATATGGGTGTTGCACAACAACGCTGCGGGCTCTTGTTTGTCAAAACATATTGATCGGGAGGTCAGTAGCAGCAGAAAGGTGGATGCAGCTTGAGCAAATGCATGCACACCTGCTTTCTGATGTTTCCTCGATTGTGTGTTCCTCGCCCTCATAGTGAAACTTCTTTCCAGCTGACCTGCATGTTGCACATCAAGCCTGAGCAATGTATATTATTCATTTTGTGCGACACTGTGATCAAGGCATGATGCTCAGTGTCTTGTGTCGTTGGTATGTGATGGACAAGCACGCCTGCTTTGCACATTCTGCCATATGGAACTGCTGGTTACCTGCCAGATGCAAGCATCTTTAGGCTGGAATATGGAAAATCTCTTTCCTTCAGGACCTGCATAATCACTTATCATGCCAGATATCCTTGTGGCCCTTTACTAAAGCAGCATGCAGCTGTTGTGCACTATAGTGGCGGACGCCGCGAGCAACAAATGCAGAAGTTATGCCTCGACATGGTCAAACAAAGGCCAACTCACTCTAAGGAACTCTTGCCCTACAGCGCCAGTCACCCCAACAATCGCAACCGAAGGACCATCCGCTGTTTTGGCAGCGTGAACCGTCTGAGTGTGCCTATGCTGGCGGCTACAACGTGGTACCCTGCTCCGTAAAGCAATGCATCGGCTTTGCACGCTTCCGCGCACGCTTGAGCCCGATAGCGGGCGCGCAGCCAAGGGCATTACTTCAGCTACCAAGCTCCGTCTACCTGTACGATACTCGCAAGAAGCGAGCAGCAACAGTCTGCGCCGATGGTTCAAAGCAACCAGAAAATGTCTGTTGACTGCAAGCAGAGATAGCCAGCTACCAGCGATCTCAAGTAGGACTTGGCACCTGCACTTTCGAAGCGTTGACTGAGAAGATTAGGCCAGATTCCTCTGGATCCCAGATTCCAGAATCGGTCAACGTCGGTGTGCGTTGACCATCGCCAGTCTGAACGCCAGTGTGAATGGCAGTCTCAGCGATCCTGCACGCTCATGCAGATGGGATGCAAGAGGAGAACGGCTCTGGCGATCGATAAGTAATAAGGTGAGTGACTGTAGAAGATCATATCTCTGAGAGTGGCATGTTAGGACACCCATGTCCAAGCTGAAATTGTTCAAAATAGTTTAAGAAACCAAACAAAGCAGGACGTGGTTCAAAGATTGCCCAGCAACATGGACACACGAGACCGTTTGGGGGCAGTATGCTAGGAACAGGCAAAACTGGTATGCCCACACCTTACAGCATGCAACAAGCTCACTTCAGTGCCATCTGCAGCATGTCCTTGACAATAGGAGAAGTGCTCATGATTGAAGGAGTTTGGGTGATATCCAACACCTTCAGGAAGGGCCAGTTCCAGCGCCCAGGAGGGTTAAGCTTGTTGACCCCCCAGACAGTGGGCTTGCCAGCAGCAAACATACCCACATCATCACCCAACTCATTGTACGCCATTTTCAAAGTCTCCAGAAGTGGCCAGTCGGCAGTGATAAGGCTTGTGATAGCAGTACCCTCAATCTTGTTTGAGCTTATGTCAGCAACCAGCAGCTTGCTCCACCTTCCCTTGATCAGATGTGGCACAGCTGATGAGTCAAGGTCTGTGTCGGCAATCTTCAGAACCTCAAGCTTCCGAAAGTTTGCCTTGACCAGCTTTGAGATGCCATCAGCCTTTAGACGGTTGCCGGACAGATCTAAGTAGCGCATGTGTGCCCAGTTGGCCTTGCTGAGCTTGCTGATGGCTGCTGCATCAAGACTGTTGGCAAACAGGATCAGAGTGTTGAGCCAGGGCCAAGAGCCCTTTGTCAGCTTTTGGATGGCCCTTGCATCTAGTGCATTGCAGGAAAGGTCAAGGTACTCCAAGCAGGGCCACTCTATTTTGTTGGCTGTGGGCTCCTTGACCAGTAAGTGGCAGCTGTCTTCAGTCAGGTTCCTGCTGAGTGCAATCTTCTTGAGGATAGGCCACCCACCTTTGATGACCTCTGAGACTGCCATGACGTCCAGGTTGTTGTGTCTAGCAGCAACAACAACGCCGGATGTCAGTATGTATCTGCTTGAGCAGATGCAGACCGCTACATGTGCAGACTGCAGCCCTTATTAGCTGCACAGGTCTGGTGCGCTAATTGCAGGTGTGCATCAATGCGCTGTCATTCACAGCAAAAGTGAGCCATTATGTGCAAGCAGCATGATTGTGTTTTGCATACCTCAGGTCCAAGCTCTGCAGCTTTGAGAATTTTGGCTTGATAAGGTGCACCATGGCGCCAGCATTCAGCTGGTTCATGCTGCAAGCAAGCAATCTGATGTGAGGCAAAGCAGTCCAGAAGAGTGGGAGCAAGTGAGGACAACCAGTCTGAGAAGAGGGTGATGAATGTTTTGCACCGACCTGAGGTTTAGTATCTCTAGATTGGGCCACTTGTCACCCACATCACTCATGAGAAACATTGCTTCTTCGTCTAGGCTGTTGTTGCTGAGGTCCAGGTGCATCAAGTCAGGCCACAGTCCCTTGACTAGGTGCTGCATTCCATCTGCTCCAAGTCTGCTGGAGCTCAGATTCAGGCTGCGCAGAGCCGGCCAGCCATTCTCAATCAGCTGTGCCATTGTCTGGACAGTGACTCTTCCACAATCAAAAGTCAGGCCTTTGACGGCTGTCTGCTTGCTGCTGACTAGTGCCTTGAAGACAACCTGATTTGTGACTGTCACAGTACCGTCTGATACAGGTTCTGATTTGTCAGGTTTGTTTTGAGCCTGGTCCTGTAGACATGTCCGCTGCTGTGGAGCAACATACAGACCTTGCTTTGGCTTGAGCTCTGATGATAGAGTCTCTTTTGATGCTGCTGACATAGAGCTCAGCTCTGGCTTGAAGTATGGCGAATTGCTGTTGAAGCCTGGAGCTGCTGAGATCAAGTCTTTGTCAGACATGACAGGCAAAGCCCAAGCTGCGCTGTCTGATGCAAAGGATGTCTGCAACCAATAAAGTAAATTCTCAAACAGATGTAGATAACAAGCGTTGCAACTTGGCTGGCAATATTATAGTTTGCCTTCGCACTCAATGCCTACGCACTCAATACCAACCAGAGTGAGAATATTCCCTCTTCGTTCTGATCAATGACAATGGTGAGCAACGGATTTCGAAGCCGAGCACGCTGCTGTTGATGTACTCAGAGGCTCTGATCACACTTCAGCGAGGATGATCCTCAAGATCCAACTTGCATTAGGCCGACGCAGCGGGAACAACATGCATGCTGAGCGCAGCAAGCAGCATTGCCGTTGATCGCACAGTCAGGCATGTCCCTGCAAAACCGCTGACTTCTCTGCTCAGTTCTGCTTATGGACTAACTCTGTCAGTGCGTCAGTGCTCTGTCAGTGCGTCAGTGCCACCTTCTTGGCAAGAAGTTGACCGTGTCAGAGCTACCTGATCCTACATAAATCGCGCCACGGATAATACATCGGAACAGTGCGTGTAGACGGATTATCGACTGCACAACCATCGGCTATGTTTCGTGGTCAAGATGCTGCAAGAGAAGACCGAGGTCGCGCTCCACCGCAGCAACGTACCACTCAGAATGCTGGACAGCCTACGTTCATGGCAGCACCCCTCAAGAACTCTGACTATGTTGATTTGAGAACCCCTGTGAGCGGCTATGTATTTTCAAACTACGCGTACAGAGCCAATCAAGATTCAGAGGTGGCTCATCACCTTGCGGACTTGCAGCAACTTCGCACGAGCGTGCTGTCCTCATCGGAACAGCCCGAACAGCTCTGTGGGTCCTTGATCAGGTATGGAGCAGCCAATGCTCGGCGCGATGCACCGTTGCCGTCAGTCACATGCAGCCCAAGCCCGTGCTTTTTGCCACCCCAAGGTGCCGGCAATCACAGCCATCTGATCTACGTGCAACTTTCACGACCATCTGCCTGACCATGCTGCATTTGGCGGAGACGGCTACCGGAATGGCAAATCTTCGTATCTTGCCGCGGCCGCGTGATCAAACGTAGTGAGCACCACAACCTCTGCACCTTGCAGGTACTATCAGGGGCTGACAGTGCTCCAGCAGCATTTTCCCATTGGCAGAAAGAGAGAGGGCATTTCGATCGAGTTTCCTTGGTATGACGCCTTCCAGTCCAACAAGAAAGCTGCTTCAGACAGCATTACATATGAGAAGGCATCCATCCTGTTCAACCTGGCAGCAGTCTGCAGCCAACAGAGCCTTGCAAGTGACCTGAGCACTGATGGTGGTCTCAAAGCTGCTGCAAGGCACTTCCAGGTATGTCAAGTCACCTTTGTACCATGGCTAATCAGAGACAGCCAAGCAGTAGATGGAAGGGTCAATAACCTCTCAGGGCTGTTCTGACGCTGCTGTTGAAGTGTGCAACCAGAGTAAATGTGACTACCGCCAATCTTGTGCCCATTGTGGGAGAAGCCTGCACAGCCCACACCTACTGGAACTTGTGACCATACGTGCTGCAACTTTTGACCATATTTGCTGCATCTCAAGCTGCCACATTTCAGAAGCTGATGCATCCTCAGCCCTCAGCACAGACGACTATCTGGCACTCTTGGTGACATATCCCTACTTCTTCTCTGCAGGAGGCTGCCGGATACTTCAGGCTGCTCCATGATGTCGTGGCTCCGCAGCTGGATGAAGTTCCCTCCTTCGACATCAGCACCAACTGCACAGAAATGCTGGAGCTGCTCATGCTTGCGCAAGCCCAGGAAGCCTTCTTCCAGAAAGCCAGCCGGGATAAGAAGAACCCAGCTGTCTTGGCCAGGTATGCACACCCACACATTGTGCAGCCTTCAAAGCATGGCGTATTGAAGACAGCGACCAAACATGGCAGAATCATGCTGCTCTGAGTAAGTAGATGTACTACCCCAAAAGCCAACATAACAACGCGATGGGTGTGATGAAGTTTATGCCTGTGGGTATCAGGCTCAACAGCCTGGTATGTCTGAGCCCCAACGTGCTACAGCACAGGCACAGTGATGATACTAAACCATCTAATTCTGTGCCAGCCTACATGAGGTAAGTGCAAGGCCACTTTTGGTGTTTGTCGGTGTTGATCTATCCGACTATTGTCTGACTGCCAACAAGCTTGTCTTGTCTGACTGAGGAAGCAAGTCAGTCGTCAGCCTTGTCCAAAAGTTGCTTACGCCGGTTTTGCTTCTCTCAGTCAGACAAGACAAGCTTGTCAACGGTCATACAGCAGGCAGTGAGATCAAGTCAGTACTTGCAAAACAGCAGGCGTGTGTTCTAGTCTATGGTAGAACCCCTCCAAGCAAGAATGAACAGCAACAATATGCTTGGCACAGTGTTTTTACATACGGCCACAAACTCTATTGCAAGTGTCTTGACAGTATGTGGATCAGCACACAACCATTTGCTCAGCACTTTGTAGGATTGGGGTTTTGTCTCTCATGCATGACTGAGACTTTGCAACGCAAATTGTGTTGTGCAGGCTGGCTGCACAGGTCTCCCAGTACTACAAGGACATTGAAGAGCTAGATAGCATTCAGCAGCTGCGCAAGTACCTTGGCCAGGTAGTGTTTCCTAACCTAAACAAGAACTGTATAAAGACATTCAATTGATTCTTGATTGCATAGGAAACACCTAAATATTTCCTCATTTGAATCCTCAAGTGTGTTGAAAGAGCACATGCAACAGCTGCAGATTACGATGCATGTCATCTGGCATCTGCTGAGTGCATGTGCAACACCCATGTTTCATAACATCAGTCAGCATCAGGATACCAATTCGTACTATACGCACTCTGCCTTGAGCCTCGAACTCCTGAGTGAGGTACATCATTCTCCAAATCATAGTTTTTGTTACCCACATTATTCACATACCTTGCTGTGCGTTTTTTGGCTTCCATCTGACACAGCAATGTATCAGCTCACAGCAATGTATTAGCAGTCAGGCGCCCCAATCAGGCAATGCAATGTGCTGTAGTCTTGCAAGGCTGTACATAATACCATGAAATACCTGGCATATGCTATGCAGGTCTGAACAGCCCATGTGCTGTGATCTTGTAAGGCCGTGCATAATACCATGGAATGTGATGTATGCTATGCAGGTGTGGACAGCCCATGTGCACACCAAGAGGCTGCTCTTTGCAGCCATTGCTCAGCAGCGCAATGGAGAGGTGCAGATGGCAGATGATGAGTGTGGCAATGCCCTTGCATGCCTTCAGGTACAATGGCCCTTGCCTCACTGTGCCCTGCCCTACCCATGCCTCCCTGGCCCTGCCCTACCCTTCACTCCCTTGCCCGGCCCTCCCCGGCCCTGCCCTCCCCTCTCTTGCCCTCCCCTCCCTTGCTTTGCCCTCCCCTCCCTTGCTTTGCCCTGCCCTCCCCTTCCTTGCCCTGCCCTGCCCTCCCCCCCCTCCCTTGCCCTCATCTGTTATGGTACTTAGCTTGTTGCCATGTGCCTAGCTTGCTGCGCAGTAGGGCACAACAAGACAAGACCAGGCAGGGTATGCAAGACAGAGCCTGGCCTTGCCTTGACGTGCCCTGCTGCATCATGAGCTAATTGCGTGGCAACCAGCTGATTACCATCTTGACGTTGTCCTGATTTTGCAAAAAGACATGTCTTCTTGGGTATTCATGGTGCCTGTGAATTTACTGCACTGATCTCACAACAATGGTCTCAAAAAAGGTCAGCAGTTGCTGGTCGTGCTGGTTGCAGATGCATCATGTTGTCATGACTCATGTCGAATCAAAATGGTCCCAGTGATGACTCAGCTTTTCAAGATTTCGTCCTTAGAAGATTTGCTTTTTCAACATGACCCATGTCATTGTGAGTCATATTACCAAAGAAGCAAGAACATACGCAAGATGAGGATGGCTAACATCATAACGTTCGAAATAAGTTGTCAGTGCATGTTGACCTGCCAATATATTCTCTGTTGACTTCCCTGATGAGCCATAAAGACAGAAAATATACATTGACTGATACTGCAGGAAGCTGGATGGCTCGTGAATTGATCCATACTGCAGTAAGCTGAAAGGCTAGCAAGTTGGTTGACATTGCAAGAAGCTGCAAAAGCTAGTGAATTGGTTAGTATCGCAGGAAGCTGAAAGGTTTGTGAATTAGTTGGTGCTGCAGGAAGCTGAAAGGCTAAGGAATTAGTTGACATTGCAGAACGCTGAAAAGGCTAGTGAATTGATTGATACTGCAGGAAGCTGAAAGTCCAGTGCAAGAAGCACACAAGACTGCTGGTGAGGACTGAAGAGGCCCCTGATGAGCCTAAAGTCAGAAAGTGTGAATTCATTGATGCTGCAGGAAGCTGAAAGTCTAGTGCAAGAAGCACACAAGACTGCCGGTGAGGGCTGGAGAGGACCCACTGTTGACAAGGAACTAGCACGCACCGTCGAGTTCCACCAAGGCAGCATTGGTGACGCCATCGAGAAGGCCAACAATGACAATGCCAGGATCTACTTCCAAAGGGTACCCAGCTCTGTGCCTCAGGTTCAGGCTGCTGTCATGGTCAATTCTACAAATCCACCCGGTGGGCGCCCTCATAAAAGCAAGCTACATCATAGCATGCAGTCAGTGATGGAGTTATCAGATCTGCAACAGTCAGTGAGGGCAACTGTAACAGACGGAGCCTCCTGTCGGGACGCCTGTCAGAGAGTATCAAAGTGTGCGCTTTGCGGAAGCAATTTGCAATTCCAGAACGACTCATGGAGCTGGCTCAACAACCACTACCTGCGATATGGTAGTGATTACTGAACCAGCTCCATGAGTCGTTCTGGTATTGCAAATTGCCTCCGCAAAGCGCACACTTTGATACTCTCTCACAGGTTTCCCGTCTGTTACATTTGGTTTTGGAGTGTTGTGACAATATGCGTTACAGCGACATGCAAGAGAATGGGTTCAGTGCATACACAGGCACAGCAGATGCGCATCACATCCTGAAGTCTTATGATGACTGAACAACACGTGTGTCCATGTAGGATGCCAGCCATGACTAATGCTTGCATTGTCTGCTCTTGTCTGACTCTCTGCTTTTGCAAGTGTGGGCCATTGTTGGCATCTCCCAAGATTATGTTTCACACAGTGCAGCGTCATTTGAGCTTGATTGTTAACAAACTATCATTTGGTCTCATTTATCAGTCTGCACTTCCTGCAGGATTGGAACCTTCAGGAGAGATGGAAAGCTGGTTCAGATCTTTAGACAACCTGCCACGCTCAGTGGGGGTTTTCCAACAGGCCAACAACACCCCCCTACCTGGCATGGGGTCACCCAGGGGGTCTGCAGGGTCAGACGACTGGGCCATTGGGGCTGGACAAGCTGGATCCTCTGGATCATCTTCACAGCCCAGAGGGTCATCTGCAAGCAAGCAAGGATTTAAAGCTGCCAAAGGAGTGGGCAGGTAAGAGACAGGACTCAAGACGCAGGAAGTCAGGTCTAAAGGGTTTAGGGTTTACCCTAGGGTTTAGGTCAAAGTGACTAAAACGATGCGCAGATGGTGTTCACGCTTGGTGTACTTCAGCCCTACAGCAAAGCTATACTTGACACATCTCCCTGTACTTAAGGCTGACATTAAGCTGTACTTGACAGACGCAGTCCATTACTGGTATGGCTTCCTGTTACTATGTAGTGCTGCATTGGCATTATACAACCAGTTTAAATTTAGGGTTTTCCTAACCTAACCCCTAGCACCTTATGCCGTGGTCTATCTTACACTCTACATTGCCTGCTATTTGCTAGGTGGATTTCCAGCACAGCATGGAACGCCACTCTATTGCCAAGGTTGTTATTGGCCGTTTGATTGTTGGTGCAAGTTCTGTGTTGCTGCTCTGTGATCTTGCCAGACTCTCACCATCAATCAAACCGCCAACAACAATCTTGCAATAGAATGACGTTCCAGGCACCACTGGCTGTCTCACTGTACCTCAACATGAGCACAATTGTCACCGGGAGAGATATGGATGCCTTAAGTGAGATGTTTGTCACAAGGTGTCGCGGGTTTGCTCCTTTGGCCCTGTCAATTTGGTTTTTGGCCCTGTCACTTTGGTTTTTGGCCCTGTCAGTATGCTTTTTGGCATATTTAGGGTTGCTATCGATCATGTAAAGATGCCCAACGGCATGTCTGCTGATCCCGTGGTCGTGCCCTCCCTCTCACCCATTTGAATTTGGGTTTCAAAATGGCCAGTAAGTGCGTCATGGGCCCAACAGGCACGCCAGCAAGCATTACTATGGCTATGGGAAAAGACTTATCAAGGACTGCCAGCACAAGTCTCACGACATGTTTCGATATCGGCTTTACAAACCAACTCTGAACTCCAGACCAAAAGAAAACAGGTTGCCAGCACAAGTGCTCAACATACTCCTTGTAACAACAGGATTCGCTTCACTGAGTGCTGAGTTGGCTGTGACTCATGTGTTGGCCTGTGACAGGTTTGCTCTAGGCGCAGCAGGCAAGCTGGCCAGCATTGCTTTGGAGGAGCTGTCAAAGCCTGGCAAGGTGGAAGGTGGCAGCCCTAATAGAACAGCTGACAATATGTCTGCACTACAACCACCCAGGTGCACCCTCTCTCATTTATTGCATCTTGGCTTACTGCCCCTGTTGTCCCTACTGCTGTCCTGTTGATATTCATCATCATTGGCGTCATACTTATTGCCAGTTGTAGATGTTTTTTGCCATGTATGCTGTTTGGACTTCACTCACTGTCTTGTTGTTACGTGGCTTGCTCTACTTAGGATGTTGCCTGAGACCCCTATGAGCATCAAGAAAGAAATGCGTGGAAGAAGACAGTACTCCATCCAAGGCGGTACTCTTGAAGAAAAGATCAATGCTCTGTGTTTCCATGTCTTTCTGTCTTGATGCTCATTGGGGTCTCAAAGGCCTTGGGTGGCCACCCAAGGGACAGTTCTGGGACCCCTGCATGGGCCCCATACAGGCCCCATAACACAAAGCCAACAATATTTATCGAGATACTGTTGAAATGTATCCTCATTACTACGTACATGCTAAGGCGTAATGCAACTCCTGCAGTGGAGTGAGGAGTGATGACTATGAGAAGCTGGTGGACAGGGAAGTGCGCGCCGCCATTCAGCGCATGCAAGCAGCTGAGGACGCCAAACAGCAGGGCCTCAGAACCTGGAGACTGCCAGAATCCCTCAAGGTCTGCTTTCTGTCAGTCTCTGTCTGTCTGCCTGTCTGGCCTTGCGTCCATGTGTGTACTTGTTGCAGCCAGACTGTGGAAGATGTCAATCAGCAAGGCCTCAAAAGCTGTCGACTGTTTGCATTTCCCGGTGGTTGGTCTGTCCGTCGGTGCCTGTCTGTTTGTCTGTCTGTCTTGTGTGTGCTGTTTGCGCATACCACAAGGTCAAGGCACCAAGCAGCAAAACAGGATTCAGGCAGTCTCGAGGTGCTGCTGGTGTGCTGCTTGGTGCTTTGACCTTTTATATGTGCACAAAGCACACATTATACAGACAGACATTGCCTGGTTCTGGTGCATTGCTGCTTGGTGTGTCTGAGCTGATGGTGTGTGTGTGCTACGTACACAGACACAACACAGAGGCAGGCAGACACTGACAAACAGACATACCTTGAGTGATCTGCAAAGAAGTCAGGCTTCAATGCCTTGCACCTTGACAAATGTCATTGTCAGAGTCTCTGTCTGTCCGTCTTCCTGCATGAGTGTCTGTCTGTGCATTACATGCTCTTCAGACATATGCAAGGGGTGAAGACCAGCCAGCCATAAATCAAAATCTAGAGACAAACTGATTTGCTTGAGGGCTGCGTCTGCTGTCTAGTTTGGCTGTGCTACAGACATATTCTTAACTTGTATAGTCAGGGCTGTCTCTGATATTTACTTCAATGAAGTGACTGCCTGCCAGTCTGCCTGCCTGCATGCCTCCTCACTCATCAACATATGTCATGTTGCAAAGATGCCAGCAAGTGATTGCTTGGAAAACATGTTTGACAGCATTCTGCAGGAAATTGTCTCTGCACAAATACAAGTTGTAACAGGTCATGCAACAATGGCAAGGCCAGTGTCCAACAGATGGCTGCTGAGTCCGATGATGTGTGTGTGTGTGTGTGTGTGTGTGTGTGTGTGTGTGTGTGTGTGTGTGTGTGTGTCTGTTGCGTCTAACGGTATGTGTGTCTGTTGCAGTTCCTGCAGAAGGACAAGACCCGGGGGGCAGTCCCCAGGGTGATGCAACAGGAGAAGGGGCAGTTGCAAGGTGGCCTGCGCTACCTAGGGCAGCTCTTCAAGCAGCTGCAGGTCATTGCTCTCCTCTTCATTACTTGATGTGACTCATTCCCTCCCTCATTGTTGCTCATCCCTCACTGTATGTGACTCGTTGCTCTCCTTTTGTTGCTGTATGTAACTTAGCATCGTGCATTGTTACTGTATGCGATGGCTCTCCTGCGGCTATACCCTGGGCAAACAGTGGCCAAGCATGGAATGCATCCCATCCACTTTCGCTAGCTGGACTCAGCCAAGATAGCATAACCTCTTGCATGTGGCTGTGCGCACTGTTGGTACAGACAACCACCGAGTTGTTCTGACAAGTTAACAAAGCCGTAAGTCCTGAAATCCTTGCATCGCGGTGCATAACCAAGAAAGGCAGAAACAAGTCAGCATGCTGGATCTGACACTGTGAACAGTTTTCTCCGGACTCAACACAGTATGCAACTGGTGCTGTCAATCTGCAGGAAATGCAGTACACCATTGCAGAGGAGCTAGAGCAGTGTGAGGATGAGCTGAACAAGGAGGAGAGGTACGGCGGCCGGCGGCGCAGCAGCGACACTGCAGACTTCAGAGAAACCCTTGCTGGCTACAAGTGAGTCCATTCCTTCTCTTTTTCTTTGCCTCCCCCCTCTACTTCTTCTTCTCCCTCCTCTTCTTCTTCTTTGTCAACTTGACTTTCTATCCTCTCACCGGTTTTGCCTTCTTCCTTTCGTTCTTCTGTTCACTGCTTTTCTGCTGCTGGTGCTGCTGCTGAATTTCAACACAGCGGCTGTAAGCATTAGCCAGTGCTTTCACTTTGATCACTCAGCTCAGCAGCTGATGGCGTGTAATGCTGTAGAGTTGTGTTTACTTCTCCTCCTAAAATGACTCGACTTATGACACACAGCACTGTTGATTGTGTTCAGCATTGCTCACCCCGCCCTAGCTACATTGTTGACTGTTTCTTGTGCGTCATCACTTTGTTGCATCCGAGGTGTTAATGGGTTTAGGGTTCAACCCTAACCACAGTTTAGGGTTTAACCCCAATTTAGGGATTAACCCTCACCCCAATGGCCATTGTGACATCACGAGTCTTAATGCTATTGTACAGCATGCCAGCATTGTTGTGTATAGATCACGTGTCTTCAAAAACCCAATACACAGAGTGCGCTCTTCATTCAGACCTGTGGATTATCCACTGTTTGACCTCTATTTGTAGAAGTCATAATCAGCCTGATTTGCCAAGTGGTGCTTTCACAGATTTCAAGTCTGTCATGTGTTCTTCACAGACGCAATGGCTTCTCAAGCTGGGCAAAGTAACTACAAAGCATCGTGTGCACAATGCAACCAACTTGAGTTGCCAAACAGCATTGTCACCCAACATGTAAGACGCTTGCGACACTATTTCAACCAAGCATCTTGCTGTTTTGCATGGTTCTTCACAGAGGCAATGGCTTCTCAAGCTGGGCAAAGTAACTACAAAGCATCGTGTGCACAATGCAACCAACTTGAGTTGCCAACCAACAGTGTCACACAACATGTAAGACGCTTGCAACACTAGTTCAACCAAGCATCTTGCTGTTTTGCACGGTTGTTCACAGAGGCAATGGCTTCTCAAGCTGGGCAAAGTAACTGCAAAGCATAGTGTGCACAATGCAACCAACTTGAATTGGCAACCAGCTTTGTCACCCAACATGTAAGACGCTTGCAACACTAGTTCAACCAAGCATCTTGCTGTTTTGCATGGTTGTTCACATAGGCAATGGCTTCTCAAGCTGGGCAAAGTAACTACAAAGCATAGTGTGCACAATGCAACCAACTTGAGTTGCCAACCAGCATTGTCACCCAACATGTAAGACGCTTGCGACACTATTTCAACCAAACATCTTGCTGTTTTGCATGGTTGTTCACATAGGCAATGGCTTCTCAA
>JAABUP010002338.1_pt1 | contig 36906 bp, 44 predicted proteins | sample 5559201 | NCBI WGS metagenome assembly JAABUP01 (sample SAMN10711887, study PRJNA513373) | rock metagenome | isolation source: Antarctica rocks | place: Antarctica
GGCCAAGGCCCCGCGGTCCAGTGGTGTGAGGAGGGTTTGGGGGGTGGAGGTGGCGGAGGAGGAGGGGGAAGTTGTGGAGGTGGTGGGGGAGGGGGGGTGCTGTGCCCTGTGGTGTGGGCGGAGGGGGGGTGGGTGCCCCATGGGAGCTGATGGGTATGGGGTCGGGGTCCGAATGTGGAGTTGATTGTGAGGGATTGGACCATGTTCTATTGAGTGTCAGGGGTCTGAATCCCTTCTTGTGTTGAGATGACGGGGTGGAGATATTGACTTACGTGCTTCTAGTGGGTCGATGACCCCGTGCTTCTCCTTTCTACCGAAAATCCGCCTTCCTTGATGAGCTATGTATTTACCTGGAATCCACAATCAGTTTCTGTGCAAAGGCAAAATGGTTTGACATACCTATATTTTTTGCCCAATTTTGCATGTGACGCGACCATTTTGGGTGGTGGTTTGAGTGTTGAGACATCTTGTGTTGAGCTTGATGATTGATCACGTATGAAAAGGGGTTCGATATGTTCACAATGATATAAAGGACTTTGATCAAATGAACAAGCACTTTTTGAGGTTGCACCAAACGCTTCAGATGGTTCAATAGACAAAGCCAGATGATCGTGGTAGTGAGGGTTAACACGCGTGATTTCTTGAAAGGTACCAGCTCACTTCGTCTCCTAATGGTGTCAGTTCGGTCCGATGTTTACCCATCTTCCGTCACTTACTAGAAATCATAGTGCCAAACCTGTCAGACAACACCCTCTTTTATTCCTTGTTGTCTAAACAGTGTGTTACCTGCTTTGACTACTGCCCATCAACCTCTCCTCCCATCCTCTTCTTCTCAAACTCATAGAGAAAACCAGCACCGGTGCCCCCATCCTCATCATCTTCAGGCGCAATGAAAAGTGGCCGTTTCGCAGCCCTATTCCAAAACATCATCGATTTCTCACTGATCTTCTCACTTCGCCCATACACATCCTCCAAGGCCTTGAAGAACTCGTCGGCTGCATTCTCGAGGCCTAAGACCCGGAGCGAGCGAATGATACGAGTGATACGAAGATGATTGTGGTTGAAGCGCTTGACCCAGTTTCTGGAGGCAACATGGAAATTGGCGCCCGGTGCGATCGTGCCTCCAGTTCTCATTTCGAAGCCGTAGAAGCGGAGCATGCGGACAAGAGCCATTCGGAGGTTGGCTTGGAGTTCAGCTTGCGAGCGAAATGCAGAGAAGGTTGTTTGGTCGATGATTGGAGCTGAAGGGTTGAAAGGTGAGCCTTCGGGAAGAGGAAAGAGAACTTGGATGTAATCATGGTAGTACTCGAGCTTGTCGTCACCCCATCCGAGGATTTGGAGCAAGGTGCGGTTTTTGAAGTCTTTGCCTTTGGTTTTTGGGTCGTAGAATTCGACAAGTGGGCAGGTACTGGGAGCCTGGGTAGAAGGCATAGTAAAATATTGGAGAGGATCTCCTCTTATGGAGGAGAAAGACAGATACTTGAGGAGACAGCAAGAGATTATGGAAAGACTTGAGGTATTACGAAATGGTAAGTGTAAGACAGGTCTCAATCGAAAGGTGGTGGGCAATCTGAAGGTTCTAATCATCAAAATGACAGGAAACGCCAGCTTAGCCTGAGATCAGGCCGTGTTATGCTGTCGTTGTCTTGAACACGGATTCGTGATGTCTATATCGAAAGGTTTGGAAGATTTGGAGAAAGGCAATGTACATCAAAAAGAATTCTAGAATCCTGTGTTGAAGACTTGAAGTCTGGAGCGCTGACGGGTCGGATCGTTCCTTGCGGCTGATGAGGCTGATCAGGGCAGGGAAGAAACTTCACCCGCTCGCCGCGCCCAACCTGCAAGTTCTCTCATCTTGCGCAGTCATATCTCCCTCCTACCATGCCCCCCCATTCCACTCCCACCGCCCTAACGCTTGACCTCCTCAACCATGTCCTCAGCCGTACCCTCTTCCACCCCTTCCTCGCTGCTCTCCTGCCCCTCTGTCTCCGCGCCCTCGCCGCTCCCTACAACTCCCTCTCCTTCGTCCTCACCTGCGCGTTTGCAATCTCTGTCTCCCTATACCGAATTCTAAGTGTGGTGAACAAGAGGATAGCGTATGGCAGGCCAAGGGAATTGAACTGGGAGAATGAGGTGGTGGTGATTACGGGTGGATGTGGGGGCTTGGGCGGCTGTTTGGCGGAGATATTTGCGTTGAGGGGGGTTGGGGTTGCGGTGTTAGATGTAGCTGCTGGTGCAGAAGGGAAGGTGGGGCTGGTGCGGGGTGGGGAGGAGAGAGAAGGGGTGAGGTATTATCGGTGTGATGTTGGGGATTACGAGCAGGTTGAGAGCGCGTGGAATAAGGTGGTGGGGGAGCTGGGAAAGCCCACCATTTTGATTAACAACGCTGCTGTGGTCAATGCCAGGCCCTTTTTGGATCAGACGTGGGAGAATGTCGAGGAGACATTTCGTGTGAATACCCTATCTCACTACCATTTAGGCCGCTTGTTCGTCCGTGGGCTGGTTAACCGGCCTAGGGGTGGCTGTATAGTGACTGCTTCTTCCGTCCTCGCCCATCTCGGCGCTTCTCATCTCTCAGCCTACACAGCATCCAAAGCCGCATTACTTGCGTATCATGCCTCTCTGACCGCTGAGCTCGCCACAGCAGCTCCCCAGATCAAGACTATTCTGGTAGCGCCTGGGCAATTGGATACTCAACTTTTCGGCAATGTCAAGCTGACTGGTTGGTGGAGAAATTTCTTGGGACCGGTAGTTGGGGCCGGAGAGGTGGCTGTGAAGATTGTGGAGATGCTGGATAAGGGGGAGGCTGGGGTGGTGAGTGAGCCGGCGTATGCAAGGTGGATCGCTTGGTTGGGAGTGCTGCCGATGGGCGTGCAGTGGATTGTGAGAGGGTGGAGCGGCGTTGATAATCAGTTCTCGGGACCTTCGCAGCCCGCGGTGCCCATATATAAAGATGAGCCTTCGGACAGCAGCGATGAGAGCTCGACAGACTCAAGTTGATGCCATCGATTGATCATTGAATCAACTTTCATTTCTTCGTGAACTTCGTCTGCTCATTCCGTTCGTTTGAGATCAAATATACACAATAATTATATTCTCCCTCCCATCTCGTATCTTGTCAGACCTTTTGCTTGGCCATCCATTGTTCCGCATCCTCCTTGTATCCATCCCTCCATCTCGTAAGAGGTGGCCTATCATTCACAATATCCCCTACACTCCAAAGCATTCTCTTCTTATCTTTCTCCTGACTGACATCATTATCCGGACATATCACATAGAACGAGCCCTGGGCCATCTTCTCCTCAAGATATTCAGCCACTTCCTCCGGTGCCCATGCTCCTTCCGGCTTCTCCTTCATATTTCCTCCTCCCGTAAGACCGGTGAATGTCCACCCTGGGACGAGTAAATGAACGGAGGTAGGCGTAGCACGCAGATCGTAAGAGAGATGCTCAGCTAAACTCTTGATTGCAGCTTTTGAAGCGTTGTAGGCGGGGTTACCGGGTGGATTCGTGATGCCTTGCTTGGAACCGGTAATGACAATCGAGGTTGGTTGAGTCTGTGTACGGAGGGAAGGCAGAAACGTAGAAATGCCGTTTATGACACCGAACAGATTCGTGTCCATGATCTTTTGCAAAATTAGTCGAGTGCAGCAACAAAAGAGGGAACATCACGTAGTACTTTATGGAAGTACTCAACATCTTCCCATCCACTCTTGAGACCAATGCCTGCGTTGAGCATGAGGAAATTGACCTGCCCGAAATCCATCTCCACCTTGGCTCGCAGGTCGCCCCATTCGTCCGATTTGCTGACGTCCATGGCGTAGGTTTGCACTTTGCCATCTTTGAATTGCGATTTGACGTCGGAGAGAGCTCCAGTATTACGGTCAACGAGAGCAAGGCTTAAGCCGCGTTTATGGCATAATTTAGCGACCGCGAGTCCAATACCGCTGGCGGCGCCTGTTATTAAGGCAGTGCTACCAGCTCTGAAGACGGGATGCAAAGACATGTTGTTTTGTGATGATGGATTAGGGGGATTGGACTGTTCGGTAGAGAACGTGGCACCACTGGAGGCGGATCGCTTCTGTGACGTCTTATTTCGATCGAGTAGTTCAGAGTTTCTATCAACTACACTCGGATCTCGTGAGGAGCATATCACCGGAGTACTAGGAGTCACGCAATCTCATGCGGTATAGGTCTCAACTCGACGGATTTGCAAATGCTTTGAATTCTGTAATGCGTGTAAACGTCTATTCATGGGATCATACCCCACCAGAGACCATTGCTCAAAGCCAATCATGAGCACCACAGCCGTTCAACCAGGGCTTTCCTTTCAACGAACGCCAGCTTTTTTTGATAATAAAAGGACAAAAAAGCATAGGTCATCTCATGGGCCCGCCATCCTCACTTCCGACATCTCCATGTCGGAAGCCTCCATTTCATCATCCTTTGAGGGGGAGGCCTCCGGTGCCGCCGAAGTATAAATGGGGACACCATCGAATTGTATTGTAGGACTCTTTAACTTCTCCAGCGTTACGTCGAATTCTTTTGCGACTAATCTTCCCTCTGTCAATTCCTCGTTGAACAAGTAGTAACCTCTAGCAGTCCTGACCAGGAATGAATCTAGACTCTTGCTCCTCACGAGAACTTCGACATTTGTGAGTAGATAGTGGTTTTCGATATACCGCGAGTACCCTCTGCATGCAGCGAGAACGTCAGGGTCGTCCCCCATTTTCGTCCACCCCACCCCAAGGGCCTGGGCGTATTCGTCGATGCGTGGGGATTCGAGGCTTGAATTCCGTGGTGCGGCGGATGAAATAATATTTGATATGTCCATCATACTAGAAGAAGCTTCCTCACCTACGCAATTCCGTTTGGCGCTTGGGCCCGAATGGTCGATCTCATCGGACGCTTCCTTCTTTCCAGTCACCAGTCCTTCCATCAACTTCGACTCGATGAACCGCCCAGTCTGGCTTCGAGACAATTCTTGCTGGCCAACCAATGGATTGATGGTTGGGATGTCTCGGCCATGGAGGAGGTCAGGGCTGATTGCCGGAGTTCTGGAGGGGGGAAGATGCATATCGACATCGCCATTCTCGTCGACGTCGTTCTGGTTGATGGATGATCCAAGAGAGTCTTCGATGGAAGGTAGCTCGCGTTGACGCTTCTTGGAAGCGCTCGCTGGTATGGAGATGGGCGGCGTGGCTGGAGGCATTCGATTAGAGCCAGATGGGGGAGTATTGGTTGGCATGATGGGAACGTAAGTATGGTACGGGTAAGAATGTGCGTACGATGAGGCTGCACAGAATGGATGATGTTGGGGTGTTAAGAGCAATGTTGGTGAGTCTGCAAAGTCGTTGTAAGTGATGGGATGCATCTTGGAAGAGACAGGAGGATTAAGGCCCGAAGTGAGGAAGGTGTGAGGGAGGTAGGAAGGGAAGGTACAGTGGACATAGGAAGTAGCAGAGAGATGAGAGATGAGAGGTGAGAGGTGAGAGTGAAGTGACGGTGAAGAGTGAGGAGTGAGGAGTGTCGCGCAAGAGGTAGCAGCTAAGAAGGGAAGGGAAGCTGCGCAGGCGTCTGGAACTCTGAGAGGCTCAGACCAATCAGACACCTCAATTGCACCGAAAACTGTGGGGTTAGCGGATGCAGATCGCCTTGGCGCAGGCCGTTAGTCAGGGTCCAGCAAGACTAGGGTAGAATAGCCGAATTGGTGTTGAAATTCAGTTCCATCTTCTCGTCGACAATGTTGCAGCATGGAGGGATCTGTCAAGGCGTTGAGGGTTGCGTGAGAAGGAAATTTGTCGGCCGTTTGGAATGCCAACGTGCTCAGGATTGAAACTGCCGAGCTCCATGGCAAAACACGAGAGGTGGTCCTAATGAATTGACAACTCCGTTCACTGCGGAGAAGAATCTGCAGCGCGTTTCACGTAAGTAATCCGCATATGGAAAGTTGGCGCTTTTGGGCTGCACGTAGTTTGTCGTACGCCCATCAACTGGGCTAATTTCGGGGAAGAATTGATATCATGCTTGTCTCGCCCCTTGAGAAGAATGGCCGTAATACCAGTGCCTGGTCCCTTAAGTAACCTACTTTGGCTGTACGTGAGTAGTCGGTTTTGAGTCTCGGATCCTGTTTGTCAGTCCTCCCTAGCAAATCCATTTTCCCCAGCGAATTGGTGAGGGCGGTGTAATGCGTTAATCACTCGTTCGTAGGATTTAGAGTGCTTGTTACGCTCAGGCCTCAAATTCCGACCAACGTTGGCCACGATCTTCAAGCATTGGGGGTAATGATGGTCCTGCAAAGTCAGCTTTTGCGCAGTCGCATGTTCAGTACTGAATCAATCAGAAGATCACAGGTCTCTGTGAAGAGGAAAAGCGATCACGCAATAATGCTCGGATTCTTATTGAGTTTCTGGGTTGGATCTAGATATTGCATGTACCAAGTGCTAGAGCGATTGATGTCAATCGCCTCCAGCAACTTCAGCTCACTCAGAATCCTAGAACAGCATTAGTAAATATTTCTTGAAGTCCACAGCGTAGATAGACTTGCTCAATGGTGTAAAGAACCACCTATTCTTCCCACTCGTGTATCTGTCTTCCAAGGCCTTCTTCACAGTCTTCTTCGCCTCCTCTCTCTGGCTAACCTCCTTGAACGTATCATTCGTCACGACTCCCTTCAAACCTTCCAACTCCAGTGTGTAACGTGTGGGCATCAGATGTGTGTAGTTGATTGTCTTTATGAACGGCTTCACTTTTGAGCGCTTGGTCTGTCGTGCTTTCGACATACGGCGAGTGATTTGTGATGGGTAGCGTTCGATGCCAGCGACTAGGGCGTGAGGGAAGGGATGCGTTTTGGAGCCGGTATCGAGAGGCTGAATGATGACAACCTGGCGTCAAATTGATCAGTATTCTGCCCCTTGTATGCTGCCGTCATCTTAAGATAGAACAGCACTGGCAGGTTGTAAGAATAGTGCAGTATTAGCATACCTTCTTGCCTGCGTATCGTCCTCGTGTAATAATGGCCACACGGCCGACCTTCAGGACTGCGAATAACGGAGTCAGCTAGTTCTCCCAAAGCTGCACATAACATATTGCAACTCACACTTCATAGTCGCTGGCAGTGGTTTTGCTTGTTGCGAAGGGGGGTTTCGTCGTAGCCAAATTTGTCGTTTCCGCTGTGTGGGCATCAGCCCTACCCGGAGACTGGTCCATTGGCTCATTTAGCCGATCGCGCCTGGTTTCCGCGCTCGAGTTGTTTACTGTTTACAGTGACAGCGCATTCGACCTTTTAATCCCTATCGCTGTTTCAATTAATGCGCTTTCATACGAATTGATCTGAGTGTGCAAGCCGAGTTCGACTTTCTCGACTAATTGACATTCGAAATAATTTAAGCCTTGGTTGCCATGCTGTTTTGAGTGCGTTTCGCGCAACATTCCTCGCTACTGGGGTTATCTAAGACATAGCCAGAAATAATGGCACCCTCGAGCGACAGAGACGAGTCCCGTGATCGGGAGCTCGTGCTCAAGCACCAGCCCTCCTTCTCTGACTCAGGTCGAGCATCGGTCCCCATGTACGCAAGACTCTTGATTCGCGGTCGATGAAGAGACTAACGACAGCAATCGCAACATTTAGGTGGGACAGCTCCGATCCTGATCGTGCACCTCCTCCACTACCACTAAATCCAGGGTCCTCAAGTCCTGCTGCAAAACCAAATGCTTCCAAGAGTATCGCTGCTGCGGCTGAAGCATTGACGGCAAAGGCGCGGGAGAGTGCATATACAGTCAATCCACCTCCAAGCAAGTCGCCAGAGAAGTGTTTAATCAAAGGGCAACATCATAAGCGTTTGCAATCTATCCAGAACAGTAATGGCTCCATACGCAATAGTTATGTCGATGCGCTAGGCTCTCTAGATCGCGGGAGGCTACCTGGAAGTTCTCCAGAAAGACTACCGCGTACACCAGGATTCGACTTCGAGAACCGATCTCCGGAGAGAAGTCCTACTCGTTCAGGGACACCTACGCCAAACAGTAAACGGCCTCCTCTCAAAGCGATCCTAGGAGAGAATACCCCTACCTCTTCTACAATGCTTGCTCTGCAAAACATGCCTACACCGAAAGAACCAGACACATCTCTTTCCGATATCACTAACAACTCTACTCCAAACATCCGTGGCTCTCAAAATTTTGATGCCATCTCGTCACAGATCCTAAGCCTTACGAGCATCGCTACCAACTTACAACGCGAAATGGCTCAGCTTAGCAGGCGGAGTAAGGATAATGCGACAGATTTGGTCAGTCTGAAGGAAGCAACAAACTCGAGAGACGAAGACATACGCCAAAGTCTCAAAGACCTTGTGATGAATTTGTCATCTGGCTTGCTAGAGTCAAGGGCGAATAATGGCTCTCGCGCTGCTAGTAATCACGCCCAACGTCCAGGTGGACACTTCTTGGAGAACAAACCATACGTTTCTCCTCCTGGTATGTCTAAGAGCTTTTCGCTCCCTAGGATTCCTAGTCCGAACAGCATGCTGGGTGCCTCGATTGACCGAGAAATCTCTGCATCTCCATACAATGTGGACGGAGCAGCAAGCATAGCACTTCTGGAGAAGATATTTCGTGAAATGGGTACCAAAGAAGGCCAAGATCAGATGTTGTCTACTCTGTCCGAGCTTCGAAGCCGGCCAGAATCTAAACCATCCGATCCACAAATGGTGAAGAAATTGGAAGAAATCTTGGGTTTTGTAAGAGATAGTAGCAACAGCAGGGCGCTTGTGCCTCGAAGAGATAACGGTAATGGAGCAGCCAACTCGCCTTCAAAGCTCGAACTCAATTTCAATCCTCCACCCACTAGACCCTTAGCTAAGAGAGACATCACACCCCAGCTCGCTATTGCGCAGGCACACTCGAACGTCAATGCCGGTGAGCTGATAATAAATGAGGACATGCAGAAATTGTTGAAAAAGATAAAAGACAGCATCACCGAGGGAGGTGGCATGACTGCCGAAGTAAAGGCGCATGTGCGCGAACTTCGTGGCGAAGTCCTTGGTATGGGTCGCGATATTGCCAGAAGGCTGGAACAGGCCGAGTCAACAAGCCAGACAAGCGGCGGCGACGCACAGGGCCCAGGTCGAGAAGAGATCGCACACATTGTCCAGGAAGGTTTGGCCGAATTGCGGGACCATATGGAAACCCTGATGAGAGAGAAACGGCGACAGTCTTCGTCTTCGATAAGCTCGCGTCGGTCTGTCGATAGCCAGGAAGTCTACACCGCGGTGAAGAACGCATTGATTGAGTTTCCTCCGCAGCAGCAAGTAGCTCTGCAAAATCCTGGTTCCGGTATTGAGCGAGAAGACATCCTGGAGGCTGTGCGCGAGGCTTGGGAAACATACAAACCTGAAATCGAGTTGCAGAATTTCGGTCTAGAACGTGAGGAGATCCTTCAATGTCTCAAGGAAGGTCTGCAAGAATATCAACCTCAAGACCAGCAGCGGGATCTTGGTGGAGCCAGCTATGAAGAAGTCCTAGATGCCGTCCAAGAAGGTCTGCAGAACTTCAAACCTCCTCCCATTGAGACTGAAGCCTCTCTTACGAAGGAAGAGATACTCATGACTGTAAGAGAATGCCTGGAAACATTTCACATCCCAACCTCGAGCCTTGGAACCATGAGGGAGCCAGAGATGACACGTGAGGACGTTCTGGATGCCGTGAAGGAGGGTCTTTCAACTCAAGCACCAATATCGAGAGAGCTCGAATTCAATCGAGACGACCTCTTTGACGCCGTGAGAGCCGGCCTTGAAGGTGCGCCCACACCCACGGGGGACGTCGGAGAAAAAGTGCTTAACAAAATGGGAACCCTCATTAGTGAAATGAGAGGAGAGTTCAAACAGTATTCCGAAGCTAATGGTGGAGACACCGAACAGGTCCTTGACGCCATGAAAGACGGCCTGGAAGTGCTCAGAGCTGATATTGAGACTTATGTAGACCGTGCGGCTGATGTGACGGGCAAAGATGAGATTATTGACACCATCAGAAACGGTCTGGAGCACCTTCGGAACGATCTCGAGGGAAGCATTGCAAATGCTCCTCGACCCACTGAGGAAGGGAACAGTGGAGAGCTGTTAGACGCAATGGAGAAAGAATTTGAACATCTTCGACAAACGATCGCGACATCTATGGTTCGATCCGGCGGAATGGGTCCAGAGCGTGAAGAGATACTCGATGTCATTCGGGAAGGAATTTCTGAAGTAGGTTCTAATGTGCCTCGAGACACCAAGCCAGACGCTGCTGCAGAGTCAATCGCGGTGATGAAGGAAGAGTTTCAACATCTGCGAGAAACGCTCGGCACTACGCTGGTCAGAGGTGGTGCATCTGCGGATAAGGAGGAGGTACTCGAGGCAATCCGCGAAGGCCATGAAACACTCCGTGCCGAATTTGAAACGAAGCGTGATCAACCAGAAAGCCTTTACTCTAGCACTGGAGAACTACTTGACGCTCTCAATGACGGTCTGGACGGTCTTCGAGCAGACGTAGAGCGAATGGTAAACAAACCTCTCGACATGACTGTAAATTATGAGATCCTGGAAACACTCAAAGAAGGCCTTGCTAGCGTAAGGGCCGATGTCGATCGATTGCATACTTCGCAAAATGGACAACGTGGACTGTCTGAGACCCGGGACGGAGAGGTTGTTGTGGCAGAAGGAGAAGCCGAAAGCTTACGGAGAAACGACATTGGAAATCTAGAAATGATGATAACGCAGCTCAGGATCAAAGTCGAGGCTCTGGACAACATGCCACCACCTCCAACACCAAATCCGACATCTGAAGGCGCGATTACCACACAACATTTTGAGGCCCTAGAGACGATGTTGAGGGATGTCCAAGCATCTGTTGCCGATATCCTACAGCAAGAGCATTCTGAAGCTGACAATGTTGTCACGAAAGACGACACTGAAGCCATCGAGACTCTGCTGCGAAATACCAAAGCAAAGCTAGACGAAATTGCATCTTCTGACTCTGAAGGCCTAGCTCGAGTGGTGCACATCGAATCTCTCGAATCAATGCTTAGTGAGACCCGAGATACGATGACTGATTTCGCCTCTGATGGAGCTTCGAAGAAAGACTTTGGTGTGCTTGAAGCTTTGCTGAAGGAAGTGCGAGCTGGTCTAGAGGAGATGCGTGAGAGATCCCCAGGGGGTGAACCTGGGGATAGAGTCTGTAAGACCGACATCGAAGCACTGGAGACACTCTGCATGGACACCAAGACGCAAATAGCAGAACTCGAACTTCCTGATGTCGAGACTCTGCCAACAAAAGCTGAGTTAGAGGTGTTGAGTGGTCTTGTCAAGATTATCAACGATCAGGTGACAGAACAACACGAACTTACCGCACAAGCTTTTGACGCACGCAAGATCGAGCATGGTGGACTAGGTGACCGAGTTGAAGATGCGAAGTCGTTGCTCGAGGATGTTCGAGAGGAGCTCAAAGCCAAGATCGCGGACGGCCACCATAGCGTCAATGATCTGGCGCAGACACTCGAAGCCATGGGCGAGACAATTGTGGCTGCTGACGCTACTACTGCCATTAAGGAACTGATGGAGACTGTAAATCGCGAATTTGAGGCAGCCCACAGCACATCTGGAAGTGCAAGAGAGGAAGCAGAACAAAACCATACGATCCTTCTGGACAAGCACGGCGAGCATAAAGATGCTATCATTAATGGATTAAACATAAAGATTGACGAGCGCTTCGACGAGCTCATGACAAAGTATGATGACGCTCAATTAGCTGCAGAAGAAAAGGAGCGAGCCCTTGGAGACAAAGATGCTGAACAAGCCGAGGCTTTGAAAGTGACCAGAGCTACAGCGGAAGACCTCAAAATGCTTGTTGATACACTTGGATCCACTGTCACAGAGTCCTGCGACCGAATGAGCGAAGATTCGAAGACCGTATTCAGTCGTGTAGAGGAAGTTGGCTTGAAAGTCGACAATCTGCTCGCAGGAGATGACAAGGCCGAGCATCAAACCACAAGAGCAGAAATCTCAAAGACTTTGACAAGTGTAGAGGCCGTTCAGGCACACGCTTCGGAATACCATCCTAAGATTCTCGAAGCGGTGAAGGACGTTTTGAGTATCGTTGGCCAACATTACGAGCAAGCTCGGACGGCAACTGAGGAGATCAAAACCAGCGTCAACGCAATACCTGGGGCAATCCCACTACCCGCTATTGCTCCATCTCCTCCATCTCCAGAGCTGATCCGTGAGGCGCCAATCCAGGAGAAGTATGACGATTCAGAAGTTCACGCTAAACTTGATCAATTGGTCTCCCATGCTACTGAGGCAGGCAAGTCCATTGCAGAAGTCGCCATGCTCGAGGAAATACGAGGGCAAGTCGCTGCTACCGCGAATCAAGTTGAGGCTTTCGTTGCTACGCAACGAGCGGCCATAATGGAGGCCAACGAGTCAAAGGCAAGAGAGGCTGAGGAGGCTGCTGTCGCGCTAGAAAAGCGGACAGCACAAAAGGAGATTGTGGAGGCCGACATTGTCAGGCTATCGGAGCAAAAAGATGGACTTGCCATCGACATTCAGGGGCTATTGAAAGAGAAAGACGAACTCACATTGTTAAGGTCAAAGATGCAAGCCGATTTATCTTCCCTGGAAACAGCGCTTCTAATCAGGCGAGAGGAGATGCACGTGATGGAAGCTCGAGCCGACACACTTGAGAAACGCATCCTTGACGGTGTCCTTGATCATTCGCGTTCGCTGCTCACAACATCAAGACCACGGTCAAGCTTGAAGGATATGAATCTTAAACGAGTGGTGTCCTCGGCCAGCAATGCAACAGCACCGACTAGAGCTACCAGTGTAGCGACGACCGTACCATCAAAGGTAAACAGCGCTGTCAGCAGCGGTGTTGGTATGGCTATGAAGAGACGTCAGCCTCCAAGAACATCAACGACGAGCACGGCCGCAGGAAGACCAGATCGACGCATTCTGAGTCTAAGTACTCTCGGCGCAAACAAAGGAGGTGCTCCGACTGATCGAGCAATGGTACTAGCCAATCCTTCAGGCGCAGATGGTACCACGAAAGCAAATGGTTGGGCTGCTGGAGGCATGAAGAGAAGTCACAGCGTCAAGTCAAACTTCCCTTCCCGAAAGCCAAGTTGGAATGGTACCAAGGCGATCGGGATGTATGCAGACGACGGTATAGAAGAAGAAGAAGACAAGGAGAATAGCATGCTCGGGGAAATGGATGAGGAGGTCGAGGGCAGCGAGGCAGGTACTGAGCGGCGGACAAGTTACTCAGGCACTTACACGGGGACCGGAAGTTATGGAGAGGGTAGCACGGTCTCCGGAGATGACAAGCGGCTCAGCTATGAGGCCTCCACAATCGGTAATGTAGGGACCAAAGACCATTCAATGACGGAGGACGGAGAGGACGAGTCAGAGGCCGAATCTACTTCCGAAATGGGTGGTGACGATGAAGGCCAAGAGCAAGACATGGCAGAGCACACATATCAAGGTGACCTCGCTGCAGCGAAAGGGGCAATCAGTAACGCAAGCGAGATGATTGTTTTTGGCCACCCAAGCGATAGTGGTATTGGAACTGATATGCCTACGGCTCAATTCGAAGGCGGCAGCGACTATTTCAAGCGAGGTTAGCTGGTCAGTAAACGATGGGTCGGAGGACGTCTGGGGTAGCGTACATGGTCCCAGCAACGATTTGATTTAGTGCTTTATACTTCAGTATTGTTCAGCGGTGGTGTTCGAGGAGTTCATATTTTGGTCATTGAGCGTTTCTTTCGAAACGAGCCTCGCTTCACGGAGAACGGCCTGACTCTGTTCATAGGACATTCATACAATACATAGCGTTTACGCTTTCTGCCACGAACTAGGTGACTTCTGTGAAGACGCAAGAAATCTTCAACTAAGTACATTATTTGACGTAGCTAAAGTCCTAGATGGTATCACGTGACCTTGCCAGCTTGCCGGGGTTATTCAACCGCGACATTGCACGCCAAAGCAAGCCTGAGCTGATACGCCCCGAGTGTTATAAGGAAGCTGCTACCACCCGCAATCCTGACAGCTGCCCGAGAAGCGCCCTGCCGCCATGAATCCTAATATGCAACGCCAGTATCCTGGCAACAATTATCAACAGATGACACAGAGACCACCCCATCACTCATCATCCTCCAGACGATCTCAAGGTACCGCGCATTTGGCTTGCTCCCGAGCATTATTATGTAGACTGACTGAGACTAGCACCAATGAGTGGCCCCCATGTTTCCCACGCAAAGCCATTGCCTAATCAGGCCGAGTTACAACAACGCGAAAACATGAAGCAAGCTTTAGAGAACGAGTCCCGGGCCAAACGACGTTCCGAGAAACCGACGGACAAGAACATGCCTGATGGCGTCGAAACACTGATCGTCGGTGATGGCGTGCAGCAATACAAGCGTTTGCGAGAGGTGGAAAGGAAATTGGATGCTGTCATGATGAGAAAAAAGCTCGACCAACAAGATGCATTACAGAATCCAGTCAAGAAGTACTCTACCCTAAGGATATGGATCACCAATTCAGTGGAGAACCAGCCGTGGCAAGCGGGTGGGATGGATGCAAATGATGCGTTTGACTTTAATTCGGGGGTGGAGGCGACGTATAGGGTGAAGATAGAGGGAAGGCTATTGGAGGATGAGGAAGATGGGAATGAGGACAGTGATGACGGCGAGGATGACAACAATGATGAAGACCGAATGGCTACGGATGAAGCTAAAGATGGGGAGACTACAGCAACTACACAAACATCAAAGTCATCTGGGCCACGGCAAAGAACCAAGCTCTCACATTTCTTCAAGGCCATCACCGTGGATTTCGATCGGAACAAGAACCTTCAACCGGACGGGACATCGCAGGTAGAGTGGAAGAAACCTCAACATGCGCCCAATAATCCGGCGCCTCTTCCAACCTCGGCCGACTTCGACTGTCTCGAATTTGAGAGGAAGAGCGACGAGAACATCAATTGCACCATCAACTTCTACCATGACGACGAGCGATATCTGCTGAGCCCTGAATTGGCAGCTGTCCTCGACACCTCAGAGGGCGATCGCGCTTCCGTAATTGAGGGAATCTGGGAGTACGTCAAAGCTATGGGGATAGCCCAAGACGACGACAAGCGAGCAATCCAATGTGACGACCGCTTGAAAGCTGTAAGCAGATCTTCACCAACCTATCGATCTCAATCAAAGCTAACGAATCCGACCCCCTGACAGGCCTTCAACCGCGACACCATGCTCTTCCCCCAAGTCCCCACCCTCATCATCCCTCACCTCCGCGACCTCCCCCCCCTCTCCCTCCCCTACACCATCCGCGTCGACGAACCCTACTCCAACAACCCCACCCCCACAATCTACACCCTCCACGTCCCGCACACCACCCCCACCCCCACCTTCACCCCCTCCCTCCCCCAACTAAAACAACTCGCCGCCTACGACGAGCATCTCGCGCTCCTTATGCAAGCCCTCGGCGCCGCGCAACGGAAACATTCGTTTCTTGAAGGGTATAGTAAGGATCCGGTGGGGTTCACGAAGAGGTGGATGGGGAGCCAGAAGCGCGATTTGGAGGTTGTGTTGGGGGAGAGTGGGAGGTATGAGGCTGATATGGGGTGGGGGTTGGGGGGGGAGTGGAGGAGGGGTGGGGAGAGGGGGGTTTGGGGGAGTGAGCAGGTTAGGGAGGGGGCGGGGTTGATGGTTGCGAAGGCGGGGAGGGATGGGAGGGCTTTTTAGGGGGGCAGGGGGGATGGGAGGTTATGGTAGTGTCATGCATGCGGCGTTTATCACGGTGTCGGGATTGATACCAAGTGCTGTTTACACGGCGTTTTGAAGGTTGAAATGGACCGGCAAAATTCATTGATAGGTCACAGAACAGTGTTTCAATCAACTTATAGTCTAGCACTGCCTACGACTTGTTCTTCCAGCATCTTTCTCATGTTCGAGTCTGCATATCAAATATTGACAACAGGGACATATCTCGACGCTCTTCTCGTATTCAAGCATCCGGTTGTCCCGTCATCAGCCGGAGAGTCTCTTCGTCACGAATCACGGCGCAATGTTTTTCTTGATCATTCGTGGCGTGCACCGTCAAAGATCGATCCCATCCATGGATTATGAGCCTGCGGGGTCTCATCTCGAAGGTTTTGAAGGGGGGACGGCTTAGCATGCTCGGCTCGGAATGTCCCGTGGGGTTGGGACTGCTGCTGGTTGGTCGATAGAGTTGGAGGAGTCTGCTGGGTTGGTCGTTGGAGATGGCAGAGCCAGATAGCTGTCTTTTGCAACTATGGCAGCTCGATCTGGGGTAGTACTCCCACGCGCGGTGAGGAGTGGTGAAACCTGTAGGTGTGATGGATCCGGTGACGAGGAAGGGATGCGTATCTCACAGGTGCTCGCTTTGGTCCAGCCCTGGGTATTCTGACGAGACTGCGTTCCACCCTCATTCCACCTCGTGCGCGGTTGCTGAACATCCAAGGCACTTGGCTCTAGATCATTCTCTGACTCGAGCTACTGCTCCGTCGCCAAAACCATCTTCTCCCTCTCCGGCCTCCTCGGCACCTGCCCCTTCTTACTGTGCTTCCGCTCATTCTCCCTCCTCCGCTTAATCGCCGCCATCTCCTCCGCCTTAATCTCCCCCGCCTTCTTCACCTGCTTCGGCACATGACGATGTCTCTTGATCCTCCTAATCTCCGGCATATGCTCATACCGCTTCTTAATCGTCTCATCATACTCGAGCTTCTGGCGCTGACGCGCGGACTTGATGCCCTCGCGCTTCGAAGCGTGGGCGCGCCAGAGGCGGACGTTGCCGTCGTCGGAGCCGGAGAGGAGGTAGTTGGCGTCGGGGGTCCAGCGGCAGGAGAAGACGCGTTGCATGCGTTTGGTGTGGTAGATGTCGCGGGAGTGGCCGGTGGTGCGGGACCAGAGGCGGATGGTGCGGTCGTAGCTGGCGGAGACGAGCTCTTCGCCTGTGGGGCTGAATTCGAGGTCCATGACTGCGGCGACGTGGTTGCGGAAGACGTTGAGGGCGCGCGTCATTTTCCGCATGTCGAACATGTACATGTTGTGGTCTTCCTGTGAATTCGTGTATTTAGCTTGGGTTCTTTAAAGGAGACTTATGTGTCAAAGGACACCGATCTTCGGTCAAGGGGGATGTCATTCAACAAAGTGCTTACATTTGCAACGCAAAAATTAAAGGCTTCCATTGGATTCCACGATATGGCATTTGAAGACATGCTCAGTACAGTTTTGGATATAGGTGATGAGGTGCGTAAGTCGAAAAGGATGACGGAGCGGTCAGTAGCGCATGAGGCGAGGATAGACGTCTCGACTTGATTAAATGATAAGGCATTGATGGTGTTATCCGAGGTTGGCCAATGAAGCGTCTGAGTGGGTATTGCGGTGGAGCGTGAGAGATCATATATCGAGATGACGTTGGAGCTCGCAGCGAAATTCGGCAGTGACCGATGGTGCGAGACGCCTGTGAAAGCTGTATCTCCTAGATATGTTGCTAAGGGAGGGTTCCCTGAGGATGTGTTGTATGGATCAAAGACTTTGATCGACTTGTCGCTGGCACAGCTTATCAATTTATGATCTTTCGTCCATGAAAGACCTTTGACGATGCCTTCGTGGGCTTGAGTTTGCCAGACTTCATCCCGGCTTGTCAGGTCCCTACATTCGTTGTAGGGTCAGCTTTACGGTGGATACTCAATAACAATCTGTATAGAACAAGTACAACGGTAAAATTAAAGAGGACATTGAGTATTAAGTACTGATGTATATTTTACCATTATAAGACGAAAGTTTTGAAATGAGGACTGTAATATCGCGGCGTACATACCACACTTTGACTACGCCATCTCCTGAGCCGCTTGCAAATCGCTCCAAGGATTCCGGGTCTTTTGCCATGGTATAGACGCCATCACTAGATGATCACCAAATTAGCGATTGTCTTTATGATCTTCGAGTCTAAGACATAGCCAGAAGTTTCACTACCATGAACGTAGCCGAGGTTCTAGGGAAAGACATAAAAATGGAGGAACGCATAAATCGCGGATGAAACTTACACATGGCCTTTACCCATTTGCGCAAGAAAGGGTGCTGATTATAATGTCAGTCTTTTGCCCCTTTGTCAAAAATATCCGTTCGTTGGAATAATTTCGACATGCGTACCCGCAAACATTCTCTCTAATTTCGTAGAATTAAGTGCTCTGGTATATTCTGTGCAAAATCATAGGATTAGCCACGATTTCATGTATATGTACTCAGACCCTGTGAAATATGTAGAATGATTACACTCAGGGTAGATGCTTTCATAATTTATTTTTAAAAGGAATTCGATGGCAATAAAGACAAATTCACTCTACAAGACCTACCTCTTGCACGCTCAAACGGATGGAGTGCAGGATCCAAGTTCCTGGGCTGACGAGTAACATTGGATCCAGGAGCCTGCTGGGAGGCGGTGGGCCTACTGAGGGCATTGATCTTCTGTGACGATAGTTAGCGACAGATACCCGCCAAGCTTGGACATGATATATTGCTACCATCTTGACTGGTGCTTCTTCAACCTATCCTGAGAACATGCACCATCTTCATTTTCCCTGAAGATGTGTGCTGTAATATCAACTCACGGATTTGGAACTTTTAATGCTGCTCAGCCGATCATTAGCCGACAAGGCTGCATTTTAGCGTCGAATGGCAGGAAGCTCCAGAGCATCAACAGGGCATATTATCTGCACACTGCGCATCTTCCTAGCTCTCAGCGTTCGACTCATCCTACTCTCCCTCAGATCAGATCCATGGCTCCTCCACCCTCCAACTCGGCTAGGATAGAGGAAGCTCAGAAAATCCGGAAAGATGATCCATCAAAGGCGGAGGCTATCTACAAGGAGATACTCTCCCAGAAACCAGGAGGGAATGAAGCTGCGCTGCGCGAGTATGAGTCAGCTCTCATGGGCCTAGGACAAATATATCAAGAGACGAGAAAATCAAATGAACTCGCCGAACTTGTCAAGTCCAGCACATCCTCGCTTTCATCCTTTACAAAGGCCAAGACGGCAAAACTAGGTATGTTCAATGACCGACTCATGTCTTTTGTCTGCTAATTCTTGTTAGTCCGCCAGCTACTCGACCTTTTCTCATCCATCCCCAACTCCGTCGAAATCCAAATTTCCGTCACAAAATCTTGTATAGAATGGGCCATTTCAGAACGCCGAAGTTTTCTCCGTCAAAATCTCGAAACTCGTCTCGTCTCGCTCTACATGCAAAAGCAGTCATATTACGATGCCCTCACCCTCATAAATGGTCTTCTCAAGGAGCTCAAGCGGCTTGATGACAAGCTCGTCCTTGTTGAAGTCCAGCTCCTCGAATCTAGAACCTACCATGCACTTGGTAATCAACCAAAGGCACGAGCTGCTCTGACCTCTGCCCGAACCTCAGCAGCCTCAGTCTACACACCTCCCTTACTACAAGCTGGACTGGATATGCAGTCAGGCATGCTTCATGCAGAAGACAAGGATTTTAATACCGCCTTCTCATACTTCATCGAGGCACTGGAAGGGTATAATTCTCAAGAGGAAACCCAGAAGGCGACATCAGCGCTACAATACATGCTCCTGTGCAAAATAATGCTTAATCTGGTAGACGACGTCAACAGCCTCATGACATCTAAGCAAGCCATGAAGTACTCGGGCCAAAATCTGGAAGCGATGAAGGCAGTTGCACGCGCACATGCCAATCGAAGTCTGGAAGATTATGAGAAGGCGTTGGCCAGCTACCGATATGAGTTGGGCAGCGACATCTTCATTAGAAATCACCTGCGAAGATTATACGACGCGATGTTGGAACAGAATTTGATCAAGGTGATCGAGCCATTCAGCAAGGTGGAAATCGAGCACATTGCGAAAATGGTCGGGCTAGACACACAGCAAGTGGAGAGGAAGCTGTCGCAGATGATCCTCGACAAAGTCATCATCGGGGTGCTAGACCAAGGGGCAGGATGTCTGATCGTCTACGATGAAGCGGAGCGGGACCAGGGATACGATGCGGCGCTGGAGACGATTGAGAAGTTAAGCAATGTGGTGGACGTGCTATATACCAACCAGGCCTCGATGCTTGAATAGGGCGTTGATAGTATCCCATGACTCGGGTCAAACTGCACCGTGTCACCGTCGAGGGAGCTATTGGAAGTCCTTCGCGCGGAAGTGTGGTGACTCAACAAAGCCGCCAGATTCACATCACGTCTTTCAAGCAAGCTGTCATCATAGCCATAGTTCAAGCATCTCGATTTCTGTAATAATAATTCTACAAATTAAATTCTCCTTGACCCTCGGACCACAGGGTCCACCGTTTACTTTTCTGAGGCGTTCCTGCCAAGGCTGAGGCGCAGTTTGAGTTTGATGACGCGCGAGGGCTGATAAGCAGCTGCAGGAAATTGGCAGACATCCCACTTCCCCTCGTTCGCTGCATGACCGTTGAGCGTTGGGTGATGCCAATCACCAACGCAACGGCAATCACCGCATTCCCATCGACGATGAGGAATGCCGAAAATGCCGTAGAGCAAATAGCATCAGCTTCAAGGACTGGTACGTAGAATTGACGGAAGGAGCTCCCGCAGTTGGGGCGTCCCTAGTTCTAGTTCTTCCTAGCGGGAAGGGATGTTTGCAATTCACTACTGTAGAACTAAGGGTCAACACGACCCTGTTTCCGTATCTGAGCTCTCAACAGATAGCTGATTGACGTGTCTTGTGTCTTGTCTATTCTGCCTTCTCATCAACAACTCGAGCTTGACATTCTCAGTCTCAGCAAAAGCTTTGCACGTCCGTACCACCACTGAAGCTCGGCGCCTCGACTCTTCTACCCGCAGCCACCCACCATCTGCTCTCTCGGGTTTTCGAAACCGGGAAATTCGAAACGGTACAACACCTCTGACTTCCTCTCGATACACCTACCACACCGGTACCCTTCACACCCTCCACTATCACAGTCATCAAGACACTCCTCACCTTCGATCTTATCATTCGAGCTCAAGGCTGACAGCTGCACTCATATCTTCCAGACTCAGATACCCCACCTCAAACCGATCACGATGTCTCAAACCATGACCAACGGTGACTCTTCCTCTCGATTCATTGACGTAAGTCTCACCCTTCAGAGCCTTGCCTCACACTCCCAGACCCCGCCCCACCACCACCACCGTCTCACTCTTGATGCTATTCTTCCGTTCCAATCAAAAGCTAACAACACTCTTTGCAGCACCTCACCTCATACCCTGCCGTCTCCGATTCCATCACCGCCTTCAAGTCCAATCCTTACGGCAAGAAGTCTCTCGATCTCTCCAACACCGGCTATGAGAAGTTTGTGTCGCCCTTTGTGCCCTACGCAAAAGGCCCCTACGGCTACGTCGCACCCTATGTTGCCAAAGCCGACTCCCTCGCTTCCGATGGCTTGTCCAAAGTTGACTCAAAGTTCCCTATCGTGAAGGAAGACACCGAGAAGATCAAGGGCACCGTCTTTGACTTGGCTTACTTGCCCTTCCGTATTGTTGGTGATGGCAAGAATTACATCCTGGATACCTATGGCAGCGAATACAAGAAATGCGGTGGCGATGGCTACACAGCCGGAGGAAAGGCAATGATCACCACCACCCTTGTCGTGACCAGCGACACCCTAGCTTGGCTTGGCCAATTCGTCGGCCAAAAGAAAGAACAAGGTACCGATTTCGCAGCCAAGAAGTACAGCCAAGCGAGCAGCTTCGCCAATGAGAAATCCGGCGCCGCCATGAAACTGGCCAGCGAAAAGACTGAGCAGGCCAAGAACTTGGCGTATCAGAAGAAGGAAGAGGCCAAAGACGCGGCTGATCAGGCGAAGCAAACCGCCAAGGAGCAGTCTGGCCAGGTGAAGCACACCGCCAAGGAGCAGTCTGGCCAGGCGAAGCAAACCGCCAAGGAGCAGTCTGGCCAGTAGATGCTTCGTCTTCTGGACGTTACACTTGGCAACGACTTCTCAGCTCTAGGGTTTTGACTCGGTGGGGAGGGATGACTTGACGGTGTTCTGTCGGGGGGATGAATGATACCACACAGACTGCTGTGCGCTTCATGTTGTTCGCATGATACGTCTTCATTTTCGTGAGCCGTGGGTGCTAGGCATATGACGGGAAAGGAGGTGCGAGCGGCAAATAGACATTGCTTATAGTATTACGATCACAATAAGATTATGATATGCTTTATAGTCGTACTGACTCGAAGATAATGATGTGCTTTACAGTCGTACTGACTCGAAGATTATGATATGCTTTACAGTCGTACTGACTCGTGTTGCATGGTATGAATGGACGCTGCTTTGTATGAACACACTCTGTCAAGGTTAGGCTAAGCTTCTTGACTGCCGATATCCCCATTCAACCGTGGACAACAGAAACATCATGAGGTGAGGTCATACAGTTTGCGAAGAATTCCGAAGGAAAAGGCCTGGGCTCTCGTACCAGGCGGGGGCGCAGTTGAAGATAGATCAGTCTTCACAGTAAGGCATGCTCATACAATATCAAAGCTTGCCCGTCAAGATTTGAGAAGTGATTTTGTGAAGATTATAGATACATTTTCGAAAAAATATCAACAAGACGATGAGCAATCACACGCGTGAGACCAATTTGGGGGTATCCGACCAATCGACAACGAGGGGATATCGAGATGCCCGAAACCACACACGCAAAGAACTCCCATTCAGCCGGCCTCCTCATCATCATCCTACCCTTCCAAACACTCAGATGTTCTCAATCGTCCTCGCGTTGATCGCCTGCTGAAACCCGTCGCTCGAATCGCCCATAAACGACTGGCTGGGCTTCACACTCGACCCTTCGCCGGAATCCTCGGCTTTGGCGATTTGCGCGCCCATGCCGCCCGAGGAGCCGGGCATGAAGATGACCTTGCTGTTTGCGGATTTCGCCATCGCTTGCATGGCTTCCAGGTAGCGGATTTGCATCGCTGGTGCAGAACTGAGGATATCGGCCGCTTGTCGCATCAGTTTCGCGCTCTCGACTTCCGCGCGGGCGGCGATGACTTTTGATTCTCCGATGCGCTTGCTCTGCGCGGCCATGGAGAGGGAGTCCTGCAGTTCGGTACTGAAGATGATGTCCTTGATGAGCATGGATTCGACCTGGACGCCCCAGCCGGAGGCGACGTCCTCGATGATTTCGCCGATGGATTGGGCGATTTCCTCGCGGCGCTCGATGACATCTTGGAGGACGCGGGCGCCGACGACGTGGCGGAGGGTGGTTTGCGTGCGTTCGACGAGGGCTTGGCGGATGTTGGAGATGCCGAAGGCGGCTTTGTGGGGGGAGGTGATGTGGTAGTAGATTACGGAGGTTAGTTGCAGGTTTACATTGTCTTTGGTCATGCAGATTTGTCTGGGGACCTCTGGAGAAACAATTAGTACGATGAAATGTGAGTGTGGTGTGAGTGTGGCGCGAGTGTGACGTACCAACGATTTGGATCTTGACGTCTACTTGGATGAGTTTTTCGGAGAGGGGGTTTATTTTCACAAGGCCGGGGTCGACGGCGCGGTAGAAGCGGCCGAATTTCGTGACGAGGCCGACGTTTCCTTGGGAGACGGGCTTGTAGGGGTTCGGGCAGACGACGCAGCATGGGACGGCGCCGCAGAAACCGATGCATGAGCCGAGGGTATTGACTAGGACCGTTGTCAGTACAGAGATTTGATGAGTATGTAGAGGGGCGACTTACTCATAGAACCGTACCAGCCATGCGCTCCGGCATCCTCGCTCTCGCCTTGCAGTGTCTGGGCGTATGCTGGCTGCAAGTCCTCTCGTCTAGGTGGCTGTACGTTGATGAGCCTGCTGTCGCCACCTGCAGCGCCGTTGCGGGATTTCTTTCCATTGGTAGGCAGGGGTGCTTTGCCGTTGTCGCTGTCCATGGTGGCCATTGAGGGTGTTTGTATGGTTGATGAAGGGGCGAGGATGCTTCGTGTGGAAGACAGGATGTTGAGGAGAGAGGACTGTGAGGATGGTCGATGAAATATACTACCACGAGAGTCTTTCTCGGTGGATATACGAGTACGTGGCGACTTGATGGTCTTTGAAGTCCTGACGTGCTTGAGAGGTTAAGTATGTATCAAAGTAGCTTCCCCGCTCCAAGCCCCTAGCTCGGCTAGCGCAAGGAATTCGCAGCCATAACGCCAAGAGCAGCAAGGCTTGTTGTGGGATCGAAGATCCGAGAGGACACAGCCCCCTAAAAATCCGCGCTTGGTGGGATCAGCAGACGGCACTGACGGCAGAGAAACTTGGCCTGCACGTCTTCAACCCTCCCACCACTCGCATTTCTTTTTTGATTATCGGGCTTTTCATGTCATGTGGTGTGAGGCATATTACATACATATCTGAGGTCGACCTGCAGACCCGTTTGAGGGTTACCAGAGCAATGATATCTCTACTCTACTGCTCACCTCCATATTTCGGTTGGGGATTCCTTTGGCTGCTGGCCGCAGCCGCAGCCGCAGCAGCAGGAATGGGCAAATCAGCCTTGCCCTGAGACATTGCTGAGGCAATATTCCTGGTGCCCAGCAGCGGTCAAGGCCAATTTAGAGGCCTTCACGATCTTACGCCTAGTGTTTCGCTCAGTCTGTTTCGCTACATTCATTTCTGTTGGCCTTCCGACCCGTGGTGTTTGATTAAAGGCTTCGGCAAAAAAGGCTGCTCTATTTCTGGTCGGACGACAAAGATAGGTAATCAAACGCCCAGTTCTGGCTTTGTTCCATTCCATCAATCTTGAGGCATTTGAAGTGTGGAGCAGCTTTTACTGGCCCCTTGCTCGTGCCTTCTTTTGCGAAAGTTTCCCATGAGCTTATTTCAACGTGTACTCCCAATGGCACGCCGACCTGATGTGGCAGGAGCTCGACTGATAAGAACCTTCGGGTTTTGCGATACATCACAGCATACAGGCGGTGAGGGGTGCTGCTTGGCGAGTGAATAACCTGTTGACTTCAGAGAAATATATCTCCCGACGACACCACAAAACCTCAACTTAGCCATTGACTTAGCAGCCTTTTTTCCTCCCAAGGATCGGCCGTGATAGGGAACAAGAATTGTTGCATGGTTGGATCGTGTAGCCTTGCCCCACCGACGGTGTACCTGTGCCTCGAATTTCAATCGGACAGGAACTCCTATGCTGGCATTCAATATCGCGCGCCCATTGAAATCACGGGAACCCTTAATGTTGATCATCCTGATCTTTTTTATTGCGGTGGTGTCCCTTCCAGTCAGTCAACGCGGTGCCCAATGCTCCTGTGATTTGACTCTCTAGCGATGGCAGACCAGCTCCTCAAAACTTCTCTACTGTTCAAAAAGGGTCTGGATCAAATGCATAAACATTCGGGCATGCCTCGATTATGAAAACACTCCTGCTTTGACCCGCTCTTTTCGATGGCTGTGTCTGCAGTACGCTCGAGTCCGGGAAAAGCGAACATTACCAAGAGCTTAGGTCTTTTCATTCAATTCCGAAGTGAGGATGATTTGGCATTTCATTGACCGCTTCTAAGGCCAATTCGACGATCAATCAGATCCTTTCGAGCATCGAAGATTCCAGACAATGTCGATGCTGCTTTTGGCCTGTGGTTGGGATCGCTAGTGAGCCAGAGTACACAGTGGGTATGTAAGACTTTAGCATTACTGTTCGTTTTGCGAAGCGTGTCACGCTCGCCACAGGCCTTCAAAAATCGGGTAAGTCGATATAAAATCTTACAGTACCACAGATCGTATCATGATGAATTAATACATTACCGTCTAACCGCCCGTGCAGTACCTACTTACAGGGCGAAAACCTCCATTTTGGTAGTAGCATTCATATTCCCTCATCACATCATCAGCATGTAGCCCATCCGGCGATTGTCGACTGAAATGACAGGTGCCGTACCTTCGAAATTTCGCATGACGTCAGAATATAATGATCTAAACGCCATTCTCAGCTGCTCTTTGGTTCTGGGTGGTTTGATGTAAAGCCTCATGAGTCTCGAAATATCATCTTGGTCGAATTATCTAACGCTTTTCTTTCAAATGTTGGCTTCTAAAAATCCTGTTCTCCGATAACGAGAATGGCTGAAAATTCTCGTCCAATCCGCTGGAGTTCTTCGCGATTTGAGCAATGATATGACGCTTGAATCACCAGAAGTAGGTTCTCAGCTTCAGGTCAGCGCAGCCAACGATGAGTCTGAAAAGGTCAAAATAACAAACGAATCAGAAGCCCTAGAGAAAGCTGGAGACTTGCATCCATCTGGCAAGCCGCAAGACACAGAAAAGCAGGGTGACGCAGTGACCACCACTACAGAGCCTTTGAGACTAGATACAGATCTGGTAAGCATTAATTTTCATGTAGATTCGACATTCCTGCCCCTTTTAACTCTCTTAATTAGGTGACTTTTGATGGACCAGACGATTGTCTGAGCGCGCTGAATTGGCCTGATAGCAGAAAATGGGCAGTCACGCTACTATGCTCCATGAGCGGACTCATCACTCTCATGTCGGGGACTATGATGGCTCCAGCGCTTTCGACTATCGGAAATGACCTTCAGCTAGACATGGCGGCAGCAAACCTTGCCCTCTCGATCTACGTGCTCGCATATGCATTCGGTCCCCTCTTGCTCACGCCATCTACGGAGATCTATGGCCGGCGGCCGGTCTGGCTAGTGTGTGGGACATTATACCTCATCTTCAATACGGTCTGCGGCTTCGCTCAGAACAAGGCCACGATGATTGCTGCTCGCTTCTTGGCGGGTATAGGAGCAAGTGTAGAGTTCGCGGTACGTCCCTGGAACCCCTTCACAGTGCCTGCCCGTTTGACTGACTTTTACTAGGTCACGAACCCTGTTTAGCAGACTGCTGGAGACCAGAGCAGAGAGGGCACTCCCTGGCAATATCAAGTTTCATACCACTACTTGGCACGGCTATAGGTCCAATTGTTGGTGGTGTGATTACGGAAGATATCCGCTGGCGATGGTCGTTCTGGATCGTTTCTATGTTCAGTGGTCTGATCACTGTCACCGGGTTATTTCTGTTCAAGGAACCCTTTGCAGTCGTCATTCTTGCTCGCAAAGCTAAGGCACTACGCAAAGCCGCTGAACATGATCGTTACGCAGAACACGAACGCTCAAGCCAGACTCTTTGGCAAAAGCTCAAGATCACGCTAACGCGACCTATACGACTCCTTCTCACCCAATCGACACTTCAAGTCATGTCCATCTTCATGGCTTATAATTTCGGCATCAACTATATCATGTTCTCTACTTTTGCTGAGTTGTGGACCCAGCGCTACGGCCAGACTGTAACGCAGTCTGGTCTTAACTATATAGCGCTCGCCGTTGGCAAAACCATAGCTTCTCAAGTTGGAGCGCGATTCACCGACCGTATCTAGGCACATCTAAAGAGAAAGGCCGGCAATGTCACAGCTCCAGAGTACCGTGTGCCAATGATGATCCCAGGTAGCTTACTCATCCCTATCGGACTGTTTTGGTATGGATGGGCCGGTGAGATGAAGGCATACTGGGTCATTACAGACATCGGCGTCGGCGTATTTGCTGCCGGCATTATCCTGGGTACACAGGCTATGCAAGCATATGTTCTATATTCATTCCCCAAGTACACATCTTTTGCCACCGCAGCAAGCCAATTCCTCCGCAGTATCACCGCTTTTGTATTTCCTATCTTCGCGCCTGGTATGTATCAAGCTTTGGGGTATGGGTGGGGGAACAGCGTGCTGGGTTTTCTGTCATTGATCATTGGCATACCGGCACCTCTTCTGCTCTGGAAATTTGGGGCGAAGTTAAGGTCTAAGGGGAAGGCGCAATGGTAGCAAATCAGCCTTGCCCTGAGACATTGCTGAGGCAATATTCCTAGCGCCTCGCAGCGGTTGAGGCCAAACCTACCACTCGTGGCTAAGTATTTTGAACGCCAGGCTTCCATCACAGCTCGTGGAATCTACTTGCTTTCCATTGACGCTAAAGATCGTCGAACGCCCCTTTGAGCCCTGAGGTATTTACAGCACAGAGCACCTTTGCTCCACGAGGTGATTCTTAGAATGCCTCTTCCTGCATGACTCATCCATCAGGCCTTCACATAGCATCTATGCCCATCATGAAGCTGAGCATGCATTCAATTTCCGATTAACACCGTCCATGCGTCTGATAATTGCTCGACCCATCCCCAAGTCTATGAAAGACTTGTGATGAAGGAACGCTGCAAATTACACTCAGGACCTAGACACGCTCGAGAAGACTTCTCGACTTTATTCACATGGTGACAACCTTGTTCATTTCCTAGAAGTGGTGCACACACTGTTTGGTAAGCCATTTTTAATTCATATCTTCTGGTCTCAAGCTAGAGAACGATATATCAATGCCACGGTGTTTGGGGATATTTTGATGCAATTGCCGTTTGGGCTCAGTCCTTGGCTTAATCCCTGGCCACGAACTTTCTACCTTTGTCGCCTTTACAGATGCGGAAACATTAGATTAGCATTTACATAGCATACTTTTCCTCTGTTCTTTGTTTTGGTCTATCGGCTTAGCGAGGCGTCACGGTGAGGGTTTGAAGCGACGATTGACATATGATATCTGATGGATGGGAATTTGCGAGGAAAAAGCACGTGACGCAATTATGACTTATGCGCTGCTGTCGATGATGGGCTTAATGTCGTCGTTTCGTTTCTGGAGGTACTGGTCGCTGCAAATACCCTCGATGCGGAATCATAGCTTTTGTTGTACTTAATACTTAATTTACCACTTATTGATTGATAGATGAGAAACGTCATTGATTCATCTGTTGCCTCCCTTTTCTTCTAAAACCCTCAGTCCTGCTAACCCGAATGAAGATCAAGATTACATACAGTGTAGTCGCAATTTATATTATGATGAGCAGTTGGGTCTGAGTACGTGGCCGCTGGAATGGATGAGGATGCATGTGATTTATAAAAATCTAATGCGCCGTTAGGGGTGAGTGCGCGTTCTGAATATTTGGGGCAGGTGTATTTGCTTGTCTCTTGCTGCCAGAATGCATTCCGTCTCTCCGTGAATTGAAGTCTCGGTTACAATGACTCAATCGGCCCCTGATCCTCTTCAATTGTAATCTGTCACTGCCATCGTGGGGCGCGTTCAGCACATGCAATCATTGTTTAGTATTTGAGTAGCGGACCTTCGAGGAACCAAGTAATGAGTCTGAACTCTTTGACAGCATCAACTTCTGCCTAGGCGAGGGAAGCACATATGAGGGAAAAACAGGAAGTTGAGCCTGGTGCTCATAGCCCTAGAATTTTAAGCATACCTTCCCAGTCACCGCCAATTCTTCAAAGCAGTGTCACCCCATCAAAACACCATTCACCCATCCTTGAAACTCCCCATCCTCCCCCCCTCATCACCCACCCCAAAAACCCTGACCCCCAACCCCAACCCCTCCCCCACAGCCCCCCACCCCCCTAAATGCGGCTCCTGAATAACACACCCCACCGCAACCTCAAACGCCATAATAAACACCGCCGCAAAACTACTCGTCACCACCACCTCCTCCCCCAGCACATCGATCTCAATCGCGCAATTACCCGCGGCCCATGTGTGCGGGACTTGGAATCCCGTGGAGGGGTGCCGGCTGAAGGTTATGGGTTTGAGGCCGGCGTCGGAGAGGGGGATGCGTTTTATGGCGAGGGTGCAGGCGGAGTAGGTTGTCGGGGGGAGGTGGGGGGAGGATTGGGGCGTGTCGCAGTAGACTATGCTGGGGGTTTGGGTCGGTGAGGGGTGGGGGGTTGTTGTGAGGGAGGCGGCGAGGAGGAAGGGGAGGGTGGAGTGGAGATGGGGTGGGAGCATGGCGGGATTGTTTGAGGTGGGGGTATTCTTTTCATTCTTTTTCTATTTGAACAGAGAGTGATGTATTACATGAGAGGAATAGTATTTCGCGAAAGGCGATATACCTGTATGCGCTTTGCGTTTGGTTGGTGGGATTCATCGGCAAGCGCGATCCACCATCATGCGTATTCGTTGAGTCCCGGGGACCATTACCCTTTTTGTGTCATTCGCGACTTTGAACAGTACTTTCTGGCCACCTCGTTATCTCCAAGCTTTTGTCAAGAGAAATATCCCAATGGGAAACGAGTATTAAGACTCTGCCACTGGTGAGCCGATGCCATCATGTCTGCTACAACCCCCATCTTACCTAGAAACATGACAGGAAGTCCTCTCGCCGCTTTGTTGCATCTTTCAAGATCGCCCAAGCTCCATATCTGACTCGTCATGCCCTATGTCTGCCACCACTCTGTTTGGTAGGTGAGATTGATACCAGACGTAGACCATTCCCTCAGCCCACAAGGCGATGCCAAAGAGATAAACCGATATTGCCAATACTGCACATGCCATGCTAGCCATTACCCACGTTTGGCCGGTGGCATGCTTGAAGACTATGTCGGGATAGGCGAGGGGAGCCGTGAGGATCAGAGATAGCTGGAACAGAGCGCACGATGCACCGTGAGGTCCCGGGGAGTACAAGAGCCCCGGCAGGTTTCCGAGCAGGATGAGTCTTGCTCGGCGAACGCTGGTAAAGATCAACAGGTAGGAGATGAGGCCTGGTGGAACAAAACACCAGAGCACATTGTTCCATTTGCTGGCTGCTTTGATGCAATTTTCCTGCGTGGGCATCTTGGCGGAGCAGGAATCCCACAGCCAAAGATCAAGCTTACGAAAATAGATCGTTAGGCAGATCACGTTGACGAAGTTCAAAATGGAAAATCCGTGTGCGATTCTTCTGCGGACTTTTTGCCAGCTTGGACAGCTGTATCGTTCCTGTGTCGATCTTTGTCCAGAGAACCGGTGGAAGAGGTAGAACGCGAGTAACAACGTGTCGATAGGAACCACGATTGATAGGATCAAGTAGACAGCGACGAGGTCCTTCATTTCCATTGCGCGTTTCAATAAAATGGGTCTGTTGATCAGTGCCTGTTGAACGTAGATGCTGGACTAGGATGTGTCGATGTGATGGTAGTATGTTCTCCAGAAAAGAGTGAATGATATCGCGTTGATTTTTATAGTGAATAGGAAAATTGAGTATCAATCTCTCAATCATTTCGCGAATTGATTTTTCTCGAATATTATTTCTGCAAAAGTGGGCCTTTGCGGGTCCTCTATACCTATATAAGTCAATTTTAATGCGATTATCTTGCTTGTGACTCCTCTCTAGAGCTCCGCTCGTTGGGCTATTTTGGAAAGTAATCTTTGCAGGCTAGAAAATGCTTGTCCTCAACTTCTCACTAAAAGAAGTACCCTCTTCGCGACAAATCACAACTGCAACCACGCAACCAAATACACTTGATATGTGTAAGGAAGAGAGGAATTTCAAGTATTAGTACCACATTCTCTTGGTATTCGACGACCTTTCGGAGTAAACGACATCTGATCCGAGCAAAAGGAGACGTCTAAAGAAAGCTGGATCAAAACATAACGATACCCACCAGAGAACCCACAAGACTCAGAAGACCTGAGTAACGGAAGAGGGGCAGCGTCCATGGCGGAAGACTTGAATACTATGAGCGGACCCGATCCCTCGTGGACTGCTGAGAAAAGAGAGCGTGAAAGAGCGATAGTCTGGCTCCTTAGGGGTGTGAGACATGATAAGGAGGATGCTTGGTTGGAAGGGTGGCACGGCGAAGGGTTGAAGAGGAGGGGAGCGATCAGAGGCAGAAAGGAACGGCCAAGCAAGAGAATAAGGTACATGGGACTTCCGCAGATGCAGCAGTCGGGTATATGCTGACATTCAATACAGCTCGACTAACGCCTCGAAGGCGACCAGTCATACAGGGGAGGTTGATAAAGAAGACCACATAGGACGAAGAACTTCAATTGGTAGCATCGAACGCGAAGCTAGAGCTACTTTCTTCGAGCTTTCCGAAAAGCTGGGAGATTGTGACAACATCGAAGAAACCATGGCCAACATAAAGCGAATGCGTAGACATTTTGGGCAAGGGTAGAGGAATTCAGGTGAATCACACATTGAGTGATGTATAATCGAGAAGGTGAAATAAGTATCAAAGGAATTTGTGAGGGACCCACGATTTGTGGGCGGTAAAAGTCCAGGCATTCAGGAGTGAGACTGGGTAGGATAATTCCAGTAGGTTCGTCAATGTCACCTTAATTAGAAGTCAAGTGTGCTGTTTCTTTCATCCTATGCTCTCACCGTTTATGTCGTTTCACTTTCGAACAGATCCTCATTCATCATGATGATCATGGGCAGATGGTGTACAGCAATCACCAGCCTTGCCAGCTTTTGGCAAATCCACAATAGAGTGTATTTACATGGTGGCTCGAGATGTTTGATGGAGACTCCGATTTTTCGCGCGATGGGCTTCTAGACCGTAAGGCAGGAACTAGCGCCAAGCTGGCCCTACGAAAACCTCTCTATTCCAACGCAGGCATCTTCTCGCCTGAAATGGCCACCTTGGGATCTACTGTGCAGAGTCGATCAGCTTGATCAGCTCCTGATCCGATAGGCAGAATGCAGCCAGCAGGTGGACCGCTCAATCACGGTGATTATAAGTTCCCACTGGTGTGGGGGTCTTCTGCTTAATTCGGCTGTGGCTTCGGTCCTGCAAACCACGAGCGGTCGTCAGTCTGACTGCTCTCCATTAAATGGGAACCATGCCTCCGCAAGACAGTCAATCCTCTATCTCGCGATAGGACTCGGCAAGACCCTTTGCCCACGTGTTCTCACCATGTGAAAACCCTTAAAGCTTTGAATTCTTTTCTGACGGTAAATGAAAGCATCGAGGGCCTCCACACCACCTGCCGAATATTCCAAGCGATTCGTGGCTTGTTGCAAAAGCAGCATAATCATGCGTGAGCTTCCCTCCCACGCCACTCCGGCCGTGAATGCAGGCTGACCCTTCTTAGCTCCTATATGCACTGTCAACCAACCAGCGAAGAACACATTGAATCATGGCTCCTCCAGTCCGATATAACCTACGCTTTGATCCTTCCTTTGCTACGGGCATTCCACTATGCTGCCAAGCTAGCCTTGTTCATACTAGATGGTCAGAAATTATGTGACTAGGAGGCGGGCTCTCGTGGGGATGGCCCTGCGGTCTTTCCATGGCTGCAGGTCTTCACAATCGCAGGAAAGAAGTGGTATGAGGGCCGCGGGTATCCACATGAGTTGGGTATGGCTTCTCGGCGACACACCATAAGTCGCCATAGGGTGTGTCATCAACCATGTCCTACAGGCGACTAAAAAGTTGGACCAAGACCGCTTGCCATCGTCCAAGATCCCTCGGCACGACGAGCAAGATCTCGGAATCTCCTCCGGCCCTCGACCTATCGATACCTTTCCTTCATGCGGCTCTGGCTAAGCATTCTGTCTGGGGAGCCAAGCTTTTGGGAAGATCTCAAGCCTCCCTTAAGCGTCAAATCTGGAAACGGCCATTCAGCAAATGATTCAGCAGTGCATGGAAGTCGAGAACATAGGTCCGAGCGGGTATGGGAGTCACCGAACCAACCACGGCACATGTGGCATATCCCCTAATGCGGGGATTCCGTGGCAACTAGACAGTCATAGAATGGATGGCTCATGGCTGACTTTCGTCAGTGGAGAGTACCTGGATGCAGAAGGTCGCGCAGAGGGTCGTTTTTCTGCTGGACCACTCTCCTTGCTGATGCTGCCAACGTGGGATGCCACGAGAGCGAACACAGGGCTCATAATTTGTACATGTCGTCCGATCCTCAAGCTTCTAGATCCCTTGCGATATCTTACATTTCAGCGAATCACCGGCGTCCGACAGTGAGGTGCAGCAGCGTTTTCGGCCATCGAAGCGAGTAAAGCTTGCCCACATGAGCGCGAACGCCGAGAGGAACGCTGAGGATGGTCCTTCCCCATGGCATCCCCGCAAACCAGACATCGTGGGTTGTAAGTGTCGTAATCCCGAAAATGACAGAATTTGTGATCTCCTAGTTCATGTTGGGCAAGCAATTACTCCCCCTCTCTTTGTAATATATTTCCCAAGTTGTTTTGATGTCTTGCTGTCACCAGAGCTTGAAGGACGCAAAGCGTCAACATGTTCATTGGGTTTTCGAAAACCCCTTCATACATCCCTGATATATTTACTTGAACGGTTAGCCCCTTCGGCCCTTGATCTTCTTCGGCCGGCGCCTTATTAAGCCGGTTTCGAATTCACTTCCCATCACGCGACCACCTACCGAGCTCGTCATTTCATACCCAACAATTGAGTACCACCGTATCTTTATGAAACAGTTTAGCTGGGACGTTCTATAGGATTCTCTTAGCAGTAGCAGAATCAGATCTAGGAACCTCGTAATCTTCAGGCCGTCGATGCCTTCATCTCAGGCAATATGGCTTCACCCAATTCACCGTCCTTACGACCAAGCCGCTCTGCCTCGGTATCCGATTCTGCGGATCATCTAAGCACGAATGGCATCTGGAGTGAAGAGCAGGAGACCCGACTGCAGCACTGCCAAGCGGAACTCGAAAAAGCACAGAAGCGTTGGTCGGCAAGCCAGGATCTGTGGATCGAAGAGGTATTTGGATTGACACCTATATCCTGGGGCATGCTAAGATGCTGCATCAGTACCGTCGCTTACAGGATTGTGAGAAACAGGTAGATCTTCTCTTGGGTCTCAAGAAGGCGCATCTCAAGGCACTGAAGAAACAGCAAGTGCAGGCGAAGAAGGCCGTTGGTATATGGAAGAAACGAACCTGGAAGGGGCTTTCGAGGACTTCTAGCAAAGTTGATACTACTTCTGCTACTCCGCCCGACGACGACGCCGACGACGAAGGTGGACAGGACGAGCAGGACGAGGAAGAAGACAGTCTCGACCAAATTGAACGTACTGACAGTATGCAGAATGTGAGCATCACCCTTTCCTGACGTTCCTTCCATAGCTTGCTCTCATAGCCACGGCTTCAATCGCACCTTGCCACCTAGAAGCCGTCAGCTCTGCCCCTACCTCCGAGCCTCTCCAGCTAACAAAGACGTTTCCCCACAAGCTCCCTCCAACAACCCCCACAACCCCACTCGAAACATCCAGTCGCCGATCCTCAATCGGCAAAGCCGTCCGCCGCCTAAACATTGCAGGTATTCGAGGCAAACGCAAGCCGAGCACAGCGAACTCCAGCGCCGGTCCAAGCGCCACTCCAAGCGCCCTTCCAACTCCTACTACTGTTTCAAAGAGCTTCTTCGAATGAATGAATGAATGAAGAGATACAACCATTCGAATTAGGGCGAGTGACCTTCTCGGGTGTCGAATTGATGATGTCGAAATGAGTAAGAGACCCCAGTCAAGTGTTACGTAGAGTACACGAGCTGAATTGCATGGCAGAGCTTCCTTCGATCACGTCTGTGAGCACGAAAGTCACGATTTTTCCTGTGGGTGGATGATGATGATGAGCTTTGATGTGCACAAAAGCTGTTTCGGGAAGATTGCCTGAATGAGAATCAGTAAATCGAGGCGGCGGGAGCAGGGGCTTGGTATAAGAGCCGGACGTGCATGGCGGAGAGACCTCGAGACTGTACAAGTGAGCTTTCGAAGGCGCTCTTCCCTTGCTTTCATGATGATGGTGATGATGATGACGATGCGGTGTGTTGCACCGGCTACATACATCCTAGAAGATCGAGCTAAATCGGGTACCCCACATACATTCCATTTCTATCAAATGTGGATTGATTCCAGAGCATCTCGCACGTCAACGGGAGCCCTGACTGAAACTCTATGGCAGCTCACATTTCTATTACATATTCATTCCAGAGCATTGCGCACGCCACAACAAACTACATCCCGACTGAACCTCCATTGGCACAAAAGACTACCTCTCCTACACCCACCTCGAGAGATTTTGACCACAATAGATCCACCTTATAATCCACTTCATTCAGATGACGCTATACCTAAGACTCTCATAGGTAAAACATGCCTTTGAGACCACATATTCAAATCCCCACCAACCATCCATGCCCACCCTTCGGAAAAGCCCACCAACGCCTTTCCCCAGAACACTCCAGCTCAATCCGCAAGACGGATCCCCAATCCCGGCCGTCCCCATCTCCCAACCCATCTCGCATCAAGTACCACGTCAAGAAAGGAGAAGTCGGAATGGCGAGCGATGGATAGCACGTTTCCTTCACTTCACATAAGATCCAGTCCCGATGACCCGTGACCCGCCTGTTGTCTTGCGACCGCGATCCTTTGTCGATGGCATGGGCATGGCACATCCCATTGCTTCGTGCACCGTTTCGTTCCGCTGGCAGTCTAGTTGGCGAAAGGGCGCTTTTAAGCCGTCGGACGTGTCCGAGGACCTGACGTGCTGTACCTACTACTGCAATGCAATAGCGTACACATGTGTCGCGATCTCACGGCCACGAGAAGAAAATGCCTCGTACGGAACGGCCGGGATGGCTGAACGAAGCGATCGGTCTCGGATATCCAATGCTCTTATATGGCGACGGCAATCTCATTCATGGCCGGAAGATTGTTGTGCGACGCAGGATATCAAGGAAGTGGTAAACTTTTGGAATTCGAAATGATTACTTCAATGGCAAATCTACCACCCAGTGACACTAAGTCTGATAAACCATCCAATCGAGAAATCCCTTCGCTAAAGTAATCATGAACATTCGCGCGACTGAGGTATCTTTAACCAAAAAAATCCAATCCATTCCGTTCCTGCCACAATCCGATCCGTCCATTCATTGATTGATTCCCCGGGCCCCAAACAAAATCCAAGGCCATAACGCCGAGCTAGCTCTTTTCGAATATTCAACAGGTTTATACCAAGCAATATCGCTGTATATCCCGTGCACACAATATCGTGTGGGGAATAAGGTCAAGACA